>ERZ1292623.771-Hain-H51-01um-R1-771-length-32738-cov-6_pt1 | contig 32738 bp, 30 predicted proteins | sample MGYA00564398_ERZ1292623 | MGnify/ENA primary metagenome ERZ1292623 (study PRJEB36523, sample SAMEA6512633) | groundwater metagenome | collected 2019-01-07 | study: AquaDiva: Metagenomics assemblies of 32 groundwater samples
GATATGCCTAAACTGTGTCGAGTGAAAAAGATGCATTGGAATTTCTTTACGCGCACAACACGACCCACTTTTTGATTGACTCTACTGATATCGGGAAATACGGCGCTTTTTCAAGCATTGGTTCTGATGAAAATTATGACCGGAGAAGCTGGATCCCTACATTTACAAGAGATGATTCACAAAAGGTAGAGCGCAAAAATTCAACACTTTATATTTATCCTGGTGGAACTGTTCTCGATGAAGATTTAGTTTATAATATAAACGGCACGGAGATTTTCTTGCCTGGTGGAAAAGCTGCATTAGGAGCCGTTGTAATTGAAGCTGAAAATGGATTTGTAATTAAGAATTTGTATGGAGTGTTTGTTTATCAAAACCAGCAGTATGCTATTCCACTTAGATATTATTATACTGACCAACTGGTTGACTTGGGGCAGGGAATTGATGCTGGTGTGTTTATTATGCCCCGGATTGTGCAAAGCGAACAGGGTAGCGCAATTGAACAAAATGGTGCGCTGCTTTATTTGAGCCCTAGAGTTGTGCACTCACAGTTGGCAAAATTTTATCTTTACGGACAAGAAACTGATGCTTTCAAAGTTGCGCATGTTGAGTCGAGCTTATTCATCCAAGAGTTGAGACGACAGGGGATTGAAATTGGGGAATTTATATTTGCCGGAGATTTTGTTGGACCGATTAAGATTTGGGAAATAACTTATCCAGGAGACATAGAATTTAAACCAGAATATCTGGAAACTAAATATCCTGAAAGATTATTAAAAACATAATGGCCTACAAAATCAATCGTACCGTTGTTAAAGGCAGTTTTATTTTAATAATGGCTTTTGGATTGTATAACTTCTTGCATTTTCTTTTTCAGTTTTTTATGGCACGAATGTTAACTATCAGTGAATATGGCGTGCTCGCTACCCTGTTTTCTGTTGTTTATATAAGCGCTATCCTAACAGAATCTATCCAAAATGTTGTAGTGAAATATTCCTCCCCTGAAAGGGACTTGGGAAAGTTAAAAAATCTTTTCCTTAAGTCTCTTAGGAAGGTTTTGAGGCTATCTTTGTGGCTATTTGTTTTTTATTTAATTGTTGCTGTGTTTCTTGCAAAAATTCTCAACATTTCATATGCGCTTCTTGCGGTTACGGGACTAATAATTTTTCTCGCATTAATCACACCAATAACGCGAGGGATTCTTCAAGGAAAACAAAGATTTAAATCGCTCGGATTAAATATGGTTGTTGAATCAAGCATAAAATTGGTTGCGGGTATTGTGTTTGTTTATTTGGGTGCTGCAGTATTCGGTGCAATGACTGGAGTTATTATAGGTGGTTTGATAGCACTATTATTTTCTTTTATACAATTACGAGATATCATAAAAGCCAAAGAGGTTCGTGCTGAAACAGATGGAATTTACAAATATGCCCGGCCAGCCTTTTTCATAACGGCGATTGTTATTGTATTTTACAGTTTAGATGTAATCATTGCAAAAATTGTGTTCTCGCCAGAAACTGCCGGCGCGTATGCAATTGCTTCCATTTTGGGAAAGATATTGTTCTGGGGCACTTTGCCAATAAGCAAGGCCATGTTACCCGTGTCTTCAATTGAAACCAAACCGCAGCAAAAAGTAGAAAGACATGTTTTGCGCACGGCTGTCGTTATTATTTTGATAGGGATTTTTATTGTGCTAACTCTCTTTTATCTATTTCCTGAATTGATTGTAAATATTTTTTCTGGTAAAACCTTGCCAGATGCTGCTAAGATTTTATTCATAGAAGGAATTGCCTTTTCTTTTATAGCAATTACTAACTTGATTTTAATATATAAACTTTCAATTAATTCTCTAAATAAATATAATTATTTAGTTATCTTTTTAATTATTGAAGTTGTATTGTTGAGCTACTTTTCTGCTAATGTAATTCAGTTCGCTATGGCGTTCGGCGCTTCTTCGCTGATATTCCTTTTGGGAACACTTCTGTTGATGAAGAAAAAATCAAAAAATCGATGCACCATCACACCTTAAAGGGTGTGGTTTGACTGGCGCTCAATTCATCAAAAATATACTTATTTTTGAATGTGCTCAAAGTGCTAACTCCACACTTAAGTGTGGAGTTTTCAGGAAGCACTTTGACATAATTCACTTAACTGCAAAAACCGAATAATTCAAAGTGAAAACTTCGCTATAAAATAATTTATCTGCTATTTTTCCGATATAATTAAGTAAGAATATTATAGGCTTTGCAAAAAACTTATGTAACTTTTCCGATAAGCCCCATACTATTAACTGCATTATAGATAGTGATGCTCCGCCATTTGGCTTTATTTTTACATAACTAAAATCCTTGAAAATATCCTGGAGAGCATATTTGCTGAATCTGTAATAATCATTGGGCTCACCATGTAATGGAGCGGCCATATGTGTTGTTAAGAGACAGACACCTTTACTCTTTAGTACTCTGTGTATTTCACTAACTGCTTTTTTTGGATCGGTAACGTGTTCAAGAACTTGAAAGCAGACTACACTATCGATAGAATTATTTTTTAGAGGGATTCTTTTGGTGATGTTTGCAGTTATGTCTATCCCTGGATAGGAATGATTATCTAAAGTGATGTATTTGTCAAACTTAAACATGTGTTTGTACGGAGTCGTTCCTGCACCAACATCCAAAACGACCCCCCGTATTTTAGGAGCGCATGACTTTACTGCTTTTAGGATCTCGGAAAAATGAAGATAAATGTCGTCCGATAGTTTGGGGTCTTGCCATACTCGAAGAGGCCTATTTATTTGCCCAGTCCATTTCTCATTCATATTTGGCTGATTTTTGAATGGTTTTTAACCTTTGCTATTTCGTTATTCTAAAATCCTATACTTGCATAGGACGTAAAGTGCTTTTAGTCCATCTTTCCAGCCTATTTTTTTGCCTTCTTCAAAACTCCTTGAATTGTAAGTTATGGGGATTTCTTTTATGTGATATCCTTTCTTTATTATCTTAGCAGTGATTTCTGGCTCTATATCGAACTTGTTTGAATTTAAATTTAGACTTTCAGCCACTTTCCTAGTCATCATTTTGTAACATGTTTCCATGTCTGTGATGTTCTGCCCGTACAATAGTCTAGTAATAAAAGAGAGAAACAAATTGCCATAGTAATGCGATGATATTTTAAATCCGCTTATCTTGCCTATAACTCTAGAACCATATACTACAGAATATTCGTTATTTAATATTGGAAGAACCAATTTTCTTAACTCCCGCGGATCATATTCCAAATCTCCGTCTTGGATTACGACTAAATCTCCTTTAAAATGCTTGAGCCCTGTTCTTACAGCGGCGCCTTTACCCTGATTTTTTGAATGCTTGAAGTAAGAGATATTGCTATATTTTTTAATCATCTTGAGGATTATCTCTTCTGAATTGTCTTTGCTTGCATCATTAACTATTATAATTTCTTTTTTTAAACTGAACAATTTTATATTTTGCACTTTGTCGATTATTTTTGCAAGAGTCTTTGCCTCGTTGTAAACGGGCATTATTATTGAGATGGTCTTTGGTTTCATGTGCTTTCTTTGAATAATAGTTTAATGGAATAACCTGCCAGAATTACTGCAATTAAAATGTCTATATAAAGAATAATATGGGCGAATACGTCTAAAGATTTTTCCAGTATATTATCTGTGGTGTAATCGTCGAAAGATTTTACATTTTTTTCATAATTTACAGGATAATAAAACCAAGAATGTGTTGATTTAGCAAATGGAATAATACCCGCTTTAAGACCTATGCGGGCTTTGTATATTTTGAAATACTCTTTCCCGTGGACGTCATATATTGTTCGCTCTAATTTTCCAACGCGCTGGAACTCTGCTGTCAAGATTTCCATTGAGTCATTTAAGACACCAGCTACTTGACTGCCCCCCCAGCCACAATCGTCGGGCACACATTCGACTAGATATACTTCTATTGGCGTTTCTGTTCCTGGAAGCTCCGGGCTGCTAACCGCTGACAAGAAATCACTTCCTTGAAGGTAATTACGATTCCATAACATGAAAACTGTTCTTCCGGTATAAATCCTACTGTCTGATATAACTAAAGAGTCTTTTCCGATGTTATCGTCTTTGAAGTCAATCAACTTGCCCAATTCATTTTTCTGGCCGAAAAAGCCATTTGCTTCAGAGGCTAACACTTTTGTATACATTGCGCCTATAAGGAATATTACTACCACAATGAATAATCTCTTTCTGTAATTGGGGTTTTTGATTAGGCCAAACAATTTCTCAATACCGAATGCTGAAACTAAAGAAATATAAAAACTTGTGAAGACAAAATGATTTGGCAACACAGAAGTTCCAGCAAGAAATAGAAATGGTATCAGGAAAGTTGCTAAAATTAAATTTCTATAGTTAATCTTGTCCTTGAACAAATATATCAAACCTATTATTGCAAAAAGAATAACTATCAACAGTTCCCGTTCATATATAAACGATAATGCTTGTAGCGAAGCTGGCTCACCGTAAGCCGGCACATTAAATATGAGTGTGGATGGCTTAAAACTCTCGACAGTTGGAGCAATTGAAGCATAGGTTTCTATAGATATTCTGGTAAATCTAGCAAACTGCAAATCCAATATTCCTTTATCTTGATATAGTAAATAATTGAAAGCAAAAACTGGCAAAAATATTAAAGCCATTAATACGGCTAGATAAATATACTCTTTTAGTTTGACTGACTTTTGTTTTCTAAAATGATAGAATAAGCTGCATAAAAATAAAACTATAAAGAAAACTGCTGCGATCGGTTTAGTCATTACTGCAATGGCTATGGACACCCATATTAAATAAAAATATCTTTTATTCTTATTTTTAGAAAATAGTATAAAAAAATATAGAGACAACATCGCGAAAAAACTCATTCCGACGTCCGCCCCCGAGTTCGTCATCTCTAATTGGTACAATGAGAGCGAGGTGATGAGAGAAGCCATAATTCCCACCCTCTTACTGAAAATCTCTTTACCTAAAAGGTATACGACTATAATTGTCAGAGTTCCTAAAAGGATAGCTATAAACCTCATTCCAAAGACATTCACTCCGAATATTTTCATTGCGAGATCATTAAGCCAAAACCAAATTGCAGCCTGATCCATTATTTGAAGTCTCCCTGAAGATATGAATCCTATTGTGTGAGTCCCATGAACCATTTCATCAGCATAAAATCTTGCCCTTAAAGCATAAAGTGCACGAAATACAAATCCAAAAACAACAATTAACATTAGATAAACTGTACTCTTCTTAAGACTGAATATTCTATCCACTAATTTAGAGATAAATTCTCTTTGCATGAGACTTACTTGATTTAAAGCTATAAAAACCTTTTACTGTTGTGGGAAATAAAGGCAATATTAATAGAGTTTTTCTTGAAACTTTATAGTTAATGCTTGATATAAAACATATAAGATACTCATTACAGAAAGAATCATTGATAACAAAATAATAATGCGAGCTGTCTTGTATAGGAGATTGTTAGTTGAGTAATAATCGAATTGGGCCTCTGGATTCTTGTATCCTATCTCGTATAAGAACCATTCCTTAGGATGGGAAGCCAAAGCAAGCGCCTGCGCTTTAATTGGTATTGTAGCTAGATAAATATTAAATCTAGAGCGTTCTTTTTCATTTTGCCAAGGATAATAACTAAAATCTTTTAATGGCTCTGTAAAGGAACGGACAATTACTCCTTGCTGATTAAATAGAGCTGTTAATTGTTCCATGGACTGATTTAATTCTGGCTGGTCTTTTATTGTTCCCCAACCGCAATCTTCTGGAACACATTCAATAAAGAAAACAGGTGTTTGAACTATTAGGCCTGGCAGGCCATCTTGGATATTCATTATTTCTATATAACTTTGGGCTTCCAAATAGGGCCGACCATAAGACATCCAGTGCGCCTGGCCGCGATAAATGCGCGAATCAGAAACAATTAAAGATAATTCTGGTATTTTTTCCTCTTTAAATTCAATTACTTTTGTTATTGCACTCTTTCCAAAGAAATGAGTGGTTGTGCCCGCGTTAGCTAAGCCAAGCCAAATAAAAGAAATAATTATTGAAAGCAAGATTAATAATTTAAAAATATTTTTTCCAAATCTCTTTTTTGCATATTCTGTTATCGAAAAAACGGCAAATGCTGATATTGGAATCATAAATAGCTCAAGGAATAAATAGTGTTTTGGGAGAAGGATTATTGAGGATAGAAATGGAAGGACAAATAATATTGATAATCCAAATAGCGCCGCATAATCTCTATGCTGTTTTCTATAAAATAATATTATTATAAGACCAATAATCCCGGCAAAAAATACAAATGGATCGGCTACTCTAATATAATTGATTGCTACGAGCAAAAGTGGCGGGCCTGATGCTGCGTGTTTTGTGTCACCGAAGAAAAGCCCAGCCCATGAATTTTTTGCTTCAAATTGTGCATCAAACGAATAATATTGCGCCGATTTTTCCTTGCCTAAACCAAACATTTGTGTAAAATGAAGATCTAAAAATCCTTTTTCTTTATAAAGCAGATAATTATGCGTTAATGCTGGAATAGCAAATATAACTAATATTGCTGAAAAGAGGATTAGGTTCTTTATGTATTTTTTAGGCCATGGGTTGTTTATTGTTTTCTTATTGATGTAAAAACCATACAAAAAAAGCGAAGGAATAAACAAAATAGAGTATAATTTTGTGTAAAGAGCCAGACCTATTGCGATGCTGCTTATACAGAAATAGACTATTTTTTCGGTCTTTATTGCTTTTACGAAAAGAAATATGCTTAACATCGAGAAGAACATGGCCATCACATCCATCTCCGCTACTGTTAGCTTAATATGAAATGGAGCGATTGCCGTTAGAAAAGCAGCAATAAAAGATATTTTCTTTGAAAAGAATTCTTTTGAAAGAAAAAAGACTACAATTATGGTTGCTGAGCCGAAAATTATTGAAGCCAAGCGCGATGCAAATTGATTTACTCCAAAAATATCATAGGCAATGCTTGTTACTGTATGCCAAAGCCCTGCCGACTGATCGTATGTTGTTAAGCGTCCAGATTTATAGAAATTAATTGCGTGCGTTACGTGATGCATATCATCAGAGCTTACCGATATATTTATTGCTGCTATGACTCTCAATAATAATCCAAAAAAAAGTATTGCTAAAAGCAGAAATTTATCTTTGTCTGTAGAAAAAATCCTATCTGCTGCCTTTGTAAGTACGTTGCTTTTTACCATTTTAAGGCAAGGAGGCATAGATTTTAAAACCTTGCCAAAGACGCTAATTTATGGATAAAGTAGCGATAATAATGCCAGCGTATAATGAAGAAAAACGCATAGGCGCAACTCTTAAAGAATATTCTATATTTTTTAAGAATGTTGTAAAAAATAAAATATTGGATTATAATATTATCGTTGTCATTAATAACACAAATGATAGAACTGAAGAGATAGTGCATGGGCTCATGAAAGATGACAAAAGAATTTCTTACATTGATTTATTGCGCGGGGGAAAAGGCTATGCTGTTATTGAAGGATTTAAACTTGCTTTAAAAAAAGATTTTGATTATATCGGTTTTGTTGATGCGGATATGGCTACTCCACCCGAAGAACTGTTTAAGGTGATAATGGAGACAAAAAAATATGACGGCGCAATTGCTGATAGATATCTTAAAAATTCCGAAATTCGCCCAAGTCCCTCTATGAAAAGACTCCTTGCCCGGAGGATTTTTAACTTTTTGATACGCACCTTGCTATTGGTTCCCTATGGCGACACTCAATGCGGGGCTAAGTTTTTCAAAAAGAAAGTATTGGAGAGTGTAATACATAAATTAAGCATGTCGCAGTGGGCGTTTGATGCTGAACTGCTTTACCATGTGCATAAGCAAGGATATAAAATAAAAACTGTTCCAACTAAGTGGTATGATAAAGAGTATTCAAAAATTAATTTTTGGAGAGCTGGGCCTTGGATGGCTTTAGGAGTTATTAGATTAAGGCTCTTGAATTCCTATTTAAGAAGTTTTGTAAGAATTTATGATAAACTGATACGATTTATCCCAAAATGAAAAAACTAAATATCGGTTGCGGTCAGGATATTAGGAAGGGTTATGTTAATTTGGATTCAATAAAACAAAAGGGAATCGATGTGGTTCACGACTTGAATAAATTTCCATGGCCATTTAAAAAAGATACTTTTAATGAAATATACGCTTCACATATATTGGAGCACGTTGATGATTTAGTCACAGTAATGAACGAAATATGTAGAATTTCTAAAAATGGTGCAAATGTTATAATACGCGGACCTCATTTTTCATGCGGTGTGAGCTATAGAGACCCGACCCATAAAAGATTTTTTTCATATTTTACTTTTGAATATTTTTGCAATCCTGCCGATTATTATCTTAGAAAAGAAGTCGGCTTATTTAGTATAAAAAATAGAAAATTGAATTTTACTAGATATGCCTCACCTTGGCTGAATATAATATTTAACCCACTAATTAATACTAATCCTTCAATTTATGAAAGATTTTTTTGCTGGATTTTGCCTTGTTCTGAGGCTTTATTCAAATTAGAGGTCGTTAAATGAAAATATCATTTCTTGTTCCAGCGCATAACGAAGAAAAGATTATAGGAAAGACACTATCGCATTTGCTTGAATTGCCTTATAAAGATTATGAAATTATTGTTGGACTTGACGGTTGCACTGACAACACTAGTGACATCGTTAAAAACTTTTCTAAGAAAAATAAAAAGATAAAATACTTTTCATTGGATTTAAGAAACGGCAAGCCAGCTGTTATTAATTACATTATAAAAAAAGCGAAGGGCGATATTATTATTATTAATGATGCTGACTGGGTTTTCTCTGTGAAAGATAAAAAGTCCTTTAAAAAGTTTATAGACTTATTCAATGACAAGAAAGTTGGAGGAATTGCAGAGTCTTTTCCAGTTGAGTGGGACAAGAAAACCTTATCTGAAGGTAATTTATGGTTTAAAATGGTCGCTTATAGCACTTATTATTGGATACTTTTTCAGAAGAATAATTTTACTTATGTTGAGAAAAATAAGAGATATTTAAAAACGCATAAAATGTTTTTGACTAATATATTTAGAAAGGGGCTTCACAAAGAAAATAAGTCATTAGGCGATGACTTTGAGAGAACTTATGAGATAATGAAAATGGGGCATAGGATTGTTATTTTTAATGATGAAAACATCCCAAGAATGAAAGCTATTTACAATAACATAAACTTTAAGGATTTGTTTAAACAAAAAATAAGAACTGCTGTTGCAAGGGGACAAGTTAAAGAAATAGAAAGTACTGGATTGGTTAATTATTATTTGCCAGTTGTTTTTTTTATAATACGAGAGTCATTCAAAAAAAATATTGCTTTAGGGTTCCTCATGATATTTTGGGTTTTTATCACAAGTTTAGGACAATTGCTGTCTAAATTTTCTAAGTATGACACTAAAAGTGGATGGACTTTGAGGGCAGGACGATGAATAAAATAATTTTGTTATATGATTTTTTAAAGGAAATGGGTGGGTTGGAGAGAGTACTTTTTTTTCAGGCTAACTTGCTAAAAGATAAATATGATTCTGAAATTGTGTGCAGCTATGTTTCTAAAAAAAACAAGAATGAGGTTATTAAAGAGTTGGAACTTAATAAAGAAATTAAGGTAAGCCAACTTGGAAGTGTTTCTAATGAAATTTTGCAAATGACTTTAAGTTTTTTATTCCCGCGCAGGGCTAGAAAATTGAAAACCGACCTGATTATATCACATAGTTTTATGTCATCGCGTATGGCTCATTTAAAAAAGAAATTGGATGGGACGCCATACGTGGTTATTTTATATCACCCTCCAAATTTTGTTTATTCAAACATTAAGGGCTGGGCAAATAATCTTCCGAGGAGATTTGCTAGTTTGCTGGGTTTGTTTTTCAAAAATAAAATAAAGAAATTAGATTGTCATGCAGTTAAAAATGCAAACTTAGTAATTGCAATAAGCGAATATACTGCTAAAAGAGTTAAGAAAATATATGGGCTAAGTCCAGTTATTGTTTATCCGCAGTTATCTAAATTTTTCACAATTTTAAAGGATAAAAAGAAAGAAGATTTTTTAAGTAAACACAAAATAAATAGGAAGTTTTTATTGGCGCATGGGAGAGTTATCCCGGATAAGAATTATGAAGTTCTCCTTTACGTTATTAAACTATTAGAAAATGTTGATTTGATAATCTCTGGAAGCATAACTGAAAATTACAGGAAAGAGCTTGAAGATAAGATTATTGAGATGAAATTACAGAATAGAGTCAAAGTTTTAGGTAAAATCTGTAAAGAAGATTTGCTTGGATATTATAATTGCGCTGAACTGTTTTTAATGCCTGCTAAAAAAGAAGATTTCGGGCTTACTCCGATAGAAGCTATGGCCTGTGGATGCCCAGTTATTGCTTGGTGTGACGACGCCGGGCCAAATGAAACTATAATTAGTGGAGTTAATGGATTACTTGCCAAACCTTATAACATTCATGATTTTGCCGATAAAATAAAGATTGGATTGAAAAAGAAATGGAATAAAAAAAAGATGATCAGAAGTGTTGACAAGTTCTCTGAAAAAGAAGTAGGAGAGAATTTCACCAAAATTATTGATGGATTATTTCATAGATGAGAACTTCGTTTTTTACATCAATGAGCTTGAAAGTAATGCTATCATAATTTTTTGACTGCTTGATGTCCTGTTGACCTGTTGCGAAATTTACCTCACTGTCCATGAACGGTATTTTTCCCTTGCCGCTTTGAGCAATGTCGTTATCGTTACTTCTCATCCAGTCTGGATGGTTTGGCTCTGAAAATGAAACGACGATGTAGCGTATTTTGGAATTTTCTTTTATTTTTTCTAAGACTGGTTCAAATGACACGTTATTTGTGTCATTTATACCTAATAAGTCTCTTGGCCGCTTTACTGTGCGCTCTGAATAATAGGCTAACTGGGGTGCTGGCATTGCAATGATTACTTCATCTTCTTGGGAGATTTCTTTTATGTGTAGACCAACATCCCTTATGCCTTCAAATGAGCCTACTTTTTCTTTAATTAGCTGATTGGAGTATTTTATTTGATAGTAGCCGCCGAATAATAGAAGAATCATTATAACAGATAAGGCGAGATTGTAGTTGTGCTTCTTTATCGTGCTAAATAAAACGTTTGAGCACTTCGCTATGCAGATAAATGTGGAAAAAGCTAGAGGTAGATACCATCTAGGCTCACCGAAACTGTCTGTTGTGCGGAGCACGAAGATGAATAGAGCTAACGTGACTATTATTGATATTATATTAAATAGGTCTGCTTTTGCGTTGCTTGATTTTTTTATCTGGCCGAATGACAGGAAGATGTTTGCTAATACAATAATCAAGCCAATCCAGAAGAGGTAAAGCAGGATGCTTGTTATTTGTGAATAAGGATTTGTGAAGAATGAACTGAAAACCTTGAGTGGCAGGAAATTTATCGGATTCTCTTTGTGATAATATCCTTCTGAGACTTCGCCGAGCTGGGAAGTGAAAATTGTGTTTTCTACTGTAAAAAACAAAATTATTGCTAATGCTAATCCAATCCAATTATACTTATCTTTAATTGTTTCTGAGAATTTTCTTGTTGCCAAGATGTAGAGCAAAAAGAAAATTCCGAATATTATGTACCCTCGTCTTATTGAATAAGTTAATACCACAAATAAAACTGTCAAAGGTATTGCCCAATTTGCAGATATTTTTCTAAATAGTTTTTGCTTTTTTTCATAACCTACCCAGAAGGTGTAAATTGAGAGTAGACCGAAAAATAACGCTGGAATGTCAACGTGAAATCTTGCTGTGTTGAAAATGCTTATCCAGAAGACTGCTGCAATAAATGATGCAATCAACGCAATTTTTTTGTCTGAATACATCTCCTTAGCTATTAAGTAAACTAAAAAGACTGACAAAATTGATGGAATCAACTGAATGAAAAATTTTGCAAATACTTCTGAAGCTCCTAATTTAAAGAATAATGCAAACAGAAAAGGATATAGCGAATTGTGCTTGGGGGTCACAATCCAATCAATATGGAATCCCGCCAGATTTTTGGCGTATGCTAGATAGTCTGCCTCGTCCCACCACAATGGCTGATTTGCTGTGATAAAAAAATAATATAACCTAAGAATTATTGCAAGAATTAAAACTGATAGTAATGTAAGATTTGCTTTGCTTTTGCACCAAGATTTTATTCTTTCTTTATTAAGAGCCATTTAAATTTGTTGTCTGGAAGGTTTATTAATCTTCGTTTAAAATCTTCAATTTTTGAATTTGTGTCGCTATCTGGAGATTTTCAAGATGGCTTTTAGATATAATTCAGTTGTTCTTTTTGTGATGATGTCCCAATTGTAGGCTTTTGCTTTTTGAATGTTTGTGGTTGCGATTTTTTTCCTAATTTTCGGATTGTCAAGAAGATAATTTATTTTATCTGTGAAACCTTGGATGTTTCCGTGCATGATGAGATAGCCGTTTTTTCCGTTTTCTATTTCAAACGGCACTCCATTTACTGGTGTTGCTATTATCGGCAATCCGCAGGCCATTGCCTCGAACAATGTCAAGGGGAGACCTTCGCGATAGCTTGGCAGGACGTAGACATCTGCTGATTGATACATTTTGATTATGTCTTTTCTGTCTTTTGCTTCTGAAAACAAATGAATATTTTTTTCGGCACCGATTAACTTTTTGACCTCTGCACGCATACCTTCGTCTGGACCGCGAATGACGAATGAAACATCTTTACGGGTTTCGAGTACTTGCTTTGCTATACGCACGAAGTCGTCGGGGCTTTTTGTTTTGTTTAGCCGGCCAAAGAAAAGCACAACGTGTTTTTTCAAATTATTTGTTTTTTTGAAATTGTTATTCTTGATTCTTGCAAAAAACTCAGAGCTCATCCCGTTAGGTATTACTATTATTTTATCTTTCTCGCCACCATATTTTTTTATGAAATCTACTTCCCAAGGAGTTATTGCTATTATTTTGTCTGTGGTCTTTAGCGCCCATCTTGAAAAAATATTGTAGCTAATTATTATTCCCAGACGACCGATTAATGAACGCTTTGCATCGCTCCATGGGCAGTGAGTTGTGTGAATGTGTTTTGCTCCTGAGATTTTTGCCGCGACTGCTGATAAGACGAAGTGCGGATGCCCGAAGTTGTGGCTGTGGATTGTGTCAAACTTACCTTTTATTAATCTGAAAAGAACTGAAGGCCATAGCGTGTTGAAGTTAGCCATTTTTGCTATGTGGAAACATCTATGAATATGGACTTTTTCTAAAGTTTCTTCGCGTTTTTTTATGCGTGATTTTTTGTCCCAATCTGGTGTAAAGACGTGTACTTCGTTGCCTGCTTTTGCTTGGCGCTCGGCCAGCTCTCTTACTACTTGGCCTACTCCTCCAATCGTTGGGAAATACTCTGGGCTTACGTGGGCTATCTTCATCAAAATGGTGAAGATAATTGGTTTTTAAAGATTGGTTTGCCCTGTAGGTTTGGAAGAAGATATTTAAAACGATTAAAACTGATATAATTATGGTAAGTATAGGAGAAGTAAAAAAATATTTTAAGCCAGAGCATCTGACGCGACCACTGATAAAATATTTTTATCATCCTATAACTATATGGAGCTCCTGGCTTTTTGTTAATTTAAAATTACACGAGCACATAGTCACTGCGCTTAGTTTTGTTTTTGCTTTGATTTCTGCTTTTATGGTTTATTATCTTGATGGTGCCTGGCTTATCTTGGCAGGAATTTTGTTTGCTTATGGGGTTGTCATTGACCTCGCAGACGGAACTGTCGCGCGATTTTACAAACATAAAAGCGCGATGGGTGAATGGCTTGATGAAGCAGTTGGATTCATGAGCTTTTTTGTTGTGTTTTTGGCGATGATGCTGCGCGGCTTTAGAGAAACGGGAGATATTGCGCTGATTATTTTAGGAAGCTATACTATTTTCAGCTATATGATGATAAATTATGCTGCTTTGATGTCGCCGATTTTGCGCGAGAAATATAAATTAAATAACCCTGTGCAAAATTTACGTGATAAAGCGAGCAAGAAAGCCAGAGGAGTTGTTAATCCGGGGGCTTTTGCGTTTTCGCTTGATGTGCAGTGGACTTTGGTCGGATTGGGAATTGCTTTAGATGCGCCTTACTTTTTGTTTATTGCTTTTGGATTGATATCTACGATTCAGTGGGGCGCAAGGTTCTGGATTTTCTGGGGAAATAAATAAAAATCCCAATCGACCCAGAGGGTCGGGGTATTTTTAATTCTACAACTGGGAACGACTGCCGAGGCAGAGCCTTGGGGTATCCGACCCAGTTGAAGAAAATGAAACGCATATTTTTTAAACCATCAACTCTTTTTTAGGTTATGAGGCTTGACTTTTTGGGTGTGGGATTTGGAAGAAGCGGTTCAAAGTGGCTGGTGCATTGCTTAGATGAACATCCGCAAATAAGCGTGCCTAAATTCAACTTGCATACTGAAATAAATTATTTTCCTGAAGAATATGAAGTTATGGGCTTGAAAAACTATATGCGAAAATTTGAGGACTGTGATTTTGAAAAAGTTGTTGGTGAGTTGAGCACTTTGATTATTTTCCACAAAAGAAGTGCTAAACTTCTTAAAAAACTTTTCCCAAATACAAAAGTTATTATTTATCAAAGAAATGAAGAAGCGCGAATGAAATCTGCGGCTACTGTTGCGAAATATTTTGATTTAGTTGAGGATAACAGCATTGCAGTCAATCCTGTAAAGCCGATAAATCAAGAAGAATATATTAAGCCCTTTTTGAAGGAGTTTGGAAAAGATCAAGTGTTTATTTTTAATTTAGACAACAAAGACCGACAACAAGAGCTCAATAGCTTGTTCGATTTTCTTGGCGTGAAACATTTTGTGCCTGAAGGAATTGACAGAATTTACAATCCAGAGCATATTGACCGAGAAGGAAAAATTCCACGCGGGACGAGATTTAAGCCTTTGAGGAAATTGATTAATAAAATTAAAGTAAATTTAAGAGAAAATAGAAAGTTGTATTACACTTTGAAAAGAAACTGGAAAATGGATTATTGGTATCAGGCGTTCAATCATGGTATGGCGCAGAAACCACAATTTCAGAAAGCTTCTGAATATAAGCATAGCGGGCATTTTGGGTCTAAGGGCTGATAGACAAATAAGATTTTTAAGGGCATACTTGTAAGATTAATCATGAGAGATATTAATGCCACTATCAGGATAGATATTGCCGGCAAGAGCGAAGAGGAAGTTTGGCGAGGCGTAAAATATACGCGGAGAAAATATGTTCAGCAGGCGCTGAAAGCTGGGCTTTACTACGAGCAGGCGAATAGAGAAAAAGATTTGAAGAAAATGTATGAAATGCACATGAAAACTCTCGTTGAGGGCGGGACTGCTGCATGGACTTATGAAAGATGGAAGAAATTTGTTAAGCCGGCCGGGAATAGATTTTTTTATGTCAAGAAAGATGGGAAAATTGCGGGATGTTTTGCACTTGGTGTTGTGACTGAAAAATTTTATAGTATTCATTCAGATAAAAATGGAATTAGACCTGTTGTTTATGCCAGCTTGAAAAAATATCAGCAGTTTAGAACTCATGATTATATGTACTGGATTACTATAAAATATGCTGTTGACAATAAATATGATTTTGTTGATTTAGGAGGATGGCAAATAAAGGCACGCGGACATTTACAGCATGTTAATAAATTCAAAGAAGAGTGGGGAGGAAATGTTTACTATTATTATTGGGATTATCCTTTCTTTACAGTTTTGCGAAGAAAATTGATAAGAAATTTTGGAATATTCTGGAGAATTAATCAATGGTTTAAAAGAAGACTTGGAAAGGTCGGAAAGAGCGTGCATGATGAGAATGTTATTACAAAATCTAAAAGTAATAATTAATCAATATTTTGGGTTGGTTTTATAGTTAATTTTGATGTCAAAGTGTTTGACAAACCGCACACTTAGAAAATTGAGATTTTCTAATCCATTCAACACTTCGTGTTGAAGTCTTTAGTGTGCGGAACACTTTGAGCACCTCAAGATTTCTCAAAATCTTGATGGCCATCAAAATTCATTGAATTTTGAGGTCCAAAAATCGAGCACCATTCAAACCACGCACTTAGAAAATTGATATTTTCTAATCCGTTAAAATTCTGAAGAATTTTAAGTCTTTAGTGCGAGGTGGCACATTGTTTTTTTGATATTGGCTGGGATGAGGCGGAGATTTATATAATAAATGGTTTTATTGATTAGATTAATTTTAAATTGCCAACAGGTAGTTATGCCACCGCAAGGAGTCGAACCTAGAGTTCTTCCATGTAAAGGAAGCGTGTTACCGTTACACCACGGCAGCAGCACTAAGGTTACAAATGAAGCATATATAAAATTTCTTGATGTCCATGTAACTGTTCGATAAGCCAATTAGACAAGTTACTATAACGCAAAGTTTAAAACATATAAAAATAAGCAACTGAAATGATTGTTATAAGCCATCATGTTAAGAAAATTGGAATGCCCTATCCTCAAGGAGTGGTTGTTAGGGTTAACACTGCTTGGATTGAATCTGTAGAAGAACTTGATAGTGTTCTTAAAGATATAAAAGACCGTAAAGTTTTCTTGGACTATCCTACTGGTCGGACTAAACCTCCTGTGCCTAAGTTTTCATTAGATGAGGTAGCTGAATTTACACATAAATACAATATAGATTATTTTGCATTTTCTAATGCTCAGGAGCCAAGCGAGGTTGAAATAATCAGAAAAAAAGTCATGCCTAGAACTAAATTAGTCCCGAAAATTGAAACGAAGTTAGGAGTACACAATCTCCGTTTAATTATCGATGCTGCTCAAACCGATGTTATTATGTTAGATAAAGAAGATTTGTATACGGACGTGCATGGAAACCAAGAACAATTTAATAATTTTGTTGAGCGGTGCAGAGTTGAGTGCAAGAAATTAGGAGTTACTTGCTTGGAACTAAAGGGTGTTGTTTTTGGGCATGAATAAATTGCTGGTTTACATCTGTGTTTATGGACAATGTTGATTTGGAGCGTCTTTATTATCAAAAAATCGATGCACCACCACGCACTAAAGTGCGTGGTTTGATTGGTGCTCGATTTTGGGACCTCAAAAACTAATGTTTTTGACGACCATCAAAATTCGTTAAATTTTGAGGTGCTCAAAGTGCTCCACAGCCTAAAGGCTGTGGTTTTGTGGAAGCACTTTGACATAAATTTCAATTAAGATAGAAATCTAGATACCTATCTTTCCAAACTTCGTCTGAACAGTATTTTTCTGCATAAGAGCGAGCTTCTTTGCTTAATGCTTTCTTCTGATTATCTGGAAGTTCGAAAAAAGCTCTTACTTTCTTATTTGCATTTTCCACGTCAAAGGGGATTTTAATTATTGCTGAAGTTTTTCCAGGGGCGGATAATTTTTCTATGTGTAAGACTGGCGTGCCACATGCGAGAGCTTCTTCGGCTGTTATTCCTAAAGAATAACCTTGCAAGTGAGCGGCAAAAGCCAAGTCAGCAGCAGAATAATACTTATACAATTGCTCATTTGGAATCTTGTTAAATGTCTTTAAATTTCTTACAATGGGTTTTGGTATTTCTTCTTCAATCCACTTACCAATTATTAAGAAAGTAACGTCAGGATTATTTTTTATTAGACTGCTTAACAAGTGGCCTGCTTTTCTTCGAGTGACTCTTCCCACATAAATTATTATCTTGTCTTTCGGATTAAGACCTAACTCTTTTCTTACTTTTTGTTTATCTATCTGGTGAAATAATTTTACATTTACCGGTGCATGAAGACAATAAAATCTGCTTTTGGGCAAGAGAAAGAAAACTGGGGCTTTAGCAGTACTACTTTGTCCATTGAAAGCAATTTTGTCAGCAAACCTTGTTATAAGAAAATAAGGAATTAATGCAGAAAGTGTCCTTATTCCAATTTTTGAGAAAGTATCTATCTTTGGAGTTTCTAGAGTATCCCCAAAGAAATACAATATCTTTTTTCTTTTTGAGCCAATGCTACCAAAAATTAAAGGGATCATTCCAAAAGGATGACCCATGTTAGTTACAATGTTTATTTTGTTTTTTTGACAAAACTTTCTAACCTCAAATAATAGTTTAATTGGATGATATTTCATTAAAATTATTTTTGTTCTTTTCAAATCCCATTGAGCTTGATAATTTTCCTCTTTTGTTCCTGAATATTTATCGGTGGTTATAAGAAACATTTCTACGTCTTTTGGGAATATCTTTTCATAGTACCTAAGTCTGACTAATCTGTTAAATGCAAAACCTACACTAAAAAAGCATATTTTCATATTGTGAGCTTTTAGAATCATTTAAATAGTTTTCTATTAAAAATGACTTAAATGGAATTTAAAGAACGCCCTCTTAAAGTGGCATTTATCGTCGGAGAGTTCCCTGATAAAATCGGCACCTTTATTTTAAACCAAGCTACGGGCTTGCTTGACCGCGGAGTAGACTTAAAAATATTTTCTCTTTTAAGACCAAGAGAAGAAGTTATGTCTGATGAAATAAGAAAATATAATTTAATGGACAGAATTTACTACTTAAATGTCCCTAGAAATAAACTTGTCAGAGGGCTAAAAGCGGGCTGGATTATAATTAAAAATCTCTTTAGACATCCAATCAAAATATGGAAACCTTTAAATTTTTTTAGGTATGGGAATCCTGCGCTAACATTAAATCCTCTTTTCTTCTCGGATTATTTTCTAGGCCTCAAAGAAAACTTTGATATCCTTCATTGCCATTTTGGGCAAAGAGGAATTTATGGCGCCGCATTAAAAGACATTGGTGTTAAGGGAAAGCTAGTGACTTCGTTTTATGGTGGGGACTTATCTTATTTTGTGGAAACCACAAGCAGTAGGGTTTATGCTCCCTTATTTGAAAAAGGAGATTTATTTTTACCTCTATCTGAGAATTTTAAGAAAAGATTAATTGATATGGGCTGTGATGAGAAAAAGATAGCAGTTCATCGTGTTGGAACTGACTTAAGCAAGTTCGGACTTGTTCAAAAAAAGAAAGAAAAGAGCGGGATTACTCTTCTTACAATAGCTAGATTTGTTGAAAAAAAGGGGCATAAATATTTGTTAGAGGCCTTGCCGTTAGTATTGGAAAAATGTGAAAACGTAAAGGTCTTGCTTATTGGAGATGGTCCTTTAAAGAAAGATTTGGAGACCTTGGTTAAAAATCTTAAGCTGGAAAAATATGTTGCTTTTGCTGGGAGTATATCTGCTGATGAGCTTCCTCGTGCTTACAGCAAAGGAGATATCTATGTTTTGCCCAGCATAACATCTGCTAATGGCGACACTGAAGGAACTCCTGTTTCAATAATTGAAGCACAGGCCTGCGGCTTACCAGCTGTTTCAACACAGCATAGCGGAATACCTGAAATAATCGTAAATAATGAAACAGGATTCTTAGTTCCTGAAAAAGATACAAAAGCTCTTGCGGAGAAGATTATTTACCTTATTAAACACCCTGCTCTAAGAAAAAAAATGGGCAAGAAAGGCAATAAATTTATTTTGGAAAATTACGATAAAGAAAAGCAAAGTAAGAAACTCTTAGAAATATATCAAAAAATCGATGCACCACCACATGTCAAAAACTTCTGTTTTTGAGCACTATCAAGAATTAGAAATTCTTGAAGCAATAAAGTGTGTGGTTTGATTGGCGCTCGATTTTTGGATGCTCGAGAAGTCGACTCCACACTAAAGTGTGGAGTTTTAGAGGAGACTTCTCGACATAAACACCTCATTAGATAAATTATTTAACAATACCTTTTTTTAGCTCTTCTTCGGTATACTCGACCTGTTCTCCCTTTAAATTTGGGTCATATGCGGGATCTGGGTAATTAATTATCCAAGCATCTTCATCTCCGACATTTTGAAGGCCTGTTGCGACATTTGGGGGAATAAATAACCGCGAGGGATTTTCTGCGCTAAGAGAGTATTCTTCTTTTTCTTTATTTTTATATAGAATTATTTTTAATTTCCCTTTTATGCAGACGTAGCGCGCCCATCTTATGCGATGCAAGTGATATCCTTTGAACGCTCCAACATTGAGTGTTGTTTTGTAGACAACGGTCTTATCATTGTCTTTAAATAATTCTATGAGAAAGCCATTTTTAGTTTTATTGAAGTTAAATGTATCAACTTTCTTGGCTGTTTCTAATCTGACTCCTTCTATCATATTAAATATACCTGTCTAAATTTTGTTTGTAAAACTCAATGGTCTTTTTTATACCTTCTTCAAATGAAGTTTTGGGTGTCCAATCCAAATCATAATGAATTTTTGAGATGTCTGCATAATAATTACCTGTTTCAACATTTTGGTAATTTTTCGGCCAAGGAACTTTCATTACTTTTCCTCTTCCGATGAGCTCAACTACTTTTTCAGCCATCTCGATGAATTGCGTGCCTGTCCCTGAGCTGACATTATATATTTTTCCATTTGCTTTTGGATGAACTCCTGCGATTAAGAAGGCTTCAACTAAATCGTCTATGAAGATGTAGTCTCTTAACTGATCTCCTTCTCCGAAAATAGTAATGTCCTCTCCATGCAAGGATTTTCTAATGAACCAGTTGACTATGCAATATCCTGAATGCTTTATTTGTGCTTTAGGGCCGTAGGGATTGCCTATTCTGAATACTACTGTGTTGAGGCCGTAATGATCGTGATATGCTTTGTAGTAAAATTCTCCTGCTGTTTTATTTACTGCGTAAATGCTTAATGGCCTAAGCTGGTGATTTTCATTTACTGGCAAATCGTGGTCTGCGATTTTTCCGTATTGAAATCGCGAGCCTGGGAATATTATTCTACAGTTGGGATTGTTTTTCCTGCATTCTTCTAAGATGTTAACATGACCTTTACAGTTAATGTCTATATCAAGATGCGGATCCTCCATGCTATAATTGTGGTCAACTTGTCCTGCAAGATTGAATATGATGTTTTTGCCGGCAACATTTCTTTTTACCGCGACTGGGTCTCGAATATCGCCATAATCTAAAGTTATTTTATCCTTGATTGATTCTATATTAAATATGTTTGCGCCATATCTCGGGAGATTTGCGTCGAGGATGAAGACATTTGCACCGAGCGCTACCAGTTTTTCTGCCAAATTGCTCCCGATGAAACCCAAGCCACCAGTGATTAATACATTTTTACCAGCGTATTCTTCCTTCAAGTCCATACCAGAACTCTAAAAGCACCTTTTATAAGTTTTATTGAAGGCTAGACTTGTGTCTTATGTGGTCTAAAGTGCGAAATCTTTAATAGCATTGATAATTATATTCTGCTGTTCCCCATTTAATTCTGGGAACAGGGGAATTGATAGTATTTCTTCAGCTAATTTTTCTGCAACTGGAAAGTCTCCCTTTTTATGTCCTAAATAGGAAAGCGCTGGCTGCAAATGAAGAGGTATTGGGTAGTGTATGCCTGTCTCTATCTCTTTTTCTTTTAGGGATTTTTGAAGAGCATCTCTTTTCTTATGAGCTATGACATACATATAGTATGATGATTCTACATCTTTAGAGTATGAAAGTGCTTTTACATGACTGGAGAGCTCCTCGTCATAAACTTTTGCTAAAGATTTTCTTTCCTCTATCCATTTATCTAAGTGGCGTAATTTAACATTCAAAACAGCTGCCTGCAACGCATCTAGCCTAAAATTAAACCCCTCTATATCGTGCAAGTATTTGTCTTTTCTTCCATGATTTACAAATTTGCGGAATTTTTCAGCAAGCGCATCATCGTCAGCAACTATTGCTCCTGCGTCTCCAAAAGCGCCAAGAACTTTTGCTGGGAAGAAGCTGAAACAACCAAGACCGTAAACGGGGACCTTTTTGCCTTTGTATCTTGCTCCATGAGCCTGCGCACAATCTTCAAGTACAATTAAATTATATTTCTTGGCAATTTGTATAATTCTGTCCATGTCGCAAACGGCTCCGTATAAATGAACTGGAATTATAGCCTTTGTTTTAGAAGTTATTTTTTTTTCTATTAAATCAACATTAATTAAAGCATCGCCTTCATTAACATCGACAAACACGGGCTTGCCACTGCATAATGTAACAGCAAAAGCTGTTGCGATGAATGTATTGGCTGGCATAATCACCTCATCACCTCCTTTAATTCCTAGTGATTTAAGCACCGCATAAAGTGCTGTGCTTCCATTTGAAGCCCCAATGCAATGTTTCTTTTCACAAAATGCGGCGAAGTTCTCCTCAAAAGTCTTGACTTCTTCACCCATGATAAAACTTGAATTTGAGATTACTCTCTGGATTGCTTCGTCTAGCTCTGACTTTATTGAATCATGCTGTGCCTTTAAATCTACAAGATTAATTACCATAATAAAAATGAAGAGATGGGTCTTATAAATCTTTGGTGATTAAGTCAATTCAGGAAAAACATAAGTGCCATCTTCATATTTCAAATCTTTTGTGTCGCAAATATATTTTGCTGGATTTCCTGCCCAAACTTGGCCAGCTGGGACGTCTTTTCTGACGACTGAACCTGCGCCGATGACTGCTCTGTCTCCAATGACAATGGGAAATAGGGTTGAGTTACTTCCTATTACTACTCCATTGCCTATGAGCGTTCTCTGCCAATGGGACGAACTGCCTGTGCGTCTTTGTGATGGAGGATAGAGGTCATTAATAGTCATCACTCCGTGACCTATGAAAACATCATTTCCTATAGTTGCAAGGTCACATATAAATGAATGACTTGATAAAATAACTCTGTCTCCAATCTTGGCGCCTCCTTGTATTTCTGTGAATCCTCCAACTTTAACGTCTGCTCCTATCTCACAGTCATATGCATTAATGTATCTGAACAATTTAGTGTTTCTGCCAATTTTTATATCTTTAACGGAACAATATGGTCCGATGAGAACTCCTTCTTCCAACTGATTTGTTCCTTCCACAATTGCTGTTTTATCTATTGTCATTTTGCCTTCGAGGTTCATTAAATTTTTGGTTTAGTCATTTCTTTTTAAATGTTCCTATTTCTTTTGCGTTTTTTACACACGCGTTGACAAAATCTACGATTTCTTTTTCACCATGCAATGCGCTTATTTGCACGCGGATTTCGTCTCTGCCTTTTGGGACTATGGGATAATTAATATTTGTGACTAAAAATCCGTCGTGAAATAAGAGTTCTATGAGCTTCTTTGTTTTTTCTGGGTCTCCTATAAGTATTGGCTGAATTGGGTGATTTGAATTAGTCGCTAAAACTAAACCTGCTTGGGTTGCTTTTTGCTTGAATAAAGAAATATTTTCATTTAGTTTATTTAATATATTTTTTCCATCTGGACCAGACATAATACAAATAGCTTCTACACCCGCATTTGCATTTCCGCCGGAAATTGGGCTTGAATAAATGTAGCTTGCGGCGGACTCTCGCAAATAGTCTATAATAATTTGGTCTCCTACAGCATATCCTCCATCAGCTCCAAACGCTTTCCCAAATGTTCCTATTAGGATATCTGCTCTTGTGCCAAATTCTTCTTCGCATCCGCGCCCTGTTTCTCCAAAGCAACCCACTCCGTGAGCATCATCCATTACAACAATAATGCCTTCCTCGTATTCTGAATCGTATTTCTCCGCCAGCTCTTTTATTTTTTTAATATTTTGCGCCTCGCCAAGCATGCTGAATATTCCGTCAGTAACAATGACTACTCTGCTGAATCTACCACGGTTATCCGCAATTATTTTTTCTAAATCATCATAATTCAAATGCTTGAATACTTTCTTTTGTTCCGTCGGCAAGTTCGCAACCCTTATGCCCTCTATAATACTTCTATGATTTAGTTCGTCTGAAATAACAATAGTATTTACAGATACTAAAGATTCCGCACTTTGGCCTTTTATTAGTGCGTGGAGAACAGAAAGATTTGCCGCAAATGTAGATGAGAAAATAATTGCGTCCTCTCTTCCGTGAAAATCTGCTATTGATTTCTCTAGGTTTTTGTGTGCTTCTGTTGTTCCTGAAATAAATCGCACTGCTCCTGGACCGACACCATATAAATTAGTTCCTCTCTCTTCAGCAGCAATAACCTCTTTATTAAACCTCAAGCCTAAATAATCATTAGAGTTAAATAAAACATACTCTTTGTCCTTGATTATTGCTCGAGGACATGAATCCTGTGTAAATCCTTTTATCGTTTTTTCATTCCTTTTTGCGACTTTCAGAGAATCTATGCGTTCAATCTCTTTTCTTAAAATATTTTTGAAGTTATTAAGAGCCATTTTTATTGATTTTAATAGTAGTAATTTCCATCATCGTTATTGATTTCATCAATGAATACTTCTCTGTTTAACTTTGCTGATTTAAGCATTGCGATTATAACTCTTAAACTTTTTGAACCCTCTTCGCCGTCAATTTTTGGCTCTTTGTTGGCGCGCAACGACTCAACGACTTGCTTTAGCAAAGGCAAATGCCCAAAACCATAAACATTTGGTGGATTGGTTATTGAGTGCATGATATCTTTGTCTTCCTCTTTAGTATCGTTAAATTGCCACACATCCATTTTGTTCATTGCGAATCCTCCGACTTTTGCAGAGCCATTTTCTCCCAAGATAGAAATTGAACCCTCTAAATCTTTTGGAAAAGTGCAAGTCGTTCCTTCATACGTAGCAATTGCGCCGCTCCTGAATTTAAGCATAGCGATCGCAGTGTCTTCTGTTTCTATTTCATGGGCAAAGGTAGCTTTTTTACAAATTACGGACTCGACATCTCCTAATAGCCAATGAAGCATGTCAATATGATGTGAAGTCTGATTCAATAAAACTCCTCCATCGGAGTTTATTTTTCCCCTCCATGAATCTTGATCGTAATAGTTCTGCCCTCGGCTCCATCTTACAGTAACGTTGCCTAAAAATATTCTGCCGAATCTTCCTTCATCAATAGCTTTTTTCAAATGAACTATCGGCGGATTATACCTGTTTTGCTTGACAATAAATAATGAGACTTTATTTTTTTTACATTCGTTTATCATTTCAGCTGCATCTTTCATTGTTAATGCAATTGGCTTTTCACAGACAATATGTTTTTTTGCCTGCGCTGCTTTAATCGCCATTTCAGGGTGCATGCCTGAAGGAGTGCAGATATCTACTACATCTATCATCGGGTCTACTAAAAAAGATTCATAATCTGTGTATTCTTTGCACGCACATTCTATTGCAGCTTTTTTTGCTCTTTCAGCATTGGTGTCACAAACGGCTATGATTCTTGCTCCTACAATTTGTTTTAATGCTCCAATATGTTTGCCAGATACTCTGCCGCATCCTACTATTCCAAAGTTTACCATGTTTGTTTGATAAAGCAACTGTTTAAAAAGATATGTTTTTCTAGTATCTACTTAGAATTCTGGAGCAAATATTCATTGTAATATAAAAAAGTTTAATTTTATTATCGATAAAACTTAATGTCTGGCGATAATGATTAATATATTTAGGGGGGTAATAAGCTATATACGATAACTTCAGAAAGCTAAGCTCTTACTTTTTCTAAGAATTAACTCATTTTGAGAAATTTGGTTTTATAAGTTTTATAGCGTTTAAATCATTAGTATCGAAAGATTTTAAGAACCAAGAAAATATCAAGTAGATTAGTAGGAAAAATATTGAGAAAATAACGAGGCTTAAGCCATCAATTATGAAATTTTTCAGTTTAAGAATTATTAGAGTTGATAAAACGATAGCGATTATTAAGTTCAGCATTTTTCTTCTAATGGGCATTATTGAAGAGTAATTTTTAGTTTGTATCAAAGATAAAAAGACTAAGACTAAACTTGATATTACTGTGGCTATTGCTGCACCGTTTATACCTAAACTATTCTCGATTCCGAAAACTTCAGGCATTGGAATAAACACAGCATTAAGCGTAAAATTAATCAAGATTGAAATCATAATGTTAGTTAGAAGAATCTTTGATTTTCCAAGCATAGCAATTATTCTGTCAGATATTTTTGATAAAGAAAGTAAAAGGCTTCCAACTACGAGTATTTGTAGAGATGTTGAAGCTGAAAGGTATTCGCTTCCAAAAAATAGAGATATAAATCTTTCTGGAAAAATAAATATCATTGCAAATAGAGGAAGATTTATGAAAAATATCCATTTATTGACTTGCTTGCTAAGTTCAGATATAGTGTAGTTCCTTTTTTTGCCGTATTCTCTGGTAATTATTGGGAAAAATAATTTTATGAACAGTTGTGGTGCTAAATTCATTAACATAGCTATTGGAACTGCTGCATTGTATAATCCTACTTCTCTTGTACTTTTGAAATATCCCAAAGAAAATGAGTCTACCCAAGACATTATGAATGTGAACATTGTGAAAAATAATAACGGAATTGAATATGAAAGAAAATCCTTTTTTACTTGGGAGTAATCGGACTTAGAATATTTAGAAGATTTTGGATAATGTATGTGTTTATTATAAAGATAAAGTGTAAGAAAAAGTAAGATTGTTGTACCTAAAAAATAAGATAAAGGGACTGAAAAAGACTTAAAGCTAAAAAATAGAAGGATTACCAAACAGACAACATTCAGCCCATTGGTAGCTATATTTTCGATAAAGGAGTAGAGTTTTATTTTTTCATTAGCGATTATAATTGCTAAGAAATATGAACCTAAAGCTGAAATTGGAACGAGAAGACTAAATAATTTTAGATAAATCGAAAGAGTGGGTTCATGAAAAAGATTAATTGAAATTGAATTAGAAAAAATAAAAAGTAAAGCTCCTAATATTGAGCTTACTAACAAAACAGTTTTTGAACTGAATTTTATCAATAAAGGAATATTTTTTTCTTTATTTTGTGATTTGTAGAGTGGAATAAATCGAACTAGACCAGAATCGAAGCCTAAAAGAGATATAGCAATTATTAAACTTAATATATTAATAGCGAGCGAAAATGACCCATAAACTTCTGGGCCGAACTGTCTGGCGATTATTACTCGATAAATATAGGTAAATATTTTAGAAAGAACTACTCCTACGAGAACTATTACTGCTGAGCTGGCTAAGACATTCAGAGATTTATTTATTTCCTGTTTCTCTCCCATGTTGAATACATAGAAACCGCCTTTTTATCTATTCCTAAGGATTATAGGAAAGATTAAAAATAGACTCCTTTTCAGCTTTTTATGATTAAGTCTTGGATAAAAAAAATATACGCATATATGATGTTTCGCCCGTTAAGGTTTAGTTCTGGATATATTAAACTTAGAGAGCTCTTTAATTATACGGAAAGAGAAAAAATGATTTTAGATATAATGGATTTCGCAAGATCAAATAGGCTTGAAGGGGACTATCTTGAGTTTGGAGTATACAAATGTGGAACTTTGATTCCAGCTTATCATTTTTCTAAGTCTATGGGGAAAAATCTTGATAAAATGAGATTCTATGGATTTGATAGTTTTGAGGGACTTCCAGAAGTTAAAAAATCAGATAATGAAGGATTCAAACATTTTTCAAAAGGAGATTATTCTAATTCATTACCTCGAGTAGTAAACTTATTAAAAAAATCTAAAGTTAATATGAAAAGAGTCAAGTTAGTAAAGGGGTGGTATAATCAAGTCTTGAACTCTGAACTGAAGAAAAAACTACCAATAAAAAAAGTAGCGGTAGTTTGGATTGATTGCGATTTGTATGAGTCAACTATGCCCGTACTTGATTTTATAACTCCTTATTTACAAGATGGAACTATTCTGGTTTTTGATGATTGGCTTTGTTTTAGAGGAAATCCTGAACAAGGAGAACAAAAAGCTTTTTCTGAATGGCTTAAAAAAAATAAAAAAATATATGCAATACCTCTTAGAAAGTCTTACTGGGGAGGGCAAGCATTTATTATACGAATGAATTCTAAGATAAAATATGGGAACAACTAAAGAAGTTAAAGAATATGAATCAGAAGCTCTTAGAAAAAGTGGTCTTCGCTATGCTAATGGGATGATTTGGGGAGAATTTGGAGACCAAGTAGATACTCAAGGCATCAGTGAGAAGCAAAAACTTACTACTTTCGGGATTAAACATATTTCATTTGATTTAAATGGAAAACATGGTGCCGTAAAAGCAGATCTTGATAAACCATTACCAGAGAAATTTAGAGGAATATTTGATGTAATTACAAATTATGGGACTATTGAACATGTTGGTAATCAATATGTGGCTTTTAAAAATTTTAATGACTCTACAAAAGTGGGGGGAATTATGATCCATGGATTTCCCCTGAAAGGATTCTGGAAAAATCATTGCAGGTATTATTATACGTCAGAGTTTGTAGAGAAATTGGCAAAGATCTGTAATTACGAGTTAATCGACCTTCGAACCATAGATTACGGCTATTTTGTGGGCAAACCTATGATTTATGCAACACTTAGGAAAAAGAAAGAAGAGTTCATAAATTTTGAAGAGTTTGAGAAGTTACCAATATATGATTCGGGAGATACTGGCAGAACGGGTTATTATGAGTCGTTTACACATAGATTAAAAAGAAAGATTAGATTTTATATCAAAAAGATTAGAAATGCTATAAGCTCAAAAAAGATACATCAAAAATCTATTGTATAGAAACGATATTTTCATCTATAATTTTTTTTCATACAGCGATAGGATATTATAACGTCGAATTAGCTTAAAGTTAGATAAATCTACTTGCCCTTCAATGCCTATAACATATTTTATAGAGGAATAATCTGTTTTATCATATGGATTCGGACCCATACCAAATTCTAACCATAACTGCCTTATGTCCGGCCATTTTTCTTTTGGATATCCTTCTCTCTCAAGGATTTTTTTGAACTCTTCGAGCGCTGTGTGACATACATCGATAGATGAGACTTTGTATTTTCCTTTATCTATCAATTTTCTAGAAATAAATCCTGCTTCACAGCCCATATCTACAACTTTTTCACCGCCTGCAGCGTCAACTTCCTTGAGGATTTTTCTTACTCTTATTCTTGATGGAATGCATAAAGGCCATTTTTTATAAACTTCTTTCATTGAACCATATTCAAACTCTTTATAAGCGCAATCCTTGGCGTGCTGTAACTCTTCATCAATAATATTTTTATTTTTCATTTTAGGCAGTGTACTTGAGCTTTTTTAAAGCTTTCTTAGAACTATTCTTTTAAAATAATCCAGTCACTATAGTGCATAGACTTGAAACAGATAGAGCAATACTAGAAAAGATTATCAATTATCAGTCTTTTCGAATAAAGACAAAATCCTGTATTTTTTTACAAATTTGAAATCGCTTAAGCCTATTTCTTCGGCGCCAGTTATTGCATATTTAATAGAACTGTAGTTTGTTGCGTCGTTGAATGCCTTTCTGATATAAATAACTGTGCAAAAATCTCTTCTTTCTGATATTTTAACATGTGAGCAGTATTCTTTTTCAAAGACTTTCTTGTTGGATGAATCATTAAGCTGGTAATCTTCTATGCTGACTATTTCATTTATTTCATCGCCCCAGTAACTATTTGCAAAAAAACGATAGCTTTCGTAATTGTTACCTGCGATAAATGTTTCATTGGGATATTCTTTGCTTATTTCTAATATATCTTGTTTTATTAAATCTGATGAGAATTCTTCTTTAAACTGAAGATTATTATAAATTAAAGGTATGCTTGAAAACTCTTCAAAGTTTGTCTGGTATTTTATCTGTAAGATATATGGATTGATTACTATTATCGACAATATCAAAAATATTGCCAATTGGATAATTAGCTTCTTGCTTGTTAAGTATTTACTCAGTGTTAAAATTATTATTGGAAATATGATGAGTGTGAATCTTATCTGAGAATTAAATACTATTAGAATTGTTGAGAGAATTAAAAATATAACTGTTTCTTTGTTTTCCTTGAATGCTTTTTTTGCAAATAAAAGATATGTGTAAAAAGGGATAAACAAAATTGTGATAATAAATTTAGAAATGCCTACTAACGATCCTTGCCCGTATATTCCGCCATAAATAGCGATGTTTAAAGATGCTAAAATGTGGCGCATGATTCCTAAAAAGGTAAATCCTAAAAGATATTGGTCAATTATTAGTCTTGGTAAGACGCCAATTATTATTGCGCCAATCAAATAAAACAGATATATCAGTTTTTTATTGTATAGAAAACTTATTGCTAGTAGGGGAATAAAGAAAAGGACTCCATCCCATAATGCCCAAGAAGAGCCTATAAGAATTCCTGCATAAACTATTTGCTTTACGCTTTTTGTTTTTAGGAATTCTTTCATTCGTATATACCCCCAAAAAAATAGGAGAGTTGCTGCCTGAATGGGGCTTATCCATGGAGCCATGTACCAAACAATTGGCGAAAAGATCATTAGGAAAAGAGCTTTTTTGTTCCGATTACTTGCGAGATATACAGAATATGTCAAAAGAGACAGTAATATTAAACTAGTGACTTTGAAAGGTATCAAACTCTCTGTTAGCCCGACAATTGGCGCGTGAAGTAATCCATATACTAACGAATGAGAACTTCTTAACTTTGCAGCATATGTTCCTGAAAAAAATTTTGCGCTATCTGCATAATCTAATATGTCTGCTCCACCATAAAATTTCGTTGCGAAAGTTATGGCTGATAGAGATAAGACTACTATTAAGATTATTATGGCTTCTTTTCTTGAAATTGACATATACTATCCTAAATGGTTCATGCCAGAATTCTGCGAAGAATTCAAACCATTTGTTACAAATGAGTGAAATTCAGGGGTTTAAAAACTTTTAAACTATCGTTTTTTGAAAGAATCATGGCTTACATCTTTAATGGGTATGGTAGAAAGGTAGAATCTTCTAAACTTAAGAAGCCCTTTTCAGTAAAACAAAAGCTTTCTATAGTGATACCAACATATAATGAGGCAGAGAATATTGAACGGATTATTAAATCAATAATTGTCCAACTTAAAAAAACAGATTTTAAAAAAGATTATGAATTTGTTATTGTCGATGATGATTCTAAGGATGATACTCCGAGGATTATAGATTTTCTTTCAAAAAAATATCCTGTTATTGCAGTCCATAGAATTGGACTTCGTGGACTTTTTTCGGCAATTTCTGATGGTATTTTTGTTGCAAATGGGGAATATATTTTAACAATGGATGCAGACTTTTCGCATCCTCCTGAACTCATTCCAGAGATGTTGAGACAGGCAAATAAAGCCGATATTGTGTATGCTACAAGATTCTCCGACGGAGGAGGAATGGTTGCTCCGCCTATACGTAAATATGGATCTCGCGTTCTAAATATGGCCTGTAGGATAATCGGAAATCTTTCAACTACGGATTTTGGTGGACAATTTAGACTTATGAAAAAAGAAAAGTATGAAAAAATCCTCTTTAAGTATGACTCTGTCTTTGGAGAGTATGGTATTGAATTATTCTACCGCGCTCAAAAATTGAGATATAAACTTAAAAGTGTGCCTTTTGTGTATAAGTTCAGAAAAGAAGGGAATTCAAAGATGGGGTCTAGTTTAAAAATAATCAAACTTGCACTGATTTACTTGGGGCGCACAATGCGATTAAGATTTGAGGCTATTCTAGACGGTTAAATTAAATATTTGCTCTTGATTTTGGAAAATCTATCTGCGCTGAAGATCTAAATCGTGTTTTACCATACGGGCGACCATTTCATCAAATGAAACTTTTGGTTGCCAATTTAAAACTTGCCTGGCTTTTGATGCGTCGCCTAATAAAAGATTGACTTCTGCTGGTCTGAAAAACTGCGGATGCTGGACAACCCAAATGTTCTCCTTTCTTTTGCGCATAAAAAATATTTCTCTTTCTGCTTCAGAGACTTCTGCTTTTGATAAGTCTAATAATTCGTATTTAGAAATTCCTGCGCAATTGAATGCACAATCCACAAAGTCTCTGACCGTGCGTGTTTCTCCAGTGGCTACTACATACTCGCCGGGTTTATCCTGCTGAAGCATTAGCCACATGGCTTCTACATAGTCTCCCGCAAATCCCCAATCCCTTTTGGCATCAAGATTCCCGAGAACAATAAGGTTATCTTTTCCAGAAGCTATTCGTGCTACACCATCAGTTATCTTCCGAGTAACGAAATCAATTCCTCTCCGCGCCGATTCATGATTGAATAAAATTCCTGAGCAAAAGAATCTCCCATTTTCTTCTCTATGTCTCTTGACAAGCTGGTGAGCCTCTAATTTAGCTTTTGCATATGGGCTTACTGGGCCGAAAGGAGAATTTTCGTTTTGGGGAGGGCTTGCTGAATTGCCGAACATTTCGCTTGTTGAGGCTTGATAAAATCGCACTCTGTTTGCAATTCCTTCTGCTTCTAATGCTGTTATTAATCTGTCTACTCCGAAAAATGTTGATTCTCTTGTTTGATATGGAACTTGGAATGATGCTCCAACATGTGACTGAGATGCAAGATTGTAAACTTCATCTGGCTGTGATTTTCTTACAGCTTCACGCAAAGAATGTCCGTCGGTCATGTCTCCGTAATGTAAAGAGATTCTATCCATTATATGGTCTATTCTTGATGTAGATGATGTGCTTGTTCTTCTAAAAATGCCGTGAACTTCATATCCTTTGTTTAACAATAACTCTGCTAAATAAGAACCGTCCTGTC
>ERZ1292623.772-Hain-H51-01um-R1-772-length-32704-cov-5_pt1 | contig 32704 bp, 28 predicted proteins | sample MGYA00564398_ERZ1292623 | MGnify/ENA primary metagenome ERZ1292623 (study PRJEB36523, sample SAMEA6512633) | groundwater metagenome | collected 2019-01-07 | study: AquaDiva: Metagenomics assemblies of 32 groundwater samples
CATGCGGACGCCGCCGCCCCCTGCGCCCGAGGCGCTGCTGTTCGGCACGCCGCTGCTGGCGGCCGCGCCGACATGGGCGGACCTGACCTGGCTGCGCGGCCTCACGCGTCTGCCCATCCTCCTCAAGGGCATCACCGAACCGGGAGACGCGGCCCGGACGATCGAGACCGGGATGGACGGCATCATCGTCTCCAATCATGGCGGGCGCCCCGCGACGGTCGAACTGCTCCCGGAGATTGTCGCGGCGGCCAATGGCGCGGTGCCCGTGCTGATGGACGGGGGCGTCAGACGCGGCAACGACGTCCTGCGCGCGCTTGCACTGGGCGCGGCCGCGGTGTTGGTCGGGCGTCCTTATGTGCATGCGCTCGCCGCGGCCGGCGCGCCGGGCGTCGCGCATGTGCTACGTCTCCTGCGCGCCGAGTTGGAGCTGGCCATGACGCTGACGGGGTGTGCCACCATTGCGGATATCGACCGGGCGGTGCTCGTGCGCGGCGCATGATGCACCAGCCCTCACACTCGACGGATTCTTCAACGCCGCCTTCCCGCTATGCGCCGCGCAGGTTCGAGCCGCGGGCGCTACTGCTGGTAATCCTCATGCAGGGGGCACTGCTCGCTGGCCTTACGACCTATCGCTTTCCCATGGCACCGCCCAAAGTCCAGAGCACGCTAACCGTCCATATGTTCGAGCTCGCACCGCCGCCTGCCGAGCCGAAAGTTGAAAGGCTTCCCAAGCTGGAACAGCAGCGGTCCTCGGCAGAGTTCCATACGCCCCGGCCGGTGCTCGAGCTGCCAGAACCTGTTGAGATAGCGGTGGGAGCGACATATGAACCGGTGCCAGTCACGGTTACAGTGCCGGTAACGGCGCCATCGCCCGCGCCCTTCGCCGCACCGCCCCGGCCGACGGTAGTCGGCGATCTTTCCGCCTCCATGATTCATGCACCTCCGCCGCGTTATCCTCGCGAATCCAGACGGCAGCGGGAAGAAGGTGCAGTGCTCCTCGAGCTGCTACTGGCGACGGATGGCACTGTGCAAGATATCCGTGTGCTACGCAGCAGTGGTTACAGTCGCCTGGATAGCACTGCGATTGACGCGGTTCGACGATGGCGCTGGTCCCCGACAAGACGCGATGGAAAAGCCATGCAGGTCCGCGGAACGGTCGAGATTCCGTTCGTGCTCGCCGGTTAGAGTGACCGCCACGATCTCTTCCGCGATCGTTTTTCGCGGCTGGCCAAGCGTTGAACATCGTGGTCGACGACCTTAGTCTAGTCGAGCATAATTTGGAGGCGTATGAAGCATGATGGGTAGTTTACGGCGCCTGGTGGTGGATGCCGGTCCCGGCAGCCGAATTGTGCAATGCATCAACGTGGCTTCGCAAATTGCCGATCAAGAAAAAGGCATTCTCACTGGCGTCTGCTCAGCTTGGCCCCGTGGCACCTCGTTCACGGAAGTTGTGCTTCACAATCCGCTTGACGTTATGGCTCAGGAGCAGGAATTGCGAACTGCCGTTGCAGCCTCGCGCCTCGCTTTCGATAGCGCGATGGAAAGCTCCACCGTTTCGGGGGATTGGGTCGAACGTATTGCCGAACCTGGCGTCGTTCTGAGCGACCAAGCTTTGCTGGCCGACATACTGATTATGGGACCGCCGAAAGAGCATGATTTTGCTCAAGCAGATCCAATCGACATAGCAGCAAGCACGGGTGTGCCAGTGCTCAGACTCGGAACGACAACGCCACCGGAGGGGTTTCAACGCATACTGATCGCCTGGAAGGACTGTCGGGAGGCACGCCTCGCGCTCACTGCGGCGCTGCCGTTTCTCTGTCGGGCTCACACGATCATGATTGTCGGGCTTGGTGAAGAAGCGCCGACCGGGTGTCTCGAAGCCGTCCAAGGCTATTTGGCCGCGCATGATATTGACGCAAAATATTTCCATGCCGCGGCGCCCGAAGGCAACGGCGCGCGATGGATCGCGGACTTCGCTGAGCGTGAAGGATATGATTTGCTGGTAACAGGTGCTCGCGCTCGGGGACGGTGGAAAGAACGCATTTTCGGTGGGATGACTGAAGATTTGCGCGCGATGGATCTGCATTGGTTGCTGGCCAATTGATGGCAGCAGGTTTCCTGGAGAGCCTCTCAAGGGCGCCGGGTAGATGGGTCGCGCCGAGGCGGGTGAGCTACTGGATTTGCACAAACACCAATTCGATTTGATCGACGCGGGACATGCCGCTACGGGCTTGCGCTCAGCCCGCTGCCGCAAAGCACGATACCCTCCCGGATAGCGGCGGTGGATCTCGTCGTTCGCCGTGGCTAGCGGCATCCCGCTTGTCTTGTTCGCGCAACATGAAGGGCGTAGATGGGTATCGGGCAATAAAGAACAGGGGGATTTTGAGAGGAAATCGCCTTGTCTTGCGTGAGCGCTATCGCCGAACCCCTTACACCTGAAGCAATAATCGTCGATGCGGCACGGTGCTGGCGCGAAACGGTCGATCGGCACCGCCCGATCCTCCCGACCCTGTTTGCCCGGCTCGAAAGGCGTGGGGCTGGCTTTCTCGCGCCCGCTATCGCGGCCTTGCTCGCGATTCATGAGGTTTGGTCGGGCCGACGCTTCACCGCCGGTGACACGACCGTGCCCATACTGACCGATGACGAGCGGACCTTGCTGGATCTGCTGGAAGCGACCGAGCCACCGGCCTTTCCTCTCCCTGCGCAACCCGGCCTGACCGGGCCGCTTCGGATCGCCCTGCGCTCGACTCGCATTCTCTTGAGGCGCGTGATCGGCCATGATCTCGGCGAGGTGGCGGGGACGGCCGCTCAGAATGCGATCTTCTTCGCTGTCTCTCGCGATCCCTCTCTGCTCTCGCAGGATCGGCAGGCCACTCTCAAGACTCTGGACGCCGCCTGATCCACCGGTCGCGGCTTGTCCACCAAAGGCGGACCGTCCCGCGTCACAGCATTGCGATAGATAGCCGATTGCGGCAGTAGCACGGTCCTCCGCCGGGATCTCCGAGCGCTTGAGCGGCCAGGTGCCTGGTGTGTGACGCGGCGCGACCTGTTCGCTCGGCGCTGACGCAGGCGATCTTCTGTTCTGACCGGGGGATATATGTATGCCGAGGTCGGCGAGGAGAATGTGATCCTCGCCAGCATGAAGCAAGGGCTTCGTCGTGGCGGAGGCTCGGCCTCGTTGGATGAGCTTGGCCGCCTGCCGATGGTGACGGTACACCGTTTGCGACTCACGGCGAGGGGCACGGCTGCGTTCGTCAGCCGCGCGCTCCATGACGGAGGCTGCCGATCTTTGGGCAGCCATTCAACGCATGCCCCTCACCCGTCTCTAGGTATCTGGCTGACCTTGACGATCGTCAGTGTCCGCTCATTGCCGCTGCGATCCGGCCACAGGATCGATTGCCCCTCGCGCAGGCCGATGAGCCCGGCTCCTACCGGCGTCAGAATCGAAATCCGGCCTGCCGAAATGTTGGCATCTTTGGGATAAACGAGCTGATAATCGTAGGTTCTGCCGCTCGCCGTGTCCAGAAACGCGACCGTTGAATTCATGACTACGATATCCGCTGCAATGCTACCGGACTTGCAGATTTTTGCCCGACCAATCTCATCAAGCAGCAGTTCTGCGACCTGAGGCAGGCGGCCCTCGACTCCAATGGCAAGTCCCGTGAGCGCTTCGGCTTCCTTGTCGATCATCTGAATAAGCGGGCGCCTTGCCGCCCTGCTGCTCGTCATAACAATGTCCTTCAAAGAATTTGGCGCGCAGTACCCCGGGACGCGGCGGTGGTTGTAAGGAGCGAGCCCCGAGTCCAGGGCCTATGCGCGCCGAACCCGGGGCTAGTTGCCCGCGAGAAGCTGCTTCCCATGATGGCGGAAGCGCAAAGGACGGCTGCGAGTCTGCATATGTGAATGATGGTGCCGGTGGCGGTCGATGTCAAATTCTGCGACCGGCCAGTCACTTGCGGGCGTATCGCCAACCCTGGGGCGCGACAAGGCCACTGCCACTTGCTACAGGCGCCTTTGTGCTATCCTTATTCTCCTGTCGACAGCCCGAACTCGCGATCGACTTCGGGACCGCTAATTTGCGCCTTATCCGGCGCGATGATGGAATTGTGTTCGAAGAGCCTTCGCTTTGCTGTTTCGCTGATCTCGACAGTAGGCCCACTCTCGTCGCGGCAGGGGCTGCTGCTGCGGCCATGGTCGATCGCACCCACTCGAACCTTACAGTCAAGCGTCCGCTCCGCCGGGGCGTTCTCCAGGATATCCAGGCCGCCACCGAACTGCTGCGTTACGCACTCCTTTCGGTGCTCGGCCGCCAATGCGCTGGGGGACCTTCCGTCATGATCGCTGTGCCCGCCGATGCAACCCAAGCGGAACGAAGCGCGTTGATGACTGCGTCCCGCGAAGCCGGCCTGAACTCTGTGCGCTTGATAAACGAGCCTTACGCCGCAGCGGTGGGTGCCGGGCTTCCAGTAGAGAAACCCTGCGGCACGATGATCGTCGAATGCGGCGCGGGAACGACCGAAGCTGCCGTGATCTCTCTTGGCGCCCTCTGTCTCACCCGGTCGAGACGCATAGGCGGAACATCGCTCGATCAGGCCATCACGGATTATCTGCACGCCCGGCGCAAATTTCTGGTGGGCGCGTTGACCGCTGAGCGAATCAAGCAGGATTATGGCGCAGAGCGTGATGCGGCCTCCCAAGATGAAGGTACGATCACGATCAAGGGCCGCAATCTCGCCTCAGAGCGCCCCGAGGCGTTCGACCTTCCGCTCCGCGAACTTGATGGCGTGGTGGAAAAGCACGTCATGCACATTGTCGACGTCATCCGCGAAATCCTGAACATAACCCCGCCCGAATTGAGCCGCGACATCCACACCGGCGGCATCGTGCTCACAGGTGGTAGCGCGGTAACGCCGCTCCTGCGGAGAAAGATCAGGGAGGAGACCGGCCTGCACGTGACGATTGCCGACGACCCTGCCCGCTGTGTCGCCACAGGCCTGCATCGAATAATGCAAGGCTGAGAATCAGCGTTCCAGACGTCATCCATTAGCCCGAAGACGTTTCCGAGCTTGGTACGGCTCTAAGATGGGTGCACATGCCGACCGCTCCTGACCAGGGATATCAGGCCGCGATCCCGTGCAAGGGGTGGCTGACATCCCCTTTTGGCGAGAGGAAATCGGCCTGCGATAACCGTTGAACACGGTGAGGAAAGCCAGCGAGACCTCGCCCAACACGCTGGTGAGGCCGCGGGCCGAAGCGATGACGCAGCTTCCGCAATCTGCCAAGTCTAACCCGTCCTCGCTGTGCGGGGCGAGCGCAGCGAAGTTGCATCGGCAGGTGGACGCGCAAGCTTGATACCGCCTTTCCGGCCACGGACGCGCTCCAGAGGACCCCATCCAGGAGCTCGTTCAAGACCTTCATCAGATGATTCTGAGAAATCGCAAAGGCTTTGGCGATCTCGGCGATCGAGCAGAATTGCTCAGGTGGGCGTCCCAGGTTGAGCACACGCGCAGGGCGTACTCCGTGTGCCGTGAGGCGCATCCAGATACCCATTAATGAGGTATTTTTGTTGCATGTTTTTAGTCCGGATATATAGATGCATCAATAATACATGATTTCGACTCGGGAGTGACAACCGTGCTGGAACTGGACGATAAAGGGCTTGGGGTGCTCGTCGATGCCTTCTATGCGCGTGTCCGGACGGATCCTGCGCTCGGTCCGATCTTCAACGATGCGATTGCCGACTGGCCCGAGCATCTGGAAAAGCTCGCCGCCTTTTGGTCGTCGGTCATGCTAACCAGCGGCCGTTACAAAGGGCAGCCGGTGCCGGCCCATGTGAAGCATAAGCATCACATCACGCCGGCGCTGTTCGACCGCTGGCTCGCGCTGTGGGCGCAGACCACCAACGAATTGATGGTGCCGGACGCGGCCGAAGCCCTGCAGGACCGCGCCGGCCGCATCGCCCAGAGCCTGCAACTCGCCATGTTTTTCCGGCTGGACGACCAGCCGGCTTCCCCGCCCGGACGCCGCATCGCCGACGCGACGGCCCCTGCTCATAGGAGCGTGCTGCCATGACAGACATTTCCCTTGTGAACCTGCGCGTCCTCCATCAGCCCCGCGATCTGTGCAATCACAACGCGCTCAAGGCAGTGGTGGCGGTGCCCCGCATGGTCGGCATGCCGACCGGCCATGGCCTCGCCAGCGAACGTTCGCACCCGGAGCCGAACGGTAGCACTGCACTTTCTCAGCCTCATGCCGACGACATCCGGATGGCCGCCTGAAATGACGGCCTCATCCCCTTATCGCTCGACTCCGGTGTTCGATCAGGACACGCTGCCTGTTGCATTACGCAACCGCCACGACACCAAGGCCGGGGTCTGGGGGATAGTCAGGGTGATCGAGGGTGAGCTCAGGCTCACCTATCTCGATCCGCCATCCGAGATCGTGCTCACCCCGGACAATCCCGGCCTCATCCGCCCGCAGCAGCCGCATTTCGTGACGCCGGTCGGAGCCATGAAAATGCGGGTCGATTTCTATGATCAACCGCCTGCAGACGCCTGAACTACTCACAAGCCTATATCCAACAGGAGACTATCATGTCGCAGCCCTTGAGCGAGCAAACCATCGCGCTCGTCAAAGCCACTCTTCCCGCGCTCGAAACCCATGGTCTTGACATTGTGCATGAGATGTATTCGCGCATGTTTCAGAACCCTGACATCCGCGATCTGTTTAACCAATCACATCATGGTGACGCTGGGTCGCAGCCGCGCGCGCTGACCGGTGCAATTCTTGCCTATGCCTCGAACATCGACAATCTGGCTGCGCTGGCTCCAGCGGTGGAGCGTATCGCGCAGAAGCATGTTGGCCTCCAGATTCTGCCAGAACATTATCCTCACGTCGCCGAAGCGCTGCTCGGCGCGATAAAGACGGTGCTGGGTGACGTCGCGACCGACGAGATCCTTGCCGCCTGGGGCGAGGCCTATTGGTTTCTCGCCAATATCCTGATCGCGCGCGAAGGACGCATCTATCTCGAGCAGAAGGACACAACCGGCGGCTGGAACGGTTGGCGCGATTTTCGCATTGAGGAAGTTGTTCGGGAAAGCAGCGTCATCAGTTCCTTCACCCTGCGGCCCGTCGACGGCGGCCCGGTTATGTCACATAAGCCCGGCCAATACCTGACCTTCTGGTTCGAAATTCCTGGTCATCCACCGGTCAAGCGCAACTATTCGATCTCATCGGCGTCCAACGGCGAAACCTATCGCATCTCGGTCAAGCGCGAACCGCATGGCCTCGCGTCGAGATGGCTCCACGATGACGCGGTGGTGGGCACGATATTGAAAGTCGCCGCCCCGGCCGGCGAATTCTTCCTCGAAGGCCATCCCGAGCGTCCCGTCGTGCTGCTCTCGGGCGGAGTAGGCCTGACCCCAATGATCGCGATGCTCGAAGCTCTTGTCACCGGCGGTGCCGACGTCCCCATCCATTACATCCACGGTACACACGATCGCGAGACGCATGCAATGCGGGATCAGGTCCGTGATCTGGTAATACAGGGCAAAACGGTGCGTGCCACCATCTTCCATCAAACCCCTCGCCGCGGTGAGGTGGCGGGTAGCGACTATGATCATGCGGGGATCATCGCTGACGACTGGCTTACCGCCAACACGCCGGTGGCCGAGGCGGACTATTTTATCTGCGGCCCTCGTCCATTCTTGCGGCACGCCGTATCAGCGCTCTCGCTCGCCGGCGTGCCAGCGAGCCGTATCCATTACGAGTTCTTCGGTCCCGCCGACGAGCTGCTCGCGGCCTGAAAGAGGCGCCATGGACGAGATCACCATCGCACGCGTTGTCCACGTCGTAGCCGTCTTGTTCTGGATCGGCGGCGTCGCCTTTGTGACACTGGTGGTGATGCCGTCTGTGCGCGCTTTGCACGCGCCCGACGAACGCCTGGCCGCCTTCCACCGGATCGAGGGCCGCTTCGCGCCGCAGGCCCGCATCTGGGTGTTGCTGGCTGGCGCAAGCGGCTTCTGGATGACCTGGCAAGGGGAAATGTGGGGCCGCTTTCTCAATCCGGCATTCTGGTGGATGCACTTGATGGTCCTGATCTGGTCGATCTTCGCTGTGATGCTGTTCGTCGTTGAGCCATTGTTTCTGCATCGCCGCATGGCAATCTCGCCCGCTCCCGCAAGCGATTTTGTGCGAATGCAGCGCGTGCATCAAATGTTGTTGGCAGCGAGCATCGTCGCAGTCGCCGGGGCGGTAGCCGGAAGCCACGGTCTTATTTGAACTCTGGGCCTGAACTTAAGCGAGATGGACCTTTATCGACGAAAACAGGATTGCGCAGCGGCCGCCGGCGGCGCGCTCCGCTGAGCGACAATCATCATTTTCGCCTGATGATCGCTGCCGCGCGCCAGACGGATGCGAACGATCGGTTGGAGGCGATGTCTCCGGACAGTTCGTGAACACTAATCTCTGCTACGTTTAACTGCACCACCTTGACCGCAAAGCCATTATTATGGTTGCGTCTCGTCCTTGGCTTCCAAGAGGATCAAATCCCCTGCCCGTTTCGCGTAATCCAGCGCATAGGCCAGTTCGCCGCGTGTTGCAGCATGGACATGAAGCAGAGGCTGGCCCCGCTCTACCTCATCACCAAGCCGTACAGCCATTGAAATGCCGGCTGCCTTGCTCGCAGGTGCCCCCGCGAGCTTAGCGAGCCGCGAAACCTTGCGGTTATCAATGCGGGTCACCCGTCCTGCCTGCTTCGCTGAAATCGTATATCGTTGCGATGCCTCTGGCGGGACGCGCAATCCTCCCTGCGCTTCACATATCGCCTGAAACTTGTCCCAAGCGCGACCATTGGTGAGTGTCTTCATGGCGAGCGCTCCACCCTGCCCCGCCTCGGCCTTGCCGCCGATCTCCAGCGCCGCACCCGCCAGAGTCACCGCGCGTTGACGCAGATCGTCCGGCGCGTTTCCGGCGTTCTGTAGGACCGCAAGCACATCGAACGCCTCGAGCGCCGGCCCGATGCCACGGCCAACCGGCTGTGACCCATCGGTCAGGAAACAGGTCGCGGAAAGGCCGAAGCGCGCCGCGACGCCACTGATGCGGTCGGCAAGCCGCGTCCCTGCTTCTTCGCTGCGCACCTTTGCCGTCATCCCTACCGGGATATCGATGACGACATGGGTCGAACCCGCCGAAATTTTCTTGGAGAGCACGGACGCGATCAGTTGTCCTTCGGTATCGACATCGAGTTCCCGCTCGATGCGGACGAAGATATCGTCCGCGGGACTCAAATCGACGGCGCCGCCCCAAGCGACGCAGCCGCCTTCGGCGGCGACCACCCGTCGCAGCATATCAATATCAAGCTCGACCGGCGCGAGGGTTTCCATCATGTCCGCAGTCCCTGCCGGCGACGTAATGGCTCGCGAAGAGGTCTTGGGCATGACGAGACCATTGGCGGCAACGATGGCCACCACGATCGGCGTTGTGCGATTACCCGGCAGACCGCCGATGCAGTGCTTGTCAAGAACGATCGGCGCGTCCCAGCGCAACTGCTCGCCCACATTCACCATGGCTCTGGTCAAGCCTGTTGTTTCTTCCTCATCGAGTGGCAGCGCAGCGCTGGCGGTGAGAAAGGCGGCGAGATGGACATCCGTATAACGCCCGGCGACGACATCCTCCACAATCTGCGAGAATGCCGTCAAATCAAGCCTGTTACCATAGATACGACGACGAACCTGCGCGAGCGATTCCAGCGCGGTGGGATGCGCTATTTCCACCTCCTCGCCCTCATCCACGCCCAACAGGTTCCAGGCGGTTTCCGAAAGCCCAATCTCGTCGAGAGCCAATATGTCGTCGCCCTCTGTCTGATACAGCGTCGCCTGGACCTCACATGAGCCGTGCCTGACAACCACCTGCGATCGCGCAGCGAAACCCTCCGCGCGGCAAACATCGCAATCGGCGCGCATCAAGACAATCGCCTGATGCTGACTGTGGAGGCGTAACCGATGAACGCGATGTCGCGCCGGCCGAGAAGGAATGACTGTCTCCGCCACAATCAAAGATCGAATACCTGGCCTTGGCGTGGCACGGTTGCATCCCATCCCAGTTCCCGGTCAATTCGGACGCGAAGCGCTTCCGACGCATCATCCTCTCCATGAACGATGAACACGCGTTCGGGCTTCCTGCGAAACCCCCGCAGCCACAACATCAATTCGTCGGCGTCCGCGTGGGCGGAGAGCATGGAGAGATCCGCCACCTCGGCCCGAACAGGAATCCACTGACCGTGAATCTTTACTTCCCTCGCGCCCTGCAGCATCTTGCGTCCGCGGGTGCCGGCAGCCTGAAAGCCTGAAAAGAGAATTGTGTTCTTAGGATCAGGCGCAAAAGCCTTGAGGTGGTGAAGCACGCGACCACCGCTCGCCATGCCGCTTGCCGAGATGACGACCTTGGGCCAGGAACTGGCCGAGATCGCTTTGGATGCCTCCACTTCCCGCGTGTAGGTGGCGATGCCGCAAATCGCATCGCACTCTTCCGGCGACAACCGGTGGTCATCATGATGAGCATGCAGCAGCCCAGTCGCAGAAATCGCCATGGGACTGTCCAGATAGATCGGGATATGCGAGAGTCTGCCTGAACTTTGCAGCCGCCACAGATGATAGAGGATCGCCTGCGCCCGCCCAACCGCGAAGGCGGGGATCACGACCGTGCCGCCGCGCTTTACGGTGCGGCTGATAATGGTGCCGAGCGCTTCGGTGGGATCTGCGGCGTCATGCTTCCGATTGCCGTAGGTGGACTCGATGACCACATGGTCAGCTTCCATGCCTTTGTCCGGATCGGGCATCAGGGGGTCGCCGTAGCGTCCAAGATCGCCCGAAAAAACGATGTTGCGTCCCCCCCAACTGATCTCGGCGACCGCCGCACCGAGAATATGGCCGGCACGCCGGAATTTGAGGACTGCACCTTCAGCGACTTCCGTTTCGACATCAAAATCGACCGTGGAGAAGAACTCCATCGCCCGCTGCGCGTCCTGCACGCCGTAAAGGGGGAGGGCAGGCTTGTGCTTTGTGAATCCCTGCCGATTGGCGAAGTCGGCATCCTTCTCATTAAGAAAACCGCTGTCTTTCAGGATCAGTTCGGCCACGTCGCGCGTGGCGTCCGTGGAATAGATGCGGCCTCGAAATCCGTCCCGAACAAGCTTGGGCAAATAGCCGGAGTGATCGAGATGGGCATGCGTCAGAATAACCGCATCAATGCTCGACGGCTTGATCGGCAACGTCTGCCAGTTGAGTTCACGCAGATTTTTCAGACCCTGAAACAGACCGCAATCAACGAGGATGTGCTTGTTGCCACAAGTGAGCAGATGCTTCGAACCCGTGACGGTCCCCGCGCCGCCAAGTGAGGTGAGAGTCAGCATGAACAACCCCTATTCGATGATGAAACCAAGCGCGGCCGGATCGCCGCGTCCGTTGAGCGCATCCACTTCCGCCGGCCGAAGCCACGCGTCCCTTTGTTCGGGAAAGAGGCGACGCGCTGCATCTACGACATGCGCCCAGGTTGAGCGGTTCGCGAACAGCATGCCGGCGACGTCGAGCGTGCCGCCGCGGCTGATATAGCCAAGCGCCGTGGTTCGGCCAGGCCCGCTATCGATCCGCCTGAGGAGACCCAGCATTGGCTCGGGCCGAGTATGCGATGCGATGATGCGTGGCAAGCCGGGTGGAAACAAGGCATTTACCGCTTCATCGGTCGCGGTGAAAGCTGCCTCGATCGCGTCCCGTGGAATCCTGAAACGGCCAGGTTCAAGAAGGGCGGTGACGAGCGGCCGCCGACCCCGCGCCTTCAGGCGTTGCGCCGCCTTGATCGCCTCCTCCAGCTGGTAGGCCCCGATCGCCACCAACTGTATGTCGGCCCCGGCGACCTCGCCTTCGACATGCGCCGCACCGTCCGTCACCAGGCGCTGCGCTGTTTCGCCGGCGAAGCGATGCGGCATGTCGCGCTTTGATACGATCAAGCAGGCAATCTCGCCGCGGCCAGCGTAAATCGTTCGAAGCGCGGCTACCGCGCTGTTGGCATCGACCGGGAACATGACCCGCGCGGTGTCGGACATCTCGCCGAACAGCTCCTCGCCAATGGTCGGGTCCTGGTGGGACTGCTCGTTCTTGGAATTCTCCCAGCTATGCGATGTGACAACGAGCGGCACCGAAATCCATCCAGGATCCTGGCCAACCTCGCGCTGGCGGCGGGCAAAGACGATCTCCTGGCGCAACGCCCCGAGCATCTTCACCGCGAACGCCTCATAGCTGATAATCAGATTGAGACCGCCCTTGTTGGCGAGCGCCGCGCCCGCCACCGCTTCTTCGTTCAGGGCAGTGACGACCGCGCCGTCAATAGCCTCCGCGACCCCCGGCTCGGGCACGGCGACACGGTGGCGCAGCCTTTCCAGTGCCGCGCCCATATGGTTCGAACGCATCTCATCAGGATTGCCCACGCGAGGACGGAGGCCCGGATTGGCATCGACCAGGCGTACAAACCAGTCATCAAGCGCATGCATGGCGCAACTTGCCGGAGCACCCGCCCGTGTCCAGTCACCGTCTGGAAGCACCGGAAGCGGCGGCTTGCGCACGGCCAGTGGGTGACGGCTCTCGAGCGCTCGGCCCTGCGTCTCATGCTCAGTGAACGCTGCGACAGCGCGATCGAGTTCAGCCGGCCCGACGAAGAGCGCGCGCGCGGCGGTATTGAAACGGTTTCGCGCGGCTTCGTCCTCGGCCGGATTGGTACCAAGTGGAAGGTTGTGCGCGGCATTGGTTCCGGCGCCGGGAAAGCCGAAGCCTTTCACCGTCTCGGCGATCACATAGGGGATCGGCGCCGGATAGACATGCCGCGGATCCGCGGCGAAGCGCTCCAGGTCGACTTCGGCCTGCAGGATCCCGCAGACAAAAGCTGCCGGATCCCGTCCATCGATCACCTGCGGTGCAAAGCCATTGAGTCTCAAATGTTCGGAGAACCATTCGGCGGCGCCCTGCTGCGCGATCTGGACCCGCTCCTCTATGCGCCGGCCGTTCAGGATCATCACCGGTACGATCAGCCCAGAATCCTCGGCGCGCCACCAACGGGGCGTCCAATCCGAGCCTCGCTGTTCTTCAAATGCGCCGTCGCTGAGAAAGGCCACGAGCCGCTCCCCGGGGAGCGGCATATGGGCATATTGCACTTCGGCGAAGCCGAGATAACCACCTTCGGAAACGGCACCCGCCGTGTTCGGTCCGGCATGGCTCCCAAGAGGAACGGCCGACGCTCCATCTGCGCCGATCCTGTATGAATAGAAATCGGCGACGAGACGCGACAAACCTGCCTCGCTCCGATCATAACGCCCCTTCTGGGCGGGCGAGACATCGCCGGTGAGGGCATTCACCGCCTCGATCGCGGCGACGCAGTGCCCCTGTCCCATCAACCAGGCGCGCGTCGTGGCGGTGAGCGCGTTGGCCGCCAGATAGCCCACGAAGGCAGGAACCATATTAAGCGATCCGCCGGTATGACCTTCCGGCGCCGTCTTGAAGGCATCCCGGGCCAGCGGCTCGCCTGAGAGATCCACGCGCTTGGCATAAGTCATATGGATAACGGTCCACATCGCTGCGGCGGTGAGCCTGTCCGCCGCCGCAAGAATGGAATACAGCCGCCCGGGTTCGAACCTGCCTGATCCGGCGAGCCTTCCGACACGATCAATCGTCTCGTCGCTATGCACAATGGGGCCATAGCCGCTCCGCCAGACTTCGTCTTCACTCATATCGACAACTCCCGCCAGCCTTCATCAGTCTCCGTGCCGTTCCACGCCGCCCATCCAAGAGGGGGGATCGCTCGCCGGAAAGGAATCGACCCCCGCTCGATCCACTTCATCCATCGGCTCGGGCGGGCACCGATGTCGGACGTTTCCACCCCCAACCGCTTCCGGGCCAGCGAGCGCCCGCCCAATCATCGGAGCCAATGCGATCGCGTTGCTCGCATGACTGACAGAGTCGGTCGAAACGATCCGGCGACATAGCGGGCTGAGCTGTTCGAAGGCATCTCCAGCGAAAATGGCGTGAACAATCACGACGATGGGCAACGTCAACCCGCGAAGCGCGAGCTGCCGCGCCGCTTCGATCAAGGTCCGTCCTGATGAAGCAATGTCGTCGACCAGCACCGGTTGGCGGTCGCGCCAACGTGAAAGATCGGGTAACTCAATGTCCACGTTCCGGTCGCCATGGCGAATCTTGCGAGCGACCGCATAGGGAGCGCCGACCTGCGCCGCGATGGCTGCAACCCACTGTTCGCTCTCTGTATCGGGTCCGATAAGGAGCGGATTGTCGACATTGGTGGCAATCCAGTCCGCAAGGAGAGGTGCGGCTTGAAGGGCGATGGCCGGCATCGAGTAGAGATCCGTCAGAGCAAGATAGCGGTGCAGATGGGGATCGACCGTGACGAGCCGGTCAAAACTCGATGAGAGGAGGCGTGCAAAACTGCGCGACGTCACTGCCTCGCCCGTTTGAAACCGTCGATCCTGCCGCATATAGGCAAGGTAAGGTGCAATCAGGGTGATGCTTCGCGCGCCAAGCGAACGCGCCCCATCCGCCGCGAAGACAAGCCGCAAGAACCCCGCATCGGGCCGAGCGAGCGTGCAGACGAAGACGACCGATCTGTCCTCAACGTCGGAAAGTATCCGCACATAGGTTTCCCCATCCGGAAAGCTTCTCGTCTCCACGGCGCCGAGTTCCCAGCCCTCCGCATCCGCGAGCAGGCGGGCAAAGCTCTCGTTCCCAGCCAGTGGCATGACGAGGTGTCGGCTTGACTTGCCTGCATTCTCAAATGTTGTGACACGGATAGTTGGATCATCGCTCATGATTGCAATTCCACGCCCTCACACGCGTCCCGTCGCCCGATCGACCGAAGCGATAAGGCGCCTCTCGGGCAAGGGCTTTTCCAGAATTTCCACAAAGATCGCGTCGCCCTGCGCCGCAGCGACATAGTCGACACGGTGCGCCGTGACCAATATGGCTGGGCTCGTCCAGCCATTGGCGCGCAAGCTGCGAACCAGCGTAATCCCGTCCATGCCGACCATGCGAAACTCCGTGATCAGGCAGAGCGCTTGGGTGATGGCGGGATCCCCCAAGGCCTGCACCGGACTGGAATGCGCACGAACATCATAACCGCAGCCCTGGAGGGTCAGCTGGCACGATCGGCGGACCATGATGTCGTCGTCGACCAGGACGATCCGGGGGCGGGCCGGTGATGCCGGGGCAGTCATTTCTTGCATCTTCGCACGAGCCAATCTGTCCTTGATCGTTTCCAATATGTGTCCGTATGGTGACGCGTGTCCCTACGTAACGTTCCTATGTTTTGAGCGCACCAATGCCTGTTTGCCGAGGTGGCACTCGCTGGTTGGACGCCCGCGAAAGGTGAGCGCGTAGCATTGCTTATTCGGGGCGGCTCCGCGCTTCCGTATCGTCACCTTAAGAAACGACTGGAGCATCGAGAGTGACAGATTCGCACGCGTTACCTAATTCGGGCGCTCAAATCATATGATCCGCAGGCAGCGCGTTCCCACTCAATCGCTACCGCTGTCGCGTCTGATACGGCCGATCACGTGACAGCCCAGTCCACGGACGCGATGTTGCAACTAGGGTATCTCGGCCTTGCGCTCGCGCTCGGCTTGTTGATTGGTGTCGAGCGCGGATGGGCCTATCGCGAAGCTGAGGCAGGTTCCCGCATTGCCGGGATTCGCACCTTTGGGCTGATCGCTCTTGCGGGCGGCCTGGCCGGACTGGTCGGCTCGACGGTTCATATCGCTCTCGCGACCATATTGATCGCAGCAGTGGCTGCGCTCGTGGTGATCGGATATCGGCAGTCTCTCGCAAATGCCCCTAACGTCAGCGCAACGATGGCCATCGTCATGCTGCTGACGCTCTGTATAGGATTGCTCGCGACGATCGGCCAACCGATCATCGCTAGCGTCACAGCTGCGGTTGTCACGCTGGTCTTATCGCTTCGGCGTCAGTTGCATGGATGGCTCGGCCGCCTCAGTGAAATCGAAGTTCAGGCCATAGCGCGTTTTGCACTGATCGCTCTTGCGATCCTGCCCCTTCTCCCCGACCGCGCGATGGGTCCCTATGAAGCGTGGAACCCGCAACAGCTCTGGATGATGGTGGTTCTTGTCTCCGGGCTGTCCTTCGTCGGCTATGTTGCATCGAAGAGGTTCGGGCCATCGCGTGGCACGATCGCCACGGCCGCTGCCGGCGCGATGGTGTCCTCGACGGCAGTCACCGCCTCGCTTGCGACCCGTCTTCGAGCGAACGATGAAGCGCCAGGTATATTGATTGCGGGCATCGCGGCAGCGTCCGCGGTCATGCTCCTGCGTGTTCTGCTGATGGTTGCCGTTCTCTCGCCCTTTGCCCTGCGATCACTCACTTTGATCATCTGCCCTGCGGCATTGATCAGCCTCATCGCCACTTGGTGGTCGTTGCGCACAGTGGCCAAGCCACAAAGCACCGAGGAGAAGCAGTTCGTACTTCGCAACCCGTTCGATCTTGGACCAGCGTTGATTCTCGTTGCGCTGGTCATGATCCTTTCCCTTATCGCACGCTGGGTCCTTGCCCGTTTCGGCGATGCTGGTCTGGCTACAGTCCTCGCCATTTCCGGCATGGTGGATGTCGATTCCGCCATCATCACCATGGGAGGACTCCCGCCCTCCAGTCTTGCGCCGGTCACTGCAGGGCTCATACTGGCGGCGCCAGTTCTCCTCAACACGCTCTTGAAGGCAGGTATCGCCATCGGGATTGCGGGGACGCGTCGCGGCCTTCCTGCAGCACGCCCGCTCCTTCTCAGCATGGCCGGAGCGTTGCTGATGCTTCCGCTGCTGCTGATCGATGTGCGTCTGCCCTTCTGAAAGACATCTCAGCTGTGAATCGGCGAAAGGGCGAAACTGGTCTCCTGACAAGGGCTCCGAGGGGCAGCCCTTGTCAGGAGTGATCGTCATTACTCGCTATGGAGCAAGGGCCGAATGGCGCCCCGTAGTGCGTTCCCTCGGCCGCGTCACCCCCCGCCCCGGCGGATGGAGGCCTGCGTGAGGCGTGTCGAGGCGCGTGCGACGGCGCCGCGCCGCAAAGCTCTCGCTAGCGGCATTGGATGCTCGGCAAAAACTACGGGGATTCCCCAAGTGTGTCGCACCTACCGGCATTTTACGTTGGCCGCACAGGCAAAGGAGGTGATCGATGCTCAAGGATCTTGTCGCAATCGTGGACAATGGTGACAAGAGCGCGGCATTTGTGCAGCGCGCGATCGGGTTCGCCGAAGCGCAGGATGCCCATTTCGCGATGACCTTGCTGACCGATATCTTCTGGGATCCTGCGACCCTGCCGCCCTATGAAGCCTATTCCGGTGTGTTCGAACAAATCGAGGCCGAACAGTCGCGCCGGATCACAGCGGTCAAGACACTGGTCGAGCATGCACCGATTGCTGTCGAAGTGCGCGCGGTGACCGACGCGCCAGCCTATTTGAACGGCGCAGCGAGTGTCGACGGCCGCTATGCCGACATGCTGCTGGTCGGCGGGCCGTCGGCCTTCGAAAACCCTAAGTTGCGACGCCGCAGCGTCGAGGCCGCGCTGATGTCGTCTACGGGTCCGATCCTGATCCTGCCGGATGACAGTCAGCTCGAGCGAGTTCGCCACGCGGTCCTAGGCTGGGATGCGTCGCCCGAAGCGCGCCGCGCCGCAAAAGATCTGCTGCCGGCACTAGACCCCGGCGCGCATATCGATATCGTCACAGTTGACGCCCAACCCAGCGAGTCAGGGCATGGCCCCTCACCCGGCACCGATATCGCACGTCATCTCGCGCGACACGGGTTCGACGTAGAGGTGCATCAACAAAGCTCTGTGGGCCGGACCGTCTCGGACGCGCTTGAGGAATTCACGAGTTCGTCCGGCGCTGACCTCTTGGCGATCGGCGCATTCGCGCACTCACGCGTCCGGGATATCTTCCTGGGCGGCGTGACCAGGCATCTGCTGCAAGACGTGCGCATCCCGCTACTGCTCTCGAGATAGGCCGGTACTTGCTGGCGACCGCCATAGCGGTGACGATGACCGCATGGTGTATCTAGAGAATCATTGGGGCCTTTTCTATCTTTCGACGGAATGGATCATCCGCCTCGCGATGGTCATAGCGGTCCCGTTCCGAAGGTCCCCGGAGGCAGCGCGCAGCTGGCTGCTGCTGCTCTTCTTCCTGCCGATCCCGGGAGTTATCCTGTACCTCCTCGTGGGTCGGCCGCGCTTTCCTAAATGGCGGCAACAGCGGTTCGCGGGAATGCCGCGATCAGGCCAGGCAGACGCCCTGATCGCAGCCGCGACGAAGATCTTCGAGCCAGGCATCGAGCATGGACGGGCACCGATCGAAAAGCTTGCCAGGAACCTCGGTCAGTTGCCCGCGGTCGGCGGCAATGCCCTGGATCTGCTCGACGATTACCAGGGCGTAATAGATCGTCTGTGTCGCGACATCGATGCAGCGCACGACCATGTCCACCTCCTCTCTTACATATTCGCCGACGATGCCGTGGGAATGCGCGTGATCGAGTGCCTCGGCCGCGCAACCCGGCGCGGTGTGCGGTGCCGGGTTATGATTGACGCGCTGGGCTCCCGGCCCTGGGCCTCTTCCGTCCTCCGCGCCTTGCTTGCGCAAGGCGTCGAGGCGCGCGAAGTTCTGCCGGTCAAGCCCTTTCGCTGGCGACCGGCACGCGCCGACCTGCGTAACCATCGCAAGCTGTGCATCATCGATGGGGCAATCGGCTATATCGGATCGCAAAACATCGTCGCGGCGGATTTCCGCCCTGGCATCCGCAACGAAGAACTGATGGCGCGCGTCGAAGGCCCGATCGTCGCCCAACTTCAATCGGTGTTCCTGGCAGACTGGTATCTCGAGACCGAGCAGCAATTCGGAGACCCGGCGCTCTTTCCGCCACCGATGAGCGTCGGCGACGTATCGCTGCAGCTCCTGCCGAGCGGACCCGATTATCCGGTGTCCGGGAGTGAGCGCCTGACCGTCGCGCTCATTTATGCGGCGCGTGAGCAGGTGGTCGTGACGACTCCCTATTTCATTCCGGACGAAGGCCTGATCGAGGCGATCCAGTCGGCCGTGCTGCGGGGCGTCGATGTCCGTCTCATCCTGTCTCTTGTGCAGGATCAGCGGCTCGTCGGCCTCGCGCAACGATCATTCTACGCAGAGATGCTGCGCAGCGGCGTCCGCATCTTCCTCTATGAAGATCGATTGCTGCACGCGAAGCATGTCAGTGTCGACGGCGATCTGGCGACGATCGGGTCCAGCAACGTCGATATCCGATCCTTCACGCTCAACGCTGAAGCCAATCTCATCCTCTATGCTCCGGATCAGGTCCGCCGCCTCAACACACTGCAGGAGCGCTATTTTTCAGGAAGCCGCGAACTGCTGGCAAAAGATTGGGCCAGCCGTCCGTTTCACCGCAAAATAGCCGAGAACCTGGCTCGCCTGATCAGCCCGCTGCTTTGATTGGGACGCCTGCCCCCAACGCACCGAACGGCAGGCGATCGCTGGTCGCCCTATCCCCACGCATTTGCCCTAACGGCGGTCACCGGTCAGCTGAAGTAGGAAGGTGAACAGGTTGATGAAATCGAGATAAAGCGTCAGTGCGCCCATGACCACGGATTTGCCGAGGAGATCCGAACCCTGGATCGTGAAGTACATGCTCTTGATCTTCTGGGTATCGTGGGCGGTGAGCCCCGCGAACAGCAGGACGCCGATCGCGCTGATGGCGAACGCCATCGCGCTCGATTGCAGGAACATGTTGATCACCATGGCAACCAGAAGACCGACGACGCCCATGATGAGAAACGTGCCGATCGCCGAGAGATTCCTCTTCGTCGTGTAGCCAAAGAGGCTGAGGCCGGCGAAAGCCGCTGCGGTCGCGAAGAAAGTCTGTGCGATCGAGGTGCCAGTATAGACGAGAAATATCGTCGACAGAGATAGGCCCATGAGCACGGCAAAAGCCCAGTAGAGCCCCTTCGCTGCACCGAGTGAAAGCGTGTTGACGCGGAAACTGAGGACCATCACGACGGCCAGCGGCGCGAGCATCACGATCCACTTCAGCGGGCCGCCCTGGGAAAAGAGCTGCGCCGCAAGCGAGGTCGCGCCCCCGGAGGCGAACAACAACGCGACAATCCCGGTGAGCAGGACGCCCGACGCCATGGTATTGTAGACAGACAGCATATAGGAGCGCAACCCGCGGTCGAATGCGGCCTCGCCAACCGCTGTGGTTGCCGCGCGTGGAATGGCGTTTGCCTTCGGATCAGACCATTGTGCCATCGAACTCGATCCTTTTCAGCTAACCGGCGCTTGGATGGCACCGGAACTTTCTCTGGGGCTTTGATCTGAACCCGGGCCATTCACGTCGCGGCCGCTGGCGTTCGTCATTTGCCGCGCTTGGTTGCATCCGGCTTCTCGGCCGTCGCACCGCCCTGCAGCAACGTGAACCAAGGCTTGAAAAGACTATCGAATGGGGTCGCGCCCGTGGCATCGAGGCTTGAGCTTACCGTCGAGGACAGGCTATTCCGCCAGTCGGCGACCGCTTCTTCCACCTTTTCCGCCGTTGCGACCCTTAGCGTTTCCAGCTCGCCGAGATAGTCTTGCATAGGGCCAGTGCCCGGCAAGGAGACCGCGCCGCCTTCAACTCTCTTCGAAATCGCAGCGCGGGTCTCTGCGGCAACCTCAGATGCTCCTCGCCCGCCGATCTCGATGATCTTCTGGCCGCTTTCACGCCAGGTTTCGGCAAGCTTCAGCGCAAGACGCATATTCGCCTGCGTCAGCGCGAGCACGTTATCGAGGGGTTGCGACATTAGCTTCTCCAGTTTCTTGTGGGCTTAAGGCGCCATAGGACCGCGGATGGCAAAGTCGCAAGCCTTGGCGCTGCTTGCCATCGGGACATGTACGTAATTAGCGGACGGCCCAGCTGCGGGCCAGGCACGCCTCGAACCGCAGGCATCTGCACCTCACCAAGGCCCTCCGTAAAGACACGCATATCGGCCCTGCGGAAAATGGCGATAGTTGTGGGCCATGCAATGTGAGCTTGGTACCGTGTCAGCTTTCCCCTTCGTGCCAAAGGGACGTTTCGTCGCCATCGGGGGTCCCGTGGTCGATATTCTATTCGGCGTGGATGACTTGCCGCCAGTTAACGATGCACTGCATATCGACGCGGGTTCGGCGAGGAAGCTGCTTGCCGAATCGCAAAGCCATATCAATGAACATCCGGTGCCCGCCGTTACGCTACAGACAGCGAATGGGTTCAACCGCGGCGCCGCGACCATGATTGCCGTTCGCGATGCCGTTCTAGGACGCCTCGTGGCCATAACAAGCATGTGGACAATGGGCCGACTATCTGCATGCCCGATAGCCGAGTCAAAGTCCCGATCGTCCGACCAAGGCGGACGATCCATATCATGAACATCGTCCGGAGAAGCGCATGAAGCCGCTCGTCGATCTGACCGGCAAGCGCGGGCTGGTCATCGGAATCGCAAACGACAAGAGCATTGCCGCCGGGTGCGCCGATGCCTTTGCCGGATGCGGCGCGCGTCTTGCCGCAACCTATCTCAACGAGAAAGCAAAAGACTGGGTCACGCCGGTCGCCGAGAGGCTCGGCGTCGAGTGGACGGCGCCATGCGATGTTCGCGTGCCGGGACAGCTCGAGGCCCTGTTTGGCGAAGTGGAACGGCGCTGGGACGGCCTCGACTTTCTGCTCCATTCAATCGCGTTCGCACCGCGGGAAGATCTACATGGTCGGGTAGTCGATTGTTCGGCCGAGGGATTCGCCATGGCCATGGACGTGTCCTGCCACAGCTTTTTGCGGATGGCAAAGCTGGCCGAACCGCTGATGAAGGTCGGCGGCTGCCTGCTATGCGTCACCTTCTATGGCTCCGAACGCGTGGTCCAGCATTACAATCTAATGGGTCCGGTCAAGGCCGCGCTCGAGAGCGCCACACGCTACATCGCTGCCGAACTGGGATCCAAAGGCATACGCGTCCACGCCATCTCGCCCGGACCGATCGCCACGCGGGCAGCCAGCGGCATCGAACGGTTCGATGAACTGCTGACCCGCGCGGCATCCGAAATGCCTGGCCAGCAACCGGTCGACATCGAGGATGTGGGAGCGCTCGCCGCCTTCCTGGTCAGCGATGCGGCAAGGCGGATCACCGGAACCATCATTCCCGTCGACGGCGGCCAGCATCTGCTGGCCTGACCGGCCATATCGTGAAAGGATCCTATCCATGACTGACAACGTCAGCACAAAATTGCAGACCCGGACCGGGCTCACGCTCCTTGTCAGACAGGCAGGCCCGGACGATGCACCGATCCTGGTAGAGCTGTTCCACAATGTGAGTCTGGAGGAGCTGCGCTTTCGCTTTCTCACCGGCCTCAGTCAGGTCGGCGCTGATCAAATCAAGGCGATGACGCAGCCCGATTATAGCACGATCGAGAGCTACATCGCATTCGATCCCGATGGCACCGCAGTGGCGACTGGTAGCTCGCCTGTGATACGCTGGGCGAGCGCGGCGAAGTCGCAATTTCCGTTCACGCGAGCCATCATAATCAAGGCATTGGGTGGACCCTGCTCGCCTTTCTGGCGGAGCGCGCGACCGCGCGTGGCCTGAAAGTCATCGAATCGATCGAGAACCGGGGCAATCGTACAGCGATTGAGGTCGAGCGCGATTCCGGTTTCTTAATTCAGGAATATCCCGGCGATCCCACCCTCGTTCTCGTGACACGCAATTTGGCGACGCCGACCGGGGCCTGAATTGGGTTACCGGCAGCGGATCGGTCGCTGTGAGGGAGGCGGTAAAGTCGTCGACCGTCGCTCCAAGCTTCCGGCCATGACCAAGCCGAGCCTTCCCTCAGCCCGGCGGGCGATGCAGGGCATCCATCATACGACGCAGAGCGGCTGATCGCGCGGCGTTCGTTGGAAGCGCTTCGAGGTCCTCCTTGAGATTGGCGAGAAGACTCGCGCGCAAGTTTCGCCAGTCCAGGCCGATTGCTTCGTTGGCTTCGTCACTAGTTCGATTCATGAGGGTCGCCGCGCCGCCGCGAGCGAGATGGTAGCAATCGCCAATGTCAGGGGACATGATCGAACGTGCCGCGCCACGCGCAGCCAGCTCGGCGCGCAGCGATTCGATCGTTCCTGCTTCGCCATGTGTCAGGAAAAGGCTTCCCGTGATAGGATGCCGGTTCTCAATCCATCCAATAAGGCCATCGCGATCAGCGTGCCCGGCATAGCTTTCGATCTGCCGGACCCGGGCCTGGACGACGATAGAGCGACCCCACATGCGCACGCGCTTTGCGCCATCGAGGATAGTGCGTCCGAGCGTGCCGGCCGCTTGAAACCCGACGAAGAGGATCGTCGAGTCCGCACGCGCCAGATTATGTCGGAGGTGATGCCGGATGCGGCCGCCCTCGCACATACCCGACGCAGCCAGGATGATCGCTCCCGAGGCAGCGTTGAGCGCGATCGAATCCGTTGAGGATTCGATATAATGGAAAGAAGGGTGATCGAAGATTCTGCCTCGCCCCATGTCTTCCAGCCCGTCGGCGTATCGCCCGAATACTTCGGTTGCCCTCCCCGCAAGCGGCGAGTCGATGTAGACCGGCACGCGAGGCAGCCGCCCCGCGTTGAGGAGGCTGGCAATATCGAGAAGCAACTCCTGCGTGCGCTCGAGTGCGAATACAGGAATGATCAGATTGCCGCCTGACGCCATGGCCTGCCTGATCTCTCCCTGGAGCAGTGTGCGCCGTTGTCGAATGGTGGCTTGCTTGTGGGTGTGGTCGCCGTAGGTGCTTTCGCAAATGACATGGTCGAAGCCGGCGGGAGCGGCAGGGTCAGGATAAAAGGCCTTGTGCTCGGGCCCGAGATCCCCGGAAAAAAGCAATCGAAGCCCCCCGACAGCCAGTTCGACCGAAACCGATCCGAGAATATGTGCGGCATTCCAGAGGCGCGCGCGGATACCGGGCACCGGCTCGAACCAGGTTTCCAGAGGGATGTCACATGCCCGGAGCGCTGCTTTAGTCCCGTCCGGTTCAGTAAAGATCGGTTCAAAGGGTTGCTCGCCTGCGCGGTCGGGCCGCCGGTTTCGCCTTGCCGTATCATTCTCCTGAACGCGCCCGGCATCGGGCAACATGAACGCGAGAAGATCTCGTGTTGGCGAAGTGCACCAAATCTTTCCGGTAAATCCGGAGGAGACCAGCTTGGGCAACAAGCCGCAATGATCGATGTGGGCATGGCTGAGGATGACCGCCTCGATCGCACTCGGCTCGAAAGCGAACGCCTGATGGTTCAGCATCTCCAAGCTGCGTGACCCCTGGAATAACCCGCAATCGATCAGGAGACGCCGCTCCCCGCAGACCAGTTCCATGCAGGAGCCGGTCACAGTGCGGCCCGCGCCATGGAATTGCAGTGAAACAGACTCTTCCTCGTTCATCATCGTCCTTCGATCGACCGCCAGCGTCCTGGCGTCTACGCGCCCTCGCTCCTTCGATCTTCGACAGCAGCGACAATCAGGAGCGATTGCCCTGCCTATCATGCGCATGCGTCTAATAGTCGACGAGCCGGGACACGGTGTCCGCCAAGCTGTGCTCACGCAGCGGCTTTTCGATGACGCGGGAAAATCCCTCCCGCATTGCCTGATCGACCAGACGGGGTGAATGATAGGCGGAAACGAGCACTGCCGGCCCCTTCCAGCCATTGTTCCGCAGCGCCTGCAGGACGCCGATGCCATCGATCTCCGGCATCAGATAGTCGGTGACAAGGCAGGCAGCCGCCAAGGCGAGAGGATCGGCAAGCAACGCCTTGCTCGAGGCATAGGAGCGTACATCGTAGCCTTTTGCTTGAAGAAGGAGCTGGATAGAACGGCGGACACCTGGATCGTCCTCAACGAGCGTGATGACAGGCCGGGTTGCGTCGAGAATTGGAAGAAGTGCGTTCATGATCGTCCTGACAGACCGGCTGACGAAGTGCCGGATCGGTCAGATGACGGAGAGGCGCCCTTCTGGTCTTTACGTAGTGGTCCTAGGCATCTTTATCGCCAAGGTTGGCCGCGAAGGCGATGCGTAGCGCATCGGACAGGCTCTTCACGTTCAGCTTTGCCATGAGGTTCGCTCTATGCACCTCGACTGTGCGGGGCGATATGCCGAGGTCGAAGGCGATCGTCTTGTTCGGCAGCCCGTCGGCAAGCCCCTTGAGCACATCTTGCTCCCTACTCGTCAATCCCGCGATCAGCACAGTCGCTTCCGCGGCACGCTCGGAACGCTTACTCAAACCGTCAAGCCGCTCAAAACCGGCGGTGATTGCTTCGATCAGCGTCGCCTTTTCGAACGGCTTCTCAATAAATTCGACCGCTCCAGCCTTCATGGCACGGACAGCGATGGAAATGTCGCCATGGCCCGTGAGGATGATGACCGGCATCGCGACGCCACGCTCGATCAACATCTTCTGCACCTCGAGTCCGTCCATGTCGGGCATCCGGACATCAAGGAGGATGCAGCCGTGCTCGACATGACGAACCTCTCGCAAGAACGCGACGCCCGACGGATAAGTGGCGACCGTATATCCCGACGTCTTCAGCATGAACCCGGCTGAGCGCCGGATCGCCTCCTCATCGTCGACTATGTGGATCATGCGTCTATCCGTCATTGATCGCCTCCGGGTCTGCTCCAACCAGCGTGAAATGAAATTGTGATCCGCCCCCCTTGCGCGGCTCAAGAAAGATACGACCCCCATTTGCCTCGACGATCGTCCGGCAAATCGAAAGCCCAAGGCCCATGCCTTCACTTTTTGTGGTCACAAAGGCGGTGAACAGCTGCCGTGCAACATGTTCCGCAACTCCGGGGCCTGTGTCCGCCACCGTGACGCGGACCATGCCACTGTCTTCTTGCCGTGTGCAAACCCATATCTGCCGCTCAGGCGAGCTTGCCATTGCCTCGACCGCATTGCGGACGAGGTTGATCAGAACCTGTTGTATCTGCACCTTGTCGACCAGTACCAGCACCGCGCCGGTGTCGAAATCGAAATGGGACTGAACACCTTTTTCCTTCGCACCAATCAATCCGAGCGCTGCCGCCTCCGCGATCAGGTCCGGCAGATTCTCAACCGTCTTCTCGACTTCGCCCCGCGCGACGAAATCACGCAGCCGCCGAACGATCTGTCCCGCGCGGATCGCTTCACCAGCTGCGTCGTTCAGCGCCTCGGTGATCATCGGCAAGTCGTCGGAATTGCCTTCTGCCAGTAAATCCCGCACCGCCTCGACATAGTTGGCAACCGCCGTAATTGGCTGGTTGAGTTCATGCGCCAGGGTCGACGCCATCGTGCCCATCGCGCTAACGCGTGCGACATGAATGAGTTTGGATTGCAACTCCTCAAGGCGCTCCTGGGTCTCCTGTCGTTCGGAGAGGTCGCGGATGAAGCCGGTGAACACGCGCTGCTTGTCGCTGATCGCCTCGCCCACCGAGAGCTCCATGGGAAAGGTCGAACCATCACTCCGACTGGCCAACACCACGCGGCCAATGCCAATGATCCTGCGTTCGCCGCTGGTAAGATAGCGCTCGAGGTAGCCGTCATGCCGCTCCTTGTCCGGCGACGGCATTAGTCGGCTGACATTTGATCCGACGACCTCGGCTTCGGTATAGCCAAAAAGCTTCTCGGCGGCAGTGCTGAAGGAAATGATGCTGCCCTGTTCATCGATCACGACCATTGCATCGGGTACAGTCGCGAGGATCGAGCGCAGGTGGCTGGCATTCGCTTGCAGTGCACTTTCCGCAGCCCGCTGCTGGGTAGCGTCGCGCACGACCTTGCCGAACCCGCGAAGCGCTCCCTCTTCATTATACAGCGCAGTGATTGAGACATGCCCCAGAAATTCCGAACCATCCTTACGGACCCGCCAGTCCTCTTCTTCGAATTTGCCAAGCTCGCGCGCGCGCGCGAGATCGGATCCCGGCTTTCCGGCCTCCACAGCATCGACCGGATAGAAGACCGAGCAATGCTCGCCGACTATCTCTGCCTCGCTCCACCCTTTCAGTCGCTCGGCGCCCTCATTCCAGATCGTGACCCGACCCTCGGGGTCCAGCATGTAGATTGCATAGCCTTCGGCGCCGTCGACCAGCAGATTCAGCTCCTCGGCAGCGGCAGCGCCCTCACGCAGACGCGCGGCGACACGCTCATTCTCTTTGCGGGACCGTCGCTGCCAGGGGGCATTGCCCCCAGCGAACAATATGATACCGCCGGCCAAAGCCAGGGCTGTCACAACACTGATCGTATCGAACATGAAGGAGGGTTCGAAGAGTTCGAGCAGAGTCGCAGCGACAATCGACAGGATCGCGGCAAGCAACGCCTGACTGGCGCCGCCGGCAACCGCAGCGACCAAGACGGCAATGCAGAACAGAAAATAGGGCTCGCCGGCGACCAGCCAGGGTTTGAGCGTATAACGCGCAACGACCGCAATCAAGACCGCTGCTACCGTGATGATCGACGCCAGGATCTGGGAACGTCTCACCTGTGCCTCGCTGCCGATCATCATAGATTTACCGGGAAACCAGATGCACGCGGATCAATGCCGAAAAGCCAGGTAAGAATCGGCAGGGGCACAAAATGTTATGCCCCGCACGATCGCGCTTTGGATAGCTCGCGATCCGGCGCGCGGAGCGCCTCTCAAAGGGCAAAGACATCACGCACTCCCGCTGCCGCCCCGCCAGTCGGGACGGTTGATCGCGCGCAAACATAGGAAAACGCGCCCTGCGTATTTCCCGAAGGTCTTTCATTTCGCAGGCCGCCCGACCGAAGCCGAGAGCCTATGTTCAACGCGCCAATTGCGGCCATTTCCTCACGATCAAGATCGGAAAAGGCCAGCGCACGCTATGATTTTCGGCGACGCGTGTCCACAGGGTAGTTTATTCCGACCCGAACCGACTCTTTGCGTGCGCTTTATAATGCGCATCGTTTGCAGCACCCCGAACTACGTATCCTTACAGATATTCGGGGGGCCATCGCCGTGAGAGCTTGGTGGCAAAGGAGTTCCACGTTTGACCGATATCCTCCTGGAGATCCGCAATCTGCACGTTTCAGCAGACGGCCTGCCTGTCCTGCACGGCGTGGATCTCACGATCCCGATCGGTGAAACGCATGTGCTGTTCGGCCCGAACGGATCGGGCAAATCTTCGCTCCTCGCGACGATCATGGGCCTTGTGCCCTATCGGGTCACGAGCGGGGAGATCTGGTTCAAGGGTCGGCGTATCGATGCGCTGTCCGTCGATCAACGCGCACAGATGGGCCTCGGTATGTCGTTCCAGCGGCCGCCGGCCTTGGAAGGCGTCACGGTCGAGGCATTCACGGCGGCGATCGGATCCACCGCGCTGCTGGAAACGGAAGCCTTGGCGCTCGATTTCAGCGGCTTTGCCGAACGCGATGTCAATGTCGGGTTCTCAGGCGGCGAGATCAAACGATGGGAGATCCTGAAGCTTTTCCTCAAGCGTCCCGATCTGTGCCTTTTCGACGAACCGGAGAGCGGGGTAGACCTCGAGCATATCGCGGCCGTCGGCAAAGCCATCGACAGGTTGCTCGGGGCCGATACACCCGCCGATCCGCAACGTACCGCGCTTGTGATCACCCATACCGGCTTCATTCTGGACTATATTCACGCCGATGTTGGCCATCTGATGGTCGACGGCCGGATTGTCGGCGCCGGAGATCCACGCACCCTGTTCAGCCACATCAAGGCGCACGGCTACTCTTTGCCGCCGGCCGGCGCAGATATTCAGCAAGCGATCTGAAGGAAGGAATTTTTCGTGGCCAGTGTGCTCAACGACGATATCTCTCCGGAAGAAAAGCAGCAGCTTACTCGCGTCGGCTACAGCGTCGAAGGCGAGCACAGCGGAACGTGCGTGCTGGTGAACCAGGAGGTTCGCCATATCACGGTCAATGACCCTGACGTTGAAATCCTCCCGCTCAAGGGCGCGCTGGCGCGCTACGACTGGGTGCAGGATCTCATGTTTCACCTGATCGACCCGGCTGAGAACGAGCATGTCGCCCAGGCCGCCGAAAGCCGCCATACCCCGGTCGGTCACTTCATCCGCATCCGCAAGGGCACAAAAGTACGGCTGCCCGTGCAGGTCTTCACGCTGCTCGAGACACCGCAGGGTCGCCAGTTCCATCACAACATCACGGTCGTTGAGGAAGGCGCCGAAGTCGAAATGATCTCCGGATCCGCAGTCCCGGCGTCGGTTCATACCGGACACCATCTCTCGATCTCCGAGACCTACCTTCGGGAAGGCGCGACATGCCGCTCCGTGTCCATCGAACACTGGGGATCAGCGATGGAGGTCCATAGTTACGCACGCACCCACGTCGGCAAGGACGCGCGCGTCATTGAAAGCAATATCCAGGTGTCTCCGCTCAAACATCATTACTCGCAAAGCCGCACGGTCATTGAAGACGGCGGCGTCTCAAACGACCAGTCAGTCATCTTTGCGCCGGCCGGTACCGAACGCGTCATGGAGAGCGAGATCCATCTCAAGGGCGTCGGCGCGCGCTCGGCGAGCATCACACGCATGGTCACGGGCGGCGGCACCATCGTCAATCGCACCACCCTCGTCGGCGAAGGGCGGGACACGCGAGGCTTCCTCGGCTGCAACGGACTGAAGCTCAGCGACGAGGGAGAGATTCTGTCGGTGCCGGCGCTGCGAGCCCGCAGCGCCCAGGCTCAGCTGTCGCACGAGGCCTCTATCGGCATGATCGACCAGGCAAAACTTTCCTACCTGATGGCGAGTGGGATGAGCGAGGACGCGGCGAGGGATCTGATCATCCAGGGTTTCCTCAATCTCGACGCCCAGCAGCTCCCGGAAGCCATCCGCATCGAGGTCAGTCGAACGATCGCGGCCGCAAACTCCGGCTCTATGTGAAGCTGGCTATCGCTTTGCAGCGTGATCGCCGATACCAGCACCGCCAGCTTTAAAAATGATCGGGTTAAGCGCTCCCTGTTCATCGACATTTCCCGTGTCCGGCTCAGAGTGACGAGACTGACAGCCAATGTCCACTAGCAGGGCGAGGCCATCGTCACAGCCGGCGCGGGCCTTCATGCAGTCTACCGCGAGACCGGCGCCATCAGCTGCCGTTTGGTTGTGCTGGTCCTGCGCACCCTGCCCTGCATTCCTCAGGGACGGTCATCGCCCTTCGCTCCGCGTATGTTCTGCTTTCGCCACATGCAGCAAGGTGGACACGAAACTGTCAGGGTTGAGCGAAATGGAATCGATTCCATGGTCGACCAGAAAGGCCGCGAAATCGGGATGATCGCTCGGCGCCTGCCCACAAATTCCAACCTTGATGCCACAGGCATGGGCACGCTGGATGACATCGGCGATCGTGCGGGTCACCGCCTCGTTGCGCTCATCGAAAAGCGGCGCGAGGAGCGCTGAATCACGGTCCACGCCGAGCAGCAACTGGGTCAGGTCATTCGACCCGATGGAGAAGCCGTCAAAACGGGCTGCGAAGTCCTCGGCCAGGATCACGTTCGAGGGGATTTCGCACATCATATAGACCTGAAGCCCCTCGTCGTGACGACCGAAGCCATGCCGCGACATTTCGGCAAGCACTTTATCGGCCTCGAGCGGCGTCCGACAGAACGGCACCATCGCGATAATATTCTTGAAGCCCATATGCTCCCGGGCCCGTTTGAGCGCCCGGCATTCAAGCCCAAAGCCGTCGCGGTACCGCTCATCATAGTAGCGCGACGCGCCTCGGAAGCCGAGCATTGGATTCTCTTCAGACGGCTCAAATCCGGCGCCCCCGATCAGGTGCGCATATTCATTGGTTTTGAAATCGCTCAGCCGAACGATGACCGGCTTGGGATAATGGGCCGCCGCGATGCGCGCGATCCCGCGCGCCAGCGTCTCGATGAAATAGGCCTTTCCGTCGGGGAAGCCTTGCGTCAGTGCATCGATCTGCCGGTGCACCTCAGCATCCCGGACCTGCTCGGGATGGACAAGGGCCATCGGATGGACCTTGATCAGGTTGCTGATGATGAACTCCATGCGGGCGAGACCGACGCCGCTGCTAGGCAAACGCCACCAGCGGAATGCCGCCGAAGGGCTTGCGACATTCACCATCAACTCGGTCCCGACATCGGGAAGCTCCCCGATGCTCAGTTCCTCATTCCGGAACGGAATTGCGCCATCATAAACCGTACCCCGGTCCCCTTCCGCGCAGGAGAGCGTCACCGCCTGCCCCTCGTGGAGCAATTGAGTGGCCGTGCCTGTTCCCACAATGGCGGGGACGCCGAGTTCGCGACTGACAATGGCGGCATGGCTTGTCGCGCCACCATGATCGGTGATGATGCCGGCAGCGCGCTTCATCACCGGCACCCAGTCGGGATCGGTCATTTCAGCGACGAGAACAGCTCCATCGCGGAAGCCGACAATGTCCTTAGGATCGCGGATGAGGCAGACCTCGCCGCTGGCGATCGCCTCTCCAACCGCGGCTCCGGTCAGAAGAGGCGTTCCGGGTTGTTCAAGCCGATAGGTTTTCAGTGTCGTCGTATCGCGTAAGGATTGCACGGTTTCCGGCCGGGCCTGGACGATGAACAGCTCACCCGTTTCACCGTCTTTCGCCCATTCCATGTCCATCGGCTGGCCGTAATGCTCTTCGATAATGATTGCCCAGCGTGTCAGTTCGAGGATTTCCTCGTCTTCCAGCACAAATCGCGATCGTTCCGACGAGACGGTATCGACGATATTCGTCCGCGCACTTCCTCCGGATGCGTAAATGAGCTTGCGGGCTTTCTCACCCAGGCGCTTCTCGACGATGGGATGGCAATACCCATTCATGGCGAGCGGCTTGAAGACGACATAGTCGTCCGGGTCCACCGATCCCTGGACGACGGTCTCCCCCAGACCCCACGCTGCGCTGATGACGGCCACATCGGGAAAGCCGGTCTCGGGATCGATCGAGAACATCACACCCGCACCGGCCAGATCGGATCTCACCATCAACTGGATGCCGATCGACAGCGCGACATCGAGATGGTCGAAACCCTTTGCCTCGCGATACGCTATCGCGCGATCGGTAAACAACGAGGCGTAGCAGCGCCGGCAGGCATCCAGCAGCGCTCGTTCTCCCAAGACATTGAGGAATGTCTCCTGCTGCCCGGCAAAGCTTGCATCCGCCAGATCCTCAGCAGTCGCGCTCGATCGCACCGCAAGCGCGACTTCCTTCTTGCCTAACCGGCGGGACAGCGCGCGATAGGCATCCCGAATAGCGGCTGCAACGTCTTCGGGCAGGTCAGCGTCGAGGAACAGGCGCCGGATCGCTTCGCCGGTATCCTGTAAGGTGGATTGCCCTGCCCGGAATGCCTCGATCGATGCATTGAGCGGAGATCGGATGTCATGCGCCTCGACCAAGGCCCTGTAAGCGTTCGCAGTCGTGGCAAAACCACCCGGAACGCGGATACCGCGATGTTGCAGAGCGCTGATCATCTCACCAAGCGAAGCGTTCTTGCCGCCGACACTGGCGACATCGGTTTTGCGCGCATTTTCGAGCCAGACAATATAAGGGCCGCCACCGTCAGCCAGAAAGGCATCCGCCTGTCCGTCGTCAGAACATTCGGCACAACTCGCGGCGTAGATTAGCGGAGTGCGG
>ERZ1292623.774-Hain-H51-01um-R1-774-length-32613-cov-9_pt1 | contig 32613 bp, 60 predicted proteins | sample MGYA00564398_ERZ1292623 | MGnify/ENA primary metagenome ERZ1292623 (study PRJEB36523, sample SAMEA6512633) | groundwater metagenome | collected 2019-01-07 | study: AquaDiva: Metagenomics assemblies of 32 groundwater samples
GCGAATTTATACAAAGCGAATTTATCCGAAGCAGATTTATCCGAAGCGAATTTATACAAAGCGAATTTATACAAAGCGAATTTATACAAAGCGAATTTATCCGAAGCGAATTTATACAAAGCGATAATTAAAATCACACAAAGAGACGAAATAATAAAAGCCTTGAAAATTGAAATTATAGAATAAATGGATAGAGGTGTTAAAAAGAATAAAGGAATCAGACTTGTTAAAAAGAGTAAAGGAATATTTAAAAGAAAAGATAAAAAAGAAAAAATCAAAGAAAGAACAATAATGAATACCACAAAAAACAAGAAACCTAAATGTTATAACTGTAAACACGCAAGTTCAGCATTTAAAATTGCCGGGAAAACACACCATCAATGCAATCACCCAAAACACAAAAAAGGTTTGGAAAGTGGTGAATTATCCCCGTGGAGTACTTTACAGGAATTTTACAACACTTGCGATACTCACGAATTTCATAAATATAAAATGAATACCACAGGATTACCAATACAGAACGAGGAATGATTGCGTTTTTAGCCCTATTTCAAAAGCAATCCAACAATAATCCCGCCGAGCACCGCACCGCCAATCATATACCAATCTCGCTCTTTTATAAACACGCTATCAGTTGTCCGATAGTGCAACACCTCGATTGGATTTAATCTTAAATCATATTCCAATAATCTTCTTATAGGAATGTATTTTAATTTTAAACTGCCAAAAGTATCAATTAGAGTTGTATCGAACGGACTTGCTACGAATAAAAATAAACTATCTTTATTGTTTGAATTTACATAAACACTATCTATTTCTTTTTGGTAAATTGTATCAACTTTAAAAACTATTCTATCTACAATTTTTTGGAATTTAATTGTATCTCGGATTATTAAAGTGTCCGAGTTTTCGTTTTTCACATATTGATTTTGACGGGATTCAACAAAAAATAAAATTGCACCAACTAAAATTAAAACGAAAATTAAATTAAAAATTAAGTCTTTCAATTTGTTATACCCTTAATGGCGTAATTGGCTCATAATTGGCTCATTTATACCCTAACGGGATTTATCCGCCTCTGGCGGAATTGTGAGCGTTTTTCCAAAACAAAACAATTCTTAATAAATAATCTTTAAATTTTCCTGTCGGTTCAGTTGGAAAAAAATAATGATAAAGATAGACAAATGTAAATCCGTGAAGTCCATGTCCGAATAAAAACACAAACCAAGACCAATCGCTTAAATTTGCAAACACAGCCCCGAGTGTCCAACTTAAAATCATAAACCATTTTGAAGTGTGCCAAAAATCGCCACTCCATATATTTAGAAAAGGGATTGATGGATAAGACGGATTCCATCTCGCATTACCACCAACCGAATTATACCAATCTAAATATTTCTGTCCTCTTTTTTTACAAAAATTATACAAGATTGTTTTTTCTCTTAAATCTGATTTGCTATCCATCATTGCATTAAATATCCCGCCAGCCATAAAAGATAAAAAACTTAACATTCCAAAAATCATAATTTACCTTTTGTTCGTTTTTCTGCAAACTTTTGAATTGCTTTTGCTCCCAGCACTACCGTTAAAAGTAAGTTCACGCCATCGGGAATATCTGCCAACGCTTTATTAGCGAAAGAAACATAACTCCAACAGACGACAAAAACGGGGATAAAAAGAATTATAATTCCAATCGTAGCAACTCTCATTGTACTGAACGAACTATCTTCCTTTAAAAAATTAAAATTCATAACTTGAAATTCCAATTTGCAATATCAACTTTTAAAAATCGCTTCTAATTGCTTCCCAGATTATAATTCCAAAACTCATTCCCCAAACAAAAGGTAAGAACATTTCTATCTTATTTAATTTTTGACGAACTACAACCGAGTCAATAGGTATTTCGTTTATTTTAACTATCGAACTATCGGATTTTATATGTTTAACCTGCGCACAAGATGTAAACAATAATAAAAAAATTATAATTTTCATATTTTTAAAAAGAAACGCCCACTAAATTTCGCTTGTGAGAAACAGAGGCGTAGCGGGCTTGCTGAATAAACATACAAAAATTTCATGTAAGAAGCAAGTGTTTTTTACAAAAGTTTTTCACGCATAAAACCTGACATTTATCTTCTATTAACTTAACGAACAATTTTTATAACTAACTTAATAAACAATTTCGGTTGATTTTAAACATTATTTTATTTTTTTAAATCTAAAATGCTCTCTTTATAACTAACTTCCCGTCTTATTTTTAAAATTATTTATTAACAACCGCACATCTCTCAATAAATTCTCATAACTAAATTTATCAATTAATTCAGTTGTACACATTTTTGAGATAAAAAACTCGCAACCACCTTCCATTAAATTAAAAGGACTTAATAGTTTTTCTTTTATGTTTGTAGAGTATAAATGTAAGCAATCATCTTTCACAGGACAGTTATCGCCATCGCATTGAGATATACCTTTTAGAATATTATCTAATTCATTCATTTTTTTCTTTTCGGAAAACGCTCGTCAAGTCGAACTATCTGTTCTTTGATTTCTCCAATACCAGCCATTACTTTTTCAAATCTATCTAAATAATTTTCCTTTATTTCTTTTTGTTCTTTTTCTAAATGTTCAATTTTTTTAAATTGCCAAGTAAAGAAAAATTTAGCCAGAAATAAAGTGATACCTGAACTTACCATCGCAGTTCCAAAGTTAGTAATATCCATAGTGTTTGCCTTTTGCATTATTTAATTTATTTTTTAAGCACTTACCCAAGCTGTTCCGTTGTAAAACACTGGCACTACTACTGCCCCGCCTCCGACCAATGCGGCATTATAAGTTGGCGTTGTCGCATCTGTTACAAAAGCTGTGCCTCCTTGTGTGCCCGCTGGAAGCGTAGCGACTGTATATCCTTTTAATCTAACAACTGCTGTGGAAATTATTGTTGGAGCTGTTACTGTTCCTGTAAATGTTGGGCTCTCTAAAAATGCAAATGTCTTTCTTGCTGCCCCTGTCGTTATCGTGCCATAATAGGCATCCGTCAAAAATTCTACTGCTCCTACTTCGGCAGTGGTATTAAGCGCTCCACTTGTAATCTTTAGAGGCGCAGAGTTTGCTGCGGCTGTTCCTGCTTTCAAAGTTAAAAAAGCAGTCGGTGCAATCCCGATGCCGACGCTGCCAATTGTTTGAGCTAACAACACATTCCCACCAGCTTGAACTTCAATGGGAGTGTTTTGGAGCGAGCCGTCGGAACTTTGTTGCAGAAAAGTAAACGCACCTTTCGTGCTAACATCCGCACCATAAGAAAATAACCTATGGGTGCCGCCAGAAAAATCCGACACCCCAGTATTAGCACCTGTTCCACTTGGAAGAGCACCTCTTGTAACTATATAACTAAAATCTCCTGATGTTGCAGTGACCGCGGCTAAAGTAGAAACTCCTGTTACCTGCAATGTTCCTAAACTTTTTACTCCTAATGTTGAAATTTGTAAAGCGCTCGCGGTTGCATCTCCATCTTCAACCGTTCTTAAAGTTGCATCGATTCCCGCTTGGTCTGATGCTGATGCTATTTTCAAAATATCTTTGTAGGTGTTTGATGCCCATTTTCCAAAAAGTGTTGCCATTTTATTTCTCCTTTTATTAAAACTTTTTTATTTTATATTTTCCCAATTAATGTTAAGATTTTCCCATTTCACATGTAATTTGTTCCAAACCGCTTTCATTTTTTTAAAAATTAAAATTCCATTTATCATTTTATTCTCCTTAAAAATGTCTAACAATTAATTGAACTGCTCTTGGTGAGGCTTCTGTTCCATTGCTAATAATTTTCAAATAAAGACAGTTCACAAATTGCTCTTCGTTTAGATTGTAATATCCAGAAGAGCCTGTTAAAGGTAAAGTAACCGCTCCGCCCGATTCATCTTTTAGAACATAAAAATCAGTTCCATTTGTGCTTCCTGTGAAACTTAATTCTGTTCCTGTGAAAGCCACTGATAAAACCAATCCTGTTGGGACGATACCAACAAGTGCTAATGATTCAGAACTTGTTGCAGTAATAGTTGCGTTAATAATTGTTAGTGCCATTTGTTTCTCCTTTTTTATAATACTGAAAATGTTTCAAAACTTAATTCTGCGTTGTTTAAATTATATCCAACCTTTTCGATTGGATTTTCATCGCTATTTAATATAACTAATGTTAATATACTATCCACATCGTTAAAATAAAACGGATACAATCCACCCCTTACTGAATTGTAAAGTGTATTTAAATATCCCGATAAAGTATTTGTAATATTTGAAAATCTAAAATTATAATTATCCGCTCCCGTGTAAATCTGACTTGAATACAAAGTGCCATCTATTGCTCTGGATTTATTTGTTGCAAACTTTCTTGATTTAGAAAATCCAGAATCATACGGAGTTGTCATTTCAATTTTCGCGCCTAAAATAATGTTGCCGATTTGTGGGTAAGTGGCTAATCCAGAATCAAAATTTATTTTCCAATATCTTACGGAAGCAGAAGTAAAAGTTAAAATCTGACTACCCGAAGCGATTGTGAATGTGCCACGACTCGTCCAAATTGAATTGTCGGGTGAAGATAAAAGCGAAATTATTAATGGGGGTTCTGCTAAATTATCCCAATTAGTTCCATCCAAAACAATCGAATCGCACGCTCTTGCACTTCCAAAATCTATAACTAAACTTTGCGCCAACAACGAACCACTTGTCCATTTATGAGTTGGATTTCTATCGAGTAAATTATCAGTGTCTCCACCGCCAGAAGCAGTTAAAGTCGCTGTCTCAATTCCTTCATAATAAAAAAATACATTCGCCATTATATTAATATTTCCATTTCCATCGAACCATCTTCATTTATATTTTGCGATTGAATTATACCAATAGAAGCATCTGCACCCCACACGCTTGAATTTTTATCCCATTTAGTGTTCCAATCTTCCCAATTAACATTTTGCTCTCCGTAAATTCCGATTTTAGTGTTTGGAATTGATACAGTTGCTCCGTCCGTCACTTCAAATTGAAATGCTGGGTATTGTGTAAAATTACAACTTAAAATATTCAAACTTTTTGAATAAAAAGGATAAAAATGTTTTGCTAAATCTCTCAAAGCATAACCACCACTTGTTTGAATTAAATCGCTTGAAATTTCTACAATCTTTGCATCGTCCGAATCAAAGGTATCGTAATTAGTTCCATCGTAATCGCCTGTAAAACCCCCACTTTTTACTTTTATTTTAGTCGCTTGTCCGAAGTCTCCAAACTTTTTTGTAATATTTGTAATATTATTTTCAGTTACGCCTAAATTAGTTCCGCCGCTTGTTTGAATTACTCCCGCTGAATTACTTCTTGAAAAAATAATTAAAGTCTTATTTGAACGACAAAGATAAATTAAATTATAAGTTCTACAAAGTTCATTCAAACAATCTCGCATACTCATTTCAGAAGTATCCCAGATTCCATTTATTCTGTTTGAATGTGTTGTCGCAAATTGATAAAGTTTTCCCAGAGGAGTTAAAAAAACAAAACTACTGCTCGCTGTTAAATAAGTCAAATTAGAATTTTTAATTTTGTAATCCGCTACAGGAAGTTTAATATCTAAATTTGTAAAACTTGCAATAGTAGTACCACCTGAATCTATGTTTGCAATAGATGAAAATGGATAGTAAGTTGAACTTATTTTTGTTCCGTGCGAATAAAAATAAAGAGTCGTTCCTGATTTAAATAAACCATACGCATTTATAGTTGTTGAAATGGTTGTAAGAGTTCCCGAAGCACCGCCCGAAGCGATTGTATAAAGATACAAAGCACCATCAACAGTAAAATAAATATACACATATGAACCTGATTCAACCACTACCGCATCATAAAAAACTGCTGGCAATGTTGTACTTAAAACCGTACCGCTTCTTTGAAATAATTTGTAGACTCCGCCCGTTAAAACTATAAAATAAGAACTATATGCCGAAGTGCTAAAACTAAAAGCATTATATTGTACATCGTAACCACTTGTAATTGTGCTTGAAGTATAAACAATATCGTCTGCAAAACTTAAATATTTAATTGTTTGTGCGAAATTAATTCCCCTCGAATACCAGATTGACGAACCATCGCAAAAGAAATTAGTATAATCATTTTGCGCGTCCGTAATGCTATCCAATCTGGTGGAGTCAATCGCAGTATTATTTCCCGATGAAATTGTAACTTTTACAAAATATAAATTATTGCTTGCATCATTTGACCCGCATAATAAATATAAAAACCCTGAACTTACTTTTTCTGTCCATATTTTTTTAATACTTACCGCCGTAACACCCGCAATAGATATTGTACATTTTAAATCCCAAGTTCCCGCAAGATTTCGAGAATAAAGTTTATCTCCAATTCCAAACCAAAAAACACTATTTGTGTCCTCCCATATAATATTTTTTGCACAAGCGTTTCCATTTGTATTGGCTATATTTTCCATTGTTTGCAACCTATAACCTGAATCGTACGGACTAAAAGTTGGTGAGGTAATTGAACTTGAAACTATTGGCATCTCCCCAGCAATCGCTGTTAGTAATTCAGAATAAGTTGCACTATCGTAAAATAAATATGGAAGAGTATCTGTTTTGTTTCGATAAATAAATTTCTGTTTTTGTTCAAACTTTTCTAACTCCGAAGGTAAAATATAAATTGTTATAATATTATTATTTTCATCAGAAACATTTTGAGTCCCAAGAGTAGCAACGCTTAATGTATTATATTCTCCATCATTATATTTTAATTGAAATACAGAAGTAGCCGTATCGTAATTAAAAGTAATCGATTGAGTATTTAACATTCGAGCCGCTTCCTGAATATAAATACCAGAAATTAAATTGCAAACTAAATATGAAACTCCTTCAATCGTTCTTGTTTTTTGAAAAGTTAAATTTTTTCCTGTTATTCTATCCGCATATTCATCATACGACCAAACAGAAAACGAAACACTATCTTCTGCTTCATTTAATTCAAAAGAATTTTTATCCGCAAACCCCGATGCTAAAATAGGAGTGTCGGTTGTCAAAGAAGTTGAAACAAAACCAATATTACTCGTTACTTTTATTTCAATCTGTTCAGAAGCACCTAACCAATTTTCCTGCCAATAATTTATATTTTTACAATTTAAAGAAAACGAATCCGAAGTGAACTGACCCGCTTGCAATTCAATCGCTTGACTTATACCTGGCAACTCATTTAAATATTCAGTTACATCTGTGAACGCCGTACCGCTTGTCAAAGATTCAGTAAGCGTTGTTACTTTTCTCGCATAAACTTTCCACTGAATAGTCTTTGCTGGACTTTCAACTATATTACTCCATTTAGTTGTTGGCGTAAATCTCATTTTAATTTAAACTTAATTTATTTCTGTTATTCACGAACACCTTGTCTATACCTAAACCAGAATCTCGCATAATTTTTTTAATTGAATTAGTAACAAATTTAACATCAGAAACGGGGCTGTTGAAATTAATCGTAACACCGCCACGAAGATTTGCTTCTTGCTGTTCAGTCCTTACAGTTTCCCCTGATTTTACTAAAATTGGGAATTCTTTTTTACCACCGCTTTCAGTTACCGTTCCGCCTGTGTGAAAGGTTGGCATTTTTTGAGAGGCAACTAACGCAAATTGTGCCGCACTTAAAGCAACAATCGAAGGTAACACCAAAGGTGCGAGTGCGCCTGTTTGTGCGAGCACCTTACTAACAGCCATTGCACCATCAATTACAACTTGAACCAACGCCGCCTTCTGTTGTGCTTTCCACGCCTTTTGTTTTTCAGCGCGAATTTGTGCATTCAAAACCTCTTCCGCATCTGCTTTTCTTTTTAACAAATCGTTTTGTAAAGTCTCGTTTCCCTCTGCGGCTAAAATTTCGATTTCATAACGACTACGAATTGCTTCGAGTTGACTATTTAGTCCTTGAATCCTCGCATCTGTTTCTTGATTTGAAAATCCAATAATTAAATTACTGGCTTGGCTTGCTTGGTCAGCCATTGTTTGAAAATTAACATTACGAGCGGCTTTTAATGCATTATCAGCGTCCATTTGTCTTCCAACGACTTCTAATATTTTACCCGCTTCTAATGTTGCTCTTTTTTCAATTTCAGTTATACTATCAAAAGTTATTTGTCGTTCTTTTTCTTTAATATACAAATGCAATTTATCGTAAGCATCTTGTCTTTTTTTAATTCCTTTTTCTGTACTTATAAATTGTTTTTCAATTTGTACTTTTAAATCCTCTTCTTCTAAAATAAGTTGTGCTCTTTTTAAAGCAACACCATCTAATCCAATAGTTTGTGAAATCTCGTTTGCCTTTTTTTCAAATCCTGCAATCAAAAATAGCATCGCTTCATTTTTACTTTTTTCTATCTCAATGTTTTTCTTATTGCTCGTAACATTATCAACCACCTCTTGCATATTTGCTGTTTTTATAATTGCTCTTCTATTTGATTCATATTTTTCTAATTGTTTTTCATTATATTTAATTCTCGCAGAAATTTTTTGGCGTTCGCCTTTGGCAACTGTTTCTGCGCTATCCACTATTTCTTTATCTGCCGCAATCCATTTTTTGGTTTGTTCTATCTTTGCGTCAATTTCAATTTTGTCGGCAGCGGTTTTACTCTTTTGAATCATTGCTAAATTATTATAATTAGAATTAACATCTGAAAGTCTTTTATTAATTCTTTCAAATAAATCTAATTGCTTTTCTGTAGGCGGAATGCTTTCCTCCATCGCTTTAGTATAAGCGTAAATTGCCGTTCCTGCTCCAGCCAAAAGTTGTAAAACCATTATATATGGATTTGCCTTCGTGGCTACATTTACAGCAATTTGACCCGCCGCCTGTCCTGCCAGTGCAGCGGTTGTGGCTACGGTTTGGGTTTTAAATGCCCGTAAACCAACACTGGCCAATCCAAGCATTGTTTCAGCCGCTTGGAAAGCAATATAGCCAGCCATAACTGATTCGGATAACGCTTTTGTTTTCTTTTCACTTTCCGAAGAGTTGCCGCCAAAAAGTTTAACCATTAACGCCGCGCCAGCAACCACATCCATTATTTCTCTCATTACAAAACCAAACTGCCGATTTTCTAAGCGTCCCTCTTTCATATAACCAGCAAAACCTTGAACTTCTTTACTTGTTTGCTTTAAAGTGCTCCCTGCTCGTTTTGTGTTATCGTCAAATTGCTTAATGGATTGGTCTGCTTGCTTGAAAGCGGTTTGGATTACTTTTGTTGCCTCATCCCTTGCTTTAAGTGTTATTTCGTGTTGTATTGTTGCCATATTTTTTTATAAAAAACTTCCACTCTTTTAAAATACTTGAAAAAATATTTGTTGATTCTTTATAGTCTTGAAAACTTAACTTATAAAATTCCTGCTCATTAATTATTTCAAAAGCAAATCTAAAATCATTGTAAATAAAATTTAAATCTTTAACCGATAAAACTTCCCTTGTATCCTCATTTAAAACTTCGCTTTTCAATAAATCAGGATTTTGCCAAATTTGAAAAGCGAATATTAGTTTTTTGTTTCTTGCTCCGACAAACTATTTAACTCAAAAAGTTTATCCGATAACTCATTTATAATTTGAAAAGGAATTTTCTCAATATTTTTTTCGCTGAAAACAATTTCCTTATCTCCGTCTTTAAAATTCTTCCAACCTTTTAGTCCACATCTCACAACTTCATAATTTCTTTGTGAGGTCATCATTACGATTTCTTGCATTTTTCCGTCTTGAACTCTCCAACGACTTAACATATCATTTATGTTTGCCATTTGTATTGTCGTGATGCTTCCAAGATAAAAAATAGTTTTATCTACCTCTGTATCAAAAGTAGAAATAAATTCTACTTTTGTAAAATTACTTATTGCTTTTATCATTTAATTCCTTCTGCGCATCCGCGCTTTTTATTTATTTATTTGTTTTACGCAAAATCTTCCGTGATTGTTAAAGCGTTGTCGCCTGCCGAAGTTTCGCAAAGTTTAAATCCAACTTCGTGTCCCAACACGCCATCTAAGTCCGTATAAGGCGCACTTATTACTTGTGCGTCCGCCATATTAAATACATATCCAGGAGTAGTAACTATTGCTGCTGCTGCGAATAAAGCCTCGTGTTTATCAACCCAATAATTAGTTGTTGGCGCTTCAAGCGAAACCGTCATTGATGGTTCTCTGCCCGTTAAATAAAATCCTATAACCCCATCTGCCCCAGACATATCGTCTCTTAAACTAATTTTATTTCCTAAATCAATTTCAATTTTTGAAACTGTATAATTTGATACACTATCGAAACTAAAAGAACTTGATTTAACTACAAAATTTGACACGCCTGAAACATTGTTTATATAGTTTGGTACTATCGAAGCGATTGTTTCTGATGTCGAGAAAACGCTTCCGTTTACAGTGCCACTAAAATCAAACTCAATCATTCCAATTTTTCCAGACTCTAAACTAATTCTTCCTGTGCCAATACAATTTTCAATTTTATGGGCGTACCCATCTTTGTTTACAACTAACGAACATGCTTTTGCTGGCGACGGAAATCCAGAATAATTAGTTGATAAAGGCGTATATGTATTTGTGCCGTGAATATATGCACACGCTTCAAATAATGTTTTCATTACTCCTACTTCAGTAACAGCCGCAGTCGTATAAAGTAATTCCGTTTTGAATTTTACTGAAACCGTTTTTTTTCCAAGCACATCTCTAACTCCACCCGAAAATGAATTACGATTATAATTTCGTGATATATTTTCTGGGCTTAAAGTTACCTCAACGCCTTCCGCGAAAATATAATCCGCCATAGTTCCAGTTGTTAATTCAATCGTAGTTCCATTTGTTGGTGCCACATAACTACCTATCGTCTGTGCAGTTTGAATCCCAACTCCAATTCGTTCTCTTTTAATTAATCTTGCCATTTTATTCTCCTAAAAAAATTTTAATTGTTTTTTGCATACTCGACTTTAAATTTTACTTTTGCTTCGAGCGTATCGTTATCTATATTTAAATCCAAACCATCATAATCAATAAGTCTTGCTCCTGTTGGATAGTTATCGGGATTAATTACATCCGTAACCAAGTCGTCTATCAAATCAATGCTCGCTGAATATGAATTTCCTAAATGTAAATCGTAATTAATGGATATTACTACACCCATTTTTAAAAATACTGTATTGTATTTACTTCCAATAATGCCTTGCTCCAACCCGTAACATCTAATCGAATAAGTTTTGTCGGGTTGTGCAATATTTTCGTTTTCAAAAAATTCCGCCTGCTCGGTATAACCAAGAGATGTTAATCTCGTTACAAATTTTGCTTTTATAGTTGAATACATATTATATTGGACTTAAAGTGCATTTACACCCTTGACCGCATTCAGTATGCCCTGTTGCTGGTAAGCCTATTGCTTCCCAATAAGAGTAATCTTTCGCGCCCATCTCTTCGTTATTTAGGCAATCAATACAATGCTTTTTCGCGTCGGGGTCTAACAACCATTTATATTTTAATAAATCATTTTTTAAAAATTGATTTGAAGCCACCACGCCCGCTGTGTTATAACTCCCGAGCCTTTCATTTTTTAAAGCCGAAAAAACTTCTCGAAAAACTCCCGTTCTATTTTTCAAATCTTTTAATAATTGCTCTTGAATATTTAAAGAGCTAACCCCCAACGATTTTTGAGTTGAAACATAAATTTTTAAATCCGCACCCAATTTATCATAGGAATTAAAAGCCTGCATCAAAGTTAATTTCATTTGAGTTTGAATATTCATTAAATAAATATTGTTTGTTTAATATTCATTTCTAAATTCTTTTCTAATTGATTTTCAAATTCATCTATTATTTTTTTCTCGCCCCTTTGCCACGCCAATAAGTTATCAATATGAGCATCAGTTTGCGGAAATAAAAACATCATTCGTCCCATTGATTTACGAATTGCTGGGTCTTCACCCATATTTCTTACCCCCACATTTTCATAAGTTTCACCTGAATAGTGGTCTTTTTTTGATAAAAAAACTCTTGAAATAACATCTGCGCCAGCACCTTCAACTTTAAATTCAAAAGCGTTCCTTGCAAAATCTCCTTTGTCGTACATTCTCGTAGTTCTATTTAAATCTTGTCCACCCTTTAGTCTCTTTGATACTTTTAGCAAAGCGCGCGATTGCATTTTATTATTTCGAGTGCTTTTTAATGGCGGGTATCTATTGCCATCGACTTCAATATTATTTCTAACTAATCCCGAAAGTTCACGAATTACATTTCTTGAAATTTCAATGAAAACTTTACTTAAATTAATCGGTTTTAGTTTTGGAAAATTCATTTAATTTTATTTTTGCAAAGTTTATGCTAATCTTTAAAATATCTAAATAACTTTTTTTAAAACTTGTTGAATCTTTTTTCAAAAATACTTTTTTATATTTATTTAATTTAGATGGAATCGATTCTAATTTTCCATTTACAACAAGCTTTAAAAAGTTTTCAAGAATTTTTGATTCTCTCTCAATGAAACTTTTTGCCTTTGCATCAAGGTCTTCATTAAATTTTCGATGCTTATCTTGAAAGTCTACTTTGTCCATCTTGATTTAAAATATCACTTGCATTGACTAAATTATTATTATTCGTATCGTAAACAAATTTAAAACTATCTACACTTTGTTTGTATAATCTTCCACATTCCTCTGCACGCTTATCCCATATATCGTTGGATTCTTTGGAGAAATCTCTAAAAATCATTTCAAAAGTCTTCCAAGTTATCCACCTATCGATATAAGTCTCTACCAAAGTTGCTGTTAATCGAACCACTCCTGTAAAAGCCGTTGCTTCGGTAAATGTAGTAACTCCGTCGGTTGTCGTGTAACTATTTGCTGTATTATAAATACCTAATCTGTAATAATCAAATTCTTCTTGAATTATAACCGAACTCACTCCTGTTGCTGTTGGCGTAATTGTAGTAATATCGTCCCAATTAGTTGGTTCAGTTGAATCTGAAATCCCTATTTCATTTGAACCTTGCAAAACTATTTTACAAGTACTCGCACCCGTTGATAAAGTATAAATCTCTAAAACTAATCTTCTAAATCCCCGTTCACCTTTTAAATGAGTTTGAAAATCATTTGCAGAAAAACTTTCAATGGTTAATTTATTTTGGTTATCCGAACTTGTTAATGTTCGCAATAAATCTATTGGAGTACCTAATCGAACATAATCCAACTCTCTTGAAATTAAATCATCCACAACCTGATTAAACGCTTCAGAAATTAAAACAGAATAATCAGAACTTCCCGACCATAAATAAGAATTTATTTTTGGAAAATATTTCTGTAAATCAGTATCAGTAATATAATTTTTTAACATTATTTTAAATTATTATTTTTAAATATCTGAGCGAGCGCATTAAAAACGATGGCATAGTACACCATTTCTAAATGTTGCTCGCCCCGATGTGAATCTATAAAACTATTACTTAACTATTAAGTGTTACTACCTACCGATGAAGCGCATACCAGTTTGATATAAGACGATGCATCAACTACTCCGTAAGCACCCGTCCATAACCAACCGACATTTGTAAATCTACCAAGTTTATCTCCAGCTGGGTTAATAGTAATTCCACCAGCAGAACTTTCAACTTTACCTAATGCGTTAAATCCGCAAATATAGGTATGATAAGTGTCAACTGTGGTTGCTCCGCCGTCCGTGTTAATATATCCCTGAGAAGATTTCAACCATCTAATTCCACCGAACTCACCAATTTCATTTTGCAAAATCGGCATAACATTTGAATATTTGTTTACATCATTCCAAGAGCCAGCCGATGCCGATTCTTTTAAATCGTGTAAAACATCGTCGTGAGCAATTCCAAAATAATAACCATTAAATTTTGGTATATCTGTTCTTGAAAGTTTATTGTAGCCACGATGCACTAATGTTTTGTCCATTACGTTTGTAGCTGCCATTGATGCTTCAGCTACATCGGAGACTAACACTGTCGCGCCAGAACCAGCTTCCAAAGCGTTGATTGCTAATTTATCTTTTGTCGCCCCCATATTCTGCCCAACCAAATACATAACCGCCGTATTTACTCTTCCGCCTGATTGTAATTCGGCAAGTCGTGTTTTCGTAACGACCGCACCCTGTTCAACGGGCGTAATTGTTACACTTGAATCCACTAACGCAACCGAAACTGCATCATCTAATTCAACCAAAGCAGTTGTTGAAACTGCTAAATTTGCATATTTTGTAAATGTTTCTGATTTTCCGTTTATCGAAGTTCTCACATTGGCAACTTGGTCTGCTACTAAAGCAGGCGCAGCGGCGAAAATAATTCCCTCGTTGTATAACAATATAAGACTATCGTCTATTGCGACTGTTCCAGTCGCGTTTGCTGTAAATGCCATTTTTTTAAATCCCCTATTTTATTTTAAATCTAAAAACTACCAAAATCTAAAAAATAATTCCGTTTGAATTATATTACTAAATTTTGAGACTTTAAATAAGATTCCATTTCCTGAAAGTTTTTAAACTTGCGTTCCGATGGTTTAAGTATCCCTTTTGAGTTATCAATTTTTATTTTTTCAGTTTGTTTTTCAACCAACTTATTTATGTCGTCGAGACTTTCCAATTTAGAAACTACTTCCCTTATAGTTTCATCTTCGATTTTTGACAACGCGTTCTCCCGCAACTTATTCATTTCGGAATCATACTTCGTGGCTTTCGCTTGTAAATTTGTTAATTCAATTTCTTTTGATGCAAGAACTTCTTTTAGTTTACCGTCTTCGATAAGTTTCAGTTCGTCTTGTTTTTTAATTGAATCTTCAAAAGTACGAAGTTTGTTTTTCGTTTTATCTCTTTCAGAAATAATCTTCTGGACTTCGTCATCTGTCCAAACTTTTTTTACTACATTCTCCACTTGCTCCGCTTGTGAAGTCGTTGCTTCCACAACTGTTTTGTCGTCCGACATATTGCTCCTTGTTTTTGTTTATTGTTGTTTTAAATCTTTTTCTAAATACTCTTTTTTTTCTTTAATTTCTTCTTCTCTTTTTTTATTTGTTTCTGTGCCATCAGCGTCCTTTTGTTGTTTAGAATCTAATGAAAAAATTTTATCCCAATCTTCCTGTGAAATTTTAATATCGCTTAAAGCACTTCGTAACATTATATCAATTCCTCTTTTATTGTTTCTTCTTCGTCTGGAACTATCGGTTTAATCTCCAACAAACCAAACTCGTCATTTAATAAATTTCTTATTTCTAAATTTTTTCTAATTATTTCAAGCGCCTTCTCTTCGTCAATACCGTTTTCCTCATCGATAATATCGTACACAGGAGTCCACAATCCTAAATTAAATTTTTGCGCTTTTATATTTAACGAAATATCTTCGGGAACAAGTGGCTCAATTTTTGGGAATTCAATTATAAATTTATCATCTGTAATTTTATTTTTTGCGTGGTAATTATAAATAATTTTTGTAATTTTAAAAAGTTCGTTCTCAAATTCTTCCAATCTTTCAATATCATTTTGCCTCATCTCGTAAAGTTCAGCCGAGTCTATCGCTTTTGAAACACCCGATTGAGCTGTTGAATCTGTTGACACACTAAACGCAGGAAGTCCGCGAGTAACGCAAACCATTTTTATCAAGTAATCAATTTGTTCCATCGTTGCTTTCGTGGAGGGGTTAGGTTGAACGAATGCAAAGCTTGGAGCAATAAAGTCCGAAGTCGCGTTTTCAACCTGAATTATATGATTTGCCCCTGTTTTTATTTTACCTTTTAATCCCATATTTATCGAAACGGGTTGCCCGTGCGATTGCATAATTGAATTAAAATAAGATGAAACCAATAAAACATTTATATTTTCGTTTATGTCCACTAATTCAACATCGCCTTCGCCCCAAAAACTATCAGATTCTTTTAATCTTAGCGGCAAAAATGGAATTGTTTTATATGGATTTTCATTGTTAGGATTTAATTCATTAAAAATCATTTTAAAATTTTTATCCATTAAAAAATATTTATCCTTGCTCCAATAAACATATCTTTGCTCATCTTTATATATTTTTGCATAAAGCAATTCTTTGATATTAAAATAATTATTTTCGTCTTCAATAACAGTTACAAATTGCGGAACTAAAATATCGTACTCTATTTTTTCATTGCGCCAGCAGGTTTCAATCAAAACACAATCAAAAAGTTTAGCGAGATTGTTCCACTCTTTGCTTTTAATCTTAATTTTACTTGTCTTCAATAAGTTCTGATAAACATCATTGCTTTTTTCTTCTGTTAAATATCTGTCGGGACTTTCAATATAGGCTAACGATTGTCTATTAATTATTTTATTAATAATATTAATCATTGGCTTCTGCATTTCACTAATCGTTTCTGGAGAAATACTTTTTGCTAAAGCAAGATTTAAATATTTCAACTGAACTGCGGCATCACCTGTGTAGTAAGAGTATAATTTTTCAGCAATAGAAGTTCGAGCAATCTCGGATGGAGATTGATATTTATTAATTATCGTTTCAGCGGGATTAGAACTAAAATAATTCTCAAGAATTTTTAACATATTTTTTTATTATTTCTTTCGCTTTTTAATGTTTGCAAACTCCAAGCAACGCTTTTAAGTATTTAAATAGTATTTAAGTATCTAAATAATATTTAAGTATTTAAGTATTTAAATAGTATTTAAGTATTTAAAAATGATAAACAGATTTTTGAGACGCAAGCTCTCAAAATGTTTATAACTTTTTAATGAATGTTTTATAAATAAAATTTAAAATCGTAGTCGCTTGTATTTTCGTCTCCAGCACCAATTTACTTTTATGTATCCTGTCCGCATTCTACTCGCACACGCTATACATTTTATTTTCAATCAGCGAGATGTTTTAAGTAAAATTTAAAAATAAACCTTTCAGTTAAAAACATTTTTAAATAAACTTTTTTTTCATCCCAACAACTTATACTTTTTTTCGGTGATTCAACACCTACTTCAAAGAGCACTCGGAATCTGTTGTAAACCTATGTGCATTTTATTTAAATAAACTAACTGTCTTGTTGCAAACAAATATACAAATATAATAACTTCGCGCAAGCATTTTTTCAAACTATTTTAAAATATATTTTTAATCCGAAGGATAAGTTTTAATATTGAATTCCTGTCATTTTTAAAATTGGATAATCGTAATTAGTCCAATAACCCAAGTCGTCGGAGGCGTGAGTTAAATCTTTGTCGATTACTCTTGTTTTTTGTAAATCTTCCATCGAAACCATCTCCAAGTCTTTATTTAAATAGCTGCAATCTTCATTGATAAACAAATGAATTTTACCGTCGGCACTTCTTAATTTAGAATTTACAGCATTAACTCTGTCTATAATTTTTGGGTGTCCTTTTAATCGGTACTCAATGATATAATCAGCCATTTCATTTTTAATTATTTGCCACGAGGTTGTTGTGGCGGACACACTTCGATTATTGCCGTGTTCTAAGTCTCCGTAAAATATTATATTTTTATCTTTATGATTTAATTCTTTAATTTTTTCTTTTAGCGCAATAGTCATTTTCCAGATGTCCGTATTTTTCTGGACTATTTCTCCAAGAACAATTATATCGCCATTATTGTCTTGCCCATAAATCCAAACACAAGGGTCGGTATTAAAATCAGCACTGATACATAACGGCAAATAAGAATTATAAGGAATGTTTTTAATATGTTTTTCGCGGTCAAAATAAACATATGCTCTTCCTTCATAGCTCACGAACTGCCCACCATATTCTTGGTCGAATGTTCGTTTATCTAATCGTGCCTCTTCTTTTGCTATTTCTGTTGGATCCATAACTGACCTGCTGTGCCAATTATAAATTCCCCACTCCCCGTCTTTTTTCGCCTGCTGCATTAATTCAAAATAATGGTTGCGCCCCTCTGGCACACCAAGCAACCAACCCCATCCACCCGTGTCCCGAAGCATCGGCATTATATTTTGATTCCAAACTTGAGATTTCATGTTCGGAAACTCATCCAATACACCACCGTGTCGTATCCTGCCTTCAAACCTGTCAGGCTTATCAAATCCAACTACACAAATTTCAGAATTGTTTTTTAACTTAATTCGCAATCCACTTTCAGAAATAGATTTAATAAATATTTTCGGGGTTAGATTTTTTAAATCTTCCCAAGCAACATCTTTCGCTTGTGTGTAGGTGGGTGCGCCAAAAAATAAATTCTGGTCGGGATTAATTAAAGATTCAATTATTAATTTACGCTTCGCTAATTCTGTTTTATAACTTCTGCGCCCAGCGTGAACTAACTTAAATCTTTTATGGTCATTCCAATATTTCTGAATCTGTGGCAGGCGTGAAACCCGAGCTGGAATCGGAAACCACCTTTTGCCCAAATGTTCTCGCCAATTCATTTAATTGTTCATCCGAAATTTTCTGCTCAAATTGTTCCTTTGGTTTACCATACACTCTGTTTATTAAAGTTTCAATGCTTATCAAGTCGCCTTTTTGCAAAGATTTTTTCATTGCTGAAGCAATAGTTTTTTCTAAAATTGTTGCTCGTGGATTATCGTACACGCCTTTCAACTCTTCTATCTCCATTGAAAGCATTGCTTGAATAGTATCATTTATTTCTGAAAGTCTATAACCTTGCTCCCGAAGTAATGAAACATATTTTCGCGGTCTGCCTTTTGGATTCCCCGATTGCCCTTTTATGTAAGGGGTTAAATATTTAGTGTTTTCGCCGCTCATTTATACTGTAAACACTCTGTTTTTAAACCATTGCAAATAAATTTGATTTGCTATTTGCGCCATCATTACGGGTGGCACACTCATTCCGATTAAATATTTAGGTTTAATTGTTTTGAAATTATAATCAAGCGGATATGAACCAATTAATTTAAGCGCTTCATCCGAAATATCGTTTGGTACTTCTGGATGCATAACACGACCACAACTTGCTATTGTACAAGCAACTTGGTTTTCATTTAATTTTATAGAATTAAAAAAACTTCCTTTTTTATGTGCTTTACTTAACGATTTACCTTTTATTGTTTTTATCCATAAGTTTTTATATATTTCAGATAATGTTTTACCAACACTATTACAATTGTTTTTTATTTCTCCAAATGCAATAGGTTTTTCATTAAACTCCAATTTTAATTTTGGTAAATTATATTCTTTTTTGTGTCCAATAAAAAATACTCGTTCGCGTTTTTGAGGTACTCCCATACTTGCAGCATTAAGGCAAAATACTTGAACATTATAACCAGCATTAGTCATTTTTTTAACTATATTTTTAGAATATATTTTTGCATTCCCCTGAATAATTCCTTTTACATTTTCAAGTATAAAAACCTTTGGTTGTAATTTTATAACCGTCTCACAATAAACAAACACTAAATCGTCTAATGTTTGAATCGTTTGACCTTCTCTGAAGTGTTTTTTTTTACCCCAAAATTTTTCTCGACTTCCCGCGATGCTAAAAGTTGAACAAGGTGGACTTCCATCTAACAAGTCTAAACTATAAAGTTCTTTTGGTAAATCAGTTAATTTATTAAACTCCCGAATATCCATTTGATATAAATATTTAGGATTGTGGTTTGTTTTATAAATATCTGCAACTTGTGTATCAATTTCAACGCCACCCAAACAAGTATATCCTGCTAATTTATAACCCATAGTTGAACCGCCACCACAAATAAAAGTTCCAAAAACTTTTAATCCATTCGATTCAATTCCTTTTGCAGGATAACCATCGACTAAATTCCACTTGTACGAAAATTTATATTTATCAAATTTACTCATTGCCCAACAACTTCCAGACCGCTTGCTCGGGAGTGTTTGCAATTTTAGCAAGTCCAGATTTTACAATTTGATAATCTGTTTCTGTATAATTTAATTTTATAGTCATTAAATCGGACAAGTCATCAAGATTTAACTCTTTGTTTTTATCTGAATAGTTTTCGTTATCAAAAACACCTACAGCCAAGCCCCACTCTTCTAATTTCTCTGCTTCCCATTCATTCGCTAAAACACCCCAATCCCATTCTCCATAATTCAAATTGTCTTTTAAAATAAATTCTTTTTTTTGCGCTTCTGTTAAATCTGAATATTTCTCAACGGGAACTTCTGTAATATTTAAATCTTGCAATGCTTTCAATCTCATGTTGCCACCAAGAATTATATTATTTTCATCAATAATAATTGGACGCATTTCTAACATTTTCGGAAAATCAATTATGCTTTGTTTTAATTTTTGAAATTTTTCATCTTTAATAATTCTGGGATTGTTCGGATTAAACTTAATTTCTTTGATATTCAAATGCTCACCTATAAATGTTAATACAATATAGTATATTTATAACTAACAAGCAATTCATTTAGTTTACATAATAGTAAACAACAATCGTGCCAAACTTCGCAAATTAGCAAATATTTATTTTTGATTATTTAAATATAATTAGGATAAATACTTGACTTTGAGTAAATAGGTATATATGTTGACCTATGAAAATGAACATAATTAAAAGCCTCGTAATCAACAAAATACAAAGATACAGAGTCGTGAATGAATCTGGCGATTTAGTTTCGTTGAAATTTTACACGTCCGAAGCGGGTGCACAATCTTATATTGATTTATGTGTTGCCAATGAACTACGCATAAATTCACGAACTCCTGCCGAAATCGAAGCCAAGCGAATTTTAAATTTAAAACTCGCCGAGCAAGACAAAATTGACGAAGAAAATCGAATCAACAAATACTACGAAGATTTTAAAAAAATTCAAAACGAAGTTGGAGTGTATGGTTATGGCGTAGTTGATGGGGTGTATATTCGCATTTCAAACCATTCAGGAAACGCTATGCAAGCCGAACTACAAGATAAACCAGCAACCGATTTATCATTTATTTTTTCACTCGAAGAAAATAAAATTGGATTCAAAGGCGATAACGCTATGCATTGCGAATATTTTATCGGAAACAAATCGGTAGAAGACGCAGTTGCATTTATATTTTCAAAAATAAAAGAAGTTAAAAAAAATAACGAAACAAGATTAGAAGCAAAAAAATTCCAAAAGAGGCTTAAGTGAACATCAAAGAAGCAAAACAATTAGCAAATAATTTAATGAATAATCACAAATTAAATGATTGGACTTTTGTGTTTGACTCCGCTGTTCGTAGATTCGGTTGCTGTTTTTATAAGGTCAAAAAAATTAGTTTGTCGAGAAAATTGGTCGAATTAAATTCGGTTGAGCAAGTTAAGGACGTAATTCTTCACGAAATTGCGCACGCACTCGCTCCGTCTGATGCGGGTCACGGTTTGATTTGGAAAAAATTAGCTACTTCAGTAGGGGCAAAATGTGAAAGAACCTATGATGATAAAGTTATAACATCTCCTAAAAAATATAAAGCGGTATGTTCTAATGGTCATATTGTTTTTCGACATCGAATGAAAAGGATTTCGTGTCGAAATTGTTCGTCTATATTTGACGAAAAATATCTTTTCAAATATGAATTAAATAAAACTAATTAACGCAACAAGTTCAGAACTAAACAAAACAAAGGAGTAACAAATGAATAAAGCAAGATTTGAATTTTTGAAAAAAGAAACCGCAAAACTTGGCGCAAATCTGATAGGCGGTTCAAGCGGCTTGATGTATGTTACTTGCGGAAGATATGCAAACACTTTGTCCGTGCCAAAAACCAGAATAGATAAGCACACGACAATAACAGAGCAGGCGAGTAACGATGAATTTTTGCAAAAAGTGAAAAATATGATAAGGAGTAAAAAATGAATAAACACGAATTTGATTGCAACCTAACAAACTTCACACGAATAAAACTTTTTGAATTTGAAGATGTCGAGGAAAGCGAAGACGCAGAAGAGTATTTAACGAATTTTGAAAAACAACTGAAAGCGAAGTTCGCAGAAATTTCAAAAACAGAAGAGAAATTGAAACTAAAAGAAAAAATTAACTTGCTCGGGATTGTGGCTTGTTATTTGATTTCGAGCCTGTCTATTCTAAATTGAAGGAAAGTAAAATGAAAAAAAGAAATAGACTACGAGTATTTTTTGAAGACGAAAAACATATCCTGAAAGATTGTAATAACCGAGAAATATCAATTTTTGAATTAATAACGGCGTGCTGTGCTATTAGTATAGTTTGCTTATTTGTTTTTTTAGCGTCCGTTTTAATTTTGAATTATTTTTATTGAACACTTGACTTTTAGTCAAATATTTTGTATAATGATTTTAACGAAAGGAAAAAAAATGGAAACAGTTAAAAAAATAACAGAAGAAATGAGAAATCGGTTAAAATCACCTTTGCCTCCAGATGCAATCAAACAGCATCCCACAAAAACCTATTTGTCAACGATTAAAGCGATTTATGTGATTGAAAGGTTGAATGATGTTTTTGGAGTTGGTGGGTGGACAGCAAAAACATATATGGTTGAAAGATTAGATAAATGGGTAGTGGTTAAGGGAGTGCTTTCGATTCCCGATTATAATATTGAGGTGGAAGCGTATGGAGGTAACGATCATGTAGATTTGGGGGACGCCCACAAGGGCGCTTCTACAGATTTTCTCACGAAAGCTGCGAGCTATTTAGAAATTGGAATTGATGTATTTAAAGGGAAAGCAAACGAAACTAAAACGCAAGAAGTAGTCAGGGTTTCATCAAATAACGGAGGCGGAAGTGTAATTTTTGCAGGACTTGTTGAAAATTTAAAAAAAGTGTCAAGCGAATCCGAGAGGGTTGATTGGCTTAGTCAGTTAGAAACCAAGAAAAAAAGATTAGATGAAAATGAAATTGGAAATCTTCGAGCATTGTACAATATAAAAATCAACGAATTAACCAACAAAGGATAATTATGAATTTATAAATAATATGAAAATGAGAACTTGGACAAAAAGAGACGGAACAATAATGGCTATTAAAGATATGACCGATGCGCATATTGATAATTGTATAAAAATATTGGAGAGAACGCTGACAAATAAGCCCGAGTATCAGGCGTATTGCGGGAATGGAGAAATGGCAGAAATAACGGTAGACAATGAAAATTATCATAACGATAACCTGGAAGAAAAACTAAAAGTCCGAATAGAAGTTTTACAAAAGGAGTTAAAAAATAGAAAAATATGAAAATAACAGAAAAGCAGTTGCAAATTATGTTTAGAGTGTTTGAAGGTTCTTTGCCGATGGTAGATAGAACAGATATGAATTTATTCGGATATGACAAAGAAACACGATTGAAAATATTTAATGAAATTCTCAACCAGCAAAGTAATCATATAATTGATGTTAAAGGAGTAAAAAATGAAAGGAGTAAAAAATGAAAGGATGAAATGTTTTAATAAATTTGTATAGGATATAAGGCAGACTACTTATATCCAGTTGCACTCCGAAGATTAAATAGTGCAGGAGTATTAGCCGCCGACGATAGAAATATATGTAAGCGGTTCAGAAGTCGGATTTGTAAAACTATATTTTAGTTTTAAAAAAAATTATTAAAAAATGTGCGTGGGCAAAAAAAGAAATTTGGAATTTGCGGCTAACGACCAGCAGCTTTGCGAAGCCACCGAAGGGTTGGATTGTGTGGGGCGGTGGTTTTGCAAAGGTGTTGTTATGTGTCAGTATTTTTTTTAAATAAAAGCGAAGCAGAGCAAAAAAGAAGATTATGGAAGTGAACAAAGTTTATAATGATGACTGCTTTAAATTGATAAAGCAAATGCCCGATAACTTTTTAGATTTAGTTATTGTTGACCCGCCTTATGGTGATGGTATTGGCTATGGAAGGAATGGCAAAGAGATACTAAACAACGAGGATGAAACAATTAACTATGCTTTTCTAAACTGCATACTTCCAAAAATGCGGCGGGATACAAGCCTGTATTTATTTAGTAACCACAAGTTTTGCCATACGATAAAAGAGTATGCCGTTGGGATTGGCTATAATTACCGTATGCTTTGCATTATGGTAAAGAATAACATTGGGATGGGTTATGGCTTTAGAAATCAATACGAGGTGTGTATAGTGCTTGAAAAGGGCAAAGCAAAGTATAATTTAAACGATGTAAGCAATGTGTGGAAGATGAAACACATACACCACGATGATAATAGCCATCCGCACCAAAAGGATTATGATATTATACGCAAGATAATAGTGCACAGTAGCAAAGAAGGTGATTTGGTTTTTGATGGATTTATGGGAAGTTTTTCGACTGCTATTGCTTGCCACAAAGAAAAACGCAACTTTTTAGGAACTGAACTTGATGCTAAATGGCACGCACTTGGGCAGAGAAAGTTGGATGATTTACAGTGCCAAACAACAATGTTTTAAAAACCAAAATAAAATGAAAACTACAAACAAACAAAACTCAGAGAAGTCCGCATTACAGCAAGGTGCTGTTAGCGGTTCGTTGTTTACCAAGATTTACGAAATAGATTTTGGCGGAAATGTAAGGGTGCGAATAAATGTAATTGACAATAAAATTGAAGTAGAAGCAGCAATAAATGGATGGGGAGATGATATTCCACTAAGTGATATTAGAATAGAGGAACTGCAATGACCGCTAACTTGCGATAACGCTATAACTATAAACTATCAATAAATGGAAAATGAAATTAAAATAGAAAAAATAAAAACTGAAAAAATAATAAGTAAACCTCAAACCATTTTACTGCTTTTTAAAGAGAAGTTTGAAAAGAAAACCAAAAGGGATTATTGGATTTTTTGGGAAAGATTGATAGTGTACGCCAAAAACCTGAACGACATACCTATTGAGGAAATTTCTAAAAGAATGGATATTTTTTTTAATGATAAATGGTTCACGGCGGAGATTAACCGAATGACATTCCCAGCATTTGTTAAAAATTTTAATGCTTTTGCAAAACCAAAAGAAATAGTGAAACCTAAATGTAAAAAATGTAATAATATACTTTCGAGCGACAATATATGTTGGCAGTGTGCCGAACCAATAAATTTTAAAATAATTGAATAAATAACTTGACTTTGAATCAAATATTTTGTATAATGCTTTTAATGAAAGGAATTAAAAATGGCACGAACAATAAAATTAACTAAAAAATATTGTATCGCAAATAAATTTACGCCGATAGATTGTGTGAGATACTTTAAACCAAAAATTACAAACAAAGAAGCGGATTTTATTTTATTTGAATTGACTTGCTTTCCACTTTCGATATCGAGGACTATAAAACAACTTAATGATATATTTATAAATAACAAAAACGGATAAAGTTAAATAAAATGAAATGGGTAAAAAATGAATAATTTAGAATTTTTAGAGTTTCCAAAAATAGCACGATTGAGTCGTGAAATCATAATCACTGAAAAAATCGATGGTACAAATGCTCAATTATTAATTACTGAAAGTGGAGAAATATTCATAGGTAGTAGGACTCGCTGGATTACTCCGCTGAATGATAATCACGGCTTTGCACGCTGGGCTGAAGGCAACAAGCAAGAACTATTAAAACTTGGTGTGGGAAGGCATTTTGGTGAATGGTGGGGGGGCGGCATACAGAGAGGTTACGGATTACAAAAAGACGACAAAAGATTTTCACTTTTTAATATCTCAAGGTGGGCTTTGCACGGAACGGAGCCGAAAAAAATACCAACCGCTGACCCACGAATAGAAAAGTATCAAGATATGCTCCCTGAAATCTGTTCGCTTGTACCCGAACTTTACAGAGGTCAATTTGACACGCAAAAAATTAATGAAATATTAGAGTTTTTAAAAATAAACGGAAGCTACGCATCAAAGGGATTTATGAATCCCGAAGGAATTGTAGTGTTTCACACTGCAGCAAATATGGGATTTAAAAAGACTATTGAAAAAGATGAATTACCTAAATCGATTTATACATCAAAAACAAAAGTATAATAAAATTGCAATGGAAGAAGAAAACTTGAATAAACCGAAAAACCCCTCATCGCAGCAAGGTGTTAGTATGACCTCGTTGCGTGATTATATTGCGGTAGAAGCAATAAAAGTAAAATTAATGGTTTGGGACGGCGATATTTCAAATAAACACAGAGAAGCGATTTTAAAAGATATGGTTGAAAGATATGGAAATACAACAGTTCAGGGGGGATTTTGCAAAATGTGCTACGAAGTTGCAGACGCTATGTTGGTCGCTCGTAGCAATAGGGCATAACATACGGCTAAACGAAAAGAGTATTAAACAATTTAAAAAAACAAAAACAAAAAGGAGTAACAAATGGAATCATTCGCAGCAGTAAAAAGAAAATACAAACACCTACCAATTCACGAGCAAATTAAAATAGGTTTATTTTTTGCTAAAAAGAAATTAACCCAAAGAGCGTTAGCGGCTCGCCTAAATGTAAGCGAGGGGTTAATCAGCAAAACTTTAAAAGGCGAACGACCGAAACTTTTAAAAGTGATTGCTGAAATCGTTGAAGGGCTTTATTGAAAGGAATTAAATAAAAATGTCAAACAACGGAATGAATGTCTACTTAGGAAACCTACAATTTAATGAGATGGAAAGCCATCTTGGATACAAACTCACAGCGGAAGATAAAATATCGTGGGATAAATATCATATAAATAACGCTGATTTGATTGGCAAAGAAAGCGGTTTTCACGTTTTTGATATTCCCAGATGTATTGTATTTAAAGGCGAAGAAGCGAAAAATGCAATATTAAAAATATTTACGCCTGAAAAAATTGTTGAAACGAAGGGCAAAATTCAAGTTTATGAACAGGAAAGGAATTTAAAATGAGTATTGAATTTGATTTAATGAAAATAGATTTAGAAAATAGAATTTTAGATGCGATGATAAAAGAATCGCTGATTGAAGCGCAAAAAAAATATTGCAAAGATAATAGTCTTCCGATGTTTGCACCAAGTGATGGAAAATGTTTCTCCTGCAAAAGAGACACAACTAACGATAAGTGGATTAATACATTGATAACATCGTGCAGTTATTGCTTAATCAGTTTCTGCGATTGAAATGAAAAGTAAATTAGAATTTTATTTTGAGCAAATACTCAAAGCCAATAAAATTAAATATAAAACTGAATTTAAATTTCACCCGACAAGAAAATGGCGATTTGACTTCGCTTTAAATAAAAAAATAGCGGTGGAGATAGAGGGTGGAGTGTGGAGTGGTGGTCGGCATACAAGAGGTGTGGGTTATAAAAAAGATTTAGAAAAATATAACGAGGCACTGAAATTAGGTTGGAAAGTTTTAAGATATTGCGACACAGATAGTATGAGTAATTTTTTAAATGATTATAATGTGTTGATTAAAACAAAAAGGAGCGATAAATGAATGAGGCGGAATTTGATAAAGAACAAGAAAAAATGTTTAATAGTCTAATTAAAGAAACGGATAGGGATATAGCCAACGATATAAATGCACTATTATCCTACGATTCTCTTGTTAAGAGAGTTGAGATTTTAGAATTGCTGGTACACGAACAAAATAAAAGAATAAATAAATTGCTATTAGATTTAAATAAATTTTAATCAAACAAAAAATGACAGCAAGGGAAGTAAGAATTAAATGGCACGGTGAATTTAATGAGAAGGTAAATGACCGCACGGAGCTTATGATTATGGAGAATTACGCTGATGAATATTGTCGCGTAATGATTGGGGAACTAAAACGGGAAATATGTACAGAAATAAGAATGCTCGGGAATCAATTAAGTAGCATCGGTGAGCAGAGGTTTATAATAAAAATTGAAAAAAACGAAATCTAAAACAATGAGAATGAAAAAATGATAAAAGATATTTTAGAAAATTACAAAGAAACAAGAGATGATGATTTATTACTCTATAAAAAATATTTAATCCAAGAAATTGGAATTAAAGTGCTTGATTTCAGCGTAAGTTATTTATTTGAAATTCTCTCAACTGCCGATGTTCGCTCTTTTGAATCGGTTGCGAGAATCCGAAGGAAACTACAAGAGCAATATATTCATTTAAGAGGCAAGTCGTACTCTAAACGCCAAAAGATGGCGGAAGATTTTAAACTTGAATTGTTTTGAGAGGATAAAAAAATGATTTTTACAGTCAGCAGAACAAGTTCTTACTCAAAAGAACAAAAGCCTTGTGAAGAATGTACAAAAAAGTTTATTGAAAGATGGACTACGAAGTGTTATACCGAAGAGCGTTACAACGAAATATTTTCCGAGAGGTGGGGATTGTGGCGCTCGAGAGGGAGAAATCACAGCGTAAACAAAGAAGGATGTATTACGAGGCAAGAAGCCGACGATGAATTTTGGGTTGTTGAAATAAAAACTTTTAAAAATTTGAAGTTGTTTGTTGAAAAATATGGAGAAATTGCAATCATCGATAATGATAGAAATGAAAAAATGTTACACTTAGAAATTATTGATGATTGGAGAAATTAAAAAATGATAAGAGACATATTAGAGTGGCGAAAAGAAAACGAAGGAAAAAGATTTAAAAATTTAAAAATTCCAACAATGCTGGTGGCTCGTAATCCCGCAAACAATCAAACAAAAGGACTAACGCAATTTAAAAGATTCAAAGAACACTATTTAATGACGATTTTAAGTTATCCAAAAGAATTAAATGGAAGGTTGCATCACAGAAATTTCGAGGTTAAATTTGAAAATATACAGGAAACGCTACGAAGTTATTATACATATATAAAAAGAAAAAATTATAAAGTAAGAAGAATTTTTGACGAACGAGCATATATTTACCCACTTTTTGTTTTTGAGGAGATAAAATAAATTGGAAATAGAATTGAAAAAGTTGGAACTTATTAAAAAAAATCTGATAACTATGAGGTTTGTCCGGTTTATTCACTAAAAAACAAGACAAAAATATAAGTTAAAACAAACAACAGCAATAAGTTAAAGATATTCGCCTCTGGATAAATTGCATATAGGTGCTTTTTAAAAAAGGATAAAATAAAATGAGAAGATATAAATAAAAACGAGTAATATGTTTACATTACTATAAACAATATAAACAAACCAAAACTTGTAAATGAAATTAATACTTCCTGTTCAAAATTTAACGGAGCACTTCACGCTCGCCGAACTTACTTTTTCGGATTACGCTATAAGACACGGTATTTCAAACATTCCCGATGTAAAACAAATAGAGGCGTTGAGAGATTTATGCGTTATGATTTTAGAGCCTTTAAGGTTGGCGATAAATAGACCAATTATATCCATCAGTGGATTTAGATGTGAGAGGGTTAATAAGGGGGTTGGTGGAAACAAATTCAGTCAGCACCATCTTGGACAAGCGGACGATTTTTACGCAAAAGGAATTACGATTGAGGAATTATTTCAAGTAATTCAAGAATTAAAACTTCCTTTTGACCAATTAATCCAAGAATATGATAGGTGGATACATTGTAGCTACCGATTAAATCCAAGAGGAGAAGTTTGGAGATATACAAAAAAATATGGCAAAACTGTAAAAACAAAAATTAAATAATTAAATCAATAAAGGATATAATAAAAAATGATAAAAAAGATAAAAAAGATTTCTATAAAAACTTACAACTATTTAATTTTGCAAACAATCAACTCCGATATACCAGTCGAAGAAAAAATATTGCTATATATTCAAATAAGTAAAATTACAGATTTTAAGAATATTAAAAATAAATTTTTAAACATCAAATAAATATGGCAAAGGAATGTTAAATGATAACAAAACAACAAATATTAGGTGAAATGCTAAAACATTTGATTTCCTCATACGACTATGGAAACATAAATAATGGCGGAATATGCGGCGGAGAAGAAGCAGCCGATGCAATTTTAAATTTAATACAAATTGAACCAAACGGAGAATTGCTTCATACGGAGCAGCGTATAAGAGCAATAGAATTATGTGCGGAAGAGAAAATGCGTATGCAACTAATTACAAATTGCAAATGTGCTGATTAATGAATAAAGCAAAAGAAATTGAAATTAAAAAAACATTAAAAAAGAAGTTGGCGGAAGAAAAATCTATTTATTATAAAATAAGAAATGGCGAGAAAAGAAAAAAGCAATCCAACAATATCTTTCAAAAATGCTGGTGGACACGAAGGACTGCAAACGAAGATAGTTTGTTAAAAGTGGAAAAAAACGACGGATTAAATCCTAACGATTTTAGATTTTTCAACGCAAAGAAAAACGCTCGCAAAGGAGGAGATTAAAATGTGCCGTTGAACTTGATGGACATGTTGTCCTTGAAGATGTCCATGAGCATCTTAATCGTGGATATGCGATACGAGCGAGAAATAATTAAATTTTTAAAACTATAAAGGAAAATATCAAATGCAATTAAATAAATTTGTTTCTTTTGCAGATAGAAAAATAAATAAAATGAAGTCGGAATTAAACAAATTACCTGATGACGAGTTATTGAGAATTGAAGAGATTTGTGAATATTTAAAAATTGGCACTTCGGCTGTAAGGGATTTAAATTTAGCATTAAAAGAATTTACTCAAATAATTAGCAATGGCAGAATTACTCGTTATTGGGGAAACAAAAAAACCATAGCGAAATTACGAAAAGGACAATCTAATTTATGCCGATAAAACTAAAAGACTTGGATAAAAGGATACGATTGAAAAATTTACCCTTTTTAGACCTTGAAGAATTAGATGATAAAAATTTTGATGAATTAAAGAAATCAGCAAAATTACAATGGGTTGTTCCTGAAACAAAAATTCATCCAAATCCTAAAAATAAATTTAAAACATATCTTGTTGTCGGAGACATCCACGCCCCAAAAGAAAACAAACCTGCTTTAAAAGCAGTATTTAAATTGATGAATGATATTAAGTTTGATGGGATAATTAATTTAGGCGATATGGTTGACCTGAGTTGTATTTCTCATTTTAATAAAACACGACATAAAACTCTTGAAGGATTAAGACTTAAATCAGATTACATTATTGCTAATGGAATTTTGGATGAGTTTGACACAAGACTTCCAGAGGGAGCTGAAAAATATTTTTGCAAAGGAAATCACGAACTATGGGCTGACCAATTAGTAGACGAGATACCAGCACTCGAAGGAATCTTTGACCCATTAGAATGTATGAAACTAAAAGAGCGAGGCTATAAAACGGTAGGATACAATGAGTTTATTAAATTAGGAAAAATGAACTTTACTCACGGTATTTATACGGGAGCAAATCCAGTTACAAAGCATGTAAATGAAACAAAAGTTAATATTGGGTTTGGGCATACACATCAATTAGAGATGAAGTTTTTTAATTCACCAGCCAGAAAAGTTGCTATTGCTGGTTATAACTTTGGTACATTAGGCACTTTAAGTCCTGAATATACTAAAAGAAGACCTAATAATTGGAATGCAGGATTTGGTGTGTTTTATTTGTTTTCTGATGGAACATTTGATGTTCAACTTATAAGAATAGTTAAAGACCGCTTTATTTATTCAGGTAAACTTTATGATGGAGCAAAATAACTGTGGTGGATTTTTTAACGAGAGAATTTTAAAAAGATATTTATAAATGAAAACTCTGCCAAACAATGAATTTTCCGAACAGTTCACAGGCGATATGATAACTATGGACGAATCATACCATAAATATTTAGCGTTGTATAATTTATTGAAATGTAATTTTTGCGGGAAGGAACATTGGAGAAAAAAAACCGATTTGAGTATTTTAAAAAAATGTTTGAAGTGCGGAAAAGAATTTAAAAACAATACTTGACTTTGAAGCAAATATTTTGTATAATGTTTTAATGAAAGGAAAATAAAATGAACGAAATAATAAAATTAAACAAAGAGGAAATAACAAAAATTCAAAACTTGCAAATTGAATATAAATCATTTCAAATGCAACTTGGAGAATTAGAATACCAAAGAGTGCTTGTGGTTAATAAATTAAATGAAATAACAGCAAAGACTTTTGAAAGCGATAAAAATTTATCGGAGTATGTTAAAGTTTTACAAGGTAAATATGGTGCAGGATTATTAAATTTGTCCACATTTCAAATTACAAGAGAAATTGTCAAAAAAAAATAAAAATTTATCAGAATTTGTTGAATATATTTTATTAGAACAAATAAGGAAGTTAAAAGCAGAAGGTGGCGATGGACTTCAAAAACTGTTAGATAAAGATTTTGCTAACAATAAGCACAAATGTCCCTGTTTTTCTGTCGAGTTTCTTTATAAAGGTGAAAAACAACAAGTGAGAGGTAAAAATGCCCAAGATTTACATTTTTTCGGCAATAAAGAATTAGCAAAAGAAATAAAAGAGTGTTTGGACAAGACATTATAACTTAAAAGATTTTGAATTATGAACGAAAATGAATATATACAATTACGAAGAGTCGGCAGAATTAAATTGTCAGAATTGCGGTGGCTTTTTGAAAGTTACAGCGATGGGTGCGATTGTGAATTCTGCAACTTGCTACAAATGCAAAAAGATTTCAATTTTGCTCGGGAGCAAAAAGAAAATCAAGAAGGACTTACCCGTCAGCAAAGAGAAGAGGAAAGAATAATGAATGAAAGTGATGATTAATTATGGGAAACAAAAAAAACGAAGCAGATTTAATACTTGTCGGCTGGCATATTTGTTTTAAT
>ERZ1292623.775-Hain-H51-01um-R1-775-length-32604-cov-7_pt1 | contig 32604 bp, 41 predicted proteins | sample MGYA00564398_ERZ1292623 | MGnify/ENA primary metagenome ERZ1292623 (study PRJEB36523, sample SAMEA6512633) | groundwater metagenome | collected 2019-01-07 | study: AquaDiva: Metagenomics assemblies of 32 groundwater samples
GCATTATGTGCAATTTTGAAATTTGGAATGCTGGAAAGCCTTTTTTTATTCAGTAGCTTAATGAAAGAATATTTAAATACGTAAGTAGGACTATGAAATATGAGAAAAAATATTGAAGAAATTTTATCTTTTATTTCTGGCTATTTTGAAAAGAACGTAATTTGTGATGGACTCGTTCATTTTGGTTCTTCGGTTAAATCAAATAAATTTAGGGATATTGATTTATTGTGCTATTTTAAGGAGCTTCAACTAATATCTCATTTTAATATTTTAAAGTCACTTTATTTTTTTAAAGAGAAATATCCGAATATTAATTTTTCTTATAATGAAATGGTTATAGGTAAATTAGTTAAAAATAAAGTAAACTTTTCATTTATATCATTTGGGAAAGGGATTAAAAAATATTCTTCCTTGAGGTATAGTATTTCAAAGTCGTACCGTTGTTTATTTGGGGTCAACCCAATTAAAAATGCGAAAATGCCATCGAAAAAAGAATGTTTAAAATACTCTGTAATGATATACAACATAAAGAGAAAATTTCCAAGGTTACAACTAAAATCATTTTTGAGTAATGCTCTGCTTGCGAGGAAAAAATATGTTACTAAAAAAGAATTAATTCAAAAATTTGAGAAAGAGTATAAAACAAAATTATCCAAAACTTTAAAAGATCTTTTTTATAAAGATAAGATAAAAAACTCAGAGAAAATTTCTTTAGAATTAAAAAACTTACACCAATTTATATTAATGAAAAATAATTTTATAGATAACATAAATAAAAGAATTGAACTTTTAAACGATTCTCCTATCGTTAAATTTAGAATTAAAGTTTTTAATAAAATGAACCAAATGATATCAAAAGACCCTAAAGAAAAAGTATTGAGTTATTTAGAGAAAAAACAAAAAGAATATGAAAGACTTCAAGGTAAAGAAAAAAGGCTTTAATTTATCTTATGAATTTCAAAACTGTCGGTCGCTTCGCTCTCTCGTTCGCCTTGCAGACTCACCATTTAACAGCGATTAAATCCAATAGCGATTGTAATTAATAGCCCACTCAGTCCGAGTCTTTACAATAAACTTTTAAACTTGCTTTAATCTCTCTTTTTATTATGGATACTGGAAACAGTATGAAACAGCTCAAATAAAAAATTTTCGTAAAGTATGGGACACTGCGATGACATTCATCGTAGAAGAAGAAATACCTTTCAAACTCTCAAACACGGGAAGAACACCCAATCTCTCGCGCAATAAAATAATATCAATACTATTTAGTTTCGCACCAACCACAGCCCAACACAAACCTTTAAAAAGGTACCATACAAAATTTTGTTAAACCAATGATCAAATTGGGAGGTTAATAACAATGGAAACATCAAAAGAATTTATAGATAAAGCATTTGAAGTAATAGAAATAGCAAAAAATTCCGGAAAGATAAAAAAAGGGGTTAATGAAGTAACAAAGGTAATGGAAAAAGGTCTTGCAAAACTTGTTGTAATTGCAAAGGATGTAAATCCACCAGAAGTTACAATGCACATCGACCCGCTTGGTAAAGAAAAAGGTATCCCGGTAGTTACAGTACCAAGCAAGGAAGAACTTGGCAACACTGCAGGTCTTCAAAGACCAACAGCAGCAGTAGCAGTTATACAAGAAAGTACAGCAAAAGATCTAATCAAAGAGATAATAAAAGGTCTTAATAAATGACAAAACAAAACAAACAGTCTGATAAAAAAGAGCAAAAGGTTAGTAGTTTATTTACATACGCCACACCTGCGGTTGTAGAAGAGATTATAGGTAGAACTGGTACAAGAGGTGAAATAATCCAAGTAAGATGCAGATTGCTAGACGGAAGAGATAAAAATAAAATACTAAGAAGAAACATAAAAGGCGCAGTAAGATTAAAAGATATAATTATGTTACGGGAAACTGAAATAGAAGCAAGGAAACTAACACTAACAAGAAAAGGATAAACAATGGCTAAATGCACATTCTGCGGAGAAACATTAACAACTGGCACTGGGAAAATGTATGTAAAAAAAGATGGAAAGGTCTTATATTTTGATAAGAGCAAATGCCAAAAGAATATGTTAAACCTAAACAGAAAACCAAGAGAAGTGAGATGGACTGAAGAGGGGCGTATTGCTAAAAAATTAATATTAGCCTCCATTAAAACAAAAAAACAATGATTGAGCAAACACTTGTTTTGATAAAACCGGACGGAGTTCAGCGTTCATTAGTAGGGCGTATAATAACAAAGTTTGAAGATACTGGTCTAAAACTGATTGGAATAAAGATGGTTTTGTTAAGTAAAGAAGACGCTGCCAAACATTATACTAATGATTTAATTCCTGTACTTGGTGGAAAAACAAAAAAGGATTGGGACAAAGCAAAAATAAAATATTCTGAAACAGAAGAAGAAATAGGAAGAATGGTAATATCTGGTTTAAGGGATTTTATTAGCTCAGCTCCAGTTATTGCAATAGCGGTCGAGGGGGTTCACGCAGTAGAAAACGTAAGAAAGATTATCGGAGCAACTGGTCCTCGCGATGCCGCCCCTGGAACAATAAGGGGAGATTTTGCTCATTTAGGATTAGGATATGCAAGCACTAAAAAAGTTGCTGCAAGAAATATAATCCACGCATCTGGGAGTAATGAAGAAGCAAGAAGGGAGATGAAGTTATACTTCAAAGAAAAAGAGTTGTATGCCTATAAAACAGTGCATGATGAACACGTGCTATAATGTTAAAAATAAAATTATACCATCCATACTAGCTAGAGCAGTAGTTATTGGGTTGCTTACATTACCTGCTCAAGCATCTGATATAAGTGTAACAGGGCATGATGGATATTTTGAAGTAAATATAACTAAAGATAGCTCAAAACCAGAGATTAGAAAATTTACTATGCTCAGTGATTCATCACTTTATCTTGAAGCAGTTGATGTAGATGGTGATATCAGTCATTTTTTTGTTGAACAATATGATAGTGAAGATTGTGACTCCATTGAAAGAAGGGTTGGATTTAAACAATACCAGGGTCTTATCAAAAAAATTGAAGAAAGAATACCAGTACCCACCAACAAACTTAATCCTGGTACCACAAAAAAAAGTTTTAGGGCAATTGTTTATGATACTAATAGCTCATCAAAGTCTGAATGTATGAATGTTACATATGAAATATCAGATTAAATTAATACTTCAATGTTATAACTGCCTTCTGAACAATTTTAGCTTCGTCCACAACTAAATGTCCAGCAAATTGTGATTCTATTTCTTTATGAGAGGATATAATTTCAAGTTCTTTATTATTAAAGCATGGGCTGCCTATAACTAAAGTATCAAAGTAACCACCTTCGCCTAATAGATTAAACCCGTATTTTTCGGATAACCATTTAAGTTTTTCAAAATTCTCAAAAGTAATCTCCCTGCCTAACCATTCCGATGTTAAACCCTCAGTAGCATATTGAGTGATAACAATTTTAAAACCAGCTTCCAACATTTTTTTCATGGATTCTTCCTCAGAAAGCCCCGCATGTGAAGCAAAAACTTCTATGTTTAAATCTTTTAATGCCTCGCGAATACTTCTGATTTGAGTTTCTTGTAGCCCAATACCGCCAAGAATTAAAGCATTTATATCTTCTTCTCTTTCCACAACTTTTCTAACTATCTCTGCTTCAAGCTTTGGGTCAGCAACAGTGCAGTGAGTAAGCACATGTCTAACATTAATCATCTTTGCAAGCTTTTGTGTGTGCTCGACAGTTGCAAAATGAAATAAGAAACAATCAGTTCTATTTGGCTTAACAGATAATAAATAACGTATATCCCATCCTTTTTGTTGTGCATCATACAGTGCAAAGTTTGAGTCCTTACCACCTGAATATAAAATAGCTACTTTCATGGTAATCGCTATAAACATGATAATTTATAAATCTTTTTGAAAATCTTCAGGACTTAAGATCATAGCAGAAAAGTTATAGTCTCTTTTATCCTTTGGAGAAACAGATTCAATTCTAGCTGCATAACCAATTTTATCTTCCGTAAATGTTATCGTGATGATTGTAGTCTAAAAAGGATATAAAATCACTTGCTTTGTCATAGCTAAACACAAGAACAAAATGAGAAGCAATATGAACACGTTTCTCAAATTTAAGGTCATATTTCAAATTCTTATAATGCTCTATCTCGGCGGAAGATGCTTTAATTATCTCCTCAACTTTATTCATAACGGCTTCATAAGCAACCTTGTCTTTCTTAGAGAGCTTATTAAGAATCTTCAGGAGATGAGGCTTAATCTCATAATTACGCATTCTCTATATGTTTCCTAAATTCAGCCATACTCTTGAATTGTACACCTTTTTGCTTCTTGATTTTGTCCAATTTCTCAGCATATTCGGGTCTCAAAGCAGGTTCAAGCATTTCCATTTCGAACTTATCTATGACAAATTTAACAGCATCGGATTTGTTCTTAAGACCGTATTTTCCTTTTACAATAGTCAATACTCTGTCTTCGTGTTCTTCAAGCTTGACTAACATTTGTGTCATTTTTAGCCCCCGTATTATATTTTATAATATAATATAACATATTACTATATAAACCTTCCGCCCAAAAAATTACTTAAATATCTCTGATTGAAGCCTTGTCCATTTAATCTGATACATGTCCATTTTAACTAACACGTCTCCATTCTACTTTATAATCCTCCTATGCCCTTAACTTGTTTTCCATGCCATGAATTCCTTTTTGAACACTAACTCGTCATTAAACAAAGGAAGATACCACATAAACTTAGATGAATCTTATAAAAACACTTTTAAGATAAAAGAGTATTCTATAAATTATGAAAAACAAGGAATTTGCTGAACTATTAGAAGAAGCTGCAGATTTACTTGAGATTAAGAACATTCCATGGAAGCCTCAAGCATATAGAAAAGCAGCAAGGACCATACAGGGCTTATCGGAGGACATTGAAAAAATATACAAAGAAAAAGGTAAAAATGGTTTGGATGATATCCCATCAATAGGCCCGGGGATAACAGCGCACATAATAGAGTTCTTACAAAAAGGTAAAGTACAGAAATTCTTAGAGTTAAAACAATCAGTACCAAAAGATCTGCGTAAAATGATTAGCATACCATCTTTAGGTCCGAAAAGAGTAGCAAAACTTTACAAGAATCTTCATATACGAACAATAAAGCAGCTAGAAACTGCAGCAAAAAATGGGCAAATAGCAAAGTTAGAAGGTTTCGGAAAAAAATTGCAAGAAGAAATTAAAGATGGCATACAAATAGTTAGTCAAGAGATAAATCAAACGCCAATCGGTATTGCATTACCAATAGCTGAAAGATTAAAAGAATTATTAGTACCATATGCTAAAAAAATTGAGATTGCAGGATCAATACGGAGGATGAATGAAACAGTGAAGGACATAGATCTTCTTATTACCTCAAAAAAACCAAATAAAGTTATAGAAGTTTTTACAAATTTACCAGAAGTAACTAAGGTAGTCAACGCTGGTAATACCAAAGCATCGGTAAGATTAAAGCAAGGAATAAACTGTGATGTAAGAATTGTGCCTTCAAAGAGTTTTGGAGCAGCATTAGTTTATTTTACCGGAAGTAAAGATCATAATATTAAACTAAGGCAGATTGCTATAAAGCAGGGAAAGAAACTGTCAGAGTATGGATTATTTAAGAACAACAAATATATCGTGGGTAAAACTGAAAAAGAAGTTTATACACATCTAAGTTTACCTTATTTCCCGCCAGAGATCAGAGAGGATAACGGTGAGTTTAATCTTAAAATACCAAGCTTAGTAGAACTACGAGACATAAAAGGCGACTGCCATATGCATACAACATGGAGTGATGGATTAAGCTCAAGTGAAGATATGATAAAAGCAGCCACTAAGCATAATTATGAGTACATTGCAATAACAGATCATTCAAGATCGTTAAAGATCGCAAATGGTTTGAGTATAGATAGATTAAGAAACAGAAACAAAGAATTATGCAGATTACAGAAGAAATATTCGATAAAGATACTAAATGGAGCAGAAGTAGACATACTATCAAATGGAAAATTAGACTATCCAAATAGCCTGTTAAAAGAATTAGATTTCGTGATTGGTTCGATACATTCATCGTTTAAAGATTCAAAGAAAGTTATGACCGATAGAATAGTCAAAGCTATTGATTCTGGTGGTATACATTGCGTAGGTCACTTAACTGGCAGATTAATAAATATAAGAAAACCATACGATCTTGATTTTAATGATATACTTGATCATGCAAAGAAAAATAATGTAGCATTAGAAATTAATAGTCAACCATCAAGGCTGGATCTACGGGCAGAGTACATAAGAGAAGCCATAAAGAATAATGTAAAATTAATAATAAACTCAGACTCACATAATATTAATCAATTAGAATCTATAAAATATGGTATTGGGCAAGCAAGGAAAGGATGGGCAAAAAAAATAGACGTGTTAAACACATTACCTTTAAAAAAGTTTGATCACTTTCTAAAGCATAATTAGTGTTTTATGTATAAGTTGTCTATACTTTGTATTGGTTTTCCACAACTATCTATCCCCGTGGTGGTAGTTTTTTGAATGAAATCAAAACCAGCTTCGCGAATCATTTGGTCTAGTCCACAAGGATTATAATGTGCAGTAAACAATAAACCATCTGAGTGATACGGAGCTAATTGTGAACTACTACCAAGCCCCATGGGCAAATTTATTCCTAAAACTCCTTCCTTATCCAGAATATCATAAACTCGCTTTAATACTTTTGATAAATCACCCCGGGTTAGGTGGGATAAATATTCAGCCCACACACCGGATACACTTTCACTTTTAATCCACGCTAATTGTGATAAATCATGTTTAGCAGGGTTACATAAATCAATCTGGATAGATCGATCTCTCAGGAGTAAATTACTTGAAGAAACACATATTAGCTCCAAAATAATTCCATCTTTAACATGTTCAAGGAAATTATCTGTAAAGAAATTCATTATCCTTCTATTTGTATATCTTTGTAATGTTGTAGTCATGTATAATCAAAAAAATATTTCGTCTCTTTATAAAAATAACCACAGAATTACTAAAGTTATCACTTTATTTTTTTTATTGCTAAACAACCATTAAAATAAAATATTTGAGCAAATGTCATAAATACTGGTAATGTTACTACACTAAAAACGGAAGACAAAACAGTTATAACAATGTTAGGTTGATAACCTTTCAAGATTAATAGCTCAACCCCCATTACAGGTACTAGCCCAACAACAGCTATAATTAAAAGAATCATTCCAATTAATAAAATATCGACTACGTGACCTTTAGATTTGGAACAGCTATCTTTTAATGAATCAATTGCTTTTCTATCGTCTAAAAACATAATTGGTATCGCAAGAGAGAATTTCAAGTATAATAATAAAAACATAGGTATAACAACAACAGGGAATATCACTAGCCAATAAACAAGTATAGACGAATAATCATTGATTGTTAGAGAACCAGCACCACTAACAGATATAATCATAATCATTAATAATGTTAATATCAATGCAGTAATCATCATTAATACCATTACCGCTATGCCTATAAGCACACTCAAACCTAAATATCTCCAAAAAAAATGGTTTGTTTGCTTTAATATCATTGACTTATTTTTTAGTTTCCTTTGTATTGCCATTGAAATAACTGTAAACATCATTACCACGAGGTATAGACTGACAAAAATAACTAATAGGTTAAGTAAAAAAAATTCAATATTTTTATCCCGTATCAACAGATTTTGTGCTGGTAATAAATCTGGGATTAAGCTAACAAGACCAATAACAAAAGCAATAATCCAAATAAGTTTTTCTTTTCTTAGAATATTATAGCTATCCTTAATCAACTCGCTTACATTGATCACACAGTCAATAACACAAGCTAATATTTAAGTTTATTGTTATAAAACTACTGTTAGGATAACAAAATACTTAAAAAATAAAATAAACACTCAATAAACTAAGGTACTACATTGATCTACATTCAGTGGTTTAGGGATATTGGAAACGGTGGATTATCTTCAATAGGCAATAAAGGAATGCATTTAGGTGAGCTTTTTAATGCCGGCTTTCCAATACCAAATGGTTTTGTTATTACTGTTGAAGCATTTGACCGGTTTATCAACTTAAATAACTTAAATGATCAAGTTTATGACATGCTTGATGATATTGACATAACAGATTTTATAAAGTTAAAAGAAGCATCAAAAATAGTACAAAACATCACTTTAGCAGCTGATATTCCAGAAGATATTCAAAAAGCAATAATCGAGGCATATGACTTAATGAATACTAATTATGAAGTATTCCAAAACATCAGTAAAGAAGCACTTGATATTCTTAGATCAGGGAAAGAGTTACCATACATAGCAGTAAGAAGTAGTTTAATTACGAATAAGATTGGAGAATCGATTAGTGGGCAGCAAGAGACATTTCTTAATGTTAAGGGCAATTCAAATCTTCTAAGTTGTGTAAAAAAATGTTGGGCTTCTTTGTTTACTTCAAGAGCAATAATGTACAGGGTAAAAAATAACATACCCCATTGTGATTCAAAAATTGCGGTTATTGTACAAAAACAAATTGCAAGCCAAAAATCAGGGGTTATATATTCAATTAATCCAATAACTCATGATTCTTCTGAGATTTTAATAGAAGCTGGATTTGGGCTTGGTGAAGCTGTAGTGTCGGGTAATATTATTCCAGATCAGTATATTCTTGATAAAAATTCTTTAAGAATAAAAGAAACTAAACTAAACAAGCAAGATTGGATTTTTATGCTGGACGCAACTTTAGGTTACACTGTAAGAAGAAACATTCCAGAAGAGCGAAGGAACGAACAGAAACTATTTGAGCATGAAATACGCAAATTGGGTGAATTTGCAAAAAAAATTGAAAACTACTACGCTGGAAAACCACAAGATATAGAATTTGCAATTGAAGGTATGAATATGCATTTCTTACAAGCAAAGCCAATTACTACAATTAAAAAGGTTACAAATGAGATAACACTATCGCAGAATTTTACTGATGAGCCATTACTTAAGGGCACACCGGTTAGTCCTGGCATTAGTAATGGTAAAGTTGTATTAATCAAGCAACAAGAAGACTTAGCGCGGGTTCAAGACGGTGAAATTTTAGTTACTAACACAACAAGTTTAGATTTTGAATCTGCAATGAGAAAAGCATCAGCAATAGTAACTGATTTTGGTGGAACAAGTTCACATCAAGCAGTGTTTAGCCGTGAATTAAAAATACCTTGTATTGTGGGGTGCTTAACTGGAACAAAAATCTTAAATGATGGGCAATTTGTAACTGTGGACGGATATTCTGGAAAGATTTACTCTTCTAAAAAAAACAATAAAAGCGAAGTAAATACTGAATTAAAAGAAGAAAAGACTGAGACTGTAACTGAATTAAAGCTTATCATGGACAGTGTATGCGAGTTTAGTGCTAATAATGAAGGCGTTGGTATATTGGAATTAGAAAAAATTATAATTTCTAATGGAATTAGTCCGATAAAGTACATTCATGATGATAACCAATCCAGTTATGTGGATTTATTAACAAATGAGATTAGAAAAATAACAAAACTTTTTGGGAATAAACCTGTATGGGTTAGGACATCTGACTTAAAGAGTTATGATATTAATGAAGCTATTGAAATTAATCCATTGCTGGGCTGGCATGGTATTAGGAAATCACTTGATAATGTTGAGCTATTAAAAGCTGAGCTAAAAGCTTTACAAAAATTGCATGATGAGGGGTTGACAAATATTGGTGTAATGTTTCCTTTTGTTATAAGCGTAAACGAACTTAAAAAAGCAAAGGAGTTATTGCTTGAAGTTGGGTTGGAAGCTGGGGAAAGCATTGATGTAGGTGTTGTAATAGACACGCCAGCAGCCGCTCAGATTATAAAAGAGCTATGTGATGAAGGTATTGATTTTATAGCAATAGACTTGGATAGCCTTACCCAGCTAACACTTGGTGTGGATAGATCTAATGAGAAAGTTTCAAGTTTGTTTAATGAACTGCATCCAGCGGTTGTAAGACAAATTAAAAGCATTATTACTATGTGTAAATCTGCAAATGTAGAGACGAGTGTTTTTGGTGGTAATACTCATAACGAGGGGGTAATTAACTTCTTTGTGAAAGCAGGGATTGATAGTATTTCTGTTAAACCAAGTCATTTAATTACATCAAGGCAGACTATTGCTAAAAACGAGAAGAAGCTTCTTTTGAGTGCAGCAAGGAAGGATATTGGATTTTAATAAGTTACTACATCATGGTAGTTAAAACAGAAAGGTTTATATACGGGAAGATTAATCAGTTATACATCAAAACTTAACCAAAAACATGGCAAACAATAAACAATCTAAACCAAGTCTAGAAAAAACAGTAATAAACGAGTTAGCAGGACATCAAGATAGAATTTACCGTTTATCAGAAATACGCGAATACTCAAGAAAAGAAGGTGGTAATAATCCAGAACTTGTAGGTCAGTTACTTCAAAAAGCTATTACAGACTTTTACCCCGAAAGCAGCGTAGACGTAACTGAAGGTGATCTTAGCTATTTGAATAGGACAACAGCTAAGCTTGTTGGACCAGAGAAAGCTAAATTGGCGGAGATTGTAAGAGCTAATATACATAAAATATTCAAGGACATAATTAGTTATATTCGTTCAGTAGAAGTACCAAATCAAAGGTTAGAATTAGCACTGGGATTAATAGGCGCTGTGCCTGCGGACGAGAGTAACATAGGAAACGCATATACATCATTTGAATCTATCTCAGAAATAGCTAAAAGAAGAGATATTGAAGCAATGCGTAAAGCACTAATGGATAATAATTCACAGAAAGTATTTTATGCTGTCCTAGCAGGAGCACCGACTAATATTATTGAAAAATCATTTATGATACTAGCACAAATAGCGCAAGATAGTATTATAGCACAAATCTCTAGCAAACCAAAAGATGGCAGCACACAAAGTTTAGATCTTGATAAAGTAAGTAACTATGTAGGATCTAGAATCAAAGAATTAGAAGACACTAAAAGCCCAGAAGTTATGGGAATCTATGAGAGACTGGCAGGACTAGCATTAGGCACTACGCCATATCAAGAAGTTTTAAAAAAGAAAAATTAACTTGATATAGCTTACTCATATTTTTTGACTAAACCAGCCATAACACCAACAAACTCATCTGCACGCTTTCTTAACAGCGTTAGCTCCTTGTTATCAAAGTCAGCAATAGTTCCATGCGATACATGATGAGCAAGAGCAAACATCTCACGATACCAGTCAACATATTTTTGTTGCAGCATCCCAGAATTAACAAACTCTTCTTTTAATAATATACCAACATGCTCTGGGCTTGGAGGAGTTTTACCCGCAGCCATTAAAGCAGCATGAGCAGAATCAACCATTGCCCAATAATAAGCTTCTACAGCACCAAGAATATTAAACCTAGCTCTAGACAAGTGAATTGGAGCACGATTTAAAGCAACATAAATACTCTCCCTTGTAGGCCTAACTTTTCCTTGTGCAAGCAAAGCTTTTAGTGGCTGAAAAAATCCACCAAAATCAATTAAAGAGATACCGTATCGTAAAACATTAATTATCAATGGTTCACCAGATATTACCTGGTTATAAAACGCAGTCATAGTAATAGTATGAACATGTAATTTTTTGGGATAACGTAAAGAAGCAATTAATCGTTCCATCTTAGTCCTGTACCACCCTCTTAAAGAATCATCCCATGAAATAGTACAGTCATCAACTACTATTATGATATCAATATCACTTAAGCTTTGCGCAGTCTTCTTTGCAGTGCTACCGAATAGAACAATTGATTTTATTGTTGGTTGAAACAGTTCATAAGCCTTTAAAGCAAAATCATAAGCAATATCATATTCTCCCTTAAGTGGAATCCTGCCTACTTTCATGTCTGGTTTCTCTTTCAAAGTTGGCTTATTCACCCGTATTTTTTTGACCATTTTTATTGCATTGGTGTACCACTAAACCTATCCCGGTCACCACCCCCAGCCGCGCCGCCGCCTAGCTCTCTTGGCAGATTAGTCCATCCAGCCCCATAAACATCTCTAAAATGCACATCAGGAAGCATATTCCCAAAACCAAGTGAATACCCCCCAGCTCTCATGCCTACCTCATTCCATGTAGGCCCCTGGACCCCGCTGTATAAAGGACTTTCAAAATGCATTATAGTGTCAACATGCGGGTTCTCCTTAAACTGAGCAACATGGGAACCTGCTTCTATTATAGTATTCCCTTTCTCAAATTTAAATCCTGCTTTTTTTAAAAGCTTAAACTGCTCTTCAATTGGAGAATCACCAAAACCTGGAGGCATATGTGCGTCATGAAATCCAAAATTATCTGTAATATGCAATTGAGTGACAAATGGAGCAATCTTTTCAGTTTCTTTAAGAACATCATCATCAGAAAAGCCATGAGCCTTAAGAAAATTAATATGCCCAACATCCCAGTTTACTGACACCATTTTATTAGCCATTTCTTGAGCTTTTTCTTTTGATAGTTTGGCTTCATCCATAAGCCTCTTCTGAATTTCTTCACGGGATTTAACAATAACACGTTTCAGGTCTTCTGAATTACCTAAAGTAAAATGTGGCTGATAGTTTTCAATAGCTATAACCGGAGCATTTTCCTTGAATTTTTTATATGCATTCATAGCAACATTAGCAACTGTTTTGATAGTATTCTTTTCTGCAATATTGTTGGCAGGAGTAAAAATCTCTGGTAATGGAATACCTGCACCAGAAGCATCACGTTTTCCAACCCTGCCCAGTTCAGTTTGTAAAAATTTATATCTTTCCTGTTGAATATTATTAATCCTTGATGCAATCTCCTGCTTTTCATTTGATGATTTAGTATTCTTATACTTGGCATGCATCTTTTCAAGTTCATTGCCTTGAATCTGAACCTGTTTACGTAAACCATCTCTAAACTCTAACAGCTTCTTAGCCTCATCCTTATTAGCTGAAGTATACTGCAATTTATTAAATATTTCATTAAGACCAGCACCAATATGTTCATCAAGTTGATGTTGAAATGCATTAAGATGGTTAAAATTATTAATAGTACGCTTATATTCCTCCTGTAATTTTGGAGATAAATCTTTAGGATTAGTGTTACCAAAACCAGCAAGCATAGCCTGAGCATCTCTAATTCTGCTGTTTAATTCATGTTGTTCCTTGTCTAACTGAAAAATATTTAATTCACTCTGATCCCAAGCATTTTTATTTCTTAACCTTAACTCATGTTCAGGATCCAAAAAAATTTTACCCTCGGGCCACTCTCTTTCTTCTAAGCGTACTAATCCTATTTTACCAGTTGGTTGTTCAACAATCCCCATAGCTTTAAGAATTGCCGGCGTAGGAAACATATTTTTATTAACAAGCTTAAACTTGTCAGGATAATTTTTCTCCCAGTCTTTTAGTTCAGCAGGCGTTACAGCTTCCCATTGTTCTCCCGGTACACCTGTATTAATATGCATGTTTACAACAGTATTGCCTTTAGGATTTAATAAGTGAGCACGATTCATAGTTTCATTTAAGAATTTTTCTTCCTCATATCTTTGTTCTTCATGGAATCCTTGTTCAGTAAAACCGGCCATATCTAATAATGGCCCATGCATACTTATGTTAGCATTACTTAATTTAGCAAGTCTATGAATCTCAGTAAAATGTTGTTTAGGAATTTCTTGAAGTGTTTTCTTCTGAATTGGTTGAATATCAACACCAGAAATACCTGCATTTAATCTTGCATTAACTTCTCCTAACTGATTTGCAGTTTGAATGCTGGTAGTAGCTGCAGTTGCACTTTGTGGAACATAAAACTCATTATCCACAAAATAATGCGGATCATTAGCAGTGCGATATTCTCCGATGTATGAACCCATAAATATATATTATAAGCCGAGATTTATAAGTTTTTCTTAAACAATTTATAAGAGATTATTACTTATTCTTTCAACAACTATTCACACCGACAACATACCATGAGCTTTTTTATAAATATCATAAACAGTAAAGCAAGCACCATTAGCTTTCTCTGCTGCTTTCATTAATAGTAGTTTATTAAAGTAAGCTATATTACTCTTACTCTTCCATCCTTTTCTTAATTTTTTAAATGGTGTATCCCATCCTTTTAGTAAAGCACCAAAAGGCCCAACATACTTTTCATGTTTTTCTTTAGAAAGAGTTTTCTTTTTAATTGGATCATCTTGATCTTCCTCATTAAGGTATTTTATTATATCATCACTTAATGCTAATAAGCTTGTATCAACCATATCATCAATTAAAGCAAAGGCTTCTTCTTCCTTACCGCTTTTAAGAAGTTTTAGTTCATTTTCGGTTAACGATAGCGATCTAAAAAACATGTCTACTCTACCACCTTGACGGTACTGAGTGCCTTGTGCAGTGTTTACACTATGTGGTACACTTCTAAAATTAAATGTAACGAAAATACATGCAAAAACCTTTTCAGAAGTTCTAGCTGTGGTTGGAAAATCGCCTGAATCAATTAGGGAATCAGTTTTAATCTCTTTGGTAGCAAGCAATTCTAATTCAAGTTCCATATTATTAAATGTTGAGATTATATTTGGGCTGTTAAATTCTTTCATACCAAGTTTTTGTGCAGCAATCAAATAAGGTTTAGTCCATTCAGCGTACATTTTTAAAGCTGAGGCTTGACTTTTTAAATATCCTCGTTCAATCTTATAACGCTTTTTTAGTTCAATTTCAGATTTTTCAAGCCATTCATAGAATTCACCAACCTTAACTGTTAGAATACGCTTAACACGCTCATTTAAATCCATTTTTTTAACGTCTTTAACATTTTCAGCGCTTAAGTAAGCATCACGTAATGTAACAAACTCCAGTCTTTGTGCTAGGTTATTAATGCTGCCAGCACCCTTCTTCATGTCAACTTGATCCATCCAAACTTGTTTTAGCGCAATAAGCCCGTTCATATGTTCATCTTTATCCTTGCGGTGATATTTATCATAGTCAGCTATACGGATCTCAAATTCTTTAAGATCATATATTAGGTTGATAATACTCCTCATAACAGTGTTTATACGCCCCAGCATGTTAATAGCCTGTTCTTGCATTCTGGATGATTTCATTCCAATATCTGAAAAAAAAGCTGAGCCAACTGAGGCTTCAAAGTCTTCCTTGGTTTTATCTACTTTAAAAAAAAGGTTATTTTTTAAAAAATCCAGCACCCAAAAATATGCTGGTTCAAGCCCCTCAGAAAAACTGTCATATCCTAAATGAAAAGTAGCACTTGCTCCGCCTTCAATAGCATTGCTTACAAATGGGAGAATCTCTGCCTTTTCCTTATCAGACTTAGCTTCTTTAAGTTTTTCAAGAACAAAAGATATTTTATCCCGTCCTTTTTTTTCATCAAGCATTTTTTTTATGTCTGTAGAATCAACTTTTTCTTTTTCTTTTAATCTATTAATTACAGCAAGAATACCTCGTGGCTCTGTTTCAACAGTAGATTCTGGCATGGCATGTTATTGCATTGATAAGTATTTAAGATTTACCGAAAACATTATAATAAAAAAGATCATTACATTACGATGAAGCATAGCAAGACAGTGTTTAATCAGAGGTTAGTCAAAAAAGGAGTATTTAATCTTAAACAAGTTATCTCAACAGTAAGCGCATGGGCTAAAGAGAATGAATATGATTTTGTAGAAAATAGGAACGTAACAAAGGAGAAGGACAAGGGTATAGAAGTAAATATTGAAATGATTTGTTTACGAGATGTTGATGAATACTTTTCTAGGGTGATCAAACTAGATTTTCTAGTAATAAAAATAAAAAAGGTAAAGCTTGGAGCATCCACACTTGATAAGGGAGAGTTTGAAGCAAGACTATCTTCTGAAGTAGTGTTAGATAGAAAAAATAAATATCATTCATACTTTTCTGAGAAACTTATGGAGATTAATGAAAAATATTTTATCAACAAACAAATTGATGATCATAAAGAAATAGTTTGGAAGGATGCGCACGAGTTATTATCAGCTATGAAGAAATCATTAGGGCTAACATGAAAAAAGTAATAGATAAATTACCTGAAATAAAAATACGCCACGTTGGAACATTAGAATTAGATGAGTTTTATAGGTGGATGAAGAGATGGCTTAAGTTTAAGGGCTGGTGGAAGGGTGAAACTAACGAAATGTTATATGACGAAAAAATAAATCCAAATGATTCAAAAAACATAACTATAAGATGGGAAGTAACAAAGAAGCAAACGCCATTCTTATTTGGTAGGATAAACATTTTATACATGCTTATAGGGATTAGTAGAAAGAAAGTAAACATTGACGGGCATGAAATAAAATTATATGATGGTGACTTTGAAATAAGAATAAACACCACTGTAGAAAGAACAGATGACGAGGGGAACATAAGAAAGATATTTGAAGAAACTATAAACAAAGAGGGCACACAACTCTATATTGATGATATCTTTGATGATGCTTCTGATCTTGTTAATGAAATAAAAGCAGTTTTCAATCAATATGCTTAAAAACAAAAAAGAGAGCTTAGTATAATGGCAGAAATTGAAATGATTAAATCAATAAGTTTTGGATACTCTGGAGTGTTTAGTTTAAAAGATGTATATAACCTTGTGCACAAATGGTCCAAACTCCACCGTATTCCGGTATATGAAAAAGAACAAATAGAAAAAGAAACACAAGATAGCCAAGACACTTTAATTAATTTTGAAGGAAAAAGAGAAGAAGATGATTATTTCGCTACAAAATTCAAAGTAAAGGTGATATGCAAGGATCTAAAGACAACTAAAAGAAAAAACGAACTTGTATACAAAGGTAATGTAACAATAAATATTAAAGCAGTTTTAATCAAAGATTATGACGAAGTATGGTCTTCTAACTTTTTTTCAAATTTTATTAGGTCAATATGGGACAAATATATACAAGACAACAAAATAAACCTTTACCACATACAAGGAACAGATGAGATATACGAATTAAAGGACGATTTAACCACCTTATTCAATATACAACACTACAAAAAATGAAGTTATTTAGAGTTTTCTCAACAGCAGTAAGCGTAGTAGTAATTGACCAGATAGTTAAGTTTTTAGTAAGATACTACAGGCCGGATTACCCGCTGATAACAATAACCAGCAATACCGGTGCAGCATTCGGTCTTTTTAAGAATAATTCTAATTTATTGATGATCATTGGTATTGCAGCGTCAATAGTATTGATTATACTTGCATTTAAACTCCCAAAAAAAGAAAAACTAGCCCATTATAGCTTAGGGCTATTTTTAGGCGGTGCAATTGGAAATGTAATTGACAGGCTATTATTTGGCGGGGTATTAGACTTTATTGATCTGCATTTCTGGCCAATATTTAATATAGCTGACGCTGCAAATATGATCGGGGCAATAGGTTTGGTATACTATCTTCACAAGAAAAAGTGATTTAGTTTAACAAACGCATTATTAGGCTTAACCACAATAAAAAAACAGTGAGAAAGTTTTATAAACAGATTTTAGAAAGTTTAACCCATGCCAAAAGAAAAAATAGAAGTATTAGTAGATGGTGGAAAGGCCTCAGCTGCGCCCCCGCTTGGAAGTTCGTTAGGCCCAATGGGGGTAAACATCGGGCAGGTAGTCGCAGAGATCAATAAAAAAACTGAGTCTTTCAAAGGTATGAAGGTACCTGTAAAAATACTTGTTGATAGAGAAACAAAAGAGTTTACAATAACAATTGGTACACCCCCAGTTTCGCAGTTAATCATGAAGGAGTTAAACCTCCAAAAAGGAGCAGGGATACCAAATAAAGATAAAATAGCAAACATTGCTGTAGAGCAGATGATAAAAATAGCAAAGATGAAGCAGGGAGCAATGTTTGTAAACAGTCTAAAATCTGCTGTTAAAAATGTAGCAGGCAGCTGTAATGCAATGGGCGTGCTGATTGAAGGTAAAACCTCCATAGAGATAACACAAGACATAAACAATGGTATTTATGATGATCTGATAAATAATGAAAAAACAGAGGTATCCCCAGAAAAAATAATAATCTTAAGTGAACAGCTGAACAAAGTTCAACTAGAATTCAAAAAGGAATTAGAAAGATTAAAATCTGAAAAAGAAGCTGAAAAACCAGCTGAAGAAGTAAAAGAAGCGGAAGTTACCAAGGAAACCACAGTTAAGCCTGAACCAAAGAAAGAAGAAAAGAAAAAGTAATATCACTCGGGGGTAAAATCTTCAATGGTTTCTTTCATGTCTTCATCTTTTTTTATTAAACCACGACTTTTCATATATTCTTTTGTAAGTATATAAAAAAATAGGGCAAGACTCTTCTTACCTTTATTATTGCCTGGCACAACTAAATCAATATTATTTGCCTCATTGTTAGTATCACATAAAGCAATTATTGGTATACCTACTTTGACAGCATCATTGACAGCATTTTTATCAGGCCACGGATCAACAACAAATATTAGTTTAGCTTCAGTAAAAGTATCAAGCGCAGGATTTGTTAAAGTTCCTGGTGGGTATCTCCCGCTTACGACACGTATTCCTGTCAGCTTAGAAAACAAGTTAACAGATTTATGTCCATTTTCTCTTCTGCATACAACAATTATATCATTAGGTTCATATCTGGAAATAAACTTTGTAGCAATTTCAAGGCGATCATTAATTTTTTGAACATTTAACACAGATAGACCATCTGGGCGGACTTTGTAGATAAAGTCTTTCATATATGCTGTGCGGAACTTTGTGCCTATATGCACTCCGCTCTTCAAATAACTGTCCAATGGCACTAATAACTTTTCTTCATCACTCATGCTGGAAATCAGGACATGACCTTTATAAATCTTGTGGGTATGTTTAGCTTATGCTTACAGATATAGCAAAAAAAGAACTTGAAAAACAACAATACAGGATAATTGGAAGTCACAGCGCAGTAAAAACTTGTGGTTGGACAAAGAGTATGATTCGAGGGAACGGTGGATGTTATAAATTAAAATTTTACGGGATAATGAGCAATCAGTGTATGCAAATGACTACGAGTATTAGTTGCGCAAATAGATGTACATTCTGTTGGAGGGGATTCAAAGCTCCAGTATCCAAAGAATGGAAATGGGATATTGACAATCCAAATTTTATATTTGAAAAAAGTTTAGATGCACATCATAAATTATTGGTTGGATTTAAGGGCGGTAAGCATACAAATCAAGCAGCATATAAAAAATCACAGAACATAAAACATGTGGCTTTATCATTAACCGGTGAACCGATTACTTATCCCAGGATAAACGAGTTAATAACTAGATTTAACAAAGAAGGAATATCAACTTTTATGGTTACAAACGCCCAATACCCGGAACAGATTAAAAGTTTACAAATGGTAACCCAGCTTTACTTAAGCTTGGATGCTCCAATAAAAAGCTTATTGCAAAAAGTAGACTTACCACTTTTTTCTGATTATTGGAGTAGATTGCTAAAAAGTCTTGATTATTTAAAAAATAGAAAGGAAAGAACATGTATTAGGCTAACTTTGATAAAAGGATTAAACATGATCGCTCACAAAGAATATGCAGAATTAATAACACGTGGATCACCAGATTTTATTGAAGCAAAGGCATACATGCATGTTGGGGAATCAAAAGAACGTTTAATGATTGAGAATATGCCACTCCATCAGGATGTTGTAGATTTTAGTAAAGAGCTTGTAACATTTCTGCCTAGCTATGAAATTGTGTCAGAGCATATACCATCAAGAGTTGTATTGATTGCTAAAAAAACATTTAAAAAAAATGGTAAGTGGACTACATGGATTGACTTCAAAAAATATCACGAATTAGTAAACTCAGGAAAAGAATTTAAAGCAGAAGACTACCTTAAAACTACTCCAAGCACCGGGCTAAGTGGTGAGAACACTATAGTCAATGAAAAAACAGAGGAGTTGGCATTTTATGGAAGTTGAAGATTTAAAGAAAAAAATAGAAAAAGCAATACCCGGAGCAAGAGTTGAAATAAAAGACCCAAGACATGATGGGGTTCATTTGAAAGCAATTGTAATCTCTGAAAGATTTAAAGGAAAAACGCTTCTTGAACAACATAGAATGGTATTAAACGCACTGAAAGGAGACTTCAAAACTGATATTTTACATGCTCTTGGACTTGAAACAAAAACTGAATGAAACATCTTATCAATTATGGAGGCAAGATGAATGCGGAAACAGGTTTTTAATAGAATCAGGGTTAGAAGAAAGTGATGCAGAGATGCTTCAAAATTATTATCGATCAATATTGCATGACCAATACTATTGGATTAAATGTGAAGGTTAAACTTAAAAATGGATATAATCAGTGGGTTTTATGGAGAACTCAATTAAACAAAAAATAGAGAAATTAATACACTCAAAGAAAGTATTTTTATTTATGAAGGGGACGCCTGATTACCCAGAGTGTGGATTCTCAGCAAAAACAGTTGAAACATTAAGAGATTTAGGGATAAACTTTGGATTCTTCAACGTATTTGATGATGAAGCAGTAAGGCAGGGAATAAAAGAATTTACAAACTGGCCTACAATACCTCAATTATACATTGGCGGGCAATTCATCGGTGGTTGTGATATTGTTGTGCAAATGGCTGAATCTGGAGAATTACAGAAGATAACAACATGAAAGAAGTTGGTTATAGACCAGAGATCCATATATTTGTTTGCACTAATGATAGGGCTAATGATCCTGAATTAAAAAATAGCTGCGGCCCTGAGATTACACATGATACAGTAAAACGGGTTAAAAAATGGATTTTGGATTCTGGGTTTAAAGGAAGAGTGCAGTGCACAAGAACTGGCTGTTTAGGTATGTGCCCTGAAGATGGAGGTACTGCAATGATCTATCCTTCAAATAAAACTTTTATTGGGGTGCATGGAGCAGAAGATATTATAGATTTATTAAAAACAGAGTTAAAAAAATGAAGTTATTGTCTTGGAACATAAATGGATTGAGAGCGGCATTGAAGAAGGGATTTCTTGAGTTTATTGATAATGAAAACCCGGACATAATATGTTTGCAAGAAACAAAAGCTCAGCAGGTTGATATGCATCTAGCCGGATACAATTATTACTGGAACTCAGCAGAAAAGAAAGGTTATTCTGGTACTGCAATATTTACTAAAATAAAACCATTATCAGTAAAAAAAGGAATAAATCAAGAAAAGCATGACAAAGAAGGACGGGTGATAACCTTAGAATTTGACAAGTTCTTCTTAGTAAATGTGTACACTCCAAACTCTCAGCGAGGGTTAGCAAGGCTGGATTACAGGATGCAATGGGATAAAGACTTTCACACATTTTTAAAAATTTTAGACGAGAAAAAACCGGTAATATTTTGCGGAGACTTAAATGTAGCTCACAAAGAAATAGACATAGCAAGGCCTAAAGACAATAGAAAAAACGCAGGTTTCACAGATGAAGAAAGAAATAATTTTAGTATAATAATAGATTCAGGGTTTATAGATACTTTTAGACATTTTAACTCTAAAGGAGAAAACTACACATGGTGGAGTTATATGTTTAATTCTCGTGCTAAAAATATTGGTTGGAGGATAGATTATTTCTGTGTGTCTGAAAAATTAAAAAAATCATTAAAAGATGCGTTCATACTAAAAGATATTACTGGATCAGATCATTGTCCTGTTGGGATTATTATTGAATAAGCTCTTTTAGTTTTAAAAAATCATTCTCTAAATCTGTATACAACTGTCTTCTGTAAATAACTGCAGCTGGATGGTACATTGGAAAAACTTTAAATTCCATGCCTTCGATGTTCTTGCTAATTGGCACGCCATGTAGTTGGGTGATTCCGGATACTTTTTTCATATCATCTACTTTAAAATTAGCAATAATAAATTTAGTGGAGAAATTGCCAAGAGTAACGACTATTTTAGGTTTAATTATTTTAATTTGGTCAATTAGGTATGGTGTATGAGTTTTTATTTCTTCTATGGATGGATTGCGATTATCAGGCGGCCTGTACTTTAGTATATTGGCAATGTAAACATCATCAATTGTTAAACCGATGGTTCTAAGCAATTTGTCTAATTCTTTACCAGCTGCACCAACAAAGGGTATGCCTTGAAGGTCTTCATTGGCACCACTTGCTTCACCTATTAACATAATTTTTGCATCTGGATTACCCTTGCCAAATACTAAATTTTTTGCAGATTCTTTAAGAGGTAAGTCTGCGTTACGGGTTTTTTCTTCTAATATCTTTAATTTATCCGTATTACTCATATACTTCATTTTATTGTAGGATATTTATGTTTTTCTGTGTTCTATTTTTCTGATTCCAGTTTTGTCTAAAAATGTATAGATTCTTGAAAGACTAACTTTAAGCTCTTTAGCAATCTGAGGAGGACTTAAATTTTTTTGTTTGTACAACATATGAAGGATTTCTATAAGAAGTTTATTATATCGTTTTTCTAAATTTAGCCATATAGTTCCTTTCTGTTTTCTTTCCTCAAATTCTTTGTAAAACTCTCTAGCTTTGAGTTGATTTTTATACTTCCTTAGTAAATATAGATCTTTATTACTTAAGCCATCATAAAGAACCTAATAACCTGGAAAGCGTTCTCAGAATAGTATTCTACTTGATAACAATAAGAATAAACACCTTGTTTAGATAATTTTTCTCTCTTCCTAAGATTTGAATTCTTTATATTAGCATATTTCTCAAGGAGATATACTAAAAAATCCATAAAACGTTTGCTACCGTTAGAAAATCCTACTACAATCTCTTTTTTTGGTTCAAGAAACCTATTCATTTTGTTTTTTTTAATTATCGGGCATATCCACCCATCACCATCTAAGAATCCTCTAATAAAATGCTTAATTAACTCTTCTGGCATGTTAGGAAAATTTAATATATATTTTTTATTGGGTACAATACCCAAAGCAACGACATCTTTAGTAATAATAGGATTTGATATACTTAGAGAATAAGAACTAGATCTTGATATTTTTATTGGGTATGTAGCTCTCATCGCTGTTTTGAAATCTTTAAGTAGCTTGAAATTAGAAGGATCTTTTTTTAGGTCCCATTTTAGAGTTGTTTTGTAGACATTTCCATCGGCGCATGTAAACCCAAGAATGTAAGCCATTTGGGGTGTCCATTTTTTAAAGAATTCTATATTTATGTCGTAGTAATACCTGTTCCAATTAATCTCTTCTTCCATGACTCTAAGTTGTTTTTATAGTTAATATCTACTACATGTATAATCTTGGAAACCTTTTAAGAATCTTATAACAAATCTAAAAATTATTCAGAAAATACCTAAATATTTAAAAAAATCAACAAGTTACTAATTACTATATGCCAGAGCCAATACTTTATCAATATGAGTTTTGCCCATACTGTATGAGGGTGCGTGATAGACTTGCAGAAAAAAAAATATCTTATAAAAAAGTAAATGTTTCAACAGACTTAAATGATCCAATAAGAAAAAAACTGCTAAAAGAAAGTGGGGTGAACACAGTTCCAGTATTGCAGATTGGAGACAAATACATTGGTGGATCACAGAAGATTATTGATTACCTGGAAGAAAGTTATTGAGTTCTGTTTGATCAAAGCAGTATAGTAAATCTGATGGCAGTTTAAATTCAGCGTCTAACTCCTTTAATTTATTAATCATAGAATCAAAACTCTTGTATTTTGTAGGATCTATATTGCCTTCTCCATCTAAATAATCTTGTGGGTGTACTGTTATAACACAAATATTTCTAAGTTCTAAACTTTGCTTACATCTGTTTATTATAGTATTTACTGAAACTAATACTTGTTCATCTGAGCTAAATGTTTCTGCATTTTCACCTAGATAGAATAATCCACCATCAAACTTAAGCTCATCTTTTGCTGCTGAGATTACTTTGAATCCTAATCTTCTTAATGCAAAAGTAGTTCCTTTTGAATAAACATTATAAGGGGGGACAAAGGTAACTGGATAAATCCCAAGTTCAGAAAATATAATACTCTGTCCTTCCTTTAAGCGATTATACGCATCATTCTCACTTAAATCTTTAAATTCTTCCACTAAGTGTAATACTCCATGTTGAGCAACCTCGAATCGAGGGTTATCTATATTATTTTTAACAAATTCTTTAAGTTCATCATCATTCTCTATCCCTTCAGGTATAACCCCTATAAAGATTGCTAAGCCATTATTCAAAACTTTATTGATTAAATCAAATCTTATCTTTCTATAAATATTAGCTCCTATATCATCTAGCCGAATTAATATGGTAGGATCATCAGGTAATAATGGGATGCAACTAAACTTTTCATGAATGTTATCTTTTGGTGATATTATCACTATGTCTTTTTTTGGTAGGTCTATTACGAAATTGAAAGCTAAAGTAAAAAACACTAAAGCAAACAAGAAGAACATTATTAGCATACTAAACAAAATCTTTTTTTTAATCATCTTGTACCCCACGCCATATTTTTTAGGTCATAAAGTGCATAAATTAAGATATAGGAGAATATTGTCATATTAAGTACAGACCACAAAAACATGTACTTACCATACTTGCGGTCTTCTTCTTTTACATATATGTTAAAATGAATGAATAATAATAATGATACTAACATAATCCCCCCCACATAAGCAATTGGCATTATCCCTAATATCAGCGGGGATATTATCAGTGCTTTAAACGCAATAAACGGGGTTAATAATGTAAGTACAATCAATGGTACAAAATAAGTAATTGCAACAAATGGTTCTTTCATAACAATAAATTTTAGTATGCCCATGGAATTTAGGAACCAACCTTTCTTCCAACGTATTTGTTGTTTAACAAAAGTTTTAATATCATCAGGAACAACAGTATAAGCTTCTGCATCATCAACATAAATAGTCTTAAATCTTTGTCTTAACATATGATTAGTTAAACCACGGTCATCCCCGAAGGTAATATGTTTTCCCATAAACTTTTCATCTAACCAGTCATCTAAGATTGGCAACACATAAGATTTTCTATAAGCAGAAAAACATCCAGAACAACAAAATACCATATCAAATATACTTTCTGTAGCTTTTAATGCTCTAAACGACATAAAGTAATAAGCTGTTTGCATCTTTGTCAGAATATTCTTATCCTTATTAGCCGGTAAAGTATGCCCCACACTTGCCCCCACACTTTTATCTTTTAACGGGCTAATTATTTTTTTAAGAGCACTACGTTCTAAATAGCTGTCACTATCTAACTGTATGATAATTTCTCCTTTTGCTTTCCTAAACCCCTCAGCCATACCATGACGCTTGCCTCTATTTTTTTCCCAATTAACTATCGTAACATCATGACCTTTTAATGCAGACTTAGCCCTCAACATTTCTTTTAAAGTATTATCTGTTGATCCATCATTAATTGCTATTACTTCAATCTTATTCTTATCATAATCAACATCAAAACAAGTAGTTATTGTTTTGTATATAACTGCTTCTTCATTCTTGCATGGAATCACAAACGTAACTGCTGGAGCGTAAGAATTTGTTTTTTGATGATCAGGTAATGAATAAAAAAATGAACCTATAACCCTGCTAAACATAAATGTAGTGATTACAATTGTGTAAATAAATAATACACTCTTATAACTTGAGAATGAAACAGCCTTAAGCAAAATTATACCAAAAATAACAGCAGCTACTAAAACAGAATAAATTATTATTTTTATGGAGTTATGATTTTCCATTTCATCTTCTTCCAACGCCCAGATAAACTATGCCCTCTGCTTTAATACCTTTTTTATCAAATTTATTTTCTCCGTCTACAAATACTTTCACTTTATGACTGGTTAATAATTTAGGTGTCACTTGTTCGACTAATTGTTTATGCGCAGTTCCTACTAAAACAGCTGATGCTCCATTGATTGCATCTTCAAGAGTTTCTTTATTAGACATCTTCGGTACATGAGGGTCAAAGGTCCTTATTCTGCCACCTTTTCTTTTTAAAATTTTTATAATTTCTAATACAGGACTCTCTCTAACATCACTAACCTCTGGTTTATATGCCAAACCAAGCACTGCAATTTCTGTGTTTTTCACCGGTAAGTTAATTTGATTTAATCCATCTTGGACAAGCTCAGCTGTATATTCAGGCATGCCATTATTTATTTTTCTTGCAGCCATTAACAAATGATGTTCGAATCCATTTCTTTCTAAAGCACGTTTTATTAAATATTCAGGATCAACAGCAATACAATGACCACCTACACCCCTGCCTGGATTAACTTTAACGAAACCAAACGGTTTTGTTCCAGCAGCATCAAGCACCTCAGAAGCATCTAACCCCCACCTAACAATGGACATAGCAATTTCGTTAGCCCACGCAATTAAAGTATCTCTTTGAGCGTTTTCTATAACTTTTGAGGCTTCTGCCGCCATTAATGAACTAATTTGTATAATTTTAGCATTGATTATTGAACTATAAAATTTTACTGCTTTATCTAAACTTTCAGGATTTAAAGCACCTACAACTCTTGAGATATTACCTACATAATAAACTGCATTTCCTGGGTCTATACGTTCTGGGCAATATGCTAAGAAGAAGGTATTTCTATTCTTTCGCAAAGCTGGCAAAACAATTTCTTCTGATACTCCAGGATATACTGTTGATTCCAAACATACAAGCGCTCCTGATTTTAGGTTTGCTGACACTTGCTCAGCAGCAGACTTCACAAATCTTAGATCTGGTTTTCTATTCTCGTCTAGTGGGGTTGGTACACATATGGTTACAATATCAGCATTTGACACCATCCTAAAATCTGTAGTAAATCCTACATTTGAAACACGAAGCTTTTCTCCGAGCCCATCATCTAAGAAAGGTAAAACTTTTCTGTTTAATAGTGTAATCTTATCAGAATCTGTGTCAACTCCAATAACATTATATCCTTTTTGTTCAGCTAGCAAAGCAAGAGGCAACCCTACATACCCTGTTCCTACAACTGCTAAAGTTTGTATCATGTTATCCCTATAATTGTTTAGCTGATTCACTTTTTGGGGTATATAAACCTTACTACTGACACTACTTTCAAGAGGTCACATAGGCACTTTACAAACCTAATTCATCAAAAATACCACTCCCCCCAAACAACTTAAAAACAATCAAAAAAAGTAAGTGATACATGGCAGACAAAACTATTTCATCTGAAGAATTAGAGCGTTTAATAGACCTAAACAAAAGTTACATCTTAATTGATGTACGCGAGCCATATGAAGTAGAATCATACGGAGCAATCCCAACCTCGCATAACATCCCGCTAGACGAGATTAAAGAAGCTTTAAATCTTCAACCAATAGAATTTGAAATTAAATACCATTTTAAAAAACCAACAAATAATAGTTTGCTAATCTTTCATTGCCGCAGTGGCTCAAGAAGCCAAGTAGCTACTGAACTAGCGCTATCCCTTGGTTTTAATGCTAAAAATTATCAAGGTAGCATTCTTGAATGGGCAGATATGCACCCAGATGGAGATGTCATAAAATATTAACCATGCGAATACCAAAACAATAACTTATTTTTTTCTTTTTTATCAAGTCTGCAAAATCCAAACCGATAAAACTGTACAACTATTCCTTCCTTTAGGTTAGTTAGTGATTTTTCCCCTAAACCTTCTACTTTTTTCCCGTTAGGCATCAAAACTTCTACTTTTACATTCTTATCATTTGCTGGTAACCAATGTATTAACTGAGCATGTAAAGATGGATCATGTTCCTCGCTAACAAATATTTTATTTTTAAAATTAAATAAGTGCATTAATCTATAGACTTTATTATTAATTAATTTATCATTGATATAAAAATCTCCTTTTGTATTGAATATCTTTCCGCCACGCCTCTTATACTCTGGATGTAATGGCACGGTCACTCTCATTGCTGGAGCATTTTTTATTGTTATCTTTTTAGGATCTTCCACAAAGAAATATCGATTAGCTTTTTTATCCAGCAACTGCCTATTAAACGCTGCAATCTTCTCTACGGACACATTAATCTCATTCTTGTTTAATCCAGCATCTTTCATAAAATTCACTATTGTTTCGGCTAATATCCCCCTTCTTCTTAATGCCATTAAAGTTCCTAACTGTATATCATCCCATCCGCTTATCTTTTTAGTTCGTATTAACTCTGCAGCTTCGCTTGTGCTCTTTACTCCATCAAAATTCAGCTTTCCAGTGTATATAGTTTCTGGATAGTCTAAACTATAATTTTTAAAAATATACTCTTGCCGCTCACTGCTCACTTTCAAATCAATACCCCGTATTATGTGAGTTACACCAAACTCCATGTCGTCTATTGCAGATGCAAAATTTAAAAGTGGCCAAATTCTTTTATTTTTTATTAGTGCATGCTTTGGATGATCTATTATTCTCAATGCAGGCCAGTCTCTCACAGCAGGATTTTTTTCATTTAAGTCTGTTTTTATTCTAACTACTGCATGACCTTCCTTATATTTATTTAGAAATTTATTCCATTCTAATACTTGTCTTTCTGCTGACTCTTCTCTGCATGCACAGCTTAATCCTTTTATTAGAAGTTTTCTCTTTTGCTCTGTTTCACATCGGCATACATAAGCCTTACCAAGTGTAATTAATTCTTTGGCATACTTGTAATATGTTACAAGTCTTTTTGATTGGATTACTATCTTATCTGGTTTTATGCCCAGCCATTTTAAATCTTTCTTAATCCATTCATATGCCTCTTTCAATGGGGGTTTTACTTTTGGATCAGTATCATCAAATCTTAAAATAAACTCTCCTTTGTACTTTTCCTTAAACAGCCAGTTCAATACAGCCTGTCTTGCATGCCCGAAATGCAACGGGCCATTTGGGTTTGGTGCAAATCTTACTATCACTTTTTTTTTAGGATTTTTAAGTTCAGGAAGCACAAAAACATCAGACTTCTTTTTAACCTCTTCGACTACCCCATATTTATCTAATTCTTCTTTTTGCTTTTCAAAAGGTATCTTATTTATTTCATTGCATACCTGATTTACAAGTTTTATAATTTCTTGTCCCTTTTTTTCTGGATGTTCAGCAAATAATCTTCCTATAACCGCTCCAGCATTTACTTTACCACCATATTTTACAGCGTTTTGCAATGCTAGTTTACGGATTATATCATGCATATCTTAATAAATAACCAGCTGTATTTAAGTTTTTGCTCATACCTTTAATATTGCAGCTACACGCTTTTTTAAAATATACCACCAACAAATTTTAATAAAGACTAAACTTTCAATAACCACATGTTAATCAAAGACAAGGTGTATGGAAACGAGGAAATAAAAGATCCGGTTATTATAGACCTAATAAACTCAAAAACTTTACAAAGACTAAAACTTATTTCACAACAAGGTATGCCTAGAGAATATTACCATAGAGATGTTTTTTCCAGATTTGACCATTCATGTGGTGTGTTAATCCTACTAAGAAGACTTGGTGCAAGCACGGAAGAACAAATAGCAGGATTATTGCATGATGCATCTCATACCGCATTTTCTCATGTAATAGACTGGGTGATTGGAGATCCTTCAAAAGAAGATTATCAAGACAACATGTTATTGGACTTTTTAAAAAAATCAGACATTCCACCCATATTAAAAAAATATAATATAAAAATTGAATCCATTGCTAATTTAACACAGTTTACATTATTAGAAAAAGAAATACCAAGCTTATGCGCAGATAGAGTAGACTACACCTTAAGAGAGCTAGCAGGTCTAGGCTATAACCCAAAGTTTCTGGTTAATAGCATTATTTCTGTTAATGGACAGATAGCTTTTAAGACAAAAGAAGCAGCTAAACAGTTTGGTTTAAATTATTCTAAGTTACAAAAAGAACATTGGTCAGGCAATGAAGCAAAAGCAAGATACCATATTCTTGCAGAAACTTTAAAATACGCATTGCATAAAAAACATATCTCACTCCAAGAGCTACACACCACTGATTACGAAGTATTAAACAAATTAATAAAAACTAATGATACTAAAATTCTACAATCGCTAAACAAACTAAAAGGTAGTCTCATTATTAATGAATCAAAAACTGGTGGAATATTATTAAAGAAAAAATTTAGGTATATTGACCCGGAAGTTTTTATCAAAGGAAAATTAATAAATCTAAGCCACATTTCAGCAGAATACAAAAATATGATTGAAGAAGAAAAACAATCATCAAATCACCTAGCCAGAGTAGAAATATCATAATTAGTCTCAGTTATAATTTTTTAAGTGTCGGTTATATTTAACATAACCTACATTAGACTAGGGCGTAAAGTACTTAACTCGTTAAAAATATCTGAACAATGAGGAAGAGCATCAAAATTATTCTCTGGATCAAATCCACACCTAAAATTAGAACCAGAAACAAACTGCCTTAGCCTTCGAAATACTACTTCACCTAAAACGCCCTCTAAACGATCTAAACTAGGTTTTTTACCTTCTAAAAGCAATTCTTCGATGCTAACTGAGTAATTACTAATAAGCCTTTTTTCATATAAAATTTCATCGATCTCGGCGCCATACCAGCCCACATTTTTCTTACCTAAAGACCTTGAATAACGCTCTATTCGATACTTCGCATATTCTTCAGCTAAAGACTTGTTATTGCGTGCAACCGTTATTACCATGTTATACCAGTTTTAACAACGTTTATAACATTTTCTATGCTTATTTCAGTGTGGAACATTTAAAGCGTATTAAGTCTAGCGAAGTAAAAAAGATTATCAACAGCCTTAAAGAGCAATATGGCATAAAAAAATTAAAGTTACCATTTATTTTTTTTAAAAACTCTAAGGATTATATCTTTATAGTTTCAAAGGCGTGGGATACGGTTAATATTAAAGATATTAGAGTTAATAACATAGGTCTTTACTTTGCTAACGTAAAAACCAATGCTATAAGATTAACCATTGAAGGTTCACAACTTCTAGGTCCTATGATAAAGAAAAATATTGTTGATGTGTCAAAGGATGAAATTTCTGATTGGATACGTGGAGAATCATTAAATAAAAAAATTTCTTCTAATTGTTTTGTAGTTATTCGTAATAATAATGATTACTTTGGATGCGGAAGAAAACACGATGACATGATTGCTAATTTCATCCCAAAAAGCAGAAAAATTAAAAGTTATAACCTACCAAAGATTAGTCCCTCATAAGCAATTCTTTTCTTCTAAGGCGGTAAACCATTAATAAGCCTATTATCCCCATTGGGATAACTAATAATTGGCCCATTGTAAGCTGCCATATCACGAATCCTAACTGGGGGTCTGGTTGTCTCACAAACTCTATAAAGAATCTTAATATTCCGTATAATGCTATAAACACCCAGAATAAATAACCGTTCCTATGCTTTTTATTCTTTAGCTGCCACAATATCCCGAATATAAAAAAATTTTTAGCGGCTTCATATAACTGCGATGGGTGTCTTAATCCATCGACCCCATTAAATTGCACAGCCCATGAAACATCAGTTATTCTGCCGTATAATTCTCCGTTTGTAAAGTTTCCAATTCTACCAAGCCCTAATCCTATTGCAGCAGGGATCACTACTATATCAGCCAGTTGCCCAAATGATATGCCTTTTTTCTTAGCAAAAAAATAACCGCATATAATAAATCCTACAAGCCCACCATGGAAGCTTAAACCTCCGTTCCAAATATATAATATCTCTACTGGCTTGTTTAAGTAATAACTTAAATTATAAAATAATACATAAAAGATTCTTGCGCCTATAAGCATAGCAATTATTTCATAAAAAAGAAATGAACTAACATCGTCTTTTGTAAGCGGTATGTTTCTTTCTTTTGCCAGCTTATTAATTAAAAAGTAACCTATAACAAAAGCAATAACATAGAACAATCCATAATACCTTACTTCAAATGGACCATAAGAGAATAATATTGGGTCTATGTTATGCGTAAACATAGGTTCTAACCTGATAAAATTGTTTATTAGTTTTTCGGCATTATTGGGTTTGTTTGATTGTACCTTTTTGGGGTTTGGTTGACGTTTTTAGTATTAATTTATCGGTAGTAACTATAGAGCTTTATAAGTAACATAATTATCTTTAAACTATGGAAAATGAAGATCTAGATTATAAGGGTTGTTTACGCTATCTAGAAACCGGCGAAATTACAGCTGAGGAAGAAGAAAAACTGAGAGATATACATAAAACTATTGTGCAGCTAATTGGAGACAAAGAATTGCTAGAGGCCGTAATCGCACATGGGGAGCCTATAACTTTTGCAGCATCTGATCGCAATACGGTGAATAATCGTTTCATTCTCAATGGATACAGGCACTTGGTGATTGATCCAAGGACTGGTCTAAACATTGTTATGAGAAGATTAAATTTCTTTAAAACCGATATTACTGAAACTCACAATTCCCATTACCCTTTATACGTAAAAGATAAAAAAGTATATTTTGATGGTGATGAGCATAAA
>ERZ1292623.110-Hain-H51-01um-R1-110-length-90065-cov-7_pt2 | contig 32581 bp, 26 predicted proteins | sample MGYA00564398_ERZ1292623 | MGnify/ENA primary metagenome ERZ1292623 (study PRJEB36523, sample SAMEA6512633) | groundwater metagenome | collected 2019-01-07 | study: AquaDiva: Metagenomics assemblies of 32 groundwater samples
TATTTGGTTTGACCTTCCTGTTCCCAGCTATCAGTCTTAATTCTTCCTTCGATTAATAAATCGGTCCCCTTTTTAACATGCTTTCCAAGCCATTCAGCAAGACCTTTCCAGGCCTCGACTCTAACCCATTCAGTTTTAGTCTTTCTTTCTCCAGTTTGCTTATCTGTATAAGACTCATTAATTGCAAGCGAAACCGTTGCAACACTGTTTCCATTTTCAAGAGTCTTGACGGTTGCGTCTTGACCTGTGGTTCCTTTTAAAATAACTCGATTGTACCCGTTCATAATTGTTGTTTTTAAGTTTGTTTAATTTCTTAATTAGATGACAAATTTAACTCACATAAGGTTATCCTCCAAATTTTTTTTGAGTTTTTTTTGAGTATTTATTATAAAACAACCATTTAACCAATGAAAAAAGATATTAGAAGCCTTATTTCTGAGGCATTTGACGAATTATACCAGGAAATGGTAAATGAGGCTCCTCAAACGTCAGCCAAAAGCGCAATTGAGGCTGGTGAGATTAATTCTTATGTAAACAACGCTATTCAAAAAGGCGCTAAAGTTCCATACAATTTTGCAAAAGAAGACAAAAAAAGTAAAGAGAACTTTGACATTATCATAGACACCTTAATTGATAACTATAAGATTACCAAAAATCCAAAGATAAAACAAGCTATACAAGCTACATATTATCCAGAAATTAATTCAAAATTGTATCGTGCAATAGGTTCTACATTTCTAAATAACCCAGACATGGAAGATGCTGCCTCAGCAGCATACGAGCAAATTCTTATTAATAATTTTGATGCAAACATTGATTCATATCAGACTGGAAGTCGTGGTTTTGGAGGTATGGTTACTGACTTAATGAAAAGAAGAATATATGACTATATCGTTAGAGGCTCAAGAGGAGCTACTGGAGGAGGCAGCAGACTTGATGCCTTGACTGGATGGGAGGGGAAACCACTTTCTCTTGATACACCTATCGGAGGCGAAGAAGGAGGAGATGACTGGGGCTCAAGAGTTGGAGATGCTGAGAATGCTGGAGAAGAAGTTGCTCCAGACACGCTTGGTGGTCAAATTGCAGCCACACTTGGTGGTGGAGCTCAAACTGCTATGGAGAAAGGTTTCGAAAAAGAAGATAAAATTAAAACTCAAAGAGAAATTCTAAATGATGTAATTAGCTGGCTTGATAACACGTTTGATGAGAATAGTGATGAAATGGGCAAAAGAAGAATGGTTGCTTTTAAAGGACTTGTATCTGGCGATTCCCCAGACGAAATATTCGAAGAAAATCCAGGCGTTTTTGCTTCTCCAGCGAGAGTTTCAGAAGAGTTTGGTAGACTTATTAACGGAAAAGAAGCTCAAGAAATAAGTAAAATTATTTCAAACATCTATGGAATTAATTTCAATCTTGCTAACATAGACCCAAAGAAACTAAAACAAACTTCATCAATGAAGCCTGAATTTGGTGGATTTTCTAAGATAGTTAAAATTTCTACTCCAGAAATGCAGGATGCTCAACAAGAACTTAATAAAGCTCTTGCAGCAGTAGGACTTAAAAGCACTGATTTTAATAGTGAAAGTAAAAAGTCTAAAGTTATGGGAGACCTTCAAACACAAGGAAAAGAGGTGGAACTTGAAGCTATTTTGGATGCTGATGATTATCTTGCAAGCGTTACAGAAAAAGCAAAAGCTCAAGGAAAATTTGATACCAAAACCGCTTTATTACCGTCAACGCCAGAAGAAGAAGCTGAAGCTGGCATGTTTGAGTCTTTCAAAGGGTTCAGTATGGAAGCGCTGATGGAAAGAGTTTATAAGAGATTAACAAAATAATAAAAATATAAAGGACCGAATGCGGTCCTTTTTTATTATAAAACTATTGCTTTAAAATTTTGATTTTCTACCAATACTGGAGCTCCATTTACTATTTTGTAAATGTTGAGGTTCGAATCAAATAGAACTTTCTCATAAGGCATATCATTTAAAATCATATCTTTTTCCAAATCCCTGATTCTAATTATTTGTCTTTTAAGTTTTGACTCAAACATTTGACTAACCTTATTGTGAAAATCATTGTCTTCCATGAAGACAATATATTAAAATCAAGCGTAATAATCAACAAGCTCTTTTATTGTTCCCATTTTTTTCTCAAATAACTCAATCGCTCCTGGATGCATATTATGAGGAAGTTCATCCAATGAAAACCACCCATAGTCTTGGGCTTCGTTTTCTTTCTCCAAGTCTGGAACGAATTGTTCTGTGAAAATAGCTATATAATTATAGAACCTCCAATGATTATCATCATTGACATATATTGGCTTTGATGAAATGAAATATTTGATGTTGTCGGTGCCAGATTCTTCTTTAAACTCTCTTTTTGCAGTTTCTTTTGGGTCTCCATCTTCTTCCTCAAATTTTCCTCCAAAAAAACTCCACATATTTGGCATAGGCTGGTCCATACCTCTTCGTATCATCAAAACTCTCCCCGATTGTGGGTGAACAGGAATAATTCCTGCAGCTATTTTTTTACCAGCTTCCATATATTATAAATACCAGAAACTTTAAAAAAAAATCATTCATAAATCATAAAATGCAATTTATGCCTGCTCCTTGAAACTGCTACATAATGGATATTTCTTGACTCCTCATCTTTATCAGTAAAAGACACTCTTTCCAAGCGCTTCTTTCCGAGTTTATCATAAATCTTACATTCCTGTAAAACATCTGGAGCAATTGAATTTACCACCACACATTCATCAAATTCACGACCCTTACTTTTATGAATTGTTGTAATAAACTTTTGAGAAGTTTTAAATCTTTCTATAAAAGCTACGAGTTGAGAATCATTCTCAAAGTATCCTTTGAAATTATTTAACTTTCCTCTTAAGTGAGGGTTAATATCTTCTTTTCTTATATTTTTAATATCATCTTCACTGATAAAATTAAAATATCTCATAGGAACTTGCTTCTTCAAAAGTTCCTTCTCCAATTTTCTGATTATAGCATTTGTTCTTACAAGAACAACTACTTCTCCTGGTTGTTTAAGCAATTCTACAAGCTCATCAACACGAAGCATTACAGATTTATTTACACTTCCACTTTCTTTGCTATTTGCAACTGCGGTTAAAGAAGAATATTTGTTAGAATTTTCTACAATGGCCTCATCGCTTCTGAAATTAACCGAAAGCGTCATCTCGGTTACATCACGCCTTCCTTTAAGCATAGTTTCAAGCTTTTTGCAATTGGCACCACTATACCCATATATACTTTGATTGCGGTCTCCAATCATATAATAATATTTAGCATTGAGAGAAAGGAGAGTTTGAAGCTGAATTGTGCTCGTATCCTGATACTCATCAATAAAAATATAATCATAATCTCCTCTAAATTTTTTCAACCACTTATTATCACGAAGAAGGTCACGAACTTCAATCAACATATCAGAAAAATCTCTTTTCTTTTTGTCTCTAAGAAATTTTTTGTAATCGTTAAAAAACTGTGGCATCGGAGCCTTGATATTATCGGCCATTTGTAATTTAAAAGCCCCTATAGCCGAAGATATTTGCTCAGCATCTTCATACATATTTGTCATGAGCTCATAAAATGCTTCTTTTTGCTCTTTTGTAGCATGAGAACTTGGTCTATACTCATTTTTAAACCAATTCAAAAATTCATAAAAAGTAGCCACTTCTTTATATTTACCCATTCTTGCCAATAAACTATTTGCAAATGCATGAATAGTTGTAATGGTCACACCTTCGCCTTGAGAAACTTTTTCACGAACGAGAATTCCAGCAGCTCCAACTCGCTCTCTAAGCTCTTCTGTTGCGGCTTTTGTAAAGCTAAAGAAAATTATTCTATTTGGGTCAACACCTCTTTCTACAATGGTTTTTAGCCTTTGCACACATGAAAATGTCTTTCCTGACCCTGCAGTTGCAGCAAGAATAACAGAATCTTTTCCTTCATGTAGAATAAACTTTTCTTGCTCTTCGGTATATTTAACAGATTTTTTCTGACCTAAAAGTTCGAGCATGTCAAGTTGACCAGGTATTTCTACTGGTGCAATCTTTTTCTTGGCCATAAACTATTATGCGTTTTGTTGCTGTGAACTCTTAGCTTTATCAAAAATCCTTTTGATTAAAACTTTTGTATCTCCTGGCAAATCAGATGCATTTATACACCAATCGCAATAACCTGGGTCACTTACTAAAATATCAGATACAAGAAGTTTCTCATATTTACCAAAACCAAAAACAGGTCTTCCTTCTTTATTCAAAACAATTTTTCCGTGAATATCGAGGCTGTTTTTATTTCTGTTAAAAAAATCATTCAAAGAATCTGGATTTGCATTTGCAAATCTTTCATCTTTTCCGTAAGTGGTGACCATTCCATTCAATATATGAACAGCTATGTTGTTTGCGGTTTCAGAGCTAATTGGCTCATCAGTTAATTGGTGATTAGCAAATTTAGAAGCAGCAGTCCTAAAATCTCTTCTTTCCATTTGATTGAATATAGAGCTTAAGTCAACAATTTTCCTTCCATAAATAGTAAACGGAATGCCTGCTCTATTGAATTCTTCGGTTAAGAATTTTAAATCAAAATTGCTAATGCTAAATCCAGCAAAATCAGCATCTCCGATAAAAGATGAAAGATTTTGTGCAATCTTATCAAATGTTGGCATGTTTGCTACCATTTCATTTGTAATTCCATTAATTTTTGTCGCTTCTGCTGGAATAGATATTCCAGGATTTACCAATCTTGTGCCAGTTTTTACAGTTTTTCTGTCTGCCTCAATTCTTGTGATTGATATTTCGATAATTCTATCTCTTGGTTTATCTTTTTTATCAAGAGGTTCCATTCCAGTGGTGGCTACTTTCAAGAAAACTATCGGCTTCTTGAGGTTCAGGTTTAAATTTAAGCTCATTTCTCTATTGTTTTTAAGTTTGTCTTGTGCGAAGATAATACAAATTTATAAAAACTCACCATTTATATAGCGATTTCTTTCATTTATTTTTTCTTCATCCCAGTTTTCTACCACAGTTTCAATAAATTCGACCTCTTCTTGATTGGTCCAAAAAAGCTTTTTATGCTCATCATTATGGGTTTCAAAAAAGAGCATTCCATCCAAATCATCCTTTAATATAAGGATAAGCTTTTGGTCTTTTGGAATTTGTTGACCATCACCCATTCGCTTATCTCCTGACAATATGTAATAGTCTATCTGAATTTCCATCATTTAATATCACAACTTAAAAATTCCTTAAGTTTTGAACTATTATTATATGTCCTTAGTTTTTTAAGAGCAAATTCCTTTATTTGTCGAACTCGCTCATTTGTAAGGCCAATTTTTTCTCCAATTTCAGCCAATGTCATTTCTTGATTATTTCCAATTCCAAAATACATCTTTAATATAATTGACTCCCTCTCAGTAAGCTCATCAAGAACTTCATCAATTTCTGTTTTAAGAGAATTTTTATTTATATTTCCTTCAATTTCTCTGAAGCCATCACCTTCAATGGATTCATGCAATTCTGTTCCAGATTCTTCTGAATATGTAGAATTCAAAGAAATTTCCATTCCGCCATCTGTATAAGCACTGCTAATATCTTTTTCACTTAACTCAGATTCTCCAGTTTCTTTATTGGTATAAAAATCCACAATTTCTCTAATTGAAGGTTCTCTGCCGAGTTCTTTTGATAAGGCATCATTTGCTCTTAAAACTTTGTTAATTGCATTAATCCTATTAACAGGCAATCTCACAGAGCTTCCTGTTTCATAAGCAGATTGCATGATTGATTGACGAATCCACCAAACAGCATATGATATAAATCTAAAGCCCTTGGTTTCATCAAATCTATCTACAGCTTTAATTATTCCTAAGTTACCTTCTTGAATTAAGTCTTCAAGAGGAATTCCAGTGTAAGTATATTCTTTTGCAATTGATAGGACGAATCTAAGATTACTCTCTACCAATTTTTTCATTGCTTTTTGGTCTCCATTTTTAGCCTTTATAGCTAACTCAGTTTGTTCTTGCGCACTCACAAGTTCTAACTTCCTGAGGTCCTTAAAATAGCTTTTTAAAGCAATGCTGTCTTTTTGCGTTGTATCTTCTCTCATAATCGGTCTCTCCTCGATTAATCATTCCAGTTTAATTCTGAAATAAATTTTTTAAATTTGTTAAAATCATTTTCATTGTCAATAGACAATGCGGTATCGCTTCTTTTTCCATCACTTCCTGCTCCAGCAGTTTTTATAGAAAGGTATCTACTCTCTTGACCTCTTTCTCTGAAGCTAATTAAATCTATTTCTATAATGCCAGAAACCTGCCCTTCCGCATTTTTGGTTTCTAAATGCATATAAGTTTTTGCATCTGCTGCAGACTCTTCTTGTGTTTCCAATATCTGATTATTTGTTATTTGATTGTTTTGCATTGGTTGTGCAACCTGATTTATTTGATTAGGTTGACTCACATTTGCTCCAGGAAATACACCCTTTGACCCTGTGTTAGGATTTATATTATTGCTCTCCATAATTCTCCACTTTTTAATTACACACAAATATAGACAAAAAAAGGGTGTTGTCCAAAAAGAAACCCCTTTTTAAGAAAAAAAAATAGATTTATTTTTTTTCTAATTTGTTATTACAGCATTTATAACCTTTTCAAGGTATTTTTCATCCAAATCGTTGAAGGATATGGACTTTTTTATGTTTTTGACATAAATTATTTGCTCGTTTGGCTCATCTATATACCACTTCGCACCATCAAGTTCGACAATTGGAAGGTTAAGTGAATTTCTTTTTTTAGAAAAATCGGGTTTTTGTACCCTTTTGACTTCATATACATCAAAATCAACGGTTCCATCTGCATTTTTTTCATTTTCAGCATAATACCTATATAAAGTCTTTATGCTAAGTATATGACTGACATCCTTTACCTTAACATCCTTTTGATGTGAATTTCTAAAAAAAATAGTCGTAATTACATTATCTCTAACAACGGCCCACAATTCATTACCAATTGAAGGGTTTCCAGTAACAGGGTCTTTAGATACAAAAGTAACTGGAAATTTCTTTATAAAAATAGCGAACGATTCTCCTGGATTAAAATTGATGGCCCTAATTGTATCTATTTGTTTTTCAACCTCAGAATAATCAAAAGATGGTCTTGTATATAGAGTGCTTGAAAGTCTGCCATACACCCTATCTTTAAAGTGAGTAGATGGTGCGGCTTCTGAAAATACTTCTTTTAGAATGGTTCTTATTTCATTTCTAATAATATCCATTAGAATGCATTTTTGTACTTCATAATCTGCTGCATTTTAACAGGGTCAAGAACCATTCCGTCTTTAAGTGTAATTGTATATTCCTTTGACAAGGCATTTTCAATTTCTTCAAAACTCATTCTTGTTCCACTAATTAAAAAGCCTCTTTCAGAAAAAGTAACTACATACTCATTTTCAAGACCCTTATTGAATCTGACCCCTTTCTGTGGCTGTGGAATTATTCCCTGTGCTACAGGAAGTTCTTCACCCAATAACGCTTCTCTCAATATGATTGAAATTTCATCTCTTAACTCTTCCATGATAAAAATGCACTTTCCTATAAATAGTACAAAAAAAAGGCGTTTGAGTATTCAAACGCCTTATGAAAATTGATTATTATTCTTAAATTTCTCCTTTATTTCTTGCTTCCTGAAGCTTTTTCATAAACTCCAAAAATTTATTTTTTTCAGCCTTTTTCTTTTCGAGAGCTTTCTGTCTTTTGGCTGCTACTTTTTTTCGAGATTCTCTAAGTCTCTTGGTTCTTTTTGCAGCTCTTTTATGAGCCGCTATTTGCTTTGATTTGCTTTTTGGTTTTCTCATGATTTCTAATTTTATAAAAATATAAGAAACTATATCTTATAAATCAAGTCCCAGACTTTGGGTCTATAGGAAAAAAATCAAGAGTTCCAGAAGGCTGTTTACCAATCTTGGTAATCTTTGCCCTGTTATCAAACCTGGAACTTAAATCGCTCGCCATCTGATGGGCCTGCATCCTGGCATCTTCATCATCTTTTGCCCAAATATAAAAATCCATCTCGGCAACATATCTTATTTCTGGCCCAATAACCTCATTTAGGATTTCTCTGACTATTTTTCTAACATCTTCCATCCTAAATAAATATCCCATAAAATCAAAAAGACCCCAATCTCTGAGGTCTTTTAATTATTCGAAGTGTTCCTTGAGAAATATTATTATTTCCTCAGATTGTACCAATACTGCGCCATTTTCAATTGCCTTTTCAAGCAACCACTTTGGCACATCATAATGGGGTCTATTTTTCCCCTTTTTATTAGAAAACTTATGTCTTCCAATTCCAAGTTTTTCAGCAAACTGATGAAGATACTCAATGTTATTTGAAACCATGTGACTATGCCACTTCCAACTCTCCCTGGGCTTATCAATTAAAATAGTATTATCCACACTTTGAATTCCCACAATTGCTGCATGTAAGGCACCCCTCCTGGAATACAAGTGAATTTTGCTGACAGCTTGGACACTTATTATCGCTCTTTGTTCCGTCTGGAATAAATTTTTTGATAACTCTTGTTACACCGTTTTTCCAAGTCGTAAGAGTGCTATCATCCAAATTAAGTGAACCAACAAGGTCAACAACATACGGAAGTGGCATTCCATGTCTAAGTACTCCAGAAATCATTTTTGCATAATTCCAATACTCTTTATCAAAAGAACGAGAAAGGCCTTCAATAGTTACTTTATATCCGTCTTTATCCTCATATTGAAAATCGTACCTACTTGTACCGTCTTCATTTCTTGCCTTAACAACAAATCCTTTTTCAACAGAGATTGGAATTGACGGGAATCCATCTAATTTTCCTGTAAATAATTCATAAGGTCTTCCATCAAGAGTTCCTACAACCGCAATCCATTTTTCAAGATTATTCTGAAATCTCACGACTTCAGCATCAAGTTTCTTAGGTCTCTTTGGAGCGTGATGGTCTTCAAATAGCTTTTGTTTTTCCTCAGCTTTCTTATCTGATGCAGAAATTAAAACTCCAGAACGAGAACCATCTCTATAAACAGTTACCCCCTTACAGCCAGACTTCCATCCAGTTTCATAAACTTTGGCTACAATTTCTTCTGAAATATCGTTTGGAAGATTTACCGTTACGGAAATTGAATGGTCGACATGTTTTTGAATCATACCTTGCATTTCGACTTTTTTTACCCAATCAACATCATTTGCCGTTGCTTTATGATAAGGAGATTTTTCTATAATAGAATTAATTTCTTCCTTATTCATATTTTTTACTTCAACAATATTATATCCTTTTGCTTCAAGAAAAGTTTCAAATTTATGATGAAATACAGGATACTCTTGCCAAGAATCTCCTACTTCATCAATAAAATCTACTCTTGCATTTTTATCATCTGGATTTATTTTTCTTCTTCTTGTATAATATACCATAAATGCAGGTTCTATTCCAGAAGTTGTTTGCGTTAAAATAGAAACCGAACCAGTTGGAGCAATAGTTAAAATCGCAATATTTCGTCTTCCATATGTTACAAGGTCTTTGTATAATTTTGGATTTTCTTCTTTAATCCTAATCATAAAAGGATTTTTCTTTTCTCTATCTGCCGACCAAATAGGAAAAGCCCCTCTCTCTTTTGCCATTTCACATGATGATGAATAAGCTGCATGCTTAAGTTTCATATGAAGGTCATTAGAGAAATTATTCGCTTTGTCCGTACCATATCTTATATTAAGTGCCGCAAGCATATCTCCTTCTGCAGTAATACCGAGACCAGTTCTTCTTCCCATTTGACATTTCTCTTTGATTTTTTCCCAAAGATTTAATTCGACTCTTTTTATTTCTTCAGATTCTGGGTCATTCTTAATTTTATTTATGATATTATCAACTTTCTCAAGCTCCAAATCAATAAGGTCATCCATTAATCTCTGGGCTATTTTTACATGTTCTTCAAATAATTCATAATCAAATTCTGCATTTTTTGTAAATGGATTTTTTACGTATGAATATAGATTAATAGCAAGCAATCTACAAGAGTCATTTGGACACAAAGGAATTTCTCCACACGGATTTGTTGATACTGTTCTAAATCCAAGGTCAGCATAACAGTCTGGAATTGATTCTTTGATGAGTGTATCCCAAAATAATATTCCAGGTTCCGCAGATGCCCACGCATTGTGAATAATTTTGTCCCATATTTTTTTAGCATCAACCATTTTTGTAAATGTTGGATTTTTAGAGCCTACTGGATATTGGAGTTGATATTCATCTCCTATTAAAGCAGCTTCCATAAATCCGTCTGAAATTTTAACTGAAACGTTTGCGCCAGTAACTTTTCCAGCCTGAGTTTTCGCATCAATAAATGCCTCTGAATCTGGATGGTCAATAGATATAGACTCCATTAACGCTCCTCTTCTTCCGCCTTGTGCAACTTCTCTTGTAGAATTAGAATATCTCTCCATAAAAGGAACCACTCCAGTTGATGTTAGGGCAGAATTCATAACTGGAGAATTATTAGGTCTCACAAATGATAAGTCAATTCCAACACCAGCTCTTCTTTTCATTAATTGTACTAACTCCTGGTCCAATTTTAAAATTCCCCCATAAGAATCGCTATCCTTGTCATTTCCTATAACAAAGCAATTTGAAATTGATACATATTGAAAGTTATTTCCTATTCCAGCCATTGGACTGCCTTGTGGAACTATGTATTTAAAATCTTTTATTAAGTCAAAAATCTTTTCTTCACTTATTGGATTTGGATATTTTAATTCTATTCTTGCAAATTCTCTTGCAATTCTTCTATGCATATCATCTGGAGTTTTCTCGTAGATATTACCATCAGCATCTCTCAATGCATATTTTTTCATCCACACTTCTCCCGCAAGTGTATCTCCTTTAAAATATTCGATTGATGCTTCTAAAACCTCTTCTTTCGAATATGTAATCTTTTCTTTTTTCATTTCTGTTTTTACAGTTGTTTTCTCGTTCATTTTTTTAATTTTTCTTTCATTAGACAAAAATTTAGCCGACAAATCCCATAACAGCGCAAAATATTACACTGCAACAAGCAGACATTTCAGCATATGTTTTAATACATAAGCTTTCTTGTTTCTCCTCTTGGTTTTGGGAAATAATCGAGTGAATAAAAAGAAATAATTTCAACTAATTGTAGCTTTGATTTTTCGAAATTGGTTTTAGAAAAAACCAGGCTCCACATTTCTTTAATCAATTGTATCATAAGTCAAATTCCTTTAAAAATAAATAAACCACAAATTTCATAATTCACCCTAAGATTTGAATTAGTTTTTCACACCTCCAAGACTCTAAAATTTTAGCCATAATTTTGACTATTTTGCTCCGTAAACAAAGCTATTTCATCTAAAGCTGGCTCAATTTTTTCAGGACGACTTCTTACTTGTCCTTGTTCATTTTCATTAGCAAATTCAATGAAAACACGTCTGGCATCAAAGATTAGAAGTCTATACATACCGTCTTGACCTAATCTATTCTTAATAATCCCAAGCATTGCCCTATTTTCATCTTTCATTTCATCTGGCCTCCCAAGTCCAAGTGCAAGGTCTACTGTTGCTATAATTCCAAGCGATTCTCCAATGTGCGCAGTATTAATTCTTTCTTCTTGGATTGCAGTTCTATTTGTCTGATGAGCTGTCCATACTGGAATTCCGTAATTATTAGCGATGTTTCTGAGCCCCTCTGCAATATCCGTCAAAGCGTGTCTTTTTTCTGCATAAGAACCAAGTGGTTTCATAAGACCCAGATAATCAACAAAAATAATATCTGGAATGAATCCTTCTATTTCGAGCGTCTTTAAATGAGCTTTAATGGTATTGACAGTAATTCCACCCTCTGTGAACTCTTTGATTTTAAGACCCCCTCCAAGTTGAGCAAGTTCACCCAATCTTTCTGATATATACTCTGGATAGTCCCAGACATGTTTTAGCATGACATCTGCCAAACAAGCATCGAATCTTTGACCAACAACTTCTTCTGAAAGTTCAAGTGTATAATAAACTGCCTTTTTTCCTTGCAATAAAGCCGTTGATGCGAATTTAACAAGCGCCATAGATTTTCCACCGCCTGGAGGAGCTATAACAGCCGCAAGTTCTCCAGGAGATAATCCACCCCCAATAAGCTCATCAAGACCTTCCATAGCTGAAACAGGAACTCTAAAATCTTTACTAAGCCTTTTATTTATGTCTCTAAAATAATCGTGACCTGTATCTTTTGGCTGTCCAGCCTTTAGAGCTTCTTCAATGTTTTTTAAAATCGCATCCCACTTATTTTTTTTCCAATCTGCAGCAGCTTTTAAAATAGCTTCACGCATATGTCTTTTTACAAAAAATTCAGTTGATGTTTCTTGAACTTCTTTTTTATCTTCAACTTTTAGTTCTTCTATTTTATCAATAAGACCAAGTAAATGGTCTCTTGTAATTCCTTTTTCATTAAATTGAACTCGGTCTCTCAAAGTATCAAATCTTATTATTGTACTTCTATCTTTATAATAATTGAGCATATGCTCAACCAATATCTTTTGATAGGTATCAAAATAATCACTTCTAAGGACATCAATAATCTGCTCAGAAAATCCACCCCTATCTTCACAAAAAACGTGAATAAGTTTATTTTGGTAGTGAACACCAAGTATATTATCGCCCTCCTCTTCTTGTAAAAAAGAGTTAAATGCGCTACTGTTAAAAGTACTCATAATTTGTCGTCTCCAGTGCAAATATAGCACAAAATATGAAATCCTAAAAAGTTTTTTTAAAACTTATTTAAGCAAGACTCTTTTCGAACTCCTTTTCTTTGGATTTCAGGTTATAGAAAGGGCCAAAAAAATAACCAAGATTACTTTCTCCAACAAATTTATTAAAACCATCTCTTGCAAACATTTCCATCGCAGTTTCAATGCTTCTATCTGAATCAAGTGGCTGATTTCTGACGGCCTCAACCGCATCAATAGTAACTTGATTTATAAAAGGCCTTTTTAAATCCATAAGCTTTGCATTTCTATATAAATCTTGCTCTGCCTGAATTATTTTTTCGTATGTTTTGAGCTTTTTCTTTTTTTGCTTTTCATAACTCTCTTCAACAAGTCTTTTATACGAATATTTTTCATTGGCTATATCTGGAAAATATTTAATCAATGTGTTTCCATTAATTCCGTTTATTCCTTTTATTTCATCCGAGTCATCACCTTTAAAACACTTAAATAAGAGCGCATTTTCTACCACATAGCCCATTTTTTCTCTAAAATTATTTATAGTAATAATCTCAAAATTATCTGGATTTATAAGTGATACTTTTTCAGAAACTAATTGGAAAAAATCCTGGTCTCTGCTGTAAATATAAATATGTTCATCTGGATTTTTGCTATTCAAAATATAGTAAGCAATAATATCATCAGCTTCGATATAATCCTCTTCAACCTGTCTTACAAAAAGCTCATCAAGATATGCTTGAACTTCTATTTTTTGTGAAAGCAATTGAAACTCCTGGGCATCATCGGCATTTCCGATTCCTTCTGTCGCAATTACCCTGGTTTCATTTTCCCAATCTTTCTTACGATTAGCCTTGTATGGTTTATAAATATTATACCTCAATTTTCCAGCATGGAATCCGTCCCAAGCAACAATTACTCGGTCTGGCATGATTCTGTTTATAACCGACTTGGTACTATCTAAAAAACCATAGGTGCCACCACACATCTTGTGATTAGCACCTATTAAGTCTTTTCTTTTAAAGAAATTTCTCTTTAAATTCCATTGTCCGTCTATCAAAAGTGTTTTCATAGAACAAAACTATGGAATTTATTTGAATTGTAGAAGAATATATTAAACTTCTTCTACAGCATCCTTCATAAACTCGTCATATACCATACCCCACTCGTGAGCGTGTTGTTTTTTGTATTCTTCAATAGCATCCTTGTCATTTAAAAGGAATCCATAGTCAGTACACAAAATTTTTCCACCACTTGCAGAAACATTGGTAATGTGATTTTTAACCACAACAAGGTCAGTTTCAAGGGCATATGCATATTCAACCTTCTTATAGGTTGCTTTAACTTTTCTCGACCTACCTAATACTCCTCCAGTTCTGAAAACAAGAGTTGATACGTAAAAAATACCGTCTCCACCATAAGGCTCAAGAGACGAAGGTCCCGTTGGCATTTTTGGAGGCGCAGTATAAGCGTGATTTATAAACATTAGAGTTGAAGTGTATGGAAATTTTTCATTTCTTGTAGCATTAATTCTTGGTCCAAGGTATCTTGTAATTTCTTCTCTGATAACTCTTGCTGTAACCATCATTCCTCCGCCACTTTCACCATCTTCTTTTTTTCCAAGCTCTTTTTCGGAAGGCGTACCTCCAATCGAATCCCAGATAAACAATAAATCATAAGGAAGTTCGCCCTTTTCTTGAGCATCAAGTGTTTCCTTTACGTATTTACATCCTTCTTCAATTGTAGAAACTCCATTGTGAACAATTGCTTCATCAAAATCAACACCCATTGTCTCACCTCTTTGAAAACTGAACTTATTTTCAGTAACGATGAATACTGGCAATATTCCTTGTTTTTGAGCAAATGCTGCAGCTTCAAGGCCCATCGTAGACTTTCCTGTATCAGACTTACCAAAATTCATTATAACATGCCCAGTAGGTATTCCTTGAAGTCTTGTTACATCTTTATAAGCCTGGGACATTTCAATCCACTCTTGTGGCTTATATTTTACATCTTTGAAGTCAATCTTTTTCTTGTAATCTCCAAGCTTAGTAAACTTCTTTTTTAGTTTAGGAGTTTCTTTAGAATCTGTTTTTTTAGATTCATCAAAAATTTCTCCAGTTGAGACACAAATTAAATCGTCTCCCTCTCTCGTGTATTCCTCTCCAGATTCGGAGCGAAGGATTACTCCATCCACTTCCTCAAATCCTTTTGGGAGGTCTTTTTTCTTTTTTGCCATTCTCGTATAAATTAAGTGTTAACTCTGATTATTGTCTTGGACCATTTGATGGTTGGACATAATTTTGCACTTGTTGGTGAGCAACTTGTTGAGTTGGTGCTGGAGCATTTTCGTTAGAAAACGGTTTCCAATCAACTTCTTTTTTCCCAGAACCATCAGTTTTATCTCTCGTTCTTAGATAGAAGATATTTGCATCTTCTTGTTGTTGACCAAAGTTAACAGAGGCTTTGCAGCCATTACACTTAACTGTTGTATACTTAAACTTGTTTTTTGCTACGTGCGCATCGAGCACAAGGTCATCACTACCACAACATCCACATTTTGGAACGTCATAGAATGATAGTTTTTTTGATTCCATTACGGCTTCGTGAAGATTCTCTCCTTCAACTGTAAATTCGTAAGTTCTCTTACCAATTTTTTTCTCGATTCTCATCTTAAAATTTCCCATGATTCTTTGTTTTTATTTTTTAAAAATTATTATATTTAATAATAAGAATCTGGCCCCCAAAAATCAAGGGAAAAACAAAAAAAAATGAAAATTTATTAAAAAAATTTGTGTATACCTTAGAAATACACGGATTCAGAGGATAAGTCTTTGTAGTTTGAGCCTGATTTGTAATTTATCGTAAAAAGCATTCCTCTGTGGAATGATAATACTTCAGCTATTTTATGAATCAAGTCATGCTCTTCTGGATGGATGTCAAATATTAGAGAATCATGTACTTGAAACATGAATTGACTCCTTTTATTATTTAACAATTTCTTGATTTCGAGTACTTTATCTACAATTATTTCAGAGGCCGTTGATTGTATGTAGTTGTTAAAGCCTGCATATGATTTTTCTGGCTTGATAATGGACCCCCATTTATTTATGATATAACCATTATTCTCCGCAAACTCCATTAATTCCTTTGATTTTCTAAAAATAGGATTCAAAAACTCTCGAACTCTATTCATTTTTTCGTGAGGATATGGCAATCCCTCTAATTTCTTTAAAACTGTACCTTCACTTGCTCCATATAATATAGAGTGATTCACAAGCTTTGCTATGTCTCTCTGCTCTATTGTAAAATCATATGTTTCAAATATAATCCTTGCAGTTTCTGCATGAAGGTCTTTATCATAATAATTCTGAAGGAAATCTTCATCTTCACAAAGATATAAAGCAATCCTGGTTTCAAAAGAAGTGTAATCAAATTGATAGACTTTTCCACCCCTAAATCGAGATATTATCATTTCTCTATCATTATTACTTTTTGAAAGATTCTGCGGATTATACTGGTCATTACTCGTTATTCTTCCAGTTAATGTTCGTTTATTGGAATAGTTTATTTTAGCAAGTTTAGCATTATCTCTAAATAAAAAATCCAAATTCTTTTCAAAGTCATATGAGAAAGATACATGCCTTGTTGACATCCATCGAGTTGCCCTATCTCTTTCGCACATTCTGTTTAAATATACTTCCTCTTCCTCGTCTAATTCAAGAGATTCCAATGATATTTTACTCATCAAAAAAGGAATAAATTTATGAATATCTAAATTTGGAACTATCTGAAAATATTTAATTGGTGTCTCCACTCCAAATTTAATCCACCTAATTACATCAAGGGCTCTAATGTTTTTTATAGTATCAAGATTTACATATTCTTCAATGGAATCGTAAGAAAATATCATACAATTCATATCATTCAAAACTTCTGTAATTTTATCTCTGTAACTATTTTCAGTAAGCCAAAGGCTTTTGGCATTGATTATATAGTTCCTGTCTCTATTCCTCATATACAAAGCCCCATTATCAAAGTGTACATAAGTAATAAAATCTCTGTTAATATTTGAATTAATAAAACTCGAAAAATCACCGTGCATTAAAGAGTCAAATAATATAAAATCTGATGGGAGCCAATTCTTTAAATTATCATTTATGAATTTTTCTATATTTTTATAGTAGCTCTCATCTTTTATTTCTTTGCACTCAGACTCATTGTAAGTCCAAACAAGATTGTTTAAAATTTTGCTCTCATGAATTTTCTGTCCTGGAAATCTATTTTTAACAGAATTCCATCCAAGCATCAAAGTCGGAATATCAAAATAATTTTCTTCGGGAATTTGTTGAGTAATTTCAACAGGATAACCACCAAGGTATTCCTTTAACCTAATCGTTGATTCTTCTGTTTCTGATATTATCCTGCAGATTCTAAACATGCAAGGCAAATATAAGACTTATTTGCCTAACATCAAATTAAATCAATGTGCTTATTCATAAAATAAGCAGGATAGCCTACGTGAGATGTAGAGGTGTCCTCAACATTTCCTCCACCATTACTAACTTTTTGTTCAACAGATGCAATTCCAGACTGATACCATTCAGGCAATGGAGTTCCCCAATTGGACTCTTTTTTGCTCAAATAAGTATTTGGACCATAATTTCCTGGCTTTGTAGCTGCACTTCCTTCTGGCGATGGGTCACAAAGACCAAAGAATCTATAAGATGAATTATAAAATGTTCCAGCATTTTTTCCACCCTTAGAATACATAAGAACACTCTTAACAACAGCTGATTTTTGAAGTCCTGATAATAACCCATTCATAACTGATTGAGCAGTGCTCAAAGATTGGGTCCAATGAGCATAAACCATAACTCTTTTTTCAGAAAGAGCAACTGGAGCTGCATTAGCAACATCAGCTCTATATCCAGCTGCTGGAGAACCTCCTGGATATTCTTCTATACCGCAAGAAAAAATAGCAGCCTCTAAAGCTCCAGTTTTATTTGGAATTGTTATAATAAATTCGTCTTCTTTATCTCTTGTTACCTCGCCCGTTTCTTTTATGACACCAGCGCTGTTTAACACATAAACTGTGTAGTTACCTTTTGCTTGAACTGTTGCGCCTCCGCTTGTTGCAACAACGGCTTCCGTAGGCTTATTCAAAGGAATTCCTAATTTATCTGGAAGTCCATACCACTTGGTTCCATTTCTATTATCAAATACAAACATTGGCTTTCCTGGTCTATATTCCCAGTGCCACTCTTCTGTTGTAACTGTTCTAACAAATCCAAATTTATAAGCATTCAGCATTAACCATTCATAAATTGTTTGATTAAAATTATTAAACTTTGCACCACCACAATTTAAGTCAACTGCTATACCAGAGTTGTGATTTGAAAATCCTGGTCTTGCAGTTGCTGGGTCAAACTGGTCTGATGCAGCCGTTCTAAGCCAGTTATCATCGTTTTGTTTTGATTTATTTTTTACATTCTGCCTTCTAAGTTCATATTGTGCAGTAGAAATAAATTTACCTTTATTATCAATAATGTTTTTAAACGGGTCTCTATATCCGCTTTCAAGTTTCAATGTAATACCGTCAATCTGAGCCGCATCTTTCATTGCCTTATAAGCTGAAGTAACTTGAGCAGTCATTGGATAACCATCAAAAATATACATTTGAGCTTGACCAATTATTTTACCTTCACTCCACAAATCCCTTAAACCAAGAGATGTATCATAAGAATTTAAAGTAGTTGTAGGAAGAATAGCAATTGGTTGAGCAACTGGACCACCATTAATTCCATTTACAAAATCTTCATTAATATAATCAGAAACATTTGCGCTTCTACTTACAGTTCCAGGCGAAGGAGTATTTGTTGAAAATTGTTTTAACGCTTCTTTATCTGCACTATCAAAACCTTCTCCTCTTGCAAGAGGGGCTTCAGGAAGACCAAGATTTCTAAATGTGTTTAAGGTAATTGGTTTAATTGAACCGTATCCACTTCCAGGAGCAAATCTCATTCTAATACCCTCTACTGTGGTCTTCATATTATTTGGGTCAATTACATGTTTGACTTTCATAATTTGATAAAGTCCTCCAAATAGTGGAGAATTTTCAAGAAAGAAAAATTGCATTGGATAACATTGAGAATTTCCAAGCATATCGACACTTGCTTTATATGAACGACCAGCTAATACTGGCAACATTGAGCAATCTGTGGTTACTTTTTTATTTTGATTCTCGTTATCAACAAGTCTTTGAAGATTTACAATACTTTCTGCTGTAACTTTATTTTCTTCAGTTCCAACCTGAATATTGCTCACAATATTATTATTTGGATGACCGTATTTAATTACAAAAGAATTTACGTTATAAGTTCTTTGTTTATCGCTATCAGCAATAGAAGTTCCATCCGTATTTCTTGTCTTCGTCCTTGATTCTGGAGTTGGAGTAAATAAAACGTGAAAGAAATTTCTTATTTCAATATTTGCTGGTTCTCTGCTTGGAGAATAAATATCTTTCACATTTAAGTAGCCTGGATTCCCTGGAATTGGGATAAACAAAAAATTATTTTTTGTACAAACCTGTTGAATGATATTTAATATACTCGTATTAGCATTGGGCTTATATAATGGCTCCAAATTTATAATAGCATCACGAACATCAATTGGCTCTTCTGGGGCGCTAATTCTTTGAAGTGGGTAGTCATAAATAAATGTACCATCTGGCACCGATGCCGATTGAGTTTGATTACTAATATTCAAGCATATTTTTCCAGCATTTGGACCAGTTGATACTTGAGTTAAACTTTGCAGTTCTTCTGCAGTTAAATTAGTACCTTCTGCAAGTTCTTCTTGAGAAAAACAAATCTGCTCATTATATTGAAGGTCTCTATGATTTTTTCCAAATCTATCTTCAAGGGCTTTTGCGTTATCAAAAACTTTTCCATTTTCTCCGCCATCTCCGCCTTTATTCTCATCAACATTTCCATTACACCCATTTTTATCACTATAAGAAAGTGCTTGCCATTGATGGAATAGGGTATGCATCTGCTTATATATAGAGCCTTCTTGCTCTCCAGCTTTTCCAAGAACCTCTCCAATTATTTGATTTCTTTCGTCTTCAATAGCTTTTATTTTTTCCAATATTACTTTTGCACACTTTTGGATATAAGCTCTATGGTTTCTCCCTTGCCTTGAATAACTGAATAAACCAAAAATATTTGCAGAATCAGCATCTGTTCCCAAATGAGCACAAACTGAATATCCAAGATTTCCCTCATAATCTACTGGTCCTCCGCTTGGGTTTCCAGAATCAAGTGGGTCTTGTAAATAGGCATTTTTCCATAGAATAATAGAAGATGTTGAAGTCAACAAGCCCTGCATGACTGAATTTTCTACTCTTGGTGGAATTCCATAAAATGCTGGACCTGGATTTTTACATTTATCAAAATCAAATACAAGCCCACCATTTTCATCACGATATTTCATGAGGGACCCGACTCTTTTTAGCATAAATTTTCCGTTATCCAAATTGTCAGTATCTTCACTATCCTCATCTCCATATTTTTTATTTAATGGGACATAGCCAAGTGGTTCATTAAATCCTGCGCTTTCTGCAGCAGAATCTTTATTTACATTTTTAAACTCCACATCAGTAGGAGCTGAATTAGCTTCAAGTGCCCTTTTATGATTTTCTCCTCTAAACAAAACCATCCACCAAGTATTACTTGATTCGTCTGGATGTGGGTAATGATATGCAATTCCATTATTTACTATTCTTGTAGCCAAATATGTTCTTGGGTCAACGAATGTAAGTGGATTTTGAGCATCTCTCACGCCCTCTGAAGTTGTGGATTTTTTTTCAGAGAATAAACTTTGAGCTAATGCCCCTTCTCCAATTGGAAGTTGGTCTTCTCTTCTTGACTCAGCATCTTCAATGTCGGTAAATCCTTGAAGCGCTTCTCCGATAATTTCAACGTTTTGAAGTAGGTGTGGCATAACAAGTTCTCCCCACACTTGACCAAAAGTAAGAGTTTCTACTCCTTTTGTTTCTATCTGTGCTAATTCTGGTGCAGAAAATGCATTAATTTGAGTAAGAATTGTTCCAGCCGCTGAATTAGGTTCTCCAAATTGATTTGGGTTAGACATTACAATTTTCCAATTAAATACGTTTTTTCCACCTGGTTCTGTATATTGTGCTAAATCAAAATCTCCAGATGATTGAAATGATTGTGCAGGAGATGCAAGAGAGCCAAAATAAAATGGAATTCTTACGACTCCAGAAGAATCAGCAACTCCTTCGCATTTTGCATCAAAATATCTTGAGAAAAATGTTGCAAATCTTTTAACTAATAAAAAATCTATATCTGATAATGTTTTCATTAAATTATCAGTAATATTTTGCATATCTCTATCAGCAAGTTCTTGAATTGACTGAATATCGTCTCTATCTCCGCCAAATGTGGTGTCGTAATCTCCTGGTAAATTAGGGTCGTTGCTTCTTGTGAAATAAGCCGCAATACCACCTCTAACAAGAATGTTTGTAGCTATATTTGAATAATATGGTTTATAAGGATTGCCAGAAGACATTTCCATATTATTGACTCTCTGCTTTAAAATACTATCATCTTCTCCAGCTTGTGGATTATTTGCAAGCAAATCTTTAGCTATACCCTCACTTACAGCTGCAATAAAGTTTTTTACAAACTGCATTTCATGCTCATCGACACCAATAGCTTCTCCAATACCGCTTTTCTTTAGGTTTTCATCAGTAGCAGGAACCTCTTCTCCATCTACCAATATCATAGGAAAAGATTCTCCAATAAGAATTCCATCTTCCACCAATCTATCTCTTAACGCCCTCCTTGACTCTTCGCCTCTGTACCCATCAAGACCAGCATCAAGAATACTTCCCATTATAAATCCAGAATCTTTTGCAAGTTGAGAAAATATTTCTCCTATAGTAATTTTTTCAAGTTTACTTTCAGATGAAGCAAAAACTCTTCGTTTGATTTCTTCGTCAATTTTATTTAGATTATTTGTTAAAGCTTGCAAAGCATTTGCTTTAGCCGTATTAATAGCGTCACTTCCTCCTGGTATAGAAAATGCTTTTTCAAAGGCGGCATAATTTTTTGGAGCTTGTCCAAAATTATCTTTCCCATTAAATTTTAAAGATAATAACAAGTATGTATTCAATGCATTTAATTGTCCAGGAATTCCAAGCCTTAACTCTATTGCCTCTACTTTTCCTATATTTGGGTCAAGAGACTCAAGTGTCGGAATTTGAATTGGGATAAACCCTGTTACTGGTTGATTATTTACCAAACCATCTATAGTATCACCCCACGAAACTATTTTCGCAGACACAATTGAATTTGCCATATTCGATTTTAAAGAACCAAGCTGCTTACTTAATTCATCAAATTCCTTTGTTGTATCTTGCGTTTTTATTTCAACTTGTTTACCTATTTTTATAAGGTCAAACACACTTATCACATTTCTTAATTGAGCATCTGTTGCTCCTGGTCCAATTCTATCTTTTCTAAGTCTTTTTACAGCAAGTAAATATAAAAATGGTAGGTCTGCAAAAAACCCCCACTGATTTGGTACAAACTCGCATTTAATATCATATGAACCATCACTTGAATTAAATGATGTGGTTGCTCTTTTTAAATTTAGAACCCAGGTAGCTGGTCTTCCAAGATAACCTTTAAATGTAAACAAAAATTTTGGTGGTGGCCAATTAAACAAAACACTATAATCATGAGATTGACCATCAGTATCTGCATTCCTACTTTGTCCCCCAAATACAGTTAATCCATAAAGGTCTTTAAATGTAACAGTTACTATTGGTTGCAAAGACGCATTGATTTCAATATCAATTCCTGTTATTCCAAAACCAACTCCTTCTCTAAAAAACTGAGTACTAAACAATTTTCTTCCAAGAAAATCAAAAGTAGTTCCACCAACGCAAGCCTCAAGCTTAACGTCAATGAAAAGGTCTTTCATGTTAAATTGTTCTGGTTGTGGATTTTCCTGAGCCATTATCCTCTGTCTCTTTTAGAAATTATTTTTGTATTAACTTCAGTCATTACATCCTGAAGAGGAAAAGGAACCCTGATAACAGTATTGTCTGGAATGTCAAATTCCATAAAATATTCTTCATTTGCCCATAAAATTAACCTCCACAATGTCTCATCATCATAAATGTTTCCAGCAATTGTATCAAGTCTTCCTTTTTGCTTATTATATAAAACAGACTTATCCGTAACTCTTTTGCTAATAGAGATAGCTGGCATGTTTTTTAAAACATCATTTGATTTTAGATTTTTATAAAAGTCGAAAGGCATATTACTTATTTCAATATAAATAATACGAATTAAAAATCCAAAAATAAAGCATTAAGCGCTTGCAATTCCTTCAGTTGGACTAAACATTCCGCCCTTATCTGTAGAAAGTGGTGGACGAGCATTATGAGCTCTAAATGGTCCTATTATGTTGAAATTGATGGTAACAAGGGCCCACATTGGCTGAACCCTACCTCCATCGAGAGTCCATGGGGCATCTGCGTAGTCAAAGCTTACACTATTAACAATAATATCATGATTCCACCAGTCACCAAGGTGAATATGGCAAACTGGAGGTTTAATAAATGAAAATCCTGTCTTAGGCAATTCGTCACCCTCATAAGCAGAAGATGGCCTTGTAAGCTTTGATAAGAATTCAATCTTTCTAACAAAGTCGACTTTATCTCCAGAAAAATATGATGGTTGAAACATGAGATTTTGCTTCATTGTATCAATTCTATTGATTGTATCCTCTGGCTTGCAAATAATTTCTCCATTATTAAACTCTTTCTTGGTTATATTTATATTATAAATATTTCCAGCAGTAGGATTAGACTCTGAATAATTTGTTGGTCTATTAAAATCAGCATCTACACTTCCAATTGCCTCATTAGTATTTCCAAGTTCTTTATTTATTTCATTTTGCTCTCTTGTTAATGCTGCAGATTCTTGTTTATTATTCTTTTTTTCTAAATTTATTTTTCTATCTTCCTGATTTTGTTTTGCCTTAAATTGATTAACAACTCCAGAAGCCCACCCATCAATAGTAGATGAAGGGTCAAAATTTAATTCAGGACTTTGAGTTTCTAAATTCACAGACTCAGCAGCATTCTCATCTAACTTTTGATTAATATCGCTCAACGCTCTTATTTGTTCTGCTCTAAGCTTTTGAAGTTTTTCTTCCTCAAGTTTCCTTGCCTCATTTTGTCTAAAATCAGATTGAGTAAAATGCCCATTTATATCTGCAGAAACTTTTTCCATTGTTTCTGAATTCCAGTTTCTACCAATATCAACCCTTTGAGCATAATCTGTTAATACATAAAAAGAAATAGAAGCATCTCTGCTTGAATTGTTATAAGTATATACAGCCTCAGGTCTTCCAAGAAAATTTGTAGAATTCCAGTTAGCATTTTCAGTATTTGAAATACTCTGAATATATGGCGGGAAATAATATTGGTCTCCACTTGAATAATTCTTAATGAAGAATATTAAATTTCCAGCTTCACCTGGAGCATATTGATTCGCAATTGTAAATCTTTGTCTTGACACTCTTGGCGAACCATCTCTATTTACTCCAGTAATATATGCTCTATTATTTTGAGGGTCAAAATTTTTCGCTAATTGTGAACTACTTTGTTTAATTGTATTTACAATATGCTTAACACCTCTTCTTCCTGCGAGAAAATCTGCATCTTCAAATGGATTTCCTAATATAGTTTTTGCCATCATTGACTCAGCAGAGCCAATAGTATCAATTACACCTGGTCTCAATAAATCTCCATCTCCTTTAAAATACCTTCCACCATTAGCAATTATCACACTCAAAGGAGTTGTGTTTGTTCCAGCCTGAGTCGATACACTTCTTCTAACATTTAATGCGCCTACAGTACTTGCAATCAACTGTTGAAATTCTTCATCTCCAGCAAATGATTGTAGATTTCCAAATCCATCAAGTCCGCCTACTTGAACGTTTCTAATATTAAACGAGTTTCTTTCAACGTTATATAGTCTCATATTTTCAGTCACATATCCTTCGGCATACCAATATGTTCTTTCTGCAGTAATAGTTGGTATATCAAATCTTCCTCCTTGTGGATTTTTTGTATCCACAGAATATGCTTTATCAGAAAAAGAAATCGTTTTACTTTCAATTGAGCCATCTGGATTTGGGACAAAATTTCCATAAGTATGTTGAAGACTGCTATTATAAGCTCCGACCCATATTGATTGTTGTTCAATCCCTCTTCTTATTGGAGAGCCTCCAGTTTCTTTAAATCCAGCTCTTACAGAAACAGAACCAGTGTCCTCTCTTGTTCCAAGTAAAAGGTCAAAATGAGTATTTGATGTTCCGTATTCTAAAGATGCTCCAGCATTTGCAGCCTGAGGAACCCAAATATTTTGACCAAGATTATTAACTCTAAATGTATAGCTATCTCTTTCAAGATTCGTATTTTTTGGTCCATTCTTAGAAATAAGTAATTGTCTAATTAAAATTCCTTGAGTAAACACTCTTGATATTCCTAAAAATGCACTGGTTCCAGCTCCTTCTACATTTACACCGAGAAGGCCAAATGATGAATTTTTAGCAATTGCATCTTTTCTTAAAGTATCAGAATCAATAAGCAAATCACTATTAATAGGAACATTTGCTGATAAATTATCTTGCCTAAAAACAATTGAATCCAGTGCTATATTTGTATCAATTGGAGAATTGGATGCGAGATTATCTGCTCTAAATGGAACTGAATCTATTGCCAGGCTACTTTCGATTGGAATATTCGATGACAAATTATCTTCTCTGAAATCATTAGAATCAGAAAGTAAGTTAGTAAAATTCGGAACATTCGTAGCAAGGTCATCTTCTCTGAATGGAACTGAGTCAACTGCCAAGTCGCTTGTGCTTGGCACATTTGCTGACAAGTTATTAAATAAAAATGGAGTAGAGTCTACAACTAAATCACTTATACCTGGAGTATTCATCGACAAGTCATCTTCTCTGAATGGAACTGAGTCAACCTCAAGATTGCTAAAGCTCGGAGTATTCATCGACAAGTCATCTTCTCTGAAAAGAATTGAGTCCGTTTCGAGATTACTTAAGTTCGGAGTATTCATCGACAAGTCATCTTCTCTGAATGGAACTGAGTCAGTTTCAAGATTGCTTTCATTTGGTTTATTCAAAGAAAGGTCATCCTCTCTAAATAATTTAGAGTCTTTTTCAATATTCGAAACGCTTGGATTATTAAAAGAAAGATTATCCTTTCTAATTTCTATAGAATCACGCTCAAGACTGCTTTCATTTGGTTTATTCAAAGAAAGGTCATCTTTTCTAAAAAGAATTGAATCCGTTTCAAGATTCGTAGTCTTTGGTTTATTTAAAGCTGCATCTTCTTCTCTAAAAGGAGCTGAATCGGTTTCAAGATTTGTAGTCTTTGATTTATTTAAAGAAAGGTCATCGCTTCTATATATTTCTGAATCTTTTTCAATATCACTTTTCTTCAATACATTTTTAGAAAGGTCATCTTCTCTAAAAGGAATAGAGTCTCTCTCAATATCAGAAGAATTTGATGTATTTTTTGATAAATTATTATCTCTTTTTCCTTCAGCAAAATCATCTATATTTGATTTTTTTGCTCCAGAATTTTTGGACAAATTATCACCTCTAAAAGTTTCAGAATTTTTATCAATTGATTCATTATTAGAAATATTTTTACTTAAATTATTTCTTCTAAATGCGGAATTATCTCTATCAATATCTGAATCACTTGGAACATTTTTATTCAAGTCATTCAATCTGAATTGATTTCTTATGTTTTCAGAATCTCTTAATAAATCCTGGTCTTTTTTTGTATTTTTTGAAATGTCGTCTTTTCTGAAAGAAATTGAATCTTCTTCAATATCAGTAGATTTTTTTACATTTTTAGCCAATTCACTATCTCTTTTTTCTCTTGAGCTATTTTCAAGTGGCTCATTATTTTTGATGGTGTTTTTGATTAAATTATTTTTTCTAAAAGAGACGGAATCTTTTTCAAGTTCAGAATTTTTTGAAACATTCTTATGAATATCATTAATCCTAAATTGATTTCTAAATGATTCTGAATCTCTCAACAAATCTTGGTCTTTAGAAACATTCTTAGAAACAACATTATCTCTATAAGAAGCACTATCCTTATCAATCCTATCTTGAACTGATGGATTTGACTTGTTCTTGGCAATATTATCTCTTCTTATTTGTTCAGAATCTTTTTCAAGATTTCCAGAATTATCTACATTTTTAGAAACAAGCCTTTTTCTTGACTCTTCGCCTGCTCTTGTTAATTTGTTAATGTCTTCCTGAATTCTTGCTCTGGCAAGAAGTGATTTTCTAAAGTCCTCAGAAATTTTTTCTAAATCAGTCTCATTCATTACCATTTTGGCAATCAACTTATCTCTTATAATTTTAGAATCTTCTTCTAAATCCGTATTAAATGGGACATTTTTGGCCAATAAAGCCTCTCTTGTTTGAGGATACAAAATGTCATACACGCTTGTTGGTCTAACAATAGTTTTTGCCAACAATCTTTTCCTTGCATTAGCAGAAAATTCTTCATAGTATTCCCTTAGCTTCTGCTCTTGTCTTGCTGCTTCATCATTTGGGTCAAATAAAGGAAATCCGTCTTCCATCAATTATTCTTTGTTATAAATAATGACATAAAAAAAATAGATGGCATTACAAAAATTTATTATGAAACAATACTTGTATCGTCCACAATAACACTTTGCATGTCACGTCCATTAAGTTTGAGGTCAATTTGAATTTTCTTGGTTCCTCCACCACCGCCACCTTCACCAATTTTAGCAAGTTTAGCAAGAGCTTCAGCAATTTTATTAATTTGGTCTCCCATAAGTCCACCGCCAAATGAACCAATAGCCATTGACCATGCAAGACTTCTTAGCATTTCTAATTTTTCTACATCAAGAGCTGCGGCTGCAGCTTCAAGTTTTTCAATTCCGTCAGCAAGACCATCAATAGCATCTGACATAATCATAAGTGGGTCTGCCGCTGTTATTGCTATGTCAGCAAGGGTTTCAAGAGTATCAAGTGGACCTCCACCACCAAATAATCCACCGATAAAACTCATCATACCACCAAGCATTCCTGCTGCAGAGAATGCTAATAATCCAGGCACTACAGCAAGAAGGGCTGCTCCCATTTTAGCAAAATTATCCCAATTTACTTCATTTACTCTTTCAGCTAAATCAACAATTGGATAAAGTGCAAGTGCTCCCATCAAAATAAATGGAGCTGCAATTCCAAGCATAATTCCGCCAAGAAGCAATAAAGGCCCAGCAAGAGCCATAGCAAGTCCAAGGTCAATCATCCAACCAAATCCAACTTGTGATAATCCCTCGGCTGCTGGAACCAGTTGTTGAAGCGCTATTGCAAATACCAAAAATGCAGCAGATACAATCAACATTGCAGCTGCTCCAGCTAATATAGCAACCGCACCAACACCAGACATCATTATAAGACCAAGCAACGCAACTATACCAACCGCTGCAAGCATAAATGTAAGCCCAGCTAATACAGCCTCCCAACTAATATCAGTCATCATTGACATGGCAAATGCAAATGGAATTAACGATGCTCCAACTAATACCATAGCCAATGCTCCTTTAATTAAACCTTTTGCGTTACCCATTACTGAAAAACCTTGAGCCAACGCATTAAATCCAGCTATAACAAGAGCGGATAAAGCTCCAACTCCAGCCATCAATAATAATGTTGGCATACCAGGAAGAAGTAATAAAAGTGCGGGTCCAGCAAGGGCTGTATTTCCAATTCCTTTAAGAACTCCTTTTCCCCCCATTGCTTTTAATCCTTGAGCAAGACTTTGAAGACCTCCTTGAGAGCCTTTTGCTCCTCCAGTTTTTCCACCACTATCTGTTGCTGCTTGTGCATTTTTTTGAATTGCATCTTGACCTTTTGCGGCAGCTGGAGCACCTCCCATAATTTTATCTTTCAACCAACCAGCTCCACCTTTCATTGCTTGAAGGCCTATCATGGCTTTTCCAAGCAATGGAGCAATAGCAATGAAACCAATAATAGCAGCTCCAAGAAACTTTCCAACAGGACCCATTTCTATAAGAGCTTGCATAAATCCAGTAAGAATATCAATAATAGGCTGAAAAACTGTAAACATATTCATTACAGCATCTTTAAATGCAGTTATACTATCTTGAAACGATTGATTTTGTTTTGCCTGTTCCTCAAGAGTTGCCTGCTTATTCATATGGTCTTTAATGATGCTCTCCGCTTGTTCTGAAGTCAAGTCTTTTATGTCTTTAACTCCAGCTTTATCAAGCATACTACCTTCTAAAATTTCTCCATGAACATCAACGCTATCTTTAAGCATATTATTCATCATATCCTGGTCAAGAGGTTTTCCATCTGGACCCATAACTTCTCCAAGTTGAAGGTCGGGCATAAATTCTGCTTTCTTAGAATCTTCGGCATTGCTTTGAATCATTTTCGTAATATCATCCAAAGTCATTCCAGTGGCATCAGCTACAATTTGTAATCTATCTGCGTCAATTGGGTCAAATTGAAACTCTCCAGTTTCTTCGTTCCAATGACCAATATCTTTACCCATTCCCTTAAGAATATCTTGCAATTCTTTTGGACCTTTTCTGGCAGCAGACAATAAATCCATTGGATTAATAGCAGCAAATGAACCACCAGCAAGCTGAAGCTCTGCTGCCATATCCATTGCACCCTCTATTGTTCTCGCCCTCTTTGCAACATCAAAAATCCCATCAACATTTATTTTCAATCTCTCAGCTTCAGCGGCCATTCTCGCCAATGATTCTTCACCACCAGTGAATCCCATTGTACGCATTTTATCAATATTTCTTGCAACACTCTGTAAAACCTTTTTGCTATTAACATTAAAAAGCTTTGCCATTTTATTTGTGCCTTCCATAAATTTCTCAACATCTTCTGCAGAATTTCCAGCACGCATCATTTCTCCCGCAATTGTTGTAACATCTTCGGAAGCAATTCCAGTAGCTTTTTGAACAGCTACAAAATGTTCAGTTGCTGAAGCCAAATATTGTGTATCTGTAGTTTTTAATTCATCACCAAGTTGTCCCATCATTTGAACTGTGTCTTTGGTTGACATATTAAATTCAGCGGCCTTGCTTGTTAAATCAGCCATTTGTTGATAGTTGCCCTCAAACATAAGTCCGAAGTCTTTTTGGCCATCTTTAAAGGCCTGGTTATTATCCATTATTCCTTTACTAATAGCTGTAAATGCATTTTTAGAATTTTTTTCAATAAAACTCCATAGATTTTTTGCTATAGATGTTTGATTAACCATTTCATTCGATTGCTCTTTTACAAGTTTATTAAGATTTGTTTGAGACTCTATTCTTCTATCATCAAGACCAACCAGACTTTCTTTTAAATCTGTACTTGCGCTTTCAGATGTAATAATTTGGTCTATTATTTCTTTTTCTCCAGATAACAACCCATTAAGAGCTTTCTGAACTTCTGCGGCATCATTTAAGTTTATTGGCATCTCACCTAACAAGGCAAGAATATCAGTATTTTTGTCAAGGAAGTCTTCAAGATTATCTTTAGTAACCTTCATTGCTTCCTTTTCATTTTTATTATACTCTTCTTTTAATTTTTTTAAATCTTTAAATTCATCGAGTTGCTTAGCAGTATCTTTTCCGTGCTCCTCAATAAGCTTATTCATTTTTTCTTCTACATCTACAATACTATCGAGATTTTTATAGATGTCATCAAACCTTAAATCCTTTAATGATTTTTTGAATACAGAGGATTGGTCAACAGATTTTTTTAGAGCATCACTTATTCCAAAAGCTTTATCAACAAGATTTCCTATTTCTTTTGTTTGCTCTTGAATTGCTTTTTTGGCATCATTGATTAACTTAGCCTCTTCACGTCTTTTTGCGTTGGTCTTTTCAACCTGGTTTATAAAGCCAGCATAAGCAACTCCAGTTATATCAGCCAAGCCCTTAACAGCACTTTCTTGTGCGGCCAATTTTTTATTAACTGAGTCCAAAGCATCTTGATATGCTTTTACTTTTTTAATTCTATCATCAAAATTATCGGCCACAATTCAAATTTTCCTATAAATAGGCGAAAACAAAAAAACCAAGCTATCGCCTGGTTTCAATATAAGAAAAATGAATCGGTAATTTAAAGAGAAAAATCCACCCTTTTCAGAGTGGACTTTATTTATTTTTTCATCATTTCATTAAAAACTGTTGTTGGACTTGAAGCTCCGTATTTTGCATCAAAACCTTGGAGGGCTGAGTTAAATACTGGCTGGTCACTATTTGCAGCAATCATATCTAAATGAGCTGTTTTTTCAAGAATTTCTGCAGCACCCTGCGGAGTTGAGACACTCATTTGACCATTTCTAAACTGAATTGCTCTGTTAATATTGTTAAGGTTAGGAGCAGCAGAAGGACTTGTTACTCCAAACATTGCTCCAAGAGACAATAAAGTCGGCACTCCAAAAGGAACAAAAAATCCCCAAAACATAGTAGTTCCACTTTCTTTAAGAAAAAGCCTTATTTCAATAGGACTAAGACTTCCATAAATTAAGTACATTAAAAGAAAATATCCAGCGAAAGCTAAGGCCCCAAGTCTAATTGGAATCATCCAATACCACATGTAGGGGATTAAAAGCAATTTTTTCAAGATATTCATAACATTCATTTTATTGGTTCTTCCTTGTTATACGCAAGTTCCGTTAAAAATGTTTCATGTTATCAGATAAAATATTCTTAACTATACCTCTAATTTGCTGATTTTCAGCAAATTTAGCTCTTTTAAATGGTTTTTCGCCTATTTTCGGCTCACTTTTAACCTGGGCTTTTGATTGATTTCCAGCGCTTTCTGGGGCCTTTTCAATGCCTAAAATAGACTTTAACTGGCTTTTAATCATATCTTTACCGACAATATCTTCAATATCGTATAGGCCTTTTTCTTCACCCGTCTTTCTCACCCTTCTAACCAAAGAATTAACGAAAAATTTTAAGAAACTCTCTAAACCTGAAAGAGAATTTACAAGAGCCTGGTCCATAGTTTTAATATCTGCCGCAGAATCTTTTCCGATTAAATTGGCAAGATAAGGGAAATTAACTGGAGCCCCTGATATAGTCTTATTATTTAAAGCATTTTTTAATTCTGTAATATATGCTTTAACCCACCCTTTGTTAATTGCATCAACAATAGCATTATATCCATTCTGATACTGTGCTGTAGGAAAATTAAAATACAAACTTGTTTCAGAACCGCCTTTTCTTGGGATTTTATCAATTCCAAGGAATGGTAAATTTACAAGCTCTAAACTAACTTGTTTTTTTGATAGGTCGGCAGGGGTTTCTGTTGGAACTTCTTTTGCTGGAACCTCCACCTTCTTAACTCCAAACTCTGTATCATCTGTTACAATTACTTTTACTATTGAAGAGTCAAAATTAAGACCAAATAAATTTGAAAAAACACCAGGAATTCTTTGATTACTTAATGTGGTTAATTCAATAAACTCTCCAACACTATTTCCCCTGATGGCTGACCACTTAAGTGGTAATGTAAATATTTCTTTTGTATGCCCATTTTTAACTCTATAAGAAAAAGAAGAGTTTTTAGAATCAAGTCTTTTTAGTACAGAAACTTCATGAGTAATTCCATTCTCCATTTCCATTATTACCTTCCTTCCT
>ERZ1292623.403-Hain-H51-01um-R1-403-length-47104-cov-7_pt2 | contig 32558 bp, 44 predicted proteins | sample MGYA00564398_ERZ1292623 | MGnify/ENA primary metagenome ERZ1292623 (study PRJEB36523, sample SAMEA6512633) | groundwater metagenome | collected 2019-01-07 | study: AquaDiva: Metagenomics assemblies of 32 groundwater samples
CCAGTCAAATTGAACCGCGCCTGATTATTCCGATGCATTATGAAAAAAAAGAGCTGAATGATTTTTTAAAAGAAATCGGGCAAAGCGGAGCCAAGCCCGAAAACAAGCTGACCCTGAAAAAAAAAGATTTGCCGGAAAATAAAACAATCGTATCTGTTTTGAGTCCGGCCGTAAATTAAACATGGAATTTCTGGAACAAATAGAAAAATTGCAGAAAAAGCCCGAGGCGTCCAAAATTAAAATTCTGATTGCAACTGTTTTCATCGTCATGGCCGTTATAATTCTGGTCTGGATTCAGACAATGCGCTACGGTTTTTCAAAAGAAAACAAAAGTCAGGGCGAGCAGTACCCAAAAATCAGCGAGCCGCTGAAACTCTTATGGGGAATCGCCGGCGAAAGCGCCAAAAATTTAAAAGACCGGCTTCAAAAATTAAAACCTTAGATTTATATTTTATTTTATTGAAACTTGACTGAACAAAATAAAAATCAAATAGAGCCGAGAGACATCGTCAAAGAAATGCGCGAGTCTTATTTGGATTACGCCATGTCGGTTATTGTCGCCCGGGCACTGCCGGATGTGCGCGACGGACTGAAACCGGTCCATCGCCGGATTCTTTACGCGATGCATGAAATGGGACTGACTTCGGGAACGAAATACCGCAAATCAGCCGCCATTGTCGGAGACGTGATGGGCAAATACCATCCCCACGGCGACGCGGCGATTTACGATTCACTCGCCCGGATGGCCCAGACCTGGAGTCTGCGATACCCGTTAATAGACGGGCAGGGTAATTTCGGGTGTTTTACAAAAGATACCAGGGTTTTATTAACTGATGGTCGGAGTTTAAGTTTTGAAAATTTAGTTAAAGAACACAACAAAGGAAAGAAAAATTATACATATACAGTTAATTCTTCGGGCCTTATTGCAATTGCCGAAATTAAAAACCCGCGCTTGACTATAAAAAATGCCGAAGTGATAAGGGTTACTTTGGACAATGGCGCCCAAGTAAAGTGTACGCCGAATCACTTGTTTATGCTGAAAAACGGCCTTTATAAAGAAGCTAAAAATCTTTCAGTCGGCAAATCGCTCATGCCGTTTTATCAAAAACTCTCAACAGCAGAAGACCGTTTAAAAAGGGAAGGATATCTGTTGATATATCAAAACAAAACCGGCAAGTGGGTTCCGGCGCATCATTTAACAGATAATTATAACCTTACGCATAAAAATTATTTAAAAAGCGCGGGCCGCGTGCGTCATCATATCGACTTCAACAAACTGAACAACAACCCGGACAATATACAAAGAATAAATTGGGGAGAGCATTGGCAAATTCACTATAAACAGGCGGCTCGTCAGCATAAAAATCCGGAGTACCGCCATAAAATTTCCGAGGGGCGAAAAGCGTTTTGGGCTAATCCCGCAAATAGAGCTCATTATGCTCAAAAATTATCCGAAAGAAACTTTAAAAATTGGCAAAACCCTGAATATCGGGAGAGTATGCGGCGTTCCTTAAGCGAAATCAACAAAGAATACATTAAAAACCATCCGGGAAGAAGACTGGAACTTTCCTTACGAGCCACCAAAACGCTGAAAAGATTATGGCAAAATCCACGGTATCGGCAGCTTTTTCACGAAAAAATTGTCGCTTCAAATAAGAGAAGAATTACTAATCAAACCGGTAAATTAAAATTCTTAAATATTTGCAAGGGCGTATTAGACAAGGGCAAAACTTTGAGCAGGTTGCTGTACGAAAAGGAGAGAAAAGAGATTTATGACTATGGCCGGGCTACAACTTGGGACACCGGAATTAAAAAATATTACAATGGAAACCCAGATCTTGTTTTGCACGAACTAAACCGCAACCACAAAGTTATTTGTGTTGAGCCGGTAAACGAACGCGAGGATGTTTACGATCTCACAATTGATATCACCCATAATTTTGCTTTGGCAGATGGTATTTTTGTTCACAACTCAATAGACGGGGATTCGCCGGCGGCAATGAGGTATACCGAAGCCAGGATGAGCCCGATTTCGGCTGAAATGCTGGGCGATATTGAAAAAGACACGGTTGACTTTGTTCCCAATTACGACGGCGTCAAAGAAGAGCCAAAAATTCTTCCGGCCGCCGTTCCCCAGCTGCTGCTCAACGGCTCTTTGGGCATCGCGGTCGGAATGGCCACCAATATCCCGCCGCATAATTTAAGCGAAGTTGTAGGCGCCACCGTTCATCTCATTGACGACCCGAAAGCGACCACCGAAGACCTTACCAAATTCGTCCAAGGCCCGGACTTCCCGACCGGCGGACTGATCTTCAACAAAAACGACATCCATCAGGCCTACGCCACCGGCCGGGGTGGAGTGGTCAGCCGCGGCGAAGTGGAAATTATTGAAAAAAAACAAGGCCAATTCCAGATAGCAATCGCTTCAATCCCCTATCAGGTCAACAAATCCGAATTGATTATCAAAATAGCCGAACTGGTCCGCGAGAAAAAAATTGAGGGCGTGCGCGATGTCCGCGACGAATCGGATAAAGAAGGCCTGTCAATAGTAATTGATCTGAAACAAGACGCCTTCCCCCAAAAAATCTTAAACAGCCTTTACAAACACACTGATCTTGAAAAGGTTTACCACTTCAACATGCTGGCTTTGGTTGACGGCATCCAGCCGCAGGTGCTCTCGCTTAAAAATCTTCTGGAAAAATTCATTGAACATCGCCGGATTGTGGTTGAGCGCCGGACCCGCTTTAATCTGAAGCTCACCGAAGAAAGAATTCATATTCTGGAAGGCCTTAAAAAAGCGCTGGATCACATAGACGCCGTGATCAAAACCATCAAAAACTCCGAAAATCGCGAAGCCGCCCGGGCGAATCTTATAAAAAAATTCAGCCTTTCCGAACGGCAAGCAAACGCCATTTTAGACATGAAGCTGGCGACGCTGGCCAATTTGGAACGGCAAAAAATTTCAGACGAGCTGAAAGAAAAACAAAAACTGGCCGGCGACCTTAAAACTCTGCTGAAAGACCCCAAAAAAATTCTGGCTTTCATCAAAAACGAACTCTTGGAAATAAAAAAGAAATACGGCGACGAACGCAAAACAAAAGTAATGGCCGAGGGCGTCAAAACCATCAAAATTGAGGATCTGATCCCGGAACAGGAAGCGGTAATGATTCTGACCAAAGGCGGCTATGTCAAAAGGGTCAATCCCGAAGAATACCGCTCCCAAAAACGGGGCGGCAAGGGGCTTGTCGGAGCCGAAATCAAAGAAGAAGATATGGTGACGATTTTCCTGACCGCCAACACTCACGACGATCTTCTTTTCTTTTCATCGGCCGGCAAAGTTTACAAAACCAAAATGTATGACGTTCCCGAAGGCAAAAGAATTTCCAAAGGAAAATCAATTTTCAATCTCCTGCCGCTCGGGCAAATGGAAGAAATAACTTCGGCGCTGGCCCTGCCCAAAGCCAAAAAAGGAGAAAAGCTGTTTTTGGTTATGATCACTCAAAAAGGTATAATAAAAAAAGTGGACGCCGACCACTTTCAGGATGTCCGCCGCTCGGGAATAATCGCGCTTCGGCTTAAAAAAGAAGACTCTTTAAAGTGGGTCAGACTTACTTCAAAGGGCGACCACGTGATCCTAGCCACCAGACAGGGAAAATCAATCCGCTTCAAAGAATCCGATGTCCGGCCGATGGGCCGGACCGCCGCCGGAGTAAAAGCGATGCGCCTGGCCAAAAACGACGATCTGATCGGAGCCGACGTAATCGCTTCCAAAGAAAAAGACGCCTGGCTGCTGGTAATGAGCGCCAATGGCTTCGGCAAAAAAACAAATGTCCGGCACTTCCGGCTCCAAAAAAGAGGCGGATCGGGCATCAAAGCCGCCAAAATCACTCCAAAAACCGGCGCGGCGGTTTCAGCCAAAGTCATCTCGCCCGAACTTGAAGAGCTGATCGCCATTTCCCAAAAAGGCCAGATAATCCGCACGGCTCTGGCCAGTATTCCCCAGCTCGGCCGGTCAACCCAAGGCGTGCGCATTATGAGACTTGACGGCAAAGACACAATCGCATCTCTTACATGTTTGTAAATCCGGAACAAATAATCAAATCAATAGGCCTTTACCCGGGCATGCAGGTCGCCGATTTCGGATCCGGGCCGGGTTTTTATTCAATTCCGGCGGCCCGAGCGGTCGGCCCGAGCGGCCGGGTCTGGGCGCTTGATGTCCAGAAATCCATGCTGGAACTGGTCCGCTCCAAAGCAAAATCACAGCGCCTTTTAAATATCACCGCTCTCTGGGCCGATCTTGAAGTCAAAGGCGGCTCGCAGCTGGCCGCCGGAGTTGCAGACGCGGTTATCGTTTCCAACATCCTTTTCCAGACTAAAAACAAAAAAATCATGTTTGAAGAAGCTTTCAAGATTTTGAAGCCGGGCGGGCGAGTGGCAATAATTGAATGGTCTTCTTCGGCCGGTGGATCCGGCCCGCGTCCGGATATGGTCGTGACAAAGGAAGAAACTGAAAAACTTTTGGCCGAAGCCGGATTTAAACGGGAAAAAGAATTTTCAGCCGGCGACAATCATTATGGTTTGCTCTATACTAAACCCTAAACGCTAAACGCTTTTTCATGAATAACCTCCAAATCATTATTGTTGCCGCGTCCATAATCTTAGCCGTTTTGGCTCTTTTGATTTTTGCCGGTATCTTGCCCGGTTTTAAAACCGCGCCTCCGGGCAAAGCCGGAGAAGTTAATTTTTGGGGCACGATTCCCCAAGAAGTCCTGAATCCTGCGCTCGCTGATTTTAGCCAGCGTCACCAAAGCCTAAAAGTAAATTACCGCCAGTTTAAAGAAAAAACCTATATCGGCGAGCTTGTTGACGCTTTGGCTGCGGGCAAAGGTCCGGATGTTTTTATTCTTCCGCAGGAACAAATCGTAAAACAAAAAGACAAAATTCTGGCCATTGACCCGCAAATTTATCCTTTGCGGACTTTCCGCGATAATTTCTTGGACTTGGCTGAAATTTACGTTTCCGCGGGCGCTATTTTAGGCCTGCCTTTGCAGGTTGATCCTTTGGTTCTTTACTGGAATCGCGACCTTTTGGCCAACGCGGGACTCGCCCGGATGCCGGCTTTCTGGGACGAATTTCCGGACGCAGTCCAAAAATTAAAAATTGTTGACGGCCAGAAAATCAAGCAGGCCGGCTTGGCCATGGGCGAATTCGGAAATATTGAGAACGCCAAAGACATTTTGGCGATGCTGATGCTGCAAACCGGAAACAAAATTACGGATCCTGAAACTTTAAAACCGGTCTTTAGCGAACGCGGAAACGGCCCTTTAAGCCCGGCTGAAGAAGCGCTTTTGTTTTTCGCCGGTTTCGCCGACCCGCGAAAAGACACTTTCAGCTGGTCGCTGGCAATGCCCGAGGCGCTGGAGGCTTTCAGTTCCGGGAGCCTGGCAATGCACATCGGCTACGCTTCGGACTTGGAAAAAATTCTGGCCAAAAACCCCCATCTCAATTTTAATCTTCGCGAAGTTCCGCAGATTAGAGGCGGCCGGGTTCAGGCGACTTTTGCCCGCTCCTGGGCTCTGGCAGTCTCGCGCCAATCCAAAAACACAGCCGCGGCATTGACGCTTATATTTGACCTGACCAGTTACGATCAGCAAAAACTTCTGGCTCAAAATTCTTTGAAACCGCCGGTTTTGCGTAGCCTTCTGGCTGAAAAACCGCAAGAGGCGGCGTTTGAAATTTTTTACGAGGCCGCCATCCGCTCCCGTGCTTGGCTTGACCCCGATCCGGCCGCCACCCGAATCATCTGGCAGGATGCGGCCAAAGCGGCGCTGACCGGCGCCAAAAACTTAAATCAAGCCGCGGACGAGGCCGCCAGAAAATTTAGCACATTAATTCCGTCTTCAGATTAAAATGGCAAACAAAACCCTGTTTTTCATTTTTATTTTTTTCTTTTTATTTTTCAATCCGGCTCTGGCCGCGGGTTTGGTTCCCTGCGGCGGCGAAAGACAAGAACCCTGCAACACCTGCGATCTCATAAATTTGGCAAATACTATAATAAACTTTCTGATTAAAGATATTATCGCGCCGCTGGCGGCGCTCGGCATTTTGGCCGCGGGCATAGTCATTCTGACTGCCGGCGGCTCTGAAAGCCGCCTTGGACAAGGCAAACAAATGCTGTGGAATATACTTATCGGCTTTATCATAGTTATGAGCGCTTGGCTGATTGTAAGCACTATTCTTGCTCATCTTATAACCGGAGCAAAACTGCCTGTCACATGGAATCCATTGACAAATGATTTTCCAGCCTGCAACATTTAATATAAAATAAACTCATTCACAAATTAGTTTGTATAAGAATAAAACATGTTTAACCTTTACAAAATTGTTCCGTGTCGGAAGGCAGCGAGCGAAGCGAGCGTCGGAAACCGAGGGTGTCCGAGATTGAGGGTCGGAACAATTTTGCCATAGAAGTTATCCACACCAAAATGAAGCCGATTTTGCCAAAATTAACATACTTTTCTATACTGGTAGTAGCGTCGGCCAAGCTGGCGCTCGCCCAAATGATTGAAAATCCAATAAAAGCCGAAAACTTCGGTCAGGTAATTGAAACGATTGCCAAAGCTATTACTGCAGTAGGAATTCCTATCGCCTCTATTTTCCTGATATATTCCGGATTTTTGTTTGTCACCGCCAGAGGCAACGCCGAGCAAATAACCAAAGCCAAAACTACTTTTTTCTGGACAATTATCGGCACTGCGCTTATAGTCGGCGCCTGGGCGATAGCAACAGCCTTAAATGAGTTTGCGGGAGGATTATAAAAATAAAAAGGTCGTTAAAATAAAATTATTAAAAAAATTATTAAATAAAAATAAAAAATAATGAAAAAATATTATAAAATTATTACTGGTTCAGTCGGATTACTTTTCCCGGCATTGACTGTTTTGGCTGCAACTCCTAATACCGATACTTTTGCAGAACTTACGAACTATATCAAGGGACTTGTTGATGCGGCAGTGTTGCCTCTTGTTGTCATCGCCGGGCTAATTTTTCTTTATGGCGCGGCAACATTCGTTTTTAATGCGGCTGATGAAGAAAAACGAACCGAAGGCAAATCAATTATAATGTATAGTTTAATCGGAATAATTTTGATTCTCAGTGTTTGGGGAATAATAAATATATTTGCGGGCCTCCGATTTGGCACAACTAATTTACCCACAGTAAAATAAAGAAATCAACTCAATCAGCGTGGTAAAAAAAGAACGGCTTCAATTTTTTGCGTCACTGTTAACACTGTTAATGGCGTTGTTATATATTACAGCGCCCAGTTTGGTATTTGCACAAACCTTCCAAAAACTGCTAAGCGATATAAACGTTGCGATTAAAAGTATTGTTCCTGTTTTAATAGCCATCACAGGCGCGGTATTTCTTTGGGGTGTATTTATTTTTGTAACTGGCGCGGATAGCGAAGAAAAACGAAAAAAAGGCATCAATATTATGATTTATAGTCTGATTGGGATTGTCCTTGCTGTAAGCGTCTGGGGACTTGTGAATCTGGTTATTAAAGCGTTTGGCATTGACAATCCGAAAAAGTTGGATATCCCGCAAATTAAAATATGAACGGCTTGATCATAAAAATTTTGACGATAGCATTACTTATGCTGGGGCGCGTTGCTTACGCAAAGCCGGTAAAAGAAATATTGACCAAATTTCTCAACGAGGTAATAAATCCTCTTATTTATGTTATTTTTGGGTTGGCATTACTTATATTTCTCTGGGGCGTTGTGGAATTCATTGCCAAAGCCGGAAGCGAAGAAGCGCGCACCACCGGCAAACAGCATATTATTTGGGGTTTAGTCGGACTTACGATTATGCTCGGCGTATTCGGCATCATTAACATTCTTAAAAGTTTATTTTTTTAAAAACAGGAAATAAATATACCTAGCTCAAAAATCCCCCGATAAATATCGGGGGATTTTTGACTATTTCAGAGGTTAAAACATCCCTGATTGCTCTTTTTGGTCAAGAGCTTGATTGACCATATGGTCGGCTTCGCGGTTTTTTTCGCGGGGAATCAGGATAAACTTTATTTGTCCGAAATCCTGTTTTAAGTTCCAAATTTTGATAAAAAGAGGAAAAAGCCGCTCTTCTTCAATTTTATATCTGGCGCCCAGTTGATTGGCGACCAGTTCCGAATCAAGCCGGATTTCAACATTCATTTTTTGAGTCCCCTTTTTGCCAAAAAGCTGTTTTATTTTCTTTAAAGCGAAAATCACGGCTTCGTATTCGGCTTCGTTGTTGGTGCGTCTTCCGAGAAACTCTCCGTATTTTTTGATTTCGGCTCCTTTTTCATCTTGAACCACGACTCCAACCGCCGCCGGTCCGGGGTTGCCGCGAGAACCGCCATCAGTATATATGATAATCTTATTATCCATATTTTATACTTTTTTAAAATCCGCAATTCTTAAACGCAATTCATCGCGACTTTTAAAGTTTGATATTTCCAGGCTGGCAGCCAAGTCAATTTTATCCCCCTTGTTTACCGGACTTACTCCGTTTGAAGTCCAAAATCCGATCGCCGGAATAATTTCGTTTGCCAAATTTTTAAAAGTAAACTCCAGATGCGGCCCGCCGTTGCCGAAAGTCCGAACACCTTCAACCTTTAAATTTTTGAACAAAAAAACCGGTTTCGGATTGCCCTGCCCGAAAGGTTCAAAACGGGAAATAATCTCAACCATTTTTCTGCTTGCTTCATCCAGAAGAAGTTCTTTTTCTAAAACCAGCCGGCTGTAAATATTTTCTTCTTGCGGCATTTTTTTAAAAGCGTCCAAAATTCTTTTCTCAAGCTGATCCAGATATTCTTCTTTTATGGAGAAACCGGCGGCCATCGGATGGCCTCCGGCATCGCTATACATTTCCTCTCCGGCTTTTTTGACAAGTTCCAAAACATTGACCCGGCCGTCGCCGCGGACCGAAGCTTTGATTTCTCGAGATTCGCCCTTTCCCCAAAGAACAACTGTCCGCGAAAAACTTTCAGCCAGGCGCGAGCAGGCCGCGCCCAAAACTCCGGGATGCCAATTTAGATTCCCGTAAACCAGGACTTCAGGCAAGGCTTTGACCGCAAGATCGCTTTGAATAAATTTAACGATTTTTTCCATTGCTTCTTTTCTTTCTTTGTTTTTTTCTTCAAGATGCCCGGCCAGCCATTCGGCCTCGTCGGCCGACTCGGTCAGCAGGAGCTGACCGGCCAAAGTGGCGTGATCCAGCCGGCCGGCGACATTGATGCGCGGAGCAAGAAGAAAAGCAATGTCTTCGGAAATTATTTTTGAAAGATTAAGGCCGGCCTTGGCGGCAATTGACCGGATTCCCGGCCGCCGGTTTTTCCCCAAAACTTTCAAACCCCAGTAAACCATTGTCCGGTTTTCGCCCAAAAGCGCCACATTATCGGCAACCGTTCCTATGGCTACCAGATCCAAAAGCCACTTTTCCCAGCCATTAGCCAACCCGAATGAACCTTTAGCCAGAAGAGCCGAAATAAATTTAAACGCCAGTCCCGACCCGCAAAAGTCCAAAAACGGATATTTTTCGCCTTTTTGATAAAGATCAACCACCGCCCAAGCCGGCGGAATTTTTTCAGGAACAATATGGTGATCAAGCACGACAACGTCAATTCCTTTTTTTTGGACAGACTCAATCTCGCCGTAATTGCTGATGCCGTTGTCAACGGTTAAAACCAAATTGGCTTGCCGGCTAAAAACAAAATCCGCGGATTTATCGGTAAAACCGTAGCCTTCTTTAAAGCGGTCCGGAATATAAATTTCGTAATTTTCATAATTAACGGTCCGGAAAAACTCGGCGATAATGGAAGAAGAGCAAACGCCGTCGGCGTCATAATCGCCGCAAATGATTATTTTTTCTTTTTTAGCGACGGCCTCCAAAACGCGCCCGACCGCCCGGTCCATGTTTTTTATCAAAAACGGATCGCAAAGGCTCCCGTAATCCGGATTTAAAAATTTTTGGGCGTCTCCAGAAGTCTTGATGCCGCGTCTCCAGAGTAACTGGCGCGTCAACTCGTCAAAATCTGAAAACTCTTTATCCAAACTTCGGGGATAAGATTCTTCTAATTTCCAAACTTTTTTCATTTTTTCATTTTTAACGCTTCTATTCCCGATAAAGTCCCCTCGGCCAGAAAAACCAGCATTGCTCCGCCGCCGGTTGAAACAAAAGAAAATTTGTCAATCATTTTGCGGCGGGAGAGAAACGCGGCAGTGTCGCCGCCGCCGACTATGGTTTTGGCCCGGCTACCCGCCAGAATGTCGGCAAGCGCTTTTGTGCCGCTGTCAAAACCGCCCTCAATGCAGCCCAGTGGCCCGTTCCATAAAATAAACCGGCTTTTTTGAGCAATCTCGGCTATCTCGGTAAGACTTTCCGGCCCGAAATCGTAAACTTTATCCCCTTTTAAAAGCTCGGGAGTTTTAATATTTTTTTTCTCTGTCCCTCTTAAAATTACCAAATCTCGCGGCCGGACGATTTTGTCCCGGCTAAAATTTTGCTTTATCCGCTTGAAAAGAAAAGGCACGACAACCGCGCCGCCAATTACAATCTTGTCGGCTTTTTTAATAAATTTTTTCAAAAGAGGCGTTTTGGTTTCCAATTTGTTGCCGCCGACAATCAGTAAAAACGGATGCGGCGGCCGGAAAGCCAGCGAAAGATTTTTAATTTCGGATTTGAAAAGCGGGCCGGCAAAAGACGGAAGATGCCGCGTTATGCCGACGATTGAAGCGTGGCGCCGGTGAGAGGCGCTGAAAGCCTCATTGATATAAATATCACCGAGTTTAGACAAGGCTTTGGCAAAAGCCGGATTGTTATTTTTTTCGCCCGGGTTTTTGCGCAGATTTTCAAGCAAAAGAACTTGGCCCGACTTAAGATTGCTTGCGGCTTTTTCAGCGCGAGATCCGCAAACCGCCTCTGAAAAACGCAAATTTTTGATTTTGGGCCTTAAAAACCGCCAGATACCCTTAAGGCTGGGCTGACCGCCGTCGCTTTCCAAATGAGAAATTAAAACAGTTTTCGCTCCCTTTTTTTGAAGCATGCGGATCGCCGGCAAAGTTGATGACAGCCGAAAATCATCTAAAACCCGCCCGCCGACAATCGGAACATTGAAATCAACGCGCAAAAGGACTTTTTTGTTTTTTAAATTCCGGGGAATCGGCGGCAATCCTGAAATCATTTTTAAATTGCCTTTACGATTCTGATAAATTCTTCGGCTGAAAGGCTGGCGTGACCCACTAAAAATCCGTCCAAGCCGCCGACTCCCAAAAACTCTGCGGCGCTTTCGGCCCCGACCGATCCGCCGTACAAAATCGGCGTCCGGTAGGCGGCCGATTTGCCTAAAATATCCAGAAGCGAGCGGCGAATGTAAGTGATCATTTCAAATAGTTCGCCCGGCCTGACCATTTTGTCCGTCTTGACGGTCCTGTTGCCGCTGATCGCCCAAATCGGCTCATAGGCGATTATCAGATTGCGGGCGGCCCGGCGGCTGACGCCTTTAAGATCTTTTTTTAATTCTTCGCGGACAAAATTATGAAAATTTTCACCGCTGCGTTCGGACTCGCCGACGCAAAGCACGGCTTTAAGCCCGGCGCCAAGCGCCGCCTTGACTTTTTTATTGATCAATTCGTCAGTCTCGCCCAAATGCTCTCTTCTTTCGGAATGGCCGACAATGACATAGCCGACTCCGAGCGACTTGAGCATTGCCGGCGAAATTTCGCCGGTATAGGCTCCGGAATTTGACCAGAAAACATCTTGGCCGGCCAAAGCCAAATTGCTCTTTTTTTTGAAAAAAGGAAGAAAAATAAACGGCGGAGCGATTATAATCTTGGCTCGCTTGATTTCTTTCGTTTTTTTGAAAACCGAACTAAAAAGCCGCTTGGCTTGCAGCCCCGAGGCCGGATTCATCTTCCAGTTGGCAATAACAATCTTGGTCATAAAAAATAAGCTGAATTAAAAGTAAAAATTCCCAAAAGCGTCAAAGCAAGCACAATCGCGCCGGCAACTAAAATCCCCAAAAAAATCGCGAGAGCCGCCCGCCAAAAAGATATGCCGAAAATAAAAGCGGCCAAGGCCCCGCTCCAGGCGCCGGTCAAAGGCAAAGGTATGGCCACAAAAACAAAAAGGGCAAGCGGCGCCCATTTCCAGTAATGAAAATGGTCGCCGTGGCGCCTGCGGGTATAATCAAAAAGCCAAGTAAAAAAACGATTGAAAAAATAAAAGCGTTTCATCATAAAAACCGAAAAGCGGTCAAGAAAAAACAGAATCGGAAGAACTGGAAGCGCGTTGCCTAAAACTGCGAGGCTGTAAGCTTTGAGCGGATAAAACCCAAAAAAAAACATTCCCAAAGGAATCGCTCCTCTTACTTCCGATATCGGCGCCGCGCCCGAAAGAATTGTTAAAATTTCCCGCTGAAAAATCATATTTATTTTATTTCAAATATTTTCTTAATTCTGCGGCTGCCGACTCGGGCGAAACCGACACAATCTCAATACCGGTTCCAAGCTCAAGGCCGGCCCAAAGCGCGACCCGCGGCAAAATCTCAATATGCCAGTGGTAATAATTTGAGTTAAAATTCGATTTGGCCGGAGCGGTATGGATAAAAAAATTGTAATCCGGATCAGCAAGCGTTTTTTTCAAAGCTCGCAGTCCTGCGCCGAGAACGTCAGCTAAAGCGGCGCGCTCGCTTTCGTTAATTTCTTCAAAACGGGCTGAATGTCTCTTGGGAAAAATACGGGTTTCATAAGAGACCCGCGGAGCATAAGGCTCAACGACAACAAAAAACTTATTTTCATAAACTAAACGGGTTTTTTGGGATCTTTCCCAGTCAAGCATGGCGCAATGAACGCATTTTCGGTTCTGAAGATAATAGAGTCTGGAACCTTCAAGACTTTTTGACACATCCGGAGGAATAACCGGCAAAGCAATCAATTGGGAATGGGGATGAAAAATAGAGGAACCGGCGCTCCAACCCTGATTATGAAAAATTAAAATATATTCCACGCATTGCCGGCGCGTGAGCTGGCGATATCTTTCCTGATAAACTTCAATAAGCGCTGCCGCTTCGCCCGCGGTCATTTCCGATATCCGGCGCTTGTGTCCGCGGGTGATAATTACTTCATGAAAGCCGACGCCGTCCATTCTTGAATAAAAACCGTTTTTTGCCGGCTCGGGGCAAACTTTATTTTTGCGCGCCGCCAAAGCCGGAAATTTATTAGGCAAAACCGCCACCCACCAATTTTTAAAGGGATTCTCGGCTTTGAGCGCATCTCCTGCGTCGGGATGAGGCAGCCATAAAACCGGAGGGTTCTCTTGGAATTTTAAATTATCAAAAGGGCAGTTTTTTTTAGCGCCGCCCGACTCCTCTTTCCTGATTTTCGGAATCGGCCGCCTTGCCCGGCCGGGCGCTACCAAAATCCAGTCGCCGGAAACCATGTCCTGGCGAAACTCCGGAACACTGCTGATTTTTTTTAGGTTGGTTTTCATCCCGTTAGAAATTTTCATATTTGGTATTTTCCAAGTTGCAGATTCAGCCGTATTTTAACCGTTTCCCAAAGCACCTGAAAATAAGTTGAAAACCGGACGCGACTTTCAGGATCATTGATCCAATAAGCCGGAATAATGCCAATACGGTAGCCGGACTTTCTGGCCAAAGCTAGAACTTCAATGTCAAAACCCCAGCCCGGGATTTTTTGTCGGGAAAAAATTTTTTCAGCCGCAAAATCGCGAAAAGCCTTGAAACCGCACTGAGTGTCCCAAAAGCCGCGAACCGCGACCAGCTGGATAAAAAGATTGCCGAGATTCCCCATAAGCCTTTTAATCCGGGTTTGAGACAAGGCTTGAGTCGCGCCCGGCGCGTCTTTCGGATCGCGCGAAGCGATAACCGTTTCAAAACCCTGATCAAAAAACGTGCGCATTTTTTCAAAATGGCTTATATCGGTGGAATTGTCGGCATCAGTAAAAAGCCTGATCCGGCCATGAGCCGCGAGCATGCCTTCGGCGACCGCCGAACCTTTGCCGGTTTTTTTTAGCTGTTCAATGATAGTCAAATTGGCGATGCTTTTCATTTTTTCTTTTACAATATCGGCAGTGCGATCGGTTGAGTGTCCCGAAACTACGATAATTTCAAAACTGTAAGCCTGTTTTTGCAGAAAAGAGACGACAATATCAATGGTTTTGCCGATCCTGTTTTCTTCGTTGTAAGTCGGAATTATCACCGAAAGATAAACTTCTTGATTAGTCATTGCCTTTATTTTAACTTTTTTTAATTAAAGCGCAAAATTCCCTGCAGCTTTGCTGCGGGGATAAATGCGCGAGGTATTTTATTCATTCCGCCGCCCTGCGGCGGTCCAAAAAAGTCTGCAGAATCAAAGCGGCCGAAGCCGCGTCTATTTTGTCCTCCGCCGCGCCCTGCATAGTTCTGGCCTGAGCCGTGCTGTAGACTTCATTTTCCAGATGAATCGGCAAAGCGAATTCTTTTTTCAGTTTTTCAACAAACCCTCTGACTTCACCCGAAAGTTCGGTTTCCCCGCCGTCAAGCCCAACCGGCAAACCAATGACAATCTCGGAAATATTCTCTTTCAAAATCAAATCGCTGATGTAAGCGCGGACATAAAGCCAGACATTGGGCTGGACCGTTTTTGGAAAAGCAATCCGACTTTCTTCATCAGAAAGGGCAAATCCGATTTTTTTGGTCCCGTAATCAATGCCTAAAACGCGGGGCATATTTCCATTCTAACCCAATTCGGTTAAAATTTCCGCTCCTTTTTCAAGAATAATAATAGTGTGTTCAAAATGAGCCGTCCACGAGCCGTCTTTAGTTTTCCAAGTCCAGCCGTCGAACGCCAGAATTATTTCCGGCCGGCCGGAAGTGATCATTGGCTCAAGCGCGACAACCTCGCCGGCTTTAAACCGGTAACCTTGTCCTTGACGGCCCCAATTCGGAATCTGCGGCTCTTCATGAACCTTGCGGCCGACGCCGTGGCCGACCAGTTCTTTAATTACAACAAAACCCTGCGATTTGGCAAAACTTTCAATAGCATAACCGACATCGCCGACAGCCGCCCCGGCCCGGCATTTTTTTATTCCGGCCGCGAGCGAATTTTTGCAAACGGAAACCAATTTTTTATTTTGAGGACTGCTTTTGCCGGCAACAACGGTTACTGCGGCATCGGTAAAAAGACCTTTGTGTTTTATGCCCAAATCAAGACTGACCGCGTCGCCTTCCTTGATTTGACGCTTGCCCGGCAAGCCGTGCACAATTTCATCGTTAATGGAAACGCAAAGGCTGGCCGGATAAATTCTTCCCGATCCCGGATCGCGATAGCCCTCGAAAGAAGACGCGGCTCGGCTTATTCCGATCTGCTCTTCGGCAAACTTATTTAATTCCAGTGTGGAAACGCCGGGCGCGACCAATTCTGCCGTCCGCGATAAAATACGGGCAAGTATTTGCCCGCCTTCTTTCAATATTTCTATTTCAATTTCTGATCTTGCAATCATTTTATTTGATATTCAAAGCCTTTGCGATGTCTCGATGCACTTTTGAAATTGACTGCCCGCCGTCAATTTCAACAAGTGGATGTTTGCTTCTTAAAAACTCAATTCCGGGAACAGTTCTGTTATTATATTCATCCATTCTGGCGCCAAAGATTTCTCTTTTGTCCAAATCCCTTTTTTCAAGAATGCCGTCGCCCTCGGGGCACGGCTGGCCGATACTCATATTTTGCGCGCCAGCCGCGTCAGACGCGGCGCCGGCAATAAAAGAATGGCTGGTATTGTTAGAGCAAACCAGCCTTTTGGCCAATCGGCGCAAAAGCTCGCTTTCATTGATTTTAAATTCAAATATAAAAATATTCTCTTTGCCGAACAATTCCACTAAAAGAAGATACAAACCTTCGGCTTCATAAAGAGTGCGCGGCGAGCCGTCATAAACAATACCTTTGGCTTTTTCAAAAATTTCCCGCGTTTTTTCCTGAACTACTCTAAGCGTCCAAGCCGGTTCAAAAAGTATGCCTTGCTTGTAAAGTTCAATCTGTCTTAAGGTTTCCGGATCGCTGCTCTCCTTCATATAATCCTTGGCTAATTGGCTGGTCGTAAATTGAAAAAGACCGAACTTATCGGCTAAAAGCTTGGCTTGAGTGCCTTTGCCGGAATTGGGCGGACCGAAAATTAAAATTGCTTTTTTAGCCATTATTCATAACTGCGCATCACAATCTGGGCTTCAATCTGCTTGATGGTTTCAAGAACAACCGAAACTACTATTAAGAGGCCGGTGCCGCCGATGGTCAGCGCCGTCAAACCAGTAACGGCTCTGACGGCCAAAGGCAAAACGGCGATAATTCCCAAAAATATCGCGCCGATCAAGGTCAGACGGCTCAAAATCTTATAAAGAAATTCAGCGGTCGGCCGGCCGGGCCGGATGCCGGGAATAAAAGCTCCGGATTTCTGAAGATTGGAAGAAATGGCGTCGGGATCAAAAGTCACCGCGGTGTAAAAATAAGTGAAAACAAAAACCAAAATAAAATAGAGGGCGGCATAAATCCAAGGGTTGTTCAAAAAATTTAAAGCTACCCGGGAAATTGCCTGGACAAGCGGTTTTTCAATTCCCGAAATGAAATTGGCGATCATCTGCGGAAAAAGAAGAATTGACAAAGCAAAAATTATCGGAATGACTCCGGCTTGATTGACCCTGAGCGGCAGATAAGTGGACGATCCGCCGTAAATCCGGTTGCCGCGCACCCGCCGGGCGTAAGAAACCGAAATTGGACGCTGGCCTTCGGTAATTACCACAACTCCGGCTATGATTGCGGCCGCCGCGGACGCGAAACCGATAATAACCGGCGCCTGGGAAATATCGGCCGCGAAAAAAGTTTGGCTCGCGGCTTGCGGCAAACGGGATACGATTCCCGAGAAAATCAAAAGAGAAACGCCGTTGCCGATGCCATATTCGGATATCAGTTCCCCAAGCCACATTAAAAAAACCGAGCCGGCAGTGACAATGACGACATTGGTCAGTTTGCCCGAAAAAGAAAGCGCGCCTAAAATACCCTGTTTATCAAGCAGCATTAAAAGGCCGAATCCCTGAAGAATTGCCAGAGGCACGGTCAGGAGACGCGAATATTGGTTGAACTTTTGCCGGCCGGCTTCGCCTTCTTCCTCGTAAATCTCTTTCAAACGCGGAAAAATCATGGTCAGAAGCTGCATAATGATTGAAGCCGTGATATAAGGCCCGACTCCGAGCATCATGATGGAAAGATTTTCCATGGCTCCTCCGGAAAAAATATTCAAAAGGCCGAAAAACTGGTTGCCGCTGAAAAAAGCGGAGAGCCTCGCAGTATTTACGCCGGGAATGGGAATCGCGGCTCCGAAACGGAAAATTGCCAAAATTCCGAAGACAAAAAGAATTTTTTTTCGCAAATCAGGATCTTTGAAAATCAATTTTATTTTTTGCCACATATTATTATCGGGTAACTTAAATTACCGTAATTATAAATGATAAAAGAAGTTTTGTCATCTAAAACGGCAAAGCTTCCGGAGGAAGCTCCGGAGCGCCGGTCGGCTTGGGAATCTCTTCGGGTTTCAGTTCCGGAGCGCCGGTCGGCTTGGGAATCTCTTCGGGCCGGAGTTCAGGAACAAACTTTGACGGACTTGACGCCGGTTTTAACCTGGACTGAAAAATAATCCAGCCGATTATGATTATAGCCAAAACAATCGCAATAATATTAAAAACAGTGATTTTTTTATCTTCAGTTTTCATTTTATTATATTTCTTTAAATTCCGGAGTTATTACTCTTACATTTAAGATAACGTTAACCGACCTGACGTCTCCTCCGCTCGCGCCGCTTACAACAATAGTATATTCTCCAAGGGCGGCGGTTCTGGGAATATTAATCCAAAATTCAGAGCCGCTTGAAAATTCGCCTGAAGTCAAAGTTGAATCGCCAAAGTAGCCAACCGCGCCGGAAATAACCGAAGCGGCATTGCTGGAAAGGCTAACCGGCGAAGAAAAACCGCCAAGAGGATTAACGGTAATTGTCGCCCGCGTTGACGTGGCTCTGGGCGCCGCGGTAATCGCGACTGAAATATCGTTTGATTTCTGAAGGCTGAAATCTTCGGGCGCGAGCTGAACATCCACTGTCTGGCGGCCTTCAAGCGTTCTGGACCCCTGCTCCGTTATTACTTTTGGAATATAAGAACCGATAGGATAGGTATGATTAACCTGTTTGGTTGTTTCGGCAACACCGTCAAATTTTGCGCCGATTGCGGGATTGGCAGAATCGCCGCAGGCCGCCGTTACCGCCTGAACGTTTGTCCTAGTGTCAGAACAATTCCACCAAAAAGTGTAATTGATTGTTCCGATGCCGCCTGTCAGGGTGGCGGCAAGAATTGTTGCCAGTGGCGCGTATCCTGAAGAAGGCGCCGCGCTAAAATTAAAATTAATCAAAGAACAAGCGTCGTCCGTCCCTTCGACTCCATAATTTGAGCCGCTAAAACTTATCCAGCCGATAACATTTGAACCCCAAGCCCAGCCTTGCCAATCGCACTGATTGGCCGAAACACCGTAATTTGAACCGGAAAGCGAAATCCAGCCGTCCCAGCCGCCGCCGTTAGCCAGCGCTCTTGCCCAGCCGGTCACCTGATCCGTATTTTCGTCAAAATCGGCCCGGCAGGGCGTTTGTGGACAGCCGACAAGCTCATTCTGATTAAAAGTTATCCAACCAATACGCTCTGACCAGGCGTATCCCGAAAGCCGGCCGTTTGAGGCGACATTAACGCCGTAATTTGCTCCGGTTCCCTGATTAGTACTGTTAAAACTTATCCAACCGATGTTTTCCGACCAAGCCCAACCCGAAAGATTATGCTCGGAATCGGCTGATGCCGGTAAAATTTTCAAACCAAACAAAAATAAAAAAGCGAAAATAAAAATAAAAACCAAAAACGATACTTTATTCAACTTGTTCAACAAGAGTTCCATTGTATTGAAAATGATCCGTTTGAAGGATTATAGGGCCCGAATTGGCCGCAGCCGGAGCCGGAGCTTGAGCAAAAACTTTGACAAGTGCCGGCATTGCTGTTCCAAGGCAAAGCATAAGTCCATGTGCCGTTTCTTTCGCCGCAAAAACAAAAATAAGCCGTCCCGTTTAAATTTAGACCCGCTAAACTATCAGCATTAAGCGTGGACATGCGGCTGGTGGAATTAGGGTCAATATAATAACCGGTGTTATTGCGGTCATAAAAAATGTCGGAACGGATATCATAGCTGTAAATACGATAAAGCCACGAATTGGCCGCCGGATCAACATAGTATCCGCCGTCATCGGAATCATACATTAAGGGAAAAGTAAGGTTGCCGGTTTTGGTCTGGGTCGTGCCGGAAGTGTTGAGCGGCGGATTGACGTTTCCGGCCGGCGGCGCCTGGGTCGGTTCGGTAAAAGCGTCTGCAATAATGGTTAACAAAACAACTACTGCAACTCCAACGAAAATCTGTCCAAAAGATTTTATAAAATTTGAGTTTCTCATGTTTTTATTCTACCACCGCGCGTTTACAATTTGCAAACTAACTTATCCTCATCGTCATCCATACACAACTACCCAACCAAAAATCCATTATTCTATTTTCCCTCCGGCTTTTTCAATTTTTTCTTTGGCGCTTTTAGAAAATTGGCAATGGCTGACCAAGAATTTTTTGGTAACCTCTCCGGAACCAAGCAGTTTGACTTCAGGGAGTTTCCCGGCGCGCCGAGCCACTAAATTCTTTTTTGCCAGTTCTTCGGGATTGATCCTTGCGCCGTCTCCGAAATGTTTTTCCAGATCTTCAACATTAACAACGGCTGTGGCGCGCGGTTTGGCAAGTCGCATCCGGTAGCCGCGCAATTTCGGCATTTTTTTAATGACATCGCGCAATTCCGGACGGATCCGATGGCCGGCCCGGGCTTTCTGGCCTTTAATTCCCCGTCCGGAATAAGTGCCGCGCTTTCCTCCGCGGCCGATCCGCTTGCGGTTTTTCTTTGGGGTTTTAGGTTTTAATTCATGAAACTGCATAATATATTTTTAATTTTTAGCTGTTATTTCCAGTTTTTGGTCTCGGCTTTTCAATTTTTTTAAGGCTTCTATCGCGGCTTGGGCGCTTGAAATTTTATTTTTGGTCCGCGACAAAATTTTAGCGGAAGCATTCTTTATTCCGGCAAAATCAAGCACCGTCCGGACCGAACTTCCGGCTACGAGGCCATGGCCTTCCCCGGCCGGGCGGATAATGACCCGGGCGCTGGCGAATTTGCCGTCAATTCCGTGCAAAATTGAACTATGTTTGGTCATAAAAACTTTTATCGCATTTTTACGGGCCTGGCGATAAGCTTTTTGAATAGCCGCGGCAGTATCGGCGGCTTTGGCCGTGCCGACACCCACTTCTCCCAAGCGATTGCCGGCAACCACGGTCGCCCGAAAACTGAAACGTCGTCCGCCGGCGACAACCCGCGCCACCCGGCGCAGATCAATCAGTTTATAATCAAAATCAGGTTCGTTTCTTGATGATTTATTGAAAAATTTAGCCATGATAAATCTAATTTAAAAAATAAGGCCGCCTTCTCGCGTCCCCTCGGCCAAAGCCCGGACCCGGCCGTGATAACGGTAGCCGCCGCGGTCAAAAACGACTTCTTTGATTTTTTTATCAAGCGCGGCTTTGGCCAGCAAAAGCCCGAGGGCTTTGGCTTTCTGAATTTTGGTTAAAGATTTTCCTTTCGGATTTTTAACCGCGCTGTCGGAAAGCCCAAGAATAGTCCGGCCGCCGGAATCGTCAACCAGCTGGACAAAAATGTGTTTGTTTGAACGGAAAACCGAAAATCTCGGACGCGCTTTTGTGCCTGAAACAAGCTGTCTTATTTTTTTGCGCCTTTTTAATCTTTTTGAAATTTTATCTGTCATAAATTATTTAACAAATTTTAAGCCGCGGCGGCAGCCACCTTTTTGCCGGCTTTTCGTCTGATAATCTCGCCGACGTAGCGAATGCCTTTGCCTTTGTAAGGCTCGGGTTTTTTGCTGGCTCTGATTTTGGCGGCGGTATTGCCGACCAGTTCTTTGTCCGAACCCGAAACCGTAATCGTATTTTTCTCAACTGAAAAATTTATGCCGGCCGGCGCGGGAATTATGACCGGATTTGAAAAACCGAGATTCAAAACCAGCGCTCCGTTTTTGATTTCAGCCCGAAATCCGATTCCTTCAAGGCTGAGCTGTTTTTTGTAGCCCTCTTTTGCGCCCCGGATCATATTTTTCAAATGGCTGGCGAAAGTTCCCAGATACGCTGATTTTTCTTTTCCGATTTCATCGGCCCTGACATAAATTTCTTTGTTATTGGCGCTGCCGAAATCAAAGTGAATTCCGGGCGGAACTTTGCGGCTAATTTGACCTGACGGTCCGCGGACAACAAGCAGACCTTCTTTCATTTCCACTGATATTCCTTCGGGAATCGCTATTGGTTTTTTGGCTAAACGTGACATAATTTTACCAAATTATTCCTAAAATTTCGCCGCCGGCTTTAATCTGACGGGCCTTTTGGCTGTCAATAACCCCCGACGGCGTGGAAAGAATATAAAAGCCAAAACCGCTTTTAGCCGGCTTAAGCTCGCGCCATCCCGAATAAACCCGGCGCGACGGCTTGGAAATCTGTTTAATTTCCGAAATTTTAGGGCGGCCGGAGGCATCGTAAAGCAAAACAATCTCAATATTGCGCTTGTTTTTCTTGCCTTTGGAACTTACTTCACCGACAAAATTTTTCAGTTCCAACAGTTTGGCAATCTCCAGTTTCACTTTGGAGTAAGGCAAACTGACCGAAAGCAACCCGGCCATCTGGGCGTTTTTTATGCGGATTAACATGTCGCCAATCGGATCTCTTACCATGATGATTTGCGCACTCCCGGGATTTCTCCCTCATTGGCTAATTCTCTGAAACAAATGCGGCATAAATCAAAATCACGCAGGTACCCTCTTTTCCGGCCGCAACGGAAACAACGCCGAACCACCCGCGACTTGTATTTCGGTTTCTTGGCAGCTCTGGCAATAACTGATGTTTTAGCCATATTATTTTTTTCCGCCCGATCCGCCTTTGACGGATTTGGCGGAAAAAGGTATGCCCAAAGCTTGATACAAAGCTTCGGCCTGTTCGCGCGAGGACGCTCTTACGGTCAAAGTAATCTCAAAACCAAAAAAGGTTTTAACTTCCTCTCCCGCGATTTCAGGAAATACAATATGCTCTTTAAAGCCCAAAGTCAAATTGCCTTCGGAATCAATGGATTTGGGATCAATGCCGCGAAAATCGCGCAGCCGCGGCAAAGCGGCGTTGATCAGGCGATCCAAAAAATCATACATTCGTTTTCCGCGCAAAGTGCAGGAAAGACCTACAACCTGGCCCTTGCGGGTTTTAAAAGTTGAAATGGCTTTGCGGGCTTTCCGGAAAACGCATTTTTGGCCGGTTATTATTTCAAGATACTTTTGAACGGCTTCAATTTCCTTTTCTTCTCTGCGGCCAACGCCGGAATTAATGACAATTTTAAGCAAACGCGGCAAAGACAGATCATTTTTAATCTTGAATTCTTGTTTCAGCCGGATAGCGACTTTATCTTGATAATGTTTTTTTAATTGAGTCATGGTATTAGCGCCGAGCATTTCCGGCAAACTCTGTTTTTTTTGCCGGAAGCGTCAACGGTTATCTTGGGCCTCCGGGCTTCTTTGCATGACGGGCAAATAAGCATTACTTTGGAAACCGGCATCGGAGCCGGTATTTGAACAATCTGGCCCTTTTCGCCCTGCCGGCGCGGCCGACGGTGGCGCTTGAATAAATTCAAACCTTCAACCACGATCCGGCCAACTTTGGGCAAAACCAAAATAATCCGGCCGGACTTGCCGCGGTCGCGACCGCTTAAAATTTTAACCAAATCGTTTTTTTTAATTCTGAATCGGCTCATAAAAAAATAATTATAGGACTTCGGGGGCTAAAGAAATAATTTTAACAAAGCCTTTTTCCCTCAGTTCTCTCGGTATCGGCCCGAAAATGCGGCCGCCTTTGGGCTCCTTGCCGTCCAAAATCACGGCGGCATTGTCGTCAAAACGGATATAGGTTCCGTCGCGACGCCGATATGGCTGGCGCTGGCGGACGATAACTGCCCGGACAACTTCTTTCTTTTTGACTATTTTTCTCGGCTCGGCTTTTTTTACCGAAGCCACGATTAAATCGCCGATGCGGGCGTATCTCCGGCCCGAACCGCCTAAAACCCGGATACATTGAATGAGTTTTGCTCCGGAATTGTCGGCTACCTGCAGCATTGAACGGGTCTGAATCATGATATTTTTTCTTTAATTATCCATTTTTTGCTTTTGGAAAGCGGCCGGTGCGTTTCAATTGTGACAAAATCGCCGACCTTGCATGCGCCGTCTGCGGACGCGGCCTGATATTTTTTGGTTTTGCGGTAATATTTTTGGTATTTCGGATGCTTGATATAGCGCGTTACCGCCACCACTGCTGTTTTTCCTCCGACAACCGAAACAACTTTTCCGCGAAAACTTTGCTTGATTTTGTTTTTGGGTTCAATCATATATTATTAAATTTCAATTTGGTTAAAATGCGGGCGATTTCACGGCGGACCTGACGGCCTTCTTTTACATTTTTGGTTTTGCTCTGCCCGCTCTTAAATCGGAACTGCCTTAACCGCTCCCGCGAGTTAGCAAGCGTTCTTAAAAGCTCGGCCTGATCATTTTCTTTTAATGTTTCTTTTTGATTCATCTTAGTTTATCGGCTTATAATTTTGGTTTTAATGCCGAGCTTGGCTCCGGCTCGGCGAAGAGCTTCCCGGCTCAAAACTTCGGACAAGCCGTCAATTTCAAAAATAACGCGGCCGGCCCGAACCACGGCATAATAACCGACCGGGTCTCCTTTTCCTTTTCCCATTCCGGTTTCGGCCGGTTTGGCGGTGCGCGGCCGGTCCGGAAAAATGCGAATCCACATCTTTCCGCCCTTCTGAATATAGCGGGCGATCGCTTTGCGCCCGGCTTCTATCTGCTCGGCTGAAACCAAACCGCCTTCCTGGGATTTTAAGGCAAAAGAACCGAAAGAAACAAGAGTGCCGCGGCTCTCAAAACCCTCTTCGGAATGGCGGAGTCTGTGCCACTTGCGGTGTTTGACTTTTTTAGGAAAGAGCATTTTCTTTTTTGTTATCGGCAAACACTTCGCCTTTATAAATCCAGACCTTGATGCCGATGTCGCCGTAAGGAAGACTGGCTCTTTGGCGGGCAAAATCAATGTCGGCTCTTATTGTCTGCAAAGGAATGCGGCCGTTCATCAGCCACTCCCGACGGCCCATTTCTGAACCGTCAAGACGGCCGGATAAAGCGATTTTCACTCCTTTAACTTCGCGGTGACCCGACACTTTGGCAATGGTCTGTTTAAGAATCCGGCGAAATGACATCCTTTTCTCCAAACTTTCGGCAACCATTTTTGCCACAATGGCGGCGTCTATTTCCGGATTTTTAATCTCTTCAATCGTAAGCCGCAGTTCTCTTGGTTTGGGTAAATTCCATTTTGCCATAAATTTTTCTATTTGATTTTTCAAAATCGCGGCTCCGGCTCCGGCTCGGCCTATAATCAGCCCGGGACGGGAACTGAAAATAATGATGTTGAGCGTTGCCGGCGAACGTTCTATTTCTATTTTAGAAACATACATTTTAGCCATCTTCTTGCGAAGATGATCGCGAATCAAAACATCGGCCTTTAAAGACACGCGGTAATTTCGCAAATCAAACCAGCGCGATTTCCAATCGCGTATTTCGCCTAATCTGAACGAATATGGATGAACTCGGTGGGTCATGATAGCTTTTAGTTTTTAACTGGCAGGGTTTTTAGCCTCTCGGCATGAGCTCGGGACGAAGGCTTCTTGGCGGGTAATTCTGAAAGAGTTATTGATACATGGCTGGTTTTTTTCCTGATCATTGCCGCCATGCCGCGGGCCCGGGGAGAATACCTTTTAAAAACCGGACCCTCATTAACCGTTAATTTGGAAATATAAAGATTGTCCGGCTCTTTTGAAAAATTTTTCCGGGCGCTTGAAACCGCTGAATTCAAAAGCTTCAAAATATGTCTCGCTCCTTTCTTTGGAGAAAATTTCAAAATGCTGATAGCCTCGCTAACCGGCTTATTTCGCGCCGGGTCTGCCGCTAATCGGACTTTGCGCGGAGCAATCCGCAGATAATTCAATTCAGCTCGCATAAATTTTAAGTTTTGGCCTTGGCGGCTGGCGCGGCGGCGGCGCTTTCGGCAGCTTTTTGTTCAAGCTCCTTCTGCATCTTGCCGCCGTGACGGATAAATTTGCGGCTAGGCGCGAATTCGCCGAGCCTGTGTCCGACCATTTCTTCAATAATGGCGACTGGAATAAAATTCCGGCCGTTATGAACCTCAAAAACGCGACCGACCATTTCCGGGCTGATTTGGGAATCACGCGACCATGTCCGAACAGCCGTTTTGGAGCCCGGCGCCAAACGGCTGATTTTTTTCAATAATTTAGGGTCAACATAAGGACCTTTTTTGGATGATCTCGTCATTGTTATTTCTTTCTTCTTTGAAGAATAAGAGCCGCTGAATATTTGCGGCGTTTGCGGGTTTTGACTCCCCTGGTGCCGCGGCCCCACAAATTTTTCGGCCGGCGAGTGCCGCGCAAAGTCCGGCCTTCGCCGCCGCCGTAAGGATGATCAACCGGATTCATGGCCGAACCCCTGACAGTCGGCCGTATGCCCATCAAACGTTTGCGACCGGCTTTTCCGATTGTGACAAAACCGTGTTCTTCGTTTGAAACCTGACCGATTGAAGCCCAAGCATTTTTATTGATCCGCCTGATTTCTCCGGAAGGCATTTTTATCTGAACGTGCCTCTCTTCAATAGCCAGAATTTCAGCCCTTGCGGCCGCGGCCCGGACCAATTTTGCTCCGCCGCCCGGCTCAACCTCAATATTATAAACCAAAGTTCCGGTCGGAATCAAGCCGAGCGGACGACGGTTGCCCGGGGCCAGCGGCGCGTTTTCAGACGCGATAACTTTTTCGCCGGGTTTGACTCCGGACGGCATAAGATGATAGCGTTTTTCGCCGTCGGCGTAAACAACCAGGCCTATGAATCCGGAACGGTTGGGATCATACTCCAGACTTAAAATTTTGGCGGAGATATTGCGTTTGCCGTAATTAAAATCAATCTGGCGCATTACTTTTTTAACGCCGCCGCCGCGGTGGCGCGTTGTTATCCGGCCGCGGTTGTTCCGGCCAACCGACCGCTTCCCGCCCTTGGTCAGACTTTTTTGGGGGCCGCCGCGGCTCAAAAGCTCGCGGTAATTTACGACCTGCATTTGGCGGCGGGATGGAGTTGTGGCTTTATAAGATTTCATACAAATTCTATTTTTTGGCCGGCTGCCAGTTTAACGATTGTTTTTTTGTATCCCGGACGCCGGCCTAAATTCCGGCCGACGCGGCGCTGGCGCGAAGGCGCGTTAATAATTTTTACTGCCGTTACCTGCACTTTATACAATTCCTCAACCGCTTTTTTGATCGCCGGCTTATTCGCGGCCTTGGCGACGCGAAAAACATAAACCCCGCGATCTTTCAAAACCGATGCTTTTTCAGTGATGTGCGGCCGAACCAAAAACAGACCGGCATTTTGAGAAAAACCAAGACTGGTTTCGGGTTTAATTTCCGGCGCGGTTTCGATTTTGGCGGCAGGCTGCGGCTGACGGCTTACAACGCCCTCAATCTTTTTTCTTTGTTCTCTTTTTTTAAAAAAATCCAAAAGTTTCATGGCAGTTTAATTATTATTTGGCGATGTTTATAAAATCTTTCTTCCCTAAAATCAGGAATCTTGCCGAAAGCGCGTCCAAAACGTTTAAATTTCTGGGCTGAATCGTTTTTAAACCGGCAATATTGCGGAAAGCTCTGACGCTTTGCGGATTTTCCGGCCCGATAATAATTTTTGTCCCTTTTTTGGCAAGCCCCTCAAAACCGCCAATCCGACTTAAATCTTTTAAAATTTCGGCGGCCCGGCGGGTTTTAGCCTCCTCTAATTCTATCCGGTCCAAAATCAAAATTTCGCGGTCTGATAATTTTTTGGCCAAAATCATGTTAAAAGCTTTTTTGCCGGCTTTTTTGTTTATTTTCCGGCTGTATTTTCTTTGGCCGGTCGGGCCGTGAGTTACGCCGCCGCCGATCCAAATCGGCGAACGAATTGAACCGTGCCGGGCCCGTCCGGTCCCTTTCTGCCGCCACGGTTTTTTGCCGCCGCCGCGAACTTCACCGCGATCTTTGGTTTTGGCCGTCCCGGCCCTTTTATTTGCCCGCATTGATTGGGCAACCTGATGAACCAGGTCGGAATTCCATTTCAATCCAAAAACGCTCTCGGGCAATTTAAGAGTTTCGGTTTTTTCCCCTTTTAAATTGTAAACCGGAGCTTCCATAAATTAAGTTTTGACAATCTCAACCAGCGTTCCCCGCCGGCCCGGAACCGCGCCTGATATTAAAATTAAATTTTTGTCAGGATCAACTTTTAAAATTTCAAGATTTTTAACCGTTATCCTCCGGCCGCCCATCCGTCCGGCCATCCTTTTTCCTTTCAGTATCCTTTGCGGCCAAGTCGCTCCGATTGATCCCGGCTCGCGCTCGGAATGTTTCTGTCCCCGGGTCCTTGATCCGCCGGCAAAACCGTGGCGCTTGACCACTCCCTGAAAACCTTTGCCTTTTGAAATCGCGCTCACTTTCACCCGGTCGCCCTCTTTAAACTGGCTGGCGTCAATCGTATCGCCCAGCTTAAAATCATCAGGCTTTTCAACCCTGAATTCTCTTAACCATCTTAAACTTTCGGTTTTTATTTTTTCATTTTTGCTTTCGACCTTTTTGAGATGCCCTTTCTGCGGCTTTTTGATTCTTTTTGCGCTTTTTAGGCCAAAACCAATCTGAACGGCGTCATAGCCGTCTTTGTCTTTGGTTTTAATCTGGGTTACGGCCGCCGGGCCGGCTTGGAGCGCGGTTGCCGGACGAACCCGTCCGTCTTCCAAAAAAACCTCAACCATTTCTTTTTTTTGACCTAAAATAAAATTCATATCAATTTATTTACCAAAAAACTCCGGAAAACCGGAGTTTTTATCGCCAGTCCCAATAATATATATATCTACATCATTTTTATCTCTATGTCCACCCCTGCCGGCATATTGAGATTAGTCAAAGAATCAATAATTTTCGGGTTCGGATTTAAAATATCTATCAATCGTTTGTGGACCCTCATTTCAAACTGCTCCCTGGCATTTTTATGAACGAAACTTGAACGGTTAACGGTATATTTTCTGATTTCGGTCGGCAACGGCACGGGACCGGTGATCGCGGCGCCGTAGCGCAGAGCGGTTTCAACAATTTGTTTGACGCTGGAATCCAAAATTTTGCTGTCATAACCGCGAACCCGGATCCGCAGTTTTTGACCCTCTTCATTTTGGGCCGGTTTAGGTTTTTTAACGATCTTTGCCACGACTAAATCAAAAAATTAATTGTTATTTTATGATTTTGGTGACAACTCCGGCGCCGACGGTTTTGCCGCCTTCGCGGATGGCAAAACGCTGGCGCTCTTCCAGAGCCACCGGAGCAATCAATTTAATGACTAAATTAACGGTATCGCCCGGCATAACCATCTCCGTTCCCTGAGGCAAAGCCGCCTCGCCGGTAACGTCGGTGGTCCGGAGATAAAACTGGGGTTTGTAGCCGTTGAAAAACGGAGTGTGGCGGCCGCCTTCTTCTTTGGTCAAAATATAAACCTCGGCGTTAAATTCAGTGTGAGGAGTGATGGAGCCGGGCTTGGCCAAAACCTGTCCGCGCTCAACGTCTTCTTTTTTCAGGCCGCGCAGAAGTATTCCGGCATTGTCTCCGGCCAATCCTTCATCCAATGATTTGTTGAACATTTCAATGCCGGTCACCGTGACTTTCTGAGTGTCGCGCAAGCCGACCACTTCTATTTCTTCGCTGACTTTGACTTTACCGCGTTCAATCCGGCCGGTAACGACCGTGCCGCGGCCTTCTATTGAAAAGATGTCTTCAATCGGCATTAAGAAAGGCTTTTCAATTTCCCTGACTGGCTCGGGAATATATTCGTCAAGAGTTTTAGCCAGTTCCAAAACCGGTTTGACCCATTCGTCATCAATCGATTTGGCTTCAAGAGCTTTTAAAGCCGAACCTCTGATAATCGGAGTTTTGTCGCCGGGGTATTCGTATTTATTTAAGAGCTCGCGAACTTCAGCCTCAACCAAATCAACCAAATCCTTGTCTTCGGCGGCGTCAACTTTATTCAAGAAAACAATTATTGCCGGCACGCCGACCTGCCGCGCCAAAAGGATGTGTTCCCTGGTCTGGGGCATCGGCCCGTCAACCGCCGAAACCACCAAGATCGCGCCGTCCATCTGGGCCGCGCCGGTAATCATGTTTTTGATGTAGTCGGCGTGTCCGGGAGCGTCAATGTGGGCATAGTGGCGTTTTTCGGTTTCATATTCGGAATGATGCAGCGCTATGGTTATGCCACGCTGTCTTTCTTCGGGCGCGTTGTCAATATCCTCAACTTTTTCAATCCTTACTTTGTTCCCGGCCAGATTAAGCACATTCAAAATAGCCGCGGTTAAAGTTGTTTTGCCGTGGTCAACATGGCCGATGGTGCCGACATTGATATGCGGTTTGGTCCGCTCAAATTTTTCTGCCATAATTTATAAATTCAATTATTGATTTTAAACTAATAATAAAATCTAAATAACCTTTAAAAGGTTAAGACCTGTAAATTACATATTATTATAAAGCGCTTCCGGAGTCAATAACAAATTAATGCCAGGTTTCTTTATCCGGCGGATTTTGTTTTTTTTCTACGGTTCCCGTTTTTGGGTTAATTCTATATTTTTTTCTTATATCAGGGACGGGGCCGATCTTTTTTCTTTCTTCAATAACCTCTTCTAATTCTTCAACTGTGTCATCAATATGCTTGCTGCGAAGTTCTTCCGGCAATTTATTAAATAATTCCTCTCTTTTATCATTTGGTTGATGAAATTGTTCTTGAAGCATAATATATTTTTATTTAATAAAAACGACCTTATAAAATACTAACATATTTTATGGATTTATGCCATTTCCTTCGTTAGGTAATTAAATTAAAAAGAGGAAGTATTATAAATACTTCCTCTTGAACTTCCTTTTGAAAACATTAGAACATATAACTCATAGCAAGACCTGTTGAAACCCAACTTCTAAATTGGGCTTCAAGATTAAAGTTCAAATTACGGACTAATGCTAATGGTAATTTCAGCCCGACAAAAACTCCAACGTTATTTTTATCGCTGTAGGCAGCAGAGCTTTGGAACGTAAAAGTCGAAATTTTAATTGTCGTTTCCGCGTCTGCTCCGGACCAATATAGAAAAGGGCCTGTATATAGAATTGCTTCTTTTATTTTAGTCTGTAAACCAAGACCAGCATTAATCTCCCATGGTCTCTTGAAACTTATATCAGCGGATACCGGAAATTGTAATCCGGAAACAGTAACGGTGCCGGTTTTTTGGTCAGAATAATCTGAAAACAAGCTTCCTTGCACAAAAGGGCTTATCCCCAAGTAATGGTTGATATTAAAAAATCTTTTCATTCCTATTGTTACAAACGGCTTAAAACCACTGTTGAAATCTTGGGAATTGTCAAAATCGAAACTGCCGTCAATCTTCATGCTAACGCCTCCAACCCTGGCATAACCCTCAAAATTTTTCAGGAATCCGTAACTTGCCTGAACGTATGCTTGATTCTGTTTAACAACACCTTCATTAAAACTGTCTGAATTGCTCGGCGACCATTTTGATTCTGAATAAAAGTAACCTACATCTAGGACCCAATGTTTATCTTTTGCCGCTGGTTCCGGCGGTCCAAATTGGCCTGAGTGAGCCGTAGCGACCACAACAAAAAAAATCAAAAACAAAAACAACATAATCTTCTTCATACATTCCTCCTTCCTTTTCGGAGTTTAAGGTTTTTTGGGCAATATTACCCACTGCTTTTCCTTGTTTATATATCAACAAAAAAACCGGTTCTTTGTTGATTTTTTTAAAGTTCTTTTACAAGTATACTAATGCAAATTAATTTGTCAATGTTTGAATGTTCAAATAATTCCAAACACTTTGGCAATAAAAATCCGATAAGATATACTCAAATCATATGGCGAAAAATAAAGAAATCGTCCTTTCGGGAATACGCCCAACCGGAGAGTTGCATTTTGGCAATTATTTCGGCGCCTTTAAAAAATGGCTGGAAATTCAGGACCAATACCGATGTTTCTGGATGGTGGCCGACCTTCACTCGCTGACTACGCTTGAAAATACGAAAGATTTGAAAAAAACGGCTTATGAAATGACTGCTTTGTGGCTGGCTCTCGGCCTTGATCCTGAAAAATCAACCATATTTCTTCAGTCGGGCGTAGCCGAACACGGGGAATTAAACGCGATTTTCTCCACGCTTCTGCCGGTCGCGATGCTGGAATTGAACCCGACCTACAAAGAAATGACCGCTTCGCATCCCAAAGCCGGTTCGTTCGGACTTTTAAATTATCCGGTGCTTCAAGCCGCCGACATTCTTCTTTACAAAACCTCCAAAGTTCCGGTCGGTAAAGATCAGGAGCCGCATATTGAAATTACCCGCGAAATCGCGAGGCGCTTTAACCGCCGTTTCGGCCGGCTTTTTCCCGAGCCGCAGGCCATTTTTGAAAAAATCCCAAAAATATATTCACTCGCGGATCCGGCCAAAAAGATGTCAAAATCCCACCGTCCGGATTCATACATCGCCCTTTTGGATCAGCCGGCCGAAATCCGGCGAAAAATCAGGGCGGCCGTGACTGATTCCGGACAAGAAATAATCTATAACCCGGTTAAAAAACCGGCTATTTCCAATTTATTGAACCTTTATCATCTTGTTTCAGGCGGCCAAATTAAAAAAATTGAAGAAAAATTCAAAAACAAAGGTTACGCCGAATTTAAAAAAGATTTGGCGGAGAAAATAATAAAATTTTTAGCGCCGATCCAGAAGCGCTTTGAGCAAATCATCAAAAATCCTAAAAAAATTGAAGCGGTTTTAAAAAACGGCTCAGAAAAAGCCGGGCGCGAAGCTCAAAAAACAATGAAAGAAGTTAAAAATAAAATAGGGCTTATAAATTTAAACTGAGTTTAGCCTTCGGACTAAGAACGCGGTTTGCCGCGTTCTTAGTATTTATTTACTTGTTGAAATAACACGGCTTACATAAATAGCGGCGCCAAAACTAGAGTTAAGGTGGCAAACAATTTTATCAAAACATGAAGCGACGGACCGGCCGTGTCCTTAAAAGGGTCGCCGACCGTGTCGCCGGTGACCGCGGCTTTGTGGCTGGCCGAGCCCTTGCCGCCCAGATTCCCTTCTTCAATCCATTTTTTGGCGTTGTCCCACGCTCCGCCGCTGTTGTTCATCA
>ERZ1292623.780-Hain-H51-01um-R1-780-length-32502-cov-5_pt1 | contig 32502 bp, 47 predicted proteins | sample MGYA00564398_ERZ1292623 | MGnify/ENA primary metagenome ERZ1292623 (study PRJEB36523, sample SAMEA6512633) | groundwater metagenome | collected 2019-01-07 | study: AquaDiva: Metagenomics assemblies of 32 groundwater samples
CTATGGGGTGGCATGGGCCGTGTTGGTCTTGGAGGGCGCCGGGGACGATCTTCGACAGGCTGCCATAGTGGCTTTGCAGGCCATGAGGGACGATCAACGAATGTTCAGTATGGGTGTTTCTGCCATACAAACCGGGTTTCTTCGCAAGTGGCTCCGCAGGTTCGGGCAGGTGCTATAACCGTATTGTGGGTGTCTCGCCCACCAGTGCGTCCACCAAGGCGTGCAATCCATCTGTACCCCCTAAGTCGTAGGCTGCTTTCAGGTTCGCAGCATGTGTGCCTAGGAGGTTTATGATGGGTCCTAGAGGGTGTAGCGGGTGCCAAGTTGGGTGCCAGTATTTCATGGCCGCAAAGACCCATGGCGCTATTCGTAGCCGTCGCATTGGCTTGACGCCATCCGGTGTCTTTCTAGGCGGGCGTCGAGTGCCAGATGGAAAGAGCGCCGGGTAGGCTGCTACAAGGCTGTCGGGATCGAAGGCATGGTTCTTCCATGCGATGTAGCACGCGCCACTGGCCCACCGGAGTACCCTCCAGTTGTGCATGGTGTCGGCAATTATGGGTTTCGGTTGTCGAGTAGGTTTTGCCATAGCGTCTCTACTGCTGTTACCCCGCCCAGACTGTAGGCCGCCTTGAGTGCGTCTGCGTGGTTGTCCACTAGGGCGAGTGCTTGCTCTAGTGGTGTAGTGCTTGGTTTGTGGAACATTTGCAGGGCCACACCTGCCCATGGGTAGAGTAGGTGCTGGTTATTACCCGGTGGATTGAAGAGCTTAGGGTGCCCAAATTGCCGCCTGTCTGTGGTGGAATCATGGCACAGCAAACGCCAGGATGGATTCTTGCGGCCCCAAGAAAATTCTACTACCCGCCAATCTTCGCTCATGGTGCACCATGGTCGGTGGACAAGGCACTCACTAGGAGTTCTCGTACGGCTATCTCACCACCAAGAGCGTAAGCCGCACGCAGGCTTTGTGTGTGCGGCAGGATCATGTGGCAGGCGGAACGTAGGTGGCAATCTGGTACGTGTATCCGTAATTCCAGGAGAGATAGCCCGAACCAAGGATGTACCTGCAATTCGTCACGCAGGTGATAACCGGCATGTGGCCCCCATTGATTGTGTACAAATCTTGACGCTGCGTACCTACGCTCGTCCCATGTGTAGGTACCATCGCTGTTAGCGATAAGTGGATCTAGTACGTACGGGTCTGCCTTCACGGTGTAGGCAACAAAATCAGCATGTGTGCCTAGGGCGTCATATTGCATATCATGTGGCAATAGGTGCAGACGGAAGTCAGATACCCCTCGCGGCATGGAGGCACCCAATAGCAGATGGGCTACGGGAGTCATGCGCAAGTGTTACTCGTCGCCGTAACGCTACCATATGGACCCACGACTCAATGCTCTACTAGCCCACGCTCTCGACCGCCTTGGCGGCCCCATCATCATCGCCGCGGAGGACATCCCGCGCCTCGCCTCACAACTTGTGGTCATCGAACCCCTCAAGGTGGGTCGTGGCATCCAGGCACGGCTCATGCCCGACGACCCCGAGGTACACCTGGAATACTACGCCCGTAGGGCCATGGCCATCTCCCAACATGGGATGGATGAACCCGGTGTTCGGGAGGAGATGCGGGCGGCTATTTTGGGTGTGGGGGACGCCTACATGCGGCTTCTCGACCGCCAACAAAGGGTGGCGGTACGTACACCCCCACCCGCACAGGAGGAAGCACCACCCCCACGTCGCGTACTTCGGGCCGATAATGACGACGCCCCCGATGATGATGGCTCCACCGAACCCGCGTATGGTGGCCCGCCACAGTGGATTCGGGATGAATGGGCGCGAGCCAAGTCGGATCTGGCCGGGGACAAGGGTTCTTCCGAGGGATAGTGGTGGCCGATCTTGTGGATTACACACGGTGGGCGCTACGGTTCGCCTATGGTCTCCAAACTCGGCGCACTCAAGGTCTCCAATCGTTCATCCTGGGTACAGCGTGTACGGGATGCCCTGATTCGTGGCACATCCGTCAACGGTGCCCTATCTACGCTGCGCGCAGAGGGCTATCCGTGTGCTCGCGGCACGCTCTACGCCTGGCTGCGAGACAACCCGGACCTACTGACAGGCATTCCGCTACCTGCCCCCAGGTCGATATGTCGCGGTGCCACGCGCCCAGACATGAACCCTGGGTGGAAGCCGCGTACAAGGTACCGTAACGGCCTCGACGAGGAGTAGATCACCTATGGGAGCCAGTCAGCGGCGAAAGGGCGCGACCTTCGAGCGGTGGGTCGCCAATGAATTGCGGGAGGCCCTTGGTCTGGCTAGGGAGGACGTACGCCGGGGGGTTGGCCAATCTCGCGGCGGTGGTGCCGAGGTACCGGATGTAGAACTACCGGCAGGGCTTCCCATACACCTTGAATGCAAGCACTCCAACAGTGTGTCCCCAGCCGCCGCCCTTCGACAGGCACATCGGGATGCGTCCTTGCGCGGAGGTAATCTGCTCCCGGTGGCCATCATCAAACGGGATCGTGAGCCCATTCGCGTCTTCGCCGTACCTCAGGTGGCGCATCGGCTATGTGAGGGCCTAGTAGAGGGGAGGATTCTCCCACTTGTTGGCAGCCCCGCCGAATTGCCTATTTCCAAGGCGACACTCTTCGAGATGTCGTGGCCTGGTTTTGTGGCGGCACTACAGGGTGGCTTGAAGGCCCACAGGGTGTGGGCGGGTAGTGTGCTACGGCCCGTGTTCATTGGGGGCACGATCCCGCTGATTATCCCGCCCGACGTGATTGCGTCACCATGACGGTCGGACGCCTCACTGTTGTCTGCGGCCCGATGTGGTCCGGGAAAACGACGGCTCTCCAGCGCCACGCCGACCGCGCCCACAGGGCCAAGCGCCCTTTCGTGGTGATTCGCCCTGGTTGCGACACCCGTACGGACCACTGGGCGAACCACATGGGCACCATTGGTCCTGGCAAGCCATTGGTCCACGACACCGAGAGTTGCAAGCGCCCCCGGGTCCCGCCCGGAACCCGGCTTGTCGTTATCGACGAAGGGCAGTTCTTCGGGGAGAACGATCTGTGGCGTTGGTGTGAACACTGGACGCTTCTAGGCATCGACGTAGTGGTAGGGGGTCTCGACATGGACGCTTGGGGGGTGCCTTTCGAGGCTATCGCCAAAGTTGCGGCTTGTGCCTCGGTCGTCGAGAAGGTGACGGCTATCTGTGCTAGGTGCGGTGCAGACGCGACACGCACCAAGGCCATCTCCGGGGATGTAGAGGAACCGTGTGACGATGGGACTTCGCGCATTCGTCTAGGCGGTCCTGAATCCTATGAGGCACGTTGTCGCTCTTGTTGGGTACTGTGACGGCGTAACACCCCACCATGGCGAGTATACACACCCCCGATGTCCAACGTCTCGTAGAACTACTGGGGCGCATTCCGCCTACGCCATGGGCGGTGGACACCACCGGGTTGGTGCCTATCCTTCGCGACTCCCACGGGGCGCCTGTGGAGTCCCCGTATAGCCATGCGGAGGCTACCTCGGCTGCACTTCAGTTGATGGCCGAAGCACCAACTATGGCGCAGTGGATTGTAGAGGCTCTCACGGCAGCGGATCAATGGGCCGCAGAAGGTGCCTCGGAAATCCCCACCCAAGACGGCGTACTGCACTAAAGTGTGTCAACCCACACAAGATGTCGCGGTGGATGTACTGGAGGTGGGGCCAATTTCCTTGCTCAACGGGCGTCTACGCTTCAAGGTGGTCGCGATGAAGCGAAATCGCAAGAGTCGTAGTAAGAGTTCTACGGTGGCAGGTACCATAGTAGATCCAACACTACGGTCGAGGCCCAAGCAGGCACTATCCAAGACTCTTCGCAGTACGCCCTACAAGAGTAGGGCCAAGAGTCCTGCGGTGAAACCGCATGTGAAGTTGCCGAATCATTGGCGGCCCTCTGTGCGCGGTGACTGCCTGACAGGTAGGGAGAGGTACTACCTCACGGTACTCTACAGCGATCCAGGGGCTGAACTACCGGAGCCTGGTGGTTGGGCACTGCCCGATGGCACACCCGTAAAGCCGGATGCCTCTGGTAGCGTGCCAGACGACGCTATGCCCACAGATGGCAAGCCGGACGGCAAGAACTCCAGGCGACCCTGTGCGTACTTCGGGTGCAAGTACAACCTCGTCATAGACTGCCCTACCAATGGTGAAGCCTACCTGTCCTATGCGGCGTCTGAGGAAGACATGATGGACCGCATTGAGCGGGGGGCCAAGATCGTCGAGGCGGGTCTTGTTGCAGACTACCTCAATGGCCGTCTAGACCCCGTACAGTACCCACCCGGGGCGGCGGCTGTGACGTGCGCCTTGGATGTGGCGGACTGGAGTCGTGGCACGGGTGAGGGCACCCTGGAGGCTGTAGGGGTCGGTATAGACCGCACAAGGGAGCGCATCCGGCAGATGGAGGCGATTGCCCTGAAGAAGATCCATGGCGCACAGGAATACGAGAACGAAGACCTCATCGAGGATCTTCGAGAGATCGCACGCGAAGGTACTGCCAAGTCATCCCATGCCCTTACTTGGGGCCACTGCATGTCAGACGACTAGCCAGGGATTGTTGCTGTAGTAGTACTGTGTGTGCGATTGTGTGGGTGTGACGGACATATCTGCGCTTTCCGATACAGAACTACAGGTGCTTTTACGGCAGACCACCCAAGCGGCGAACTCACTCGCCAGGACGGACATCAACGCCTTTGTCGGGCGGGTTCTGCGCAATGAGAAGACGGGTAGGCGTATCGTACAGGCGCCTACACACCGCCGATTTCAGGCGGTTCTTGACGCCTATCCGCAGTGTGTGTTGTGGGGACACACGGAGCTAGGAAAAACTCAGCAGATGGTGGGTCGCATCCTAGCGACCCTTGGAGAGGACACCAACAAGCGAATTACAGTTGTGGGTAGAACAGCGGGACAGGCCGTCAAGATCCTTCTGTCTGCTGCGCGCTATATCCAGGCATCTGATGACCTCCGGGCCATCTATCCGAATCTTCTGCCGGGAATGCCATGGCGGGAGAACTCCATTACAGTCAAACGCACGTCTTTCGCCAAGGAACCTAGCGTTTACGCGACAGGTGTCCACGGGGCCATCCTGGGTTCTCGTATTGACGTGTTGATCCTAGATGACGTGGTGGACTTCGAGAACAGCCGTACACAGCATGGTCGTGATGACCTCTATGACTGGGTAATGAATACCCTCATGGGTCGCCTTACAGACGGGGCTACGGTGTGGTGTTCTGGGAACGCCTACCACCCAGATGATCTTATGCACCGTCTGGAGAAGTTGCCTGGGTGGCATGGGCATAGGTTCCCGGTAATGGACGCATACGGCGTTCCCCACTGGCCGGAACAGTGGCCTACTGAACGTATTGCACAGCGAAGGTCTACCCTAGGCCCCCTGGAGTTCGCCAGGCAGATGATGTGCCAAGCCAGGTCGGACGAAGATGGGCATTTCCGCATCGCCGACATTGACAAGTGCGCCCTTCGTGGCCGAGGTATCCCCCCTGCTACTTCTGTGGCCGAGTGGCATGTAGACATTGGTCAACCCGAGAAGGCCAGGGTGCGCTTCTACACTGGGGTCGACCTAGCTGTGCAAACCCATAGCGCCGCTGATAAGACCGCCATTTTCACGATCGGTGTCTGGCCTGACCACTCCCGGGAGATCGTCAATGTCCAACTGGGACGGTGGCAGGCCAGGGAGGTCATCAATCGGATTGTGGCGACACAGAAAGCCTGGAATAGTCTCGTAACTATCGAGAATAACGCATGTTTCCCGCCAGGCACACCTGTTATGACGTTGGACGGACCAATTCCTATCGAGGAGATAACCCCCGGTACTTCTGTACTCACACATCTGGGTCAATGGCGTAAGGTAACGGCGACTGGGCAACGCCACCATGTCGGGGAATTGGTCGATGTACGCCCATCAGGTGGGTTGCCTATCTTGGCCACCCCAGAACACCCACTCTTGGTCTGGGAGAGTGGGCGTGTCAAGTGCCAGCCGGTGACGGCTGAATACGGCAAACATCGACCTATAGGCGATCCTAAGTGGGTGTTAGCCGGGGAAGTACGCGACGGGCCTAACCGGATTGCACACTACACGTACTCCCCTACTGCTAAATGGCCATACGCACAGCCTGTCCTTCAAGTTAGCCATCGTGGGGTGGTGCGGGACATCTCGGTTGGGTTGCGAGAGGGTGTGGCGTTGGGTCTCTATCTCGCGGAGGGGCATACAACGAAAGGACAGGTGTGGTTTTCACTCCACAGCGACGAGGATCATCTAGTGGAATTGGTTGGGGATGTTGCGCGCGAGTGGTTGGGTGCAAACTTTGCTGTACGGCATATACAGGGTAGGGGCATTCGTGTAATCGTGGGCAGTACAGCCTTGGCACAGGTGCTCCTGGTTGCGGGGAAAAGCCATACGAAGTGCTTGCCATGGCGATGGCAAGGGTGGCCATTGGATGTGCGCTTGGCCATCGTACGTGGGTGGCTTCTTGGGGACGGCTCCCTGTGCTGGAACAATGCGAATACGGATTATCCAGTGCTACTACTGCGTGGGGCAACCATATCGTATGCTTGGGCGCGGTGGGTGACGACCGTTCTACAGGAGGCGGGTCTTCGCCCGACCATCAAGTGTGCCAGGGGGCTAAGGGCGCCATGTTGGCTCAACGGTAGGCCGGTAATTCCGCACCACAAGATGCACACAGTGGCCCTTTGTGCGGAGGACACGGACGCCCTCATTGCTATGGCCACGACGCAGGCGGAGCGAACACATTGGGCGTGCCGTGGTTGGGCGGGGAAACAGACAACACGGTCAGCGAACTCCGCGTCTGTTGTCACGCCAGGTGGGGTGCAGTCTAAGGTTCTACGGGTTGGTCGTACATCTTACGACGGTGCTGTGCACAACTTGTCAGTCGAGGTCGACGAGTCTTATGTGGTGGACGGTGTAGCCGTCCACAACTGCCAGGATATGCTGCGGCAGTTCACCCTGGAAGAAGGACTAGCCACTATTCCCTTCACCACTGGCCGCAACAGGTCCAGCCTAGAGTTCCAGGCTTCGGCTCTTGCGGCCGAGGTGGCACAGGGCATGTGGATTATCCCGTCTATGGACGGGCCGCAGTACAGCCACGAGATCGCAGACTGGGTGGAGGCACTCCTCTACTACAACCCATCCACCCATACACCGGACGTGATGGCGGCCAGCCTCTTCGCCCGGTTCTCGGCCGCTAGGGGTGACTACACCATGAAGGATGCACCGGCTAAGGCCCTAGGAAACAGGGAGTACCAGCGTCGTGGGTGCTACGGGTAACACCGCGGCATGAGATTCAGCATCACCGAAGCACCGGCTACATCCAGTACGCTCCAACGCACCATCGAAGGCACCCTTCGGTACATTGGTATCGGGCGTCGTCATAAGGCCCCGCGCAATGGGTGGCTAGCCGTGCCAGATAGTGTGGTGGACCACAAGGCCGACGGTACTGCCGTCAAGATCACCTGTGAGTACCACCCCATGGCTATGGATGGCACTGCCTTGGAGGTGGTTGGCTACTGTGCTGGTGAGTGGCTTCGATCGGCAGTATCTGCGACTATCTTGTTAGCCCCGTAGGGCATCCGCTACAGCCCGCACGACAGCCTGGAACTGCGTGTCCTTACGGCGTTGTGCCTCGGGTAGTTCGTTGTATGGCAGGAAGCACGGGGATGTCTTCGCTGCGAAGTCCTTGGTAGCCCCATAGGTCCACCCCTCGGCCCGGCGGGACTGCAACCACAGATTGTGGGAGTCTTCCGGTGATCCGCCTGTAAGGGCATGGGCGGCACCCTGGATGACACCTTGTCGCTGTGCATCGGTGAGATCGCACCACGCTGGGGATAGCGGGTCCCCAATGGCTGCGTTGTAGACGTTGTTGACCTCGTGCGCTGCTTTGGCGCACGTTTCAGCGAGGCTTTCCATGGGTATAGGCACCATCTCCGGTAGTTTCCGGGTGTATGTACTGTTTGCCATACCAGACAGCAATGCGGCTGACAACGTGACGACCTAGCCTTCTGGACTGTACTGTCGGCGCTGTGCAGCCCGCACGCGCCCACCTTACTGCCAACACCCTGAATGGCGCCTACCAGCAGCGGTGGGGTAGTTCACTCACGCCTTTGGCCCTCACTGCGGCCATGCGAAATGCCGACCAGGGTTACATGAGCCCCCTGGCCGACCTACTCGACGAGGTACGGGAGACCGATCCACACCTTCATGCAGTTCTCGGGAAGCGGGAGTGGACCGTAGCCGGGGCGGAGTGGGAGGTTAGGCCATCTACGCGCTACGACGGGGCACAGGAGCCACCAGAGGCGGAGGAGGCACGTATCTTCGTCGCCAACATCCTTCGCGCCCTGCCGAACTTCTCCGACCGCCTCTCGGATCTTCTGGGTGCCATCTACTACGGCCGTGCCGCAGCCGAGGTTGTTTGGCGCAGTGACAGGGGCATGGTGATCCCCGAGGCCATCTTCCCGGTACACCCCCGGATGATCCACTACGACGCACAGTGGCGAATGCGTCTATGGTGCGACCCCATCCCAGGCCAAGAGGCGCCCTTTGGGATGTGGCCGGGGGTAGCCCTCGACGAATCGGTCCCTGGGCGGTTCATCGTCCACGCCCCGCGTATTCGTGGTGGGTTCGCTACACGGGAGGGTATTGGTCGCCCCTTGGCGTGGTTCAGCCTCTTCAAGCGTTGGGTGGTTCGTGATGCCATGGGGTTGGCCGAGATGGGCGGCCGTATGGCCCGTGTGGGGAAGTACGCCACCGGCAATGGCGACATGGGCACAGGCAATCGCGCGTCTGAAGAGGACAAGTCTCTCTTGGAGACTGCCCTGGAGGACTGGAGTGCATCGACGGCCCTTATCCACCCTGACACTACAGATGTGAAGTTGGTGCCCCCGGTGTCCGGTAGAACGCTCCACCATCCCATGTTGGAGATGTTCAACATGGAGATGTCCAAGGCCGTCTTGGGGGAGACGCTGACGACGGAGGCCGGTTCCAAGGGTGCGCGTGCTCTTGGTGAAGTACACGCACAGCAGGGCAAGATGATCGCCCGCTACGATGCGTCGGCCCTTGCTGAGACACTTCGGCGGCACCTAATCGCCCCTATTGTCCTGCACAACTTCGGCCCTGACGTGGCTGTACCGCGGATCGTCTTCGCAGTTGATCCACAGGAGTCCCTCGATTCGCAGGCACAACGCCTCAGTCTGCTTATTCGCGCGGGCCTTCGTGTGTCTCAGACTTGGGTTCGCAACGAGTTCGGGATCGCTGATCCTGGGCCAGACGAGGAACTTATGGGGGCCACATTCGGACGGAAGCTCGAATCGGTGGCCGATGGCCCTCTTATGCCTCTTGTGGACGGACCCCTATAAGCCATGGCAACCAACCCCGCCCTCGCCTCCGAGCAGTCCCCCGCCCTTGGCCCATCGGAGACTGTCATCCTACCGATGGTCGACCGGCAGAATCTCGGTGTCGCTATAGTCCTGCCTGTGGCCGCCGAAGAAGCCATCCAGTTGGCTGTGCCGCAGGGCTTGGCCCCAGGAGACCTGCATCTGACATTGGCTTCCCTAGGCAATGCTACAGACCAACCACCCGGGGCATTCTGGGAAGTGGCTGCCGCACTCAAGGCGGCCCTACCAACTTTACAGGCTGTACAGGGCACACTTCAGGGTCCTGGTAGGTTCGCGCAAGAGGGCAAACCGGATTGCCTATATGCTTCCGTAGACGCCCCTACCCTTCAGGTACTACGGGATCAGGTGATGGCGGCACTTCTGGCCGCCGGGGTGGCACCCGCTACGGACCATGGCTTTACACCGCACATCACGCTGGCCTATGCGGAACCAGGCACGGAGCGAGGGGACATTCGGCCTAGTGGACCCATCACGTTCTCTTCTATCGCCCTTTGGTGGGCCGGTGAGCGTGTGACCTTCCCGCTACGAGGTGTTAGCGTCCCCGTTATGGCCCGGTCAAAGAGCAAGCGTGTCGTGGTCGACATTTCGGTGGAAGACGCACCGGACGAGACTCCTGTGGTGTCGGTACAAGACACCCCTGTAGCGGCTCTCGCTGCGGCTTCCGTTCTACCCGCTGTGGAGACGGACCCCAATGTGGGTGTTCCCACCGAGGCACCGGCGACCGGGATTCCTGCCCCCAAGGTGGTCTGCCGGGTGGTCCCCTTCGCCGAGAACGAGGACTGCCTCACCCTTTCGACGGAAGACCACAACGCGGAACACGTCTTGGGGCGACTACGGGCGACCTGTAGCCGGGATGGCTCAGGTGACAAGGTCGCGATGGATTGGGCATCCTATGCCCGTGCCTTCTCGTGGGTGGACGACACACAGGCGCAGTGCTTCGGCGGCTACCACTACCCACACCATGACGTGAAGGATGGCCGCATGGTGGTGTCCCGACGGGGGCTCCAGTGCGCCGCCAATGCCTTTGCGAAGGCCATGAGTGACGGGTGCCCAGGAATGGCGCCGGAAGATGTGGTGGCTATCAAGGACCACCTGGAGCGTCACTTCTTTCAGTTCGGTGCGATGGCCCCATGGCAGGTGAAAAACCTTGAGCCGGTCGCAATGGACGCAGCTTTCGACTCGGATACCTCACCGGGTGTTGTGTCCACGTCCTGGATTCAGGTGGCTCGTATGGGCACCTACAAGGGACACGCAGCAGGGCCATTCGAGTTCAACGACAAGGTGTTCGGTACGATCATCCAGAACTTCAAGCGTACCCGTAATGGGCGTGTTCCGGTAGATTACGAACACGCTACGGAGCGTATGGACGGCACCATTCCTCGGCAGGGTGCCCCTGCTGTTGGGTGGATTGTCGATCTTGAGAGCCGCGGGGAAGCGGGGCTCTGGGGCAAGGTGGAGTGGATCGACCCGCAGGCGGTGCAGTATGTCCGCGGTGGGCAGTATCGGTACTTTTCACCGGCTGTAATCTTCGAGGCTGTAGACCGCATTACGGGCGAAGGCATCGGACCTGAACTTGTCTCCGGCGGCCTTACAAACAGGCCATTTCTCGACGGCATGGCACCCCTCACAGCATCGGCACAGGCAGCATCGGCCATGCCCGCTAGCGTGACAGGTGATGTAGTGTCGTGTACGAATCACCAAGACACAGTGAGCGAACCGAAGATCGAGGAGAGCGTGGTCAAGGAGTCCACCCAAGTGGTGGAGTCTGTACCCACGGCACCCAAGCCCACCAGGGCTCAGGCGCTACTCACGGCTCTTCGGGGAGTGCAGACAGTGACAGCGTTATCGTGGCACGATGGTGTCGACTCGCAGGAAGACCTCCTGGAGGCGCTACGGTCGATGCTGAACCTCTCCCGGATGTGCGATGTCGCAGAGGTCCGGTCGGCCCTAGGGACCCTTGCCGGGTATCTCGGGTCGGATGGTGGTGCCCGTGATGGTATCCACGCAGCGGCCATTCTTGAGTCGCTACGGTGGGTGCTGAATCTCCCGACACTATCGCCTGGAGATGCGGTGCTCCGCTACGTGACGGACGCCCTCGACAAGGGCGAGTTCAATCCGTCCCTGTTCAGTGTCTCGGCAGACGATGTTCACGTTCCCTCGACGACCCGCAAGCAACCGGAGATGATCCCGATGTTCGACACCGCAATCCCCCAGACCGTACAGCCCCAAGCGCCTGAGGCGCCCAAGGTGGTCGATCGTTCGGCCGAAGTCGAGGCGCTCACCGCCAAGGTTGCGGAGATGTCGGCCCGCTGCGACACTCTCGTGGCCCTCAACGAGAAGCTGGCCCGCGAAGATGCGACTCGTCTCGTGGAGACACGCATCTCGGCCAGGACACTCCGGGCGGAGGCGAAGGACGCGAGTATCGCCCTTTGCATGAAGGACCGCGACACTTTCGTGACGCTGTTCCCCGAGCCCGAGGCGCCCAAGGCCACCGTGGTCGAAGTCCCCGCGTCCCAGGCGGTGCAGATGGCGGCCAAGGTCGAGACGGCGGCAGCCCTGACGGCGGCTCCTATCACGACTGCGGCAGGTGGCGCGCAACCCCCTGCGGCGGCTCCGTCGAGCCTTCCTCGGTCGACCCGCGTGGCCAATCTCGCGGCTCAGAAGTTCGATGCTGGCCAGTTCGACAAGAACTACCGCGCCTGCCTCGACGCCGCCGATCAGGAGATTGGCGCGCAGTAGTTCAGGGGCCACTACGGTGGTCTCGACGTGACCCGGTGAAGAAACACCTGTAGATTCGAGCATCAAGGAACGACCATGGACAACAGCTTCGTACTCGACCCCAACCAGATCCGCTCCTACAAGGCGACTGCGGCCATCGTGGAGGGCAACATCGTGAAGCTCTCTACGGCTACCGCGCCCTACGATGGTGAGGCGTGCGAGAAGGCGGCGGCAGCGACCGACATCGCGGTGGGCGTGGCCTACAGGGCGCAGGCGACCGCGGGCCGTTCGGTGGACATCGTGTTCGGCGGCCAGTGCCGTGTGCTCCTCGGGGGTACCGTCACCAAGGGTGCACAGCTTGTGTCCGATGCTTCGGGCAGGGCTGTCGCGGTCACCCCAGGCAACACGACAGTGAACTACCGGGTGGGCTTCGCGCTGGAGGGCGGTGTCATCAACGAATACTGCGCCATCCAGGTCTCCCCCTGCGTGGTCCTGATCTAAGGGCTACCGTAGGACAACTTTCGCTACGACAGACGACGCAAGGAACACAGGAAACGACCATGAACGAAGCCCTCAACGCAGCCCTCCACGCCGAGTACGGTGGTGTCCACGCCATGGGCGGAATCCACACGATGGCAGGCCCCGGTCCTGGGGATGTCCATGTCGACGCGGCGCTGTCGAACCTCGCGGTGCGGTACCGTCCGAACGAGGGTCTGCTTCTCGCGGACATGGTCTGCCCGGTGATTCCGGTGGCCAAGCGTTCGGACAAGTACTTCACCTTCAACGTGGCGAACAGCATCGACCTAGCTCGCGCGGACATCGCGGGCCAGCAAGGGATGCCGATGCAGGTCTCCTGGGGCCTGTCGACCGATTCGTACAACGTGGTGGACTTCGGGTTCCGCGACTTCGTGCCCTCGGACGTGATGTCCAACGCGGACGCACCCCTGCGCCCCCTGGCCGACTCGACCGAGACACTCATGGACCGGCTGCTTCTGGCCCGTGAGTTCCGGGTGGCTACCCTGGTCGGTGCGACGGGCTCTTACGGTGGAAACACCGTGTCCCTGTCGGGTGCACAGAAGTGGTCCAACCCCGCTTCGGACCCCGTGGCCGACATCGAGACCGCGCTCGCTACGGCGGGTCTGAACGCGATGCCCAACACAATGGTACTGGGCAAGGCGGCCTACGACGCGCTTCGTCGGCACCCCGCTCTGGAGCGGTACATCCTGTCGCGCTCCTCGACCCGCATGGGCGCGGTGGGCTTCCGGGTGGACGAGCAGATGATCGCCGACGCCTTCGGCCTGGACAAGGTGTACGTGGGCAAGGCCCGCTACAACAGCGCGAACCCCGGCGCGACCGTGACGAACACCTACATCTGGGGTGACGTGTGCGCCCTGATCCGGGTGGAGGCACGCCCCTCGGCGAACCGTACGGCGACCTTCGCGTACACCTTCCGCTTCTCGCCCTCGGGCGGGAGCGCGATCGAGACCCGTACCTGGTTCGACCAGGCCCCGGGCGTCCGCGGCGGCAACTGGGTCAAGGTCACCCACAGCGACACCGAGAAGTTGGTCGCTGGCAGCAACGCCGGGTACCTCATCAACGACATCACGTAAGCCCTGTAGGGGTCCTAGCAGCCCCTCGGCTTACGTCGATTCACCACGCTTCCTTACCCCCCAACCCAACGCCCGGGTGGCCCTCCAAGGCTCCCTGGGCGTTGTCGCGTCTAGGGCTCTACGGCGTACCGAAGGATTACGGTGTCGCTGATTCTATACGCGAGTACTGCGAGTTGCCCGTAGTGCCGCAGCGTTCGTGCCACAATCTCCTCTATCTGTGCCTGTGTGCAGAGTACACGCACGGGAATCATGCGCTCTGCGAAGAGGCGGCCATCGGGGGCTATCCACTGGCCTTTGGCCACGGGGAAGATCGTAAGCCCACAGGAGATGCGCCGTACCTGTTTGTCCCACTCCCTATGATGTTTTGTGCGGAATGGCTTGCCGCTGTTCCGCACGGTAGGTACCAGGATCTCCCACAGGGATGGGGCCTCTTGGGTCTGTGTAGACATGGGTCGTCGTACTACTGTCTATCGGCCTCGGGTGTATCGCCCCACGAGATGATGGACCAGTCTTCGGCGAGGCAGTCTGCCACGGGCAGATGGGTGGTGTATACGCCCTGTCCAAAGCACTTCCACACCAGTGTCCCACCGGCGCTTATTAGACACGTACCTTTGGGATGTACGGGTCGTCTTGCCTGTCCCCCGTGGGATACAGCCACGACGGCTGTGCGGAAGGATACACCGCGGGTTCTAGGCGCCTTCACAGCGCCCCCGTAGGCGTCTCACCGGCCGTGCGCCCTTCCACGGCTGTAGGCCCCTCTACGGGGCTGCCAGAGCCCTCTGTGAGCGACTCTTGTGGCGGGCGGTTGAGGTGGAGCCAGTAGGAGGCCGAGAAGGCCCTACGCCGGTAGTCCGGGAGTAAGTCGCAGAGAGCGGCGTGACGTAGGAGTGAGGCGATGTGGTTGAACCGTTCGGTGGTCGTCATGCCCAACTGTTACAGACAGTCTACTAGCTTGCTCGCTTCGTGGGATACATACCGCCCTCTGGAGCCAGTATGACCCAATCAGTGGCCAGGATGTCCGACACCCGTAGACGCACCGGGGAAAGTAATATGGTGCCTGTGTCTGGCGTGATGACAGCCAACTCCAGTTCGGTGCCATCGTTGCGAGTAGTTATGTACCACCCTGGCTCATCGGCGGGCCGGTGTACCCTGTACCCCTGTGCGGCCCACTGTATGGCTTCTACGAAGGAAATGCCTGGATTATTGGTGTCGTCCACACGGGCCTGTTACGGCAGTTGGCCGTTGGACTCGTGGGGTATGAGAAGCCAGTCGTTAGCCGCGAGGTCGTCGTAAGAAGGCAACCACTCAGTGGGAAGCGTACCACCGCACGTTACGTGTAGTATTTTGCCACGAGGGCGTGCACGAACGAAACCCGGTATCAGTAATAGAAAGGCTGGGGTGGTGGGTAGGGAAACACCGTTTGTGTCGCGTGTCCATGCCATCCGCCGCACCCTATGCCCACGGGCCAAGCCGTCGAGTGCCTCCTGTAGGGCTAGTGACTTGGTTCTCTCAGGCACTACTTCGGGCACGTATGGCTCACGGAATGGGGTCATACGCCCACCGGCAGAGACTCGACGATCCCGTCGGTGGCAAGGCAGTCCTCCACGGATAGGGACAGTTGGCCATTCCACTCTGGGGCTGTGGTACCGAGGAATGTGTCTACCTCCCCCAACCACGCCCGGATGTAGACGCCGGGGTTCCACCCTGGGCGGCGTGCCCTACATTGTAGTGTGTCGAGGCGTTCCACCACGGCCAGGAACCCGACACCGGGCGTTTTGGCGTGAGCGATAGGGGCGAGCGGTGTTGCGGAGGTGAGTGGGGGCGGTGGGATGGCGTTGGGCATGGTCGGTGTTACTTGCGACTCTTGTGCCACTCACCTAAGCACGGCCGCCGATGTACCAATCGGTCGCTGCTATATCTTCGGCTGTCTCCATGTAGCACTGCCTCCCCCGGCATACGTGGTGCCATACACGACCCTCATAGGCCGTGATGTACACCAGTGTAGGCCATGCTCTTCGGGTGACGCGCTGCCCTCTGTGGACTGCTTCTATGGCTTGCTCGAAGGTCACTCGACCACCCAGTCTACGGCCAGGATGTCTGCTACTGACAGGCTGGCATTGGAAGTGTTCGACCATCGTAGGGCGGTCTTGTCCTGCGTTAGTGTGACGTACTCCCACGCAGGCCAGGACAGTCTTCGTGCCCACTTGGCAGTCTGTAGACAGACCAAGCGTTCCAGGGCATGGCTGCACGGCATGGTGAATGGGGATGCAGCAGTAAAGACCATGTTCATGGTTCCACTTCCCAGTCACAGGACAGGATATCCTCGCGTGTGAGGACAAATAGTCCAGGTAGGGGCGGGGCCATCTTAGCGGTGGGGCCAACCACCGGATTAGGATTCCGGTATTCGATGTAGTGCCCTTCTTCCCAGACGGGTCTTCGGGCTCTACCGCCGGTTTGTAAGAGGGCTACGGCTTCGACGATAGTGTAGTGGTGGTTTGCCATGGGCATGGGTTACTGCATCTACGCACGCCCCACGGGGACACCCCATGACGTAGACGCGGTGCTAGCCGATTCGCCAGAGTCTTCTGGGTCTTCGTTGTTCTCTTCGTCGTCCCCGTCGTCGATGAACCGCTCGGCAAGTGCGCCTATTACGGCAACTACCGCAATGAGCTCACACCGCATGAGGCCCTCCCGACTATGGTCTGCCGGTTCTGCTCTAAACCCTATGACACCACCCCCGGGGAATCCCAGGAATACCCCCAGGAAGGTAGGCTGCCCGTCGCCGGGAATGGGCTCCAGGTTCTCGTCTACAGCGTCGTGCATCGGCCATAGGGTGGCTTGTCGCACCTCGCCGTCTTCCCCGTCCACAATAGCCTTCGCAAGGCCAAGGAGGGCACTCCTGGCCCCTTCCAGGCGCCGCTCCAGAGCATTCACCGGCATATCCGACGGGTCGCATAGATCCATGGGGGTATGATACACAGAGGAGGCGATATGGCACTCATCGACGCCGCCTTCCTACTGACCTGTATGCCTACAGAAGACTACAACAGGGTCTTCGATCGCAACGCCACAGGGACAATCGACGCTACCTTCGTCACCAACTGCATCGCGGCGGCGGAGACCACAGCCAACATGATCCTGAATGGGGGCGGGGCCATCACCCTCCCCCTCGACCGGAGCGCATCGGTGGTCGACCGGGGTGTTCTGGTAGCCATCGCCCGTATGGCCATCTATGAGGGAACTCGCTTCCATCCATCGGATGGTCAAGGGGCGAAATCACCTTGGCGCCTAGGCTACGAGGACGCTGTGTCCCTTTTGACACAGATCAAGCAGGACCAGATGCGTTTCCGTACAGCCTCCTTGGGGGATCGCTCCTTCCCTAGGGCGGAGGCATTCCCAAATGACACAAACGCAGACGGCAATACGGGTCCTATCTGGAGTCGTACCCTAGACGGCCGGGACAACACCGGGTACTAGGTTGTTGAGGCGGGTGGCAATCGCAAGGTTGCCACTAAAGATGTAGGTTGCAACTAGGTTCCCATGGCCACACCCCTACCGACGATCGAGATTCCCAGCATCGACGGCTGGGTACGCGCCTTCGACCAGGCCATGGAGCGGGCAATCAGGGATCATGTGGATGCGGTAGCCGCTAGGGCCAGGGCAGAACACAACTACCAGAACCGCACCGGTGATCTCGAAGCCTCTACCCAGGTGACGCACGTCTCTGGGCGAGCTAGCGACGACACCCTGGAGGCCGGTGTAGAGGCAAGTATGCACTACGCCTCCAATGCGGCGTATTGGAAGGGTGACTTCATGCAGGCGGCTGTAGATGCCGAAGATGGGGCACTCGAAGCCAAGATTGAGGCCGAACTAGCCTCCGCGTTCGCTATGGACTGGTAATGGCGGCCTCCCTCGCCGACATAGAGGCTGCGTTCTTTGACGCTCTCGCGAAGATCAACCCGGTGGCTGCTTATGGTGCCACACCGGGCACGGCCAGAGAATCGCGGGTGCGGTACATTGGGCGTTGGTCTGGGGAACCATTGCGCGTGTCTCAGGCCATCGACTTCTACCGGGCAGCGATTGAGAAGGAGGTAGACGGCAAAAGCCCTTCGATCCTACTGGGTTTCGATGGTGAAACGGTGGAACCTAGGCCCAATGCGGTCCAGACCATGTCGGGTTTCGTCGAGACAGTGGGCACTTCGACGTGGTCAGTCTTGTGCGTTGTCCGAGAAACACGGGGTATCCGGCCCACCATGCAGGGTGTGGCGTCAGGTGGAGCCGCGGATGTCATGGGTGTCTACGACCTGTCTGCCTTAGTGGAGGCCGCCCTAGTGAACCTCTCCATAGACGGTCTATATCGTTCGTCCAACATCCGGGCGGTTGATGCCCGCCCGTTCCTGATCTCCCATGGGGAACTGTATGTCCTTTGCCTTCGGTACAATGTGCGGCGTGTCATGCTGGACGCGCGGGAAGAGGGCACAGATGCCGTGTGGGATGCCCTAGGGCAGACACCCTTCGCCCAACTGAATGCCTCCATCAACCTCTACCCGGCAGACCTTGCGGGTGATGTGCCCTACAACAACCCAGTGGTTGAGGTGACCGCCTACCCGGGCGGTCTGGAGCCCTTGTCACCCCCCAGGCCACCACCAAGGGGCCTTACGTCGTGGTTCGATGCCTCTGCGATCAACGGCATGGCCGAGGACAACACACCCAAGGCACTCCCTTCGGATTCGGTGGATGTGCCTATCTGGAGGGATCGACAGTCAGGGCTTTGGCTTGTGGCACAGCCTGATGCGGACCTACAGCCTGACAGGTCCGACGTGTCGGCAGTGCCCTACGTCCAGTTTAGCCTCACCAACACCCTTTACGGCAGTCTGGATTGGGTGCCCGTAGATGCACAAGCACGAACCGTGGCTATTGTTGTCACGTCGTTCTCCGACCAGGGGGCTACGCAGGCCCTATGTGGGTGGGGGGCAAGTTCTGCGAAACCACTTCAGGACTTCGATGTCTTGCTACAGAATGGGGCTACGTATAGCCCGGGTGTGTCCACCGGAACAGCCGTGGTGTCTTCGGGCCACACCCTGACGACAGGGCCTGTTCTGGTGATCGCCTCCTACGATGGAACCACCGTTTCCTGCCGGGTGGTCCCCGCCTCTGGTGCGGGTGCTACAGGTACGTCTGCCGTGACGCTGGACACAAGGGACTCCCGAGGGTTCAGGATTGGTCGTGGCGGGGGCCTAGCGGCCCGTATTGGGGCGATCTTGATGTATCGGGTGGCCCTGACAGCGTCGGAGACTACGAGCCTGTTGGCCTGGGCCTCGACGGCCTACGGGGTGAACGGGTCGTAACCTGTTGGGTGGTCTACTACTTCCCGCCCCTACGCCAAGCCGAATGCGAAGGGTGGGCCGCGTATTCAGAATACGAGCGCACGATCTCGCTTGTGTCTTACGAGGGGTGGCCCCTCAATTCCGGCGCATGGTGTAGTGTGATAGGCCACCACAGGGTGGTGTTCGTCCCACGAGTACTTCGTTGGATCATGCCTCCAGGCATGTTTGCGACAACCGCAGAACTTTTGGCGGGCATACGCAGGACACTTGCCAAGTTCGACGGTACCGCGGATGACCTAGTCGCCGCCTACAGGCTAGGTGGGTACGACGCCGCATGTGCACTCCTCGAAGGCCAACCGGTGGGCTAGGGCGGCATTCATCCACGCTCGCAGGTGCACCGGTCGCCACATGCGGGTACCCTCGAAAGCCATAAAGAATGGGTCGTCTGTGGGCGTGAAGGAATGGATATCGCAATGCCAGGCATTTTTTCCCTTGGTTTGTAGGCTTTCTACCCGTAACAGCGACCACATAGGGGTATCATTGGCCGCCACCAGGACCCGTAGTCGCATGGTGCCCGCACGAAACCACGCAGTGAGGTACCCCGCGTTGAGTTCTGTTGCGAATACCTGTGGGTATAGGGTGCAACCATCGCCCCACGATGCCTCCTTGTCACAAGCCTCCAGGAAACACACGGCTTCCTCGTCGATCCTGCGTAGTGTACGGAAAGACTCCCACACATGTGGGTGTTTACGTACCATTGCGATACTCTCTTGTACGCGGTCTGTGGTGGTCTTTCTGCGTAGCATGGTGGGTGTTACACGGGTTCATAGGGCAATCTAGTGGTTTCGGGTGGTTGTGCCATAGGGCACCCTAGGGTACTGTCACGCCATGCGCCACATGGCCCCATCAACTCTGCGGGTTCGTACCACAATCCACCCGGTACCAGTGATCGACCCACAATCGGGGACCCTTATCATGGGCATGAGCCACGGGGGTACAGGTGAAGGTGCCGCAGGTCGCATCGTCACTGTACCGGACTTCCCACTCTACCGGAATGCCATCCTTGACGGCCACCTACAGGCCGTAGAAGAGGCGGACGAGGTCAAGGCGGTTGCACCCCCCGCGGAACCACCCAAGGTGGTTGTAGAGGCGCCTACAGCAGTTGTAGAGGCCGTCGCTGTGTCTCCTGAAGCCGAACCCACTCGTCGCCGTACACCTCGGGAGTAGTCTGAACCATGGGCATCACAGTCGCGGGCCTTTCGTCGAGCCGTAAGACTCCTGGGGTTTACCTGAACGTGGTCCTCGGTGGGCCGGGCACCAGCGCAGGTACGGCCGAGACCCGTATCTGCGTGGTTGGTAATATGATGATTACCGCCCTTTCTGGGGCGGCACCCGCTCTATCTGTGGCTGCGGGAAACTACCTGACGGGGGCAACGGCTACTATTGCCCCTATCCGCATCATCTCGGCAGACGACGCCCGTACGCGCTTTGGGGCTGGGTCTGAACTGCACCTCATGTGCAAGGCAGTCTTCGAGCAGTACCCAGACGCCCCGCTCTACGCCTGTCCCAATACCGAAGCGACAGCAGGCGCCCGGGCAGCCAGTACGTTGTCTGTGGTGGTGACTTCCACCAACCCGACCGCGGCTGGTACGCTCAAGTTGGTGATCGCCGGGACTCTTCTTGAGGTTCCCTTCACGACCGCCGACACCGTCGCCACGCTCGTGACGAGAATCGCCGAGTACATCATTGCTGTGCCGGAACTGCCCGTCACCGCGCAGTATGCGGCGGGACCAGTCTCCCCCGTCACGATTACAGCCAAGCAGTTTGGCATTCGTGGGTTGGACATCGCCATTCGGGGTTCTATCCTGGTGGGCACCACGGAGACTGAACTGCCCTCGCAGACAGGCGCGGCCCCGCACTCGGCTCCGGCTATTCTGGGCGGTATCGAGGTGGGTATCTGTGCGGCATCGGTTACCGTCACCCACGGCATTCGGTACCTCATGGGCGGAACGGGGGACGATCAGTCCACCCTGGCAACGGCCCTCGCGGCTCTCGCCACCGAGACATACCACCGGATCGCGTTCTCTGGGAACACCGGCACGGCGGCATCCACTTCGGTGGCGCGGGTGAAGGATTGGCTGGACACGCAGTCTGGGCCAACCCTCGGGTTTCGTATGCAGTCCGAGATGGCTACCCGTCAGGCCCTCACGACGGCCGACGACATCCCCGCCTTCGCCAACCATCCACGGATGCAGTTGGCGTGGCATCCCAACTCGGAGAACTACCTCCCAGCAGTGGCTGCGCAGACCATGGCGGGCCGCCTGGCAGGTGACTCCGCAGCAGGTGGTTCTATGGTCGGGGAAGCGGCGGATATGGCCGCCAACCTGGACGGTGTACGGCTCAAGTCTGTGACGATCCAGCCGTACCCCACACAGATCATCGACCCCACGTCGATCGAGACAGCTCTCAACTATGGCCTTACGCCCCTTGTGCCCTCGGCGGGGCGGCCTGGGTATGTGGAGATCGCCCGGTCGATCACGATGCGGTGGAAGGACGACACCGGGGCACCCAACTTCGGGGTGCTCGACACTACCAACGTGTGTGTGCCGGATGCCTTCGCTGGACGGCTGGCCCAAGAGCACGCCAACACCTACAAGGGCTTCAAGTTGGCCGAGGATGATCCCGAGGGTGGGCCACCCAAGACCGAGCGTACGACCACACCTAGCCTCGTACGGGCCTTCATCCACAGTCTCCTCAAGGACGAAGAGGCTGAGGGCCGGGTGATCCAGGTGGACGACTTCGTGGACCTCCTCAAGGTGGAGCCACAGTCCGGGTCGGCATGGCGTCTCAACGCTGAGATACCATTGGTACCCATCCCTGGCTACCACCTCTTCGCTGGCAACGTCCGGCAGTTGTCGGCACGGCTCTAGCGGCCATGGGGCTCTTGGGCGGTGGGAGTAATACCTTGCCGTTTCACGCCCATGCACGGGTGCGTATGCGCCATAAGAAGCTCGTCCTGTGTCTCCTATTGCTCCTTGTCACCCTCCAGGTGAGCGTCTTGGTGATCCTGGCCACCGGAAGGGCCAATCAGGTGGTGGTTAGGCCGGTACATAGCGGCCCGTAACAGGGGGCTATGAGCACCAACGAATCTCCCCCCATGACACCCGATCGCCTCGGGGAGTACGCCCTTGTCTTCATTGTCTGCTTCGTGGTCTTGGCCATTGTGGTGGGGATTGGGTTTGGTGTGCGCCACGGTATGCGGTGCACCGACAACGTCATTCCTCTCGCCCCTACGGGAACACTAGGGCAAAACTGCGACCGCAGTGCACGAATAACAGTGGAGGAGCACGCTGGGCAACGGTACGTTGTCTGTCGGTGTCCGCCGCGATAACGCCGGTCTAGGTGTGTAGTTTCTCGCATGAAGGCTGCATTGCGCATAGTCTTCGTGTGATGCCACCCTACATCCCAGGAACGCCTATCCCACCGGCCGAAGACTCCGGTAGGGCCTACACCCCCAAGATACGGCTCAAGTCCAAGACCCTTACGGCCGAATCCTGGGACACTATGCTCGCAGCCTACAGGGAACGACCGGCTGACGTGCCCCATGCAGCCAAGGCCGCCCGTGTCACTCTGCACATTGCGGACAAGGCATGGCGCACAGGGTGGGAGGATGCTTACCCGGCAATCAGTGAGTTGGTTGCGGCCGAGCAGATCGAGGCCAGGTTGGCGAGGGATAGGGCCGAAGCGGACCTTGCCAGGAAACAGCGTGCCAGCGCCGCCGAGGTTGAGGCGGAACGGGCTGCGGCACTACGACGGGATGCCATAAAGGCCCGTACCGACGAGGGCCAGATGATTACTGCCAGTCGTACTGCGGCGATGGGTGCCCTTGCGGTGTCGGCCAACCTTTTGGGGTCCCTCTACAAGATCGCACCCAGGGTCCAGGAGGCCATATCTGCGTCTGACCTGTCTGTGGTGGACTATGTTCGGTTGGTGCAACGTCTTGGCGGTGTGACCAGACAGGCCACAGATGCCGCCGAAGCGTCCATGCGGATGGAGCGACTCATGCTCGGGGAGCCAACCCACATCGTTGGAATCGCTGGCAGTGGCAACATGAGCCGAGACGAGGCCCTGGAGGAACTACGGGAGGCGGCCAGGCTCCTGGAGGGCTTCGGGGTACCTGTGGAGGGCATATCCGCCTTACCTGCCCCGCCCGGTACCCCACCGCTTAGGGTCTTGGTACCGCCGGAGGACACAGACGACCAGGAAGGCCCATAGGAGGCTCTGTAGCGTCCACAAGACCCCCCATCGGCCTCGTACCTGTTCTGTCCTTTGGTGCCCCCTGGTGGACCGCCTAGGGGCCTAGAACGGCCGTGACGGTGGCGTTGAGTTCCCTCCATGTGATGGGTTGTACCTCAGCGTCGTTCTCGCTACCCGGTGGCAGGATAGCTGGGGTGTCCACACCACCTTCGTAGTTAGGGGCGGGGATGGCGACTAGGCCCGTTGGGCGATGGTCGTTGATCTCCTCCACAGACCAACAGCCGGGCGGCATAGGGTCGGCCGGAAAGGGTGGGTAGTACATGCACTGGAGGGTGATGGTCGACTCCTGTATGGCCACACCAAGGGTGGCTGATGTACCCGCCTCGCGGGCGGCGGCAACGATCCACGGTTCAGGCATGACGAGGGGAAGGCGTTGGGTTCTGTGTTCCATGGGTCGCGTTACGCGGGCCAAGGCATGGAATGAGGAGTGCAGTAACACCCGGCATGGAAGACAACAACGAATCCGTGCCCACGACCAATCAACGCCCCACACCCGCGAAGCCGGTGTGGCGGCCCTGCATCCTGGCCATGTGTGATGGCACAGACGAAGGGTGTCACAATGTGATGCGGGCACTCTTCGCCTTGGGGGTGAATTCGACCGATGTGGCCGAGGGCGGCGACCCGTACGACAGCTACGACCCGTCGGGTTTGCGAATGTTGGCCCATGAGATACCGCGCGCTGAAGTCGACACCGTGGTAAACAAGGCGTTGCGGTACTTCATGGGGTGCGCGCCGGGGGCTGTGGCAATCTACCTACACGCGAACCCGGATAACGATGCCGACAGGTGGCTTCTGCCCTACCTGGAAGCCGCCGAGGAGGCTACGTGACAACACCCGGAGTCTCACCCGACGTGTTCCGCCCATGTGTTTTGGTGTTTGCAAGCCGGGCTGCGTCACTTACAGACCTCTTCGGATGCGTTCTCAAGTTGGGGGCTGTGTGCGGGCGTGCAATCTTCGACGTGGCGTCAAACATTCGTGCGGTGGATCTAGCAACAGACGCGGACCTTGTTTTGGCAAATACTTTCGCGCGTGCTCACATAGTTTGTGGCGGGATGGTCGCCGCACATGGGAAGGCTATCGCCGTATGGGTGGAGTATGACCCCATGGATGACTGGCTCCTAGACCAGTTGGAACTGTCACAATCCGTCGAGGAGTAACAGATCCCATGACTACCCCACAGCACCCTCGCTGGACGCCGTGTATCCTGATCGGTGTCTACAACACAAACCAAGAACCGGCTCCCATCTCGGAGAGTTCCTCCATTGGGTTCCGCAGTGCCGCAGAGTACCGTGCGTTCGCCGAATGTCATGCGGCCATGGTCCGCTATGGGGTCTCTTCCGCGGTAGTGCCTATCCGTCGGGCATGTGTGGACCCAGGTGTCTTCCCAGGACATCACCTGATAGCCGGGTTAGGCTATCGTAGGGGTCTTGATGGCATCCTGGTCGTAGGTGCCTGGGCTGTGTACCTGGGGACTGATCCAACGGATGGCCGAGAGGGCTGGCTTCGTAGGGCACTACAGGCGAGCCAGGTGTTGCCATGACACCTCAACCGGACATCGAGTACCCTGTGGTCTTACTCTGGAGTGCCCCTGATTCCGACGGGAACACAGATGCGGCAGCCGAGGCGAGGGCACTCATTTCCATGGGCTACGACGCCGGGATTGAGGGTGCTCTAGAAAGGAACACCATCTACCCGGTACTTCGGGTGGAGATCGCGGAACTACCTCGGGAGGGTGATGGGTTAGACATTCACGGATATGGTATGGGTGAGCGGGCCGTGAAACCGTGTGCACTGGCCGTACTTGTGACCCACAAACCGGATGGGTCTTCGTTGTCGTCGTGGTTGTTGTGGCACGCTCTGGAGAACGGCATCCCACTGTGAGGGGGCGTCGCCGCGACAAGGCCGCACTACCAAAGGGTGTCCGAGTCCTACGGGCCAGGAGCAGCGACCCGGACACGCGGCTGGGTACTACACTATACCCAGAGCAACCGGGTGTGGATTACCACAGGCCGAAGACACGCGCAGAATGCGCAGGAGTAGGTGGGCCAGGAGCACCATGTGCCTTCGCGAGTTGCAAATGGCACCTAGCCGTTGATGTCAACCGCTACGGGACGATCAAGTTCTCCCACCCGGGGGTGGATATCCTTGACCTACCGTGGACCTGCGGGTTGGCTATGATCGAGCAGTACCCAGATGGTGTCCCACCGCCCATCTTGGCCGAGGCCATGGGCACTACCAAAGGCTACGTTATGGCTATCATGGCGGATGCTAGGAAAAGGGTTCATCTACCCGTGATCGACGCCCTCCGGTAGGTAGTAGGGGTTTGGCAACGAATCCAGGTAAGCACGCAGGGCCACACCACCACCTAGTGCGTAGAGTGCGCGGCAGTTGGCCTGCGATATGCCCACTCTATCGAGGGTTACCACAAAGCGTTCGGGGTGTTTCCAGGGCACTACACAATCACAATACTGCTGTGTGAGCCATGCGAACACGGTGGAGTAAAGTTCGCCCGGTATACCAGACGCATTCGTCCATGCCTTGGTGTTGCTCATGGTGTCTTAGGGAATGGTAGGGCTATCTGTGCACCCGCAGTCACATTCCGCCCCCGGTAGACATCCGGGCTTCTGGCCGGTGCGGGGATGTGTTTTGTCACCGGGTGTTTGATCTCTGGTGCGGTCCACGTTCGGTGTTCTACCCCGCGAGTTATGGTCGCCCATGGGGACGGGGAGTACGTGTTCGGCCATACGGCTTCTGCCTTGCGAGCGCGGTCGTAGGCGGACAGGACACCTTGAGGATCAATACCGTGGTGCTGTGCGCCATCCAGGATGGTTTTCAGGTATCTCTTGGACGGCGGCGTTAGGTATCTGGCACTCGCACGATAGACCCACACATCGGCCACTGTACCGTGTATGTGGGCAGTTTCGACTTGGCGAGTGTAGGCTTGTGAAGCAGTCCCTTCGTACAGATCCAACCAGAGGATGCCGTAGGCAGGTAGGAGCCATACGACCCCTTCCACGATTGTTTCTGGCATTTCCTCGATGGTAGCTACCCCACCGCCCCAAGCCCGGCTGTGACCAACAAAGGCCATTGAGTTACCGGGCAGGGTGGCCACCCCCAAGGACTTGCATCCTGGTACGCGGGACTTCATCTGCGCCACGTTCAAGTTGGAGCCGTAAGCGAACACAAGTTGCGGTTGTTGGGTGTAGGTGTCCATCATCGTAGGGTGTTGCACAACTGGTACCAATTAGGCGGAGTTGGTTGGCGTACACTCTGACTTACGTAGCGCGGCTTCATTCCGGTGCGCCCGCACGTTCGGCCGCGTGGGGGCATAGGCGACGCAGAAGGTGCGCCCGGACGGGGCCGAATTCTGGCCCTACCAGGGCACAGGCATCCATGAGGGCCTTCGCCACAGTGACACGTCGTCGAATGAGTTGCTCCCCGGTGTACCCGGTCACTGCGAAAGCCCCATGTTGTGTCCATGGGATCATATTGCAGGCCGCCACGAGGCCGAGGGACAGGGCTACATTGGCCTGCAACTCACCCGCATGGAGCGTAGCCTCAAACAGCCGCATCTCCACGGTGCCCCGGTAGAACACGGAGTGGAGATTCACTCCGTAGTACCGGCTGGAGTGATAGTGCCTTCGGGCAAGGTATCTCGCGCTGTCCACGGAGATGTACTCGTCTTCCATGGCGCTGTAGAAAGTCTGTGCACCAACATCCGACCGAAACAGGGTCTTCGGCAGGGCGGCCCCGAGGTCACGCATGGCCATGACGAGGGTGTTGGGTAGCGGCCCACAATGCCTTGAGCGGCGATGTGGTTGGATGCCTAACTGTTTCTCCCATAGGTTGTCGTAGTTGGCGACCCGGGTGGCGAGGTTGGCGGCTCCGAGACACGTCAGTTTCGATGCGTCCACATGGACGTGCATCCCGCAGGACGCATCCGTTCGGCACCCGAAGCGCCGTAGGAGGTTGGCCACGGATTTCAGGTGCGGCATGTCGCTGTACTGGAGAATGGGGCTCACTACCTCCGCGGAGGCGCCATCCGGGTTTGTGAGACTCCCATCCCGCGTCACTGTCCAGACACGGGATTCATCGTCTCCGGGCATGGGGACCTGCCACTTGTCGTATCCACCGCCGATTTCCACGGGCGCAGTGCCAAAGGCCCGCCCCATACGTTCGGCCAGTACCTTCCTGGTGCGGCCCACGGTCTCCATCTCGACGCCAAACCCAAGGGTCTTCATGGACTCCTGGACGCGGGTCTCGAAGGGGGACAGTTCGGTACGTGTGGCACTTTTGTCACTGCCCGTGGCGAAGAGTGGGTTTACGGGCGGTCGACGGGTGGCCGTAACATCTTGCGTGTTCAGCGTCATGCCGGGAACACCCTGCGATTATCGTGCCACGGTCTACCACCAAGGATACACCGCGTGCGTGTAGCCATTTGTTCACACACTACGTGTGAACTGTTGTTCCGTGGGCCTGTACGATACATGGGGTGCCGTGGCGTTACGTTTGGCACGGGTACTGCAATGCCATTCCGGCATGAAGGACCACGTCAACCACACAAACACACTCCACCGCCGAGGTGCGCCGGGTACCCACATGGCGCTCCAGTTGCGGGAAAAGACACGCAATGCCAACTCGTGGCACGCGATTCAGACCCCCGAGGAGTTCTTCGGTGATCGGCGAAGGCTCTTCAAGATGGCTAAGGCCATCGCCTCCGGTTTCTGCCGAAAGGCGAAGTTCCTGGACCTCGACGAGATGCAAGGTGCCACCTTGTACAAGTTGGTGGAGTGCAGGCGAACATGGCAAGTAGAAAGGGGTTTGCCTTTTGGTGGTTATGCCATCGAAAGCGTGAAGATGTGGCTTGTGGGGGAGATGTACCGGTATCGTGTCCCTGTCTCTGGGGCTGCCGGTAGCCGTGCGGAGGTGGAGAGTGTTCGTGTGGACTACCTGGACGCCCCGATGGGCGGCGACCAGGAAGGGGGTACGCGGGCCACCGTTGGGGATACGGTCGACCTGTCCGAGGCTACAGGCTACGACACCACACCCGAAGGGGACGCCGACCGCCGGGATACCATGGCCATGATCCAACGGATTGCCAAGGGGCTACCCCCCACTGTAGTGGACCTAGCCGTGGCCTACCTGGATGGGCAGACAGTGATTCAAGACGAGTGCCCGGATGGGTGGACACCAATGGGCGTGGCCAAAGTCGCACTCGACCTGCGTAACTCCCTCCGCAAGGAGTTGGGGGCTACCGCGGGCAATCATGTAGATGGCTGTGCACAAGACGATACCGAGGACACACCGGCTGCCGGATGGTGGGAAGGGTAGATCCTGCTATGGCCAAGGTACTGTAACGTGGCCGTGTGATACTTCGCCAAGACTGCCTAGACCTACAAGTTCTCAAGGCCACCGAAGAGGAACTCGCGTGGCTTAGGGCCTTTACGACGCTGGTGGTGCCTGGTAAGCCGGGTACGATTACCACGGCTAAGATGTATGGGCAGAGGGGGCGTACAATACCGGCTGGCCTGCGGGCTTTGGTCGAGCAAGGCACCCGGGAGGCGGGGATACCCTGTACGGTCCTGGATGGCCGTACAAGGCCCGTGGAGCCCCTCCATGATCCACCTATAGGTTGGCTTCGCCCCTACCAGCGAGAGGCCGTACAACGGGTTGTGGAGCGGGAACGTGGAATCGTGTGGATCGGTACCGGCGGTGGCAAGGGTTCCATAATTCAAGCTCTCACCATCGCGATCCCCTGCCGATGGGTAATTCTGGTCCACCGGATTCACCTTTTGGCCGACTTGTCGCAGCGGTACAAGGCCATTACGGGGAAGGAGCCTGGGATGATCGGGGAGGGGGTGTGGAACCCGCGCGAGGTGACATTCGCTACCCTGGCCACCCTCAACAAGGCGTTGGGTAGGGCGTCGTACACCGCATTTGCGGCGAATGTCCAGGGGGTTGTGTGTGACGAGGCCCACTGCGCCGCAGCGGCAATGCACTACCGTGTGATCCGTAGTTTCCCGAATGCTTATTGGTGGTGTGCTATGAGTGCGACTCCGCTTTCCCGTGGGGACGGGTTGTCGGTGCGTGTCATAGGGGCCTTTGGACCCGTTATCCACCGCACCACACCGGAGGAACTCATTACTCTTGGGTATCTCGCAAAACCACGTATACGTACAGTAGAACTACGCCACGACCTGTCGATGGCGGTGGCGACCCTCCCGTGGCAGGACTTCTACCAGGAGGTGATCGTGGAGAACCCTAGGCGGTTGGCGGTTATTCAGCAGATTGTGGCGCGTGCCAGGAAGCCAACCATGGTGTTTGTCACAAGTATCGCCCACGGGGAGGTTCTCACAAAACTCTGCCGAGCAAACAACTACCGCACCCTGTTCGTGGAGGGCGCGAACAGTCTGGATGAGAGGGAGAGTGTCAAACGTGCGCTCGCGGAAAGGAGCGTCGATGTAGTGGTGGCCACCACTGTTTTCTCGGAAGGCGTAGACATTCCTGGGCTGGCTTCGGTAGTGTTGGCATCGGGCGGTAAGTGTCTCGCGCCGGACACCTCTGTACTGGCACATGACGGTCGTGTGGTACCGGCTAGTACGGTGCAAGTAGGCGACCTTCTTATGGGGCCAGATAGTGCTCCACGACGTGTTTTGACGGTGGTCGCCGGAGCTGACTTGATGTATCGGGTTGTGCCGACTATGGGGGAGCCTTGGGTATGTAGTCGAAACCATGTGCTCACGGTGTCTCGCAAGACTTCCAAGCCACCCTACGGCCACAAGATCATCGACATCCAGCTTGTCGATTTTGCGGCTAGTCGCACGCAACGACGTTTCAAGTTGTTCCCAGTAGGTGTGACATTTCCCCCTCGTTTGCCAGTCCCCATAGATCCGTACTTCCTCGGATTGTGGTTCGGGGATGGGACTAAAAACCTTCGTTCTGTTGAGGTATCGAAACCTGACGATGCTGTGAGGGATAGTGCGTTGTCCGTGGCAGCTACCTTCGGACTACGGGTGGAAGTAAAGCGGCAAAAGACAGGGGCTATGTGCCCAACGTACCGCCTTGTACGAAGGAATGGCACACCACGAGGGAATACCCTCACGACTTTGATGCGTAAGGTAGTCGGAGATGCCTCGGAACTTCCATTTATATACCTTACGAGCAGTCGCGAGGAACGGCTCCTGTTCCTAGCCGGACTTCTCGACAGTGATGGGTCCCCCGGCCGAGACGGGCATGGGTACGTAATCACACAAAAGCGACGGGCGTACGCAGATGGCATCTGTTTTCTGGCCAACTCTCTGGGTCTACGCGGCACAACGAAGCGGATAATGTCTGGCGGGCGTGAATACTGGACTACTTTAGTGTCTGGAGACTGTAGGTGCATACCCATGCGTATCCCACGGAAATTACCCCGCCGCGGCATCCGTAAACGACCAGGGCATACGAGTTTCCAAGTTATCCCCATAGGCATTGGGGCATACGCAGGATTTACTGTCGATGGTGACGGGCGGTTTCTTCTTGGGGATTTCACAGTCACACATAACAGTTCGATCGCAGCCATTCAGCGTGTCGGGCGGGCAATGCGAGCTGTTCCTGGCAAACTGGAGGGGGAGGTATGGGACGTTTCGGACACGGGTCATACAACTCTCGATCACCACACCCGGCTTAGGCATCACGCCTTCCAAAAGGAAGGCTACACTATGGAATCCATGAGCCTCGTCGACCTCGCTGCCTACCAGCCCGGTCTTCAGGCTATCCCAAACCTTGCGGGTGATGGGTAGACACACCATCACGTCATAGTGTACATAACTGGACTATGACAGAACCCACGCAGCAACACGCGCCTGTTTCAGTCACTTACTGCCTCCAGGCGAAGGGGCACACGATCCCGGCCCTCCTGACGATCCGCAAGGAGGCGGGTGCCTCCTACACCGGGGAACTCACCTGCGCGGGGATGAGCCCCGTACCCCCACCTCTCCGTGGGTTCCAGCACGCCTCCATTGTGGCGGTGGCCTTCGGCCATGTGGCGGCCCACTTCGGGACACCCTACGTGTCTGTCACTGTGCCCGGGGAGACAGTCCCGGCGCAGGTATTGGACGCGGCGAGAGCGGCGGTCGATGCCCCCTCTCCAGAGACCATGGGGGCACTCAAGGCATCACTGGAGGGCGTCCATGTGGATCTGGAGTACGGCGGGGTGCGGGAACTACCCGGGGTGACACCCAAGGCCCCGGATGACGCACTTGTGGCTGCCCAGGCGGTGGAGTCCTTGGGGAATGCCCAGCAGTTGGCCAGGAGTCTGCCACGCCTATGGGACTCAGCTCTGGCCTACTGCCGGGTGATGTCTCAGCAGTTCGACCCAGAAGAGGCCGAGCGGCAGGTAGGCTCGTGGAAGGCCGCCAGGGCAGTTGCCGAGCGTATCTTGGCGGGTCCCAAGGTGGACCGTACCGCTGCTATGGCCAAGCGCAAGACCGCAGCGGCCAAGGTACCTGAAACGGCCGCGGCATCCGCCTAGGCCACAAGCCCCATAAGAACAGCCGTGTTTCTCCCGCCGTAACGGGGTACATGGCAGACAACAACACTGGGGGTAAGACCCCCACAACCGCGCCCGCACACTTTCACGGCTCCAACCCAACCGTCAACCTGGGTGGTGGGCCGCCTTCCACGGCGGCAATTCGCAGGGAGTGGCGAAAGACACACACTGCGAAGCGATGGAGCGAGATCGAAAACGCCTGGGTGCTCGACGCCGTCACGGCGCTCTACACACCGGATGTTTCGGAGGTCTGCCTCTATGCGACCATCAGGGATGGGTACGCGGAGCGGTTTTCGCAACAACGCACCCCATCGGCATGGACCTGTCAACTTGGGGCTATGGCTAGATTGCCGCAGTACAAGCAGTTTTCAACGGCGCTCTCTGCGGCGGCTCGCGGGGCAAGAGGCGGCACTACCCTGCCGGAAGTAGAAGGCCCACGTTCGCGATGGCTTTCCCAAGAGAGGGAGACACTCCTCCGGTGTGCGTCGGGTTCATTTACGTGCACAGACACCCGCAAAGCTCTGGGTCACTTCAT
>ERZ1292623.781-Hain-H51-01um-R1-781-length-32496-cov-19_pt1 | contig 32496 bp, 48 predicted proteins | sample MGYA00564398_ERZ1292623 | MGnify/ENA primary metagenome ERZ1292623 (study PRJEB36523, sample SAMEA6512633) | groundwater metagenome | collected 2019-01-07 | study: AquaDiva: Metagenomics assemblies of 32 groundwater samples
TCTCAAAATTAATGTAAAGAGTTTTATCCTTGCCATATTTTTCAGATATTTGCTTGACTATGCTTAATAGTTCAAATGTTTTTCCAGATCTTCTCGGGCCTATTAAAGAGAAAACTCGATTGATGTTTAACTCGAAATCAATGTTAATATCCCGTTTTATTATTTGCGGAAGCTCTTTTTTATTCCAATCCCTTATTACTTCTGACCAATCTTCTTTATTCATCATAATATATAGAAGGAAACTATTTATAAATGTTTCCTTTTATAAATATACTAATTTTTGTAATAGTAAAGCATATTAATTTAATATCAAGTAAAATATCTTTTTGATATTAAAATCTAGGTTCAAATCCCGGCAGAAGCACTTAATATGCTAAACAAACTAAAACAAGATTTACAGAAATTAGCAAATAAGGAAAAAGCTGTAATTTTGCAGAGATTCTTTAAAACAGGAAAAGGAGAATATGGTCATGGAGATATTTTCTTAGGAATTACGGTTCCAGACCAAAGAAAAATAGCTAAAAAATATATTAATCTAAATTTAAAACAAATAAAAGAGCTATTAAAAAGCAAAATGCATGAGCATAGATTAATTGTTTTGCTTTTATTGGTTGAAAAATACAAGAAAGCAGACGAAAATATCAAGAAAGACATCATTAATTTCTATTTAAGCCATACTAATTATATTAATAATTGGGATTTAGTTGATTTAAGCTCCCACCAGATACTTGGGGATTATTTAATTAATAAAGATAAAAACATTTTATATAAATTGGCTAATTCAAATAATTTATGGGAAAAAAGGATTTCTATAATTTCAACTTATACTTTTATAAGAAATAATAAATTTCAAGATACGTTAAATATTTCTAGAATACTGTTGGACGACAAGCATGATTTAATACACAAGGCAGTTGGCTGGATGCTGAGGGAAATTGGAAAAAGAAATCTAGAAATAGAAGAAAATTTTTTAAAGAAATATTATAAAAAAATGCCGAGAACAATGCTAAGGTATGCTATTGAAAAATTTGATAAAAATAAAAGAGAATTCTATTTAAAAAGTTGATTTTTTCTTAAATAAGTGAATTATGGCAGGAATAAAAGAAGTTAAAATAATTCCTAAAATAAAATACGTTAAATTCTCATTTACAAAAGAAATGTTTCCAAAAAAATAACCTCCGAATATAAAAATTCCAACCCATAAAATTCCTCCAAAAATATTATAGCTTAAAAACCTTAAATAGTTCATTCTGCCGATGCCCGCAACAAAAGGGGCAAATGTTCTTATTATAGGAATAAACCTTGCAAGAACAATTGTTTTATTTCCATGCTTTTCATAAAATTTATGCGTTTTTTCTAAATATTCCTGCTTAATATGCATTTTTTTCCCAAAATAATTTCCAATCCAGTAATTTACAGTATCACCTAAAACAGCTGCTATTGATAATAAGATAAATAGCAAAAAAACGTTAATAACTTTCTTTGCTGCAAAAGTTCCTGCCACAAACAATAAAGAGTCTCCTGGCAAAAACGGAGTAAAAACCAATCCTGTTTCTAAAAATATTATTAAAAATAATATTCCGTAAGTTAAGGTTCCATAATTTGCAAGAATTTCGCCTAAATATTTCTCCAAATGCAGTATTGCATCAATAATCTCTTTTAGTAATGGCATTATTTTAATTAAATTTAAGGATTTATAAATTAATAAGATTTAAATTCATTATAGTTATGTTATTTAGAATGAAATATGACCAGCATTTTCTGCAGGATTTTGAAACAGCCAGGAAAATTGTGAATTTTTTAGATATTAAGCCAAATGAAAGAATTCTTGAAATAGGGCCTGGAAAAGGAATTTTAACGCAGTATCTTCATGGAAAAGTAACTTTAATTGAAATAGACAAAAAATTATGCAAATATTTAAAGGAAAAATTCCCCGAATTTAAGGTTGTTAATAATAACATTTTAAATTATAATAATGATTTTGATAAAATAATATCAAATGTTCCTTATTCTATCTGCGAGCCCTTAATGAATAAATTGCTAAAAATGAAATTTAAAAAAGCTGTTTTGATGTTTCCTGAAAAATTTATAGCAGAAGGATTGTTAAGCTTGGTTATGCCTCATTTCTTTGAAATTAAAAATCTACTTAATGCAAGCAAAACTTTATTTTATCCTCTGCCTAAAATAAATTCTAAAGTTCTTGAAATTAAGCATAAAATTATGAATGAAAGAGAAAAAGCATTATTAAATATTTATCTACAATCTGATAAAAAATTAAAAAATGTTTTTGATTGCGATTTAAATTTTAAGAACAAAAGAATTTACCAATTAAACTTTAATGAGTGGAAAGAAATTGTTAATAAAATATTTAATTAAGACATTTATCTTAGTCTATTTAAGACAGAAGACTTAAAAATTTTATATAGAAAAGCTTAAATACTAATTGGTACTTTATAGTATCATGCAAACAGAACAATTAAATCTCAAACTGCAAAAAGATTTATTAAATGAAATTGAAATAGTTTCTAATGTATTGCATATTCCCAAGAATGAGTGGGCTAGAAATGTTTTGGCCCGGCAAGTTAAAGTTGAATTAGCCGAACATAAACAATTTATTGTAAGGCAGTATATTAAAGGTTTAATTACGAAAAATGAACTAATTAAAATTTTAGGGGAAAAAGAAGCAAAAGATATTGACCTTATACTAAAAGTCGGTAAAAGAAGCTTTGAAAATGCCCATAAATTAAGCAAATTAGTTAAATAAAAATATGAGAATTGTTATTGATACTTCTGGTTTGCTATCTTTAGCTGCTGGAAATATCTTAGAACTTGCAACACAGTTTTTTGATTTTATTATCCCGGCTAGAGTTAAACAAGAGCTTGACGGCATAAGTAAAAATAATGATTTTGAAGCTAATTTGGCTAAAAATATATTATCCTATATTAATGATAAAATAAAAATAATCGATGCATACAAAATTTCTCAACAAGGAGAATTAGGATGTGCTTATTTAGCGAACGAACTAGATGATGTTGAATTCTTAATTACAGATGATACAAAAATACTAAAAAAATTAGAGAAAATTTCTAAAAAAGAAGTTAACTTTAGCGTATTAATCGTTTATACTTTATATTTATCAGGAAAAATAAGCAAAGAGCATGGGTGGAGAGTAATAGAAAGAATGAGTGTTAAGAGAAATTGGAAAGATAATGTTATCTTTAATCAAGCGAAAATATTATGGGAGCATCTTTAATGCAGGGCTTATAATCTAGTGGAAAAATGCAACGTTAACATCGTTGATTCTCTTGTCCGATTCCGTATAAGTCCATAATAACCTTTAAATACTTTTATTAAATTCTTAAAATAATGGCATTGGTAGAACCAAAATCAATGGATGAATGCGTATATTTTACTAATAGACTATTAAATGAAAAAGGAAAAGCTAGATGCTGGGTTTTTAGAGAAAAATGTCCTAAATGCAACAAAAGTTTAATGGGCAAGCCAAGAGATCCTAAAACAGGAAAAATAAAGATAAGGGCAAAAGAATTTAAATGTCCCGAATGCAATTATACTGTAGCAGAGCAAGAATATGAAGATTCATTAACAGCTAATATACAATATACATGCCCTTATTGCAGTAATAATGGAGAGATACAAGTTCCATTTAAAAGAAAAAAAGTTAAAATCTTTGATGAAAAAGATATTAAAAGCAAGATGATTGAAAGTTTGAGATTTCAATGTGAAAAATGTTCAAAAAATATTGATATAACCAAGAAGATGAAATAAGATGGGAAGCAATTTAGATTTAAGAGAGCAGGTAAATGATCCTGCTGTAAAAAATACCTTGGGAGAACTATTTTCAGGAAAAAAAGGCTATGTTATCAAAGAAGAGCCAGTAATAAAACCCTGCAGGAATTGTAAAAAGCCCGTTAAAAGCACTGAAAGATTCTGCTCTGAATGCGGGGCTAAAGTTGAATTAGAAATTAAAAAAAATTGCCCTTCCTGCAATGTTGCATTAAAAGGCATTGAAAAATTCTGTACACAATGCGGTGCTAAGATTTAATTATTTAAAAAAAGTTGACTTTAGAGCGAGAATTATTAAATATATAGATAGCACTATCGATATAACTTTTAATACCATGCTATCTGCAAAAATTGATAAAAGGATAAATATCAAGATTTCCAGAAGATGCTTTTCTTGAAACAAATTCCAATTAATTTTAAATAATTCCCATTTCATATTATATTTTTTAAGTACCTTTTTTAGTCTTCTCTTAAAAATAAAAGATAAAATGCCTAGATTCTCTGGATAAATATAAACACAGGGTTTATTATTTTTTTCATAAACTCTTATTTTTTCTTTGTAAGACTCTCGGTTTTTTTCTATATTCCAAAGCCCTAGAAACTCCACATATATTTTATATTGTGGAAGATAAAAATCGGCTTTTCTATAAGGTTTTTTATCATCTTTTAAACCTTCTATCTTCACCTCTGACTTAAAGTCAATGCCTTCTTCCTCAAAATATTCCTCAATTAATTCTTCTCCTTCAGAACGAACTGGTTTTTCATACATATTAGTATATAACTATCTCACAGCTAACCTTATATCTTCAGATTTAATTGTTTTTCTTTTAGAATGTCTTGAAAACCTTACAGCCTTTTCACCAATACTTTCTGCAATCTTTTCAAGTTCTTCTCTCATTGCAACCTTTGCAGGATCGGAAACCCTCTCTGCACCTACTTTTTTTAATAATTTCTCCATTGCAGCTAATGGTAATATTGCTCTAGGCATAAAAATAAACTTATTTTAGAATTATATAAACCTTTTTATTTTATTTTTTTACTTTCAATGTATAATTTGCAGCAAAGAGAGCCTTTTTCTGCCGCAGGCATTAAATCTTCAGCAGTTCCCCAATTGCATGTTTTATATTGAGTTACTCCTTTAACATTTTGAGGCACTTTAATTACTCCTTTAGCAATTCTAGCTTCATACTCTTTCATATGTAAAATATATGTTTCTCTTTCAAGTTCCCCCTCATTGATTAATTCAATAACTTTTAATTCAACACCTAATTTTTCTCTTCCAGACCTAATAACAGCATCTTCAAAAGATTCATTTTCTTTTAAAGAACCTGCCGGCAACCCCCAATAACCTGGAAGATCTTTATCATCAAATGGTCTTTGTACAATAAGAAATTCATTTTTACTATTATCATTATATATTACATAAGCAACTGAATTTTTAACAGGTTTTTCCATGTAATATTTTATTACCAAAATCTTTATAAACCCTCTCAAGATTAAAAAATTAACCCTACTGAAAATAATTAGTCGCTGATTCTAAAGGCGAGTGGTCAGATGTCTTTAGACCAAACTAAAGCAATTAGGAATATAAATGGGAAGAGCAAGCAAACCAAGAGCAGGAAGCTTACAGTTTTGGCCGAGGAAAAGAGCCAAACGAATGTATCCAGGAATAAGATCTTGGGCTAGTTTAGATAGTGTTAAATTGCTTGGATTTTTAGGATATAAGGTTGGTATGACTAATGTAATCTTAGAAGAAACCAACCCCAGTTTGAAAGCAAGTGTGTTAAAAAATTATCCTGTAACAATATTAGAATGCCCTCCTTTAAAAGTATTCTCAATAAGATTTTACAAAAATACAGATTATGGCCAAAAAGTTATAACAGAAGTTGTTTCGCAGAATTTAAACAAGGAATTAAAAAGAAAAATCAATATTCCTAAAAACATTAAATCCTCTTATCCAGAATCTTTTGATGATGTAAAAGTTTTAGTTTATACCCAGCCAAAATTAGCATATGGGAAGAAAAAACCGGAAATTTTAGAATTAGCTCTTTCAGGAAATAAAGAAGAAAAATTAAATTATCTTAAGTCATTATTAAATAAAGATATTAAGATTTCAGAAATATTTTCAAATAACCAGTATATAGATGTTCATTCTGTAACTAAGGGAAAAGGATTTCAGGGAACTGTAAAAAGGCATCATGTTGATTTAAGATCTCATAAATCCGAGAAAAAGAGAAGAGGAAATATTTTCGGATCACAAAGGCCTGGAAAAATAAGATGGGGAATGCCAATGCCCGGCCAAATGGGATTGAATACAAGAACAGAATATAATAAATTGTTAGTAAAAATTTCCAATAATTTAAATGAAATAAATCCAAAATCTGGCTTTAATAATTATGGCATAATAAAAAATGATTATGTTTTGATTAAAGGAAGCATTCCAGGAAGCAAAAAACGCTTAATTGTAATGACTTATCCGTTAAGAACAAAAAAATTAATCCAGACAAATGTTAAGGTTGTGAGAAAATGAACTTAATAAGCTTAGAAGGCAAGAAAATTAAGGAGATTAAATTGCCTGCACAATTTAATGAAGAGTATCATCCTAATCTAATCTCGAGGGCAGTTATAACTTTGCAGAGCAATAAAAGACAAAGTTATGGTGCAGATTCAGAAGCTGGGAAAAGAGCATCTGCAAAAATATCCAGAAGAAGAAGAGATTACAAAGGAGCTTATGGAAAAGGAATCTCAAGGGTTCCAAGAAAAACAATGTGGAAAAGAGGATCTCAGTTTGGATGGGTTGGTGCAAATGCTCCTGGAACAGTCGGAGGAAGAAAGGCACATCCACCAAAATCAAGCAAAATATTTGCTAAAAAAATAAATAAAAAAGAAAATAGAAAAGCAATACGCTCAGCGTTATCTGCCGTAATAAATAAAAATTTAGTTGAAAAAAGAAATCATATAATCCCTGATTTATATCCCATTGCTGTTGAAAATAAATTCCAGGAGATTAATAAAACAAAAGAAGTTTTAAAAGTTTTGAATAATCTTGGGTTGAAAGATGAGGTTGAAAGGGTTACTAGAAAGATAAGGGCAGGGAGAGGAAAATTACGCGGAAGAAAATACAAAATTAACAAAAGCTTATTGATTGTTGTTTCAGACAAATGCAAATTAATTCAAGCTGGAAAAAACATTCCAGGGATTGACATTGTAAAAGTCAACAGCTTAAACGCTGAATTATTAGCGCCAGGAACCCAGGCAGGAAGATTGACAATATTTACAGAAAGCGCTGTTGAGAAAATAGAAAAAGAAAATTTGTTTAAATAAAATGGAAATAATCAAGCATCCAATACAAACTGAAAAAGCAGTAAGGTTAATGCAGTCTGATAACAAGTTAACTTTAATAGTTGATTTAAAAGCCAGGAAGCAGGATATTAAGAAAGCAGTTGAAGAGCTGTTTCAAGTTAAGGTTGTTAATGTAAATACTTTAATTACCATAGAAGGAGAGAAAAAAGCGTATGTTAAATTGTCAAAAGAAACACCGGCAATAGATGTTTCAACAAAATTAGGATTAATGTAAAATGGGAAAAAGAATTATAAGTCAAAGACGTGGAAAAGGCTCGCTTACTTATAGGTATCCTGGGCACAGATTTAGCAATCCATTCAGCTATCCTAAAACAGAGGAAAAATTAATCGGTGTAGTAAAGGAAATAATAAAAGAGCCTTCACATTCAGCACCTACTGCTTTAGTCAAATTCGATAATGTTATTTCATCTATTCCCGCAAAATTAAATTTAAGGGAAAATGATGTTGTTTCATATAATGACAATAATGGAAACGCTGCATTGAAAATATTAAAATTAAGAGATATTCCAGAAGGCACTGAAATTTACAATATTGAAAGCACACCTGGAGATGGCGGAAAATTCTGCAGGGCAGGAGGAGTAACAGCAAGCATTTTATTTAAATCAAAAGAATATATATTAGTTAAACTGCCTTCAAGAAAAGAACGCAGATTTAATCCTGATTGCAAGGCAGCCTTAGGAGTAATAGCCGCTGGCGGAAAAGGGGAAAAACCAATATTAAAAGCTGGAAAGAAATATCATATGATGAGGGCAAAGAATAAATTATATCCAAAGACTTCAGGAGTTGCAATGAATGCTGTAGACCATCCATTCGGTTCAGGAAGGGGAAGGCATGTTGGAAAACCAAAGACACCAAAGAAGAATGCTCCTCCAGGAAGAAATGTAGGATCAATAAAGGCAAAGAGAACAGGATGGAAGAGATAAAATGGCAAAAATTTTTGGTTATCATGGGAAAACAATTGAAGAACTGCAAAAACTTGACTTAAAAGAATTTATGCAGCTTACTCCTTCAAGGCAGAGAAGAACATTGAGCAGAGGATTTACAGAAGAACAAAAGAAATTATTATTAAAAATAGATAAAACTCTGCAGGGACATTATAAAAAGCCGATAAAAACACATTGCAGGGACATGGTTGTTCTGCCAAAAATGATTGGATTAATAATTCATATTCATGCTGGAAATAAATTTATGCCTATTATGCTGCAGCCTGAAATGGTCGGGATGTTTTTGGGAGAATTAACAATGACAAGGTCAAAGGTTGAGCACTCTGCTCCAGGCATTGGGGCAACAAGATCAAGTGCAGCAATCTCTGTAAAATAAAAATGGAAGCAATAGTCAACGCAAAAAGTTTGAGGATTTCAACGAAGGAATCCTGTGAAATATGCAATTTAGTTAGAAACAAGACTGCTAAAAAAGCTAAAATGATTCTTAACCAGGTAATTAAGATGGAAAGGGCTGTTCCTTATAAAAAATATTTAGGAGATGTTCCGCATAGGCCGGGGAAAATGGCTGCGGGAAGATATCCTATAAAAGCATGTGCAGAAATATTAAGGATAATTCAGAGTGGAGAAGCAAACGCCAGAAACAAAGGCATGAATGATAATTTAATAGTTTTTCATATTTCAGCAAGCAAGGCATCAAAGCAATTTCATTATGGAAGCAAAAGAAGAACAAGGATGAAAAATACGCATATAAAATTAATATTAAAAGAATTAAATAAGGAAGATAAAAAATGATTGAAAAACAGATTGTATCAAAGCATATGAAAGAATATTTAATGCAGGAATATATTAAATCTCATCTTCCTACAGGAAGCTACAGCAAGATAGATTTAAGAAAAACACCTCTCGGAGAGAAAATAATAATTCATACCTCTCGTCCTGGCTTGGTTGTTGGAAGAAAAGGAGTCAACTTATCAGAATTGACTTATGTTCTAAAAACTAAATATGGGATGGAAAACCCCCAAATAGAAGTTATGGAAATACAAAATCCAAATCTTGATCCAAAATCAGTTGCTGAAAGCATAGTTAATTCATTTGAAAGATTTGGTCCTAAAAGATTTAAGCCAATAGGTTATAGGGCATTGCAAAGCATTTTGGATGCTGGGGCACTTGGAGCAGAAGTTGTTATTTCAGGGAGAGGAGTTCCAGGCAGCAGGGCAAAATCATGGAGATTTCTTGCCGGTCATATGAAAAAGTCAGGAGACATTTCAGAAAATTTTGTTAAGAGAGCTACTGTGGTTGCTAATCTAAAATCTGGAAGTGTAGGAATTAAAGTTAATATATTAACACCAGATGTAATCTTGCCTGATGAAATAAAAATAAAAGATATTCCTAAAATTGTTGTTCAAGAGGTTAAAGAGGAATCTAAGATAGATGTTAAGGAAGAGATTAAAGAAGAAAAAAAAGAAAGGAAAAAAAGAACAAAAACAAAAAAAGAAAAAACAGAAAATGAAGACAGTTGAACTCAAGCAAAAGAATAATGAAGAATTAAAGAAGCAGCTTGATGAATTAAAAAAAGATTTAATGAAGCTGAATGCTCAAAGATCTACAGGAACTATTCCAGAAAATCCTGGAAACATAAAAAAGTTTCGCAGAAGCATAGCAAGAATATTAACAATATTAAATAAAAAACGAATGGAGGTAAAAAACGCAAAGAAATGAACACCATATGCCCGAAATGCGGTTTAAAACTAGAGCTTTGTGTTTGTGAATCTATTGCTAAAGAAACACAAATAGTGACAGTTAAGGCAGTAAAGCGCAGATTTGGAAAATTAATTACTCTTGTCGAAGGCATAGACAATAAGGCAGTCAACCTCAAGGAATTAGCAAAAAAACTTAAGGAGAAACTTGCCTGCGGTGGAACTGTTAAAGAGGGAATAATTGAACTGCAGGGAAGTCATGTCCAGCACGTAAAACAAGAGTTGATCAAATTAGGCTTTAGCTCAGAAAGCATAAAAACCATTGGATAATAAAAAAATTACATAAAGAATGTATGCTCTCTAGTAAAGACAACTGACTCAAAAATAAATCTCTAATTGAGATTAACTGCAAGTAATAGATGAAATAAAAATATATAAAAATAAAAAATGAAAGCTAAAAACTTAGGCATAAATGTAAATCCTCCTAGCAGGGACTGCAATGATAAAAAATGCCCCTTTCACGGAAACTTAAAATTGCATGGAAGAACCTTTGTTGGAGAGATTAAAAAGCAGGATCTTAATAGGTCTGCAACAGTAGAGTTCCCGCACTTTTACTACATGCCTAAATATGAAAGATATGAAAAAAGAATAACTAAGATTAAAGCCCATAATCCATCATGTATAAACGCAAAAATTTTGGATAAGGTAAAAATTGTTGAAACGAGAAAAATATCAAAAACAAAGAACTTTGTTATTGTCGAGGTTATTGAAAAATGAAAGCAATAGGATCAAGAATCACCAAATCATTGCCCTTTGGCGCAAGATTAGTAGTTTGCGATAATTCAGGAGCTAAAATAATAAGAATATTCGGAGTAAAGGGCCACAAAACAAGAAAAGGGCAATATCCATCAGCAGGTGTCGGGGATTTGATATTTGCGTCAATATTAAAAGGAAAACCAGGAATGAAAAAAGAAACTGTATTGGCTATAATAGTAAGGCAGAAGAAAGAATACAGGAGAGAAACAGGAGAAAGAATAAAATTTGAGGATAATGCTGCCATTATATTAAAGGATGACAAGGGAAATCTTCGAGGGACAATATTAAAAGGGCCGATAGCAAAGGAGGCTGCACAAAAATGGCCGAATATAGGAAAGCTTGCAGCAATAGTTGTATGAAAAAATTATTTTCAAAACATTGGAATTCGAGCAAACAGCCAAGAAAGCAGAGAAAATATTTATTTAACTCGCCATTGAACATTAAGCATAGGTTCCTCGGAGCGCATTTATCTAAAGAATTAATAAATAAATATAAAATAAAAACACTTCCTGCAAAAAAAGATGACGAAGTTATAATAAAAAGAGGGCAGTTTAAAGGAAAAAAAGGAAGGATTGAAAAAATTAACTTAAGAAAAACAAGAATTTACATAAAAGATATACAAGTAATGAAGAGGGATGGAAATAAAGCATATTATCCAATACACCCGTCTAATGTTATAATAACTGAATTAAATACAAAAGATAAAGAAAGAATAAAGGCAATGGAGAGAAAAGTGAAGAAGTAAAATGGCAAAAAAACATTTATTTTCATTAAATGCGCCTGCTAACTGGCCGATAGAGAGAAAGAAAAATGTGTGGGTTGCAAGGCCAAATCCCGGACCTCATTCTCTTAATAAATGCATTCCATTAAGCATATTAATAAAAAATTTGCTTGGTTATGGAAGAACCTTAAGAGAGATAAAAACAATCCTTAATTCAGGCGAGATCTTGATTGACAGCAGAATCAGGAAAGATTACAAATTTCCTGTTGGTTTAATGGACGGAATAAAAATTAAAAAGACAAAAGAAAATTTTAGGGTAATAATAAATAAAAATAATAAATATGAGCTAAAAAAAATTAATGATGAAGAATTAAAGCTTAAACCGTGCAAAATAATAGGCAAAAAAACTTTGAAAAAAGGAAAAATACAGCTGAACCTATACGGCGGAAGAAATATTATTGTAGATAAGGATTCTTATTGTGTCGGAGATACTTTGTTAATTGATACTGAAAAAAATAATATAAATGATCATTTGAAATTAGCCGAGGGATCTACTGTTTATATTGATGATGGAAAGTATATAGGAACTATAGGAAAGGTTAATAGCATTATTATTGAAAAAGGTTTGGCTAAAAACAAAATAGTAATTATAAAAGACAAAGAAAAAATTCATACATTAAAAGATTATGCGTTCGTAATTCCGGAGGACATGTTTAAAAAATGAATATAATGCAGCAAATTAAAATAGAGAAAATAACCATTAACATTGGTGTTGGAGAAGCAGGAGATAAATTAACGAAAGCAGTTTCTCTTCTCAGCAATTTAACTGGTGCAAAGCCTGTTCAGACAATAACAATGAAAAGAATTCCATCCTGGGGTTTGCGTCCTAAGCTTCCAATAGGCGTAAAGGTTACTCTGCGCGGAAAAAAAGCAGAAGAAATGCTGTCAAGATTATTCAAGGCTTTAGACAATGAAATTAACATAAAAAAATTTGATTTGAGAGGCAACTTAGCTTTTGGAATAAAAGAATATTTAGACATCCCGGGAGTAGAGTATGATCCTGGCATCGGCGTTATAGGGCTAGAAGTTGCAGTTACATTAGAAAGACCAGGGTACAGAATAAAAAAAAGGAAATTAAACAAATCAAAAATCGGAATTAAGCATTTAATTGCTAAAGAAGATGCTAAAAACTTTATTGCTAAAAATTTTAATATTAAAGTTATTGAAGGAGAAGAAGAATGAGCTACAGCAATTATGACAAGGTTTTTAAGCAGCTTAATGTTAAGCCGGCCAAGCTAAATAAGTATATAAAGCATAATGCTCCAAAGCAGAGAAAATTTGGAATAGCAGCAAGGAGATGCAAAATGTGCGGAAGAATAGGGGGTCATGTTCGAAACTACGGCATTGATCTATGCAGGCAATGCTTCAGGTTAAATGCAAAAAAGATAGGTTTCAAAAAATATTCATAAAATGGCATTAAATGATACTTTAGGAAATGTACTTTCAAATATAAATAATTACGAGAAGATTGGAAAGCCAGAGATAGTTGTCAAGCCTGCTTCTAGATTAATACTTAATGTTTTAAAAATAATGAATGAAAAGGGGTATATAGGCTCATTTGAAATCATAAGAGATGGAAGAGGAAATTTAATTAAGATTAATCTTCTCGGAAATATAAACAAATGCGGCGTTATCAAGCCCAGATTTCCTTATAAAGCTGAAGAATTAAATAAATTTGAAAAAAGGTTTCTGCTTGCAAGAGATTTTGGCTTTATACTTGTTTCAACATCAAAAGGCTTAATGACGCATGAAGAAGCAAAGCAAAAAAATTTAGGGGGCAGGTTAATAGCATATGTCTACTAAAGAAAAGCCGAAACTTATTGAAGAGATAGGATTTCCCGAAAACCTAAGCATTGAATTAGATAATGGGATATTAAAATTTTCCAGCCCTGCAGGAAACAACGAAAAAAGGTTTGATGATCCCAGGATTATTATAAAAAAAGATTCTGGAAAATTAATATTGACAGCAAAGCAGTCAAATAGGAACAGCAAAAGAACATTAAAAACTTTTAAGGCCCATATCAACAATATTATCAGGGGTTTAACAAAACATTATATTTATAAATTAAAAATTTGTTCTGGCCATTTTCCAATGTCTGTTTCTGTTTCCGGCAATAAAGTTGTGATAAAAAACTTCTTCGCTGAAAAAATACCAAGAGAAGCAAAGATATTAAAAAATGTTGATGTAAAAATAAACTCAGATATCATAACTGTTACGGGATCAGACAAAGAATTAGTCGGGCAGACGTCAGCCAATATTGAACAGGCATGCAGGATTACAAATAAGGACAGAAGAGTGTTTATGGACGGCATTTACATAATTTCAAAGAATGAAGAATAAAATGGAGCAGCAAGCAAAAAAACCAAAAAGAAAAGCCAGCTTTATTAGATACAACTTTCATTTAAAAAAATTAAGCAAGAATTGGAGATCTCAGACAGGAATTCATAATAAAGTAAGGTTGAAGAAAAAAGGCCATCCAAGAAGTCCTTCTATAGGATACGGCAACACAAGCAATCTAAAAGGATTATACAAATCTGAATTAAAATATAAAATAATTAAATCTGAAGATGATTTATTTGCTTTAAACAGTGAAAATGTATTTATTTCAAGCAGCCTGGGATTAAGGAAAAAATTAAAACTATTAGAATTGTTAAGGCAAAAAAATATTAAAATAATAAACATAAAAGATATAGGCTCTTACATTAACAATGTTAATGAGCAGATGAAGACTAAAAAACAGGGCAAGCTTGCCAAAAGACAAAAAAAACAGGAAATGCAAAAAAAGACAGAGGAGCTTAAAGCTAAAAAAGAAAATAAAGGGTTAACTCAGGAAGAAAAGGAAGAAAAAGAAAAATTGGAAAAGAAAAAAATTCTTGAAAAACCACAATGAAACTAAAAACACAGCACAGAATAACAGCATCATTAAGAAATGTTGGAAAGAAGAGAGTTTGGATAGACCCAACTAAACTTAATGAGGTTAAAGAAGCAATAACAAAAAAAGATATCAGAACCTTGATAAAAAAAGGAGTAATTAAGATAATCAGCAAAAAAGGGATATCCTCTTTTAGAATAAATAAGAGGAGAATTCAAAAAAGAAAAGGAAGGCAAAAAAACATAGGCTCAAGAAAAGGCGCTTTCGGTGCAAGAATTTCAAGAAAAAGGATATGGATAATTAAAATAAGGGTTCAAAAAAATTTTCTTAAAGATTTAAGAAATAAAAATAGGATTTCAAAAAAAAATTACAGGATTCTTTATAAAAAAGCAAAGGGAGGATTCTTCAGAAGCCTAAGGCACGTAAAATTATTTATTGAGGAGCATAATTTAATAGAAAATGGCAGCAAGTAAAGGTTATACAGTAATGTTTAGAAGAAAGAGAATAAAAAAAACAGATTATAAGCATAGATTGAAATTGTTAGTTTCAAGAAGAAACAGATTAGTTATAAGAAAATCATCTAAATATATTTATTTGCAGCTTGTTAAATATGACAAAAAAGGGGATGCTGTTTTATCGGGTATCAGCTCAAAAAAATTAAAAGAATATGGCTGGAGTTACCAATTAAATAATCTTCCTTCTTCTTATCTTATTGGCCTAAACTTCGGCTTAGAGCTTATAAAACAAAAAATAAATGATGCCATCATTGATTTTGGATTGAATGCATCTGTTTACGGCTCTTCTTTTTATGCTGCCCTAAAAGGCTTGGCTGATTCTGGCCTTAATATTCCTTATGATAAAAAAGTTATTCCAAATGAAGAAAGAATTTCCGGAAAGCACATCTTAAGTTACAACTTATTATTAAAAAATAATCCTGAAAAATATGAAAAGCAATTTTCATGGTATATAAAAAACAAAATTAATCCTGAAAATATTGTTGATGATTTTAAAAAAACAAGGGAGAAAATAATAAATAAATACAAAAATGATTAAACAAGAAATAGAGAAAGTTGAAGATGAAATCATTCAGCCAAGTCCCGAAGAATTAGTAGTTGTGAATAAACCAAGCAAGGTTAGCTTTGATGCTTGGAATCCTAAAACCGATTTAGGAAGAAAAGTGAAAAATGGAGAAATAAAAAGCATTGATGAAATTTTTGAATCTGGAAAAAAAATACTTGAATCAGAAATTGCGGATTTTTTATTGTCAAATCTGGAAACAGATTTATTATTCGTCGGTCAGTCAAGAGGCAAATTTGGAGGCGGCAAAAGGACAATATGGAGGCAAACTCAGAAAAAAACAAGCGAAGGAAACAAGCCTAAATTTGGGATTATGGCAATTGTCGGAAATAGAGACGGCTATATTGGAATTGGCCTTGGAAAATCAAAGGAAACAATGCCGTCTAGAGAAAAGGCAATTCGAAACGCAAAATTAAATATTATAAAAATAAAAAGAGGATGCGGATCTTGGGTATGCGGCTGCGATAAAAATCATTCAATACCATTTACTGTGATAGGCAAAGAAGGAGCTACAAAGATTAAGTTAATGCCTGCTCCGAAGGGCACAAAATTATGCATTGAAAAGGAATGCCAAAAAATATTAAGTTTCGCTGGAATCAAGGACATTTATTCAAAAGTTTCAGATCCAAAAACAAAACTGAATTTGGTAATGGCCTGCTTTAATGCCCTTAAAAATTTGTCAAAAATTAAAACTAGGTTAAAATAAAAATGATAGCTGCCATTAGAATCAGGGGAATAAGCGGAGTAAGCAGGGATAAACAGCTTACATTTAATCTGCTTAGAATGTTCAATAAAAATTATTGCGTTGTTGTCAAAAATACGAAAAATTATATTGGCATGCTGGATAAACTCAAGGATTATATAGCCTGGGGGGAAATAAATGAAGAAACTTTTTTGTTGCTGATAAAAGAAAGAGGAAGACTTGCTGGAAATAAACAAGTTACCCAGGAATATTTAAAAGAAAAAAATATTAATCTTGAAAGTTTTGCAAAAGAAATTTTTAATGATAAAAAATCATTGAAGGATATTCCAGGATTAAAGCAATTTTTTAGGCTCAAGCCGCCATTGAACGGATTTGAAAGAGGAGGGATTAAAAAACCATACAGTCTTGGGGGCGCTTTAGGCTATAGAAAAGATAAAATTAATGATCTCATAAGAAGGATGATTTAATATGATAAACAAAAGAAAGAAATTATCTAGGTATAGAGGAAGCCATACTCATGGCGGAGGAGCAAAAAAGAAAAGAAGGGGATCTGGCCATCGCGGAGGAGTTGGAATGGCTGGTTCAGGCAAAAGAGCAGACCACAAAAAACCAATGGTGCTAAAGCTTTATGGAAAAAATTATCTTGGGAAACACGGGTTTAAGCGTCCTTTAAATAAAGTTAAATATGAGAGAACATTAAACATAGAAGATCTAGACAAAAAAATAGATTTTTATCTTCAAAATAAATTAGTTGAAAAAGAAAAAGATTCTTATATTGTAAACTTAAATAAAATTGGATTTGATAAATTGCTCGGGTCAGGAAAACCATTAAATAAATACAAGATTATTGGAAAAGCATCTGAAAAAGCTAAATTAAAAGTAGAAGAATCAGGTGGAAGCATAGAGGAAAAATAAATGGCATTTATAAATAGCTTTTTGGAATTATTGCCTGAAGTGAAAGGGCCTTTGCAGAAATACCGTCCTTTTAATCAGAAATTAAAATGGACATTGTTTATGCTATTGGCATATTTTGTGCTTGGAGTAATTCCATTATATGGCCTTGGGGAAAATGCTTTGCAGCAATTTGATTTTCTTTCTATAATCCTTGGTGCGCAATTTGGCTCTTTGATCTCTCTTGGAATAGGGCCAATGGTAACTGCTTCTATTGTTTTGCAATTATTAAATGGTTCTGGAATATTAAAGTTTGATACAACAACCCATGAAGGAAGGGTATTTTTCCAGGGGGTTCAAAAATTACTTTCAATATTTTTTATAATATTTGAGGCAATCATATATGTATTTATGGGAGGCTTATCCGCTGCTGCAGGATTTTCTCCATGGGTTATTATCCTTCAATTATGTGTTGGAGGATTATTAATTCTTTACATGGATGAAGTTGTAAGCAAATGGGGCATTGGATCAGGAATCAGCTTATTTATAGCAGCAGGTGTCGCAAGCGAAATATTTATTACAGCATTTTCTCCATTAACTTCTACAGGAAGCTTTGCATTTGGCTCTGGAGAAGCTCCTGTTGGAAGAGTGTTTGTATTTTTTGCATCAATTTTCCAGGGAAGGCCCACTGAAGCTATTTTAGCTTTGTCAGCAATCTTGGCAACTGTAATTGTTTTTATATTTTCTGTTTATGTTCAGGCAATGAAAGTTGAAATTCCATTATCTTTTGGAATGGTCAGAGGTTATGGAATAAGATGGCCTTTAAAATTTATTTATACAAGCAATATTCCTGTAATCTTAGTAGCAGCTTTGCTTGCCAATGTGCAGTTGTGGGCTACCTTGCTCGAGAGATGGGGCAAGCCATTTTTAGGAACTTTTGTTGGAAATCAGCCTGCTTCAGGTTTTGTTTTGTGGATATTTCCTCCAAATTTGCTGCAAAACATCCTTACAGGGTCATTTTCTTCAATTCAATTAGCACACGCTTTATCATATGCAGCTTTTATGATCCTTGGCGCCGTAATATTTTCAATATTTTGGGTTCAGACATCAGGAATGGATGCAGGATCTCAGGCTAAACAAATTCTTGCTTCAGGATTGCAGATTCCCGGATTTAGAAGAGATGAAAGAGTATTAGAAACACTTTTAAAGAGATATATAATGCCCTTAACAGTAATGGGCGCTATAGTTGTAGGATTTTTAGCATCTTCTGCAGATTTGCTTGGGGCATTGTCAAGAGGCACAGGAATATTGTTAGCAGTAATGATAATTTATAAGCTATATGAGGATATAGCACAGCAGCATATGGCTGATTTGAACCCTGCTTTTAGAAAGATGATGGGAGGATAAAAATGGCTTTTGAAAATATAACTACGGGAGCGATAGCCTTTGCTCAGGGTTTTGCAGCTTGGAACCCTTTAATAAGCTTGCTAATAATATCATTGCTTTTTGGATTAATTTCAACCTTGGCATACAAGTTTTTGACAAATCAAAAATTAATGAAGGAAACAAAGGAAGAAATGAAAAAAATTCAGGAAGAAATAAAGTTATTAAAAAACGATCCTAATAAAATGCTTGAAAAACAGAAAGAATTAATGCAGAAAAATGCTCCATTGATGAAAGAATCCTTTAAGGTCATGTTTTATACAATAATTCCTTTTGGCTTATTGTTTTTGCTTGTAAAAGAAGCTTATGATCCTCTTGGAAAAATTGCCTTTGGCTTAACATGGTTTTGGATATATTTAATTTCGTCTATTGTTTTCAATCTTATATTAAGAAAAGTATTAAAGGTGTATTAAAATGCCGGTTCCAAGCAGACGTTCAAGAACATTAAGAAGGGTTTATGTAAAAACCCCTGGAAACAAAAATAAAATTTTATACAAGCTAAGAGGGCACAGCAGGGCAAAATGCAGCAGTTGTGGAAGGTTATTGCATGGAATTAAGACAGGTCCAAGCAGCATTATAAGGAATATTTCAAAATCAGGAAAAAATCCAAAAAGAATGTTTGCAGGGGTTTTATGCGGCAACTGCACTAAATTAGAGATTATAAAAAGGATTAGAAAATGATTGGAAGAGTTGTAGTAAAATTATCAGGAAAAGAAGCAGGCAGGACAGCCGTTATTGTAGATAATGTTGAGGATAACTTTGTTGTTATTGACGGAAACCTAAAAAGAAGGAAATGCAATTTGTCCCATCTTGAGCTTACTGAAGCTGTTTTAGATATTAAAAAAGGAGCTTCCACAAGAGAAGTTCATGATGCTATGAAAAAAGCTTCTATTAAGGTTACTATCCCAAGAGAAAAAAAGGTTAAGGAAGTTAAAGAAAAAACAAATGACAAAAGAAAAAAATAAAGAGGAAATTCAGAAAAAATATCTCGAGCTTCAGATTATCGCAAATCAGATAAATCAGCTTCAGCAGCAGATAAGCTTAATGCAAAATCAAATTTTAGAGCTTAAAAATTTAAGAGAGAATATATTAAGATTTAATGAAGTAAAACTTGGCTCTTTATCTTATTCTCCAATCGGCTCTAATATATTTGTTAAATCAAAAATAGAAGATAATCAGGAATTTTTAGTTTCAGTGGGGTCTAATGTTCTTGTTGCAAAATCAGCAGACGAAACCAGGATATTGATAGAAAGGCAAATAAATGAAATTGAAAAAATCTCCTATGAGCTTGAAAATCAATTAAATATTATGGATTTAAGATTCCAGGAACTGCAGAAAGAGATATCTGATTTAGATAAACAATAATTATTTAAATTACTTTTCTCTTTTATTTGCTATGAAAAAGAAGGTGGTTTTTTTGTTATTAGTCATAATTCTATTGCCTTTAGTTTATGCTCTTTCAATAGCAGACATATCAAATTATTTATCTAAATTATCAAAATCAAACAGCATTAATTCATTAGTTACAGGATCATGCACAAATGAATGTTCTTCTGGAGCAAGAGAATGCCTTGATTATTTAAGTTATAGGGTGTGCGGAAATTATGATGAAGATTCCTGCTATGAATGGGGGAGCTACAGCACTTGCAGACAAGACATAGAGTTTTGTGATAAAGGAATTTGTGCCAGGCAATCCCACACATTGGCTGTTGCAAATAAAGGTTCTGGTTTTGGGATTATATCAAGCAATGATGGGTTAATAAATTGCGGAACAGATTGCAGCGAAGAATACCCTGCAGGGTCTCAGGTTAAGCTTAATGCTTATCCTTATAAAAATTCAATATTTTCCGGGTGGTCTGGAGACTGCAATGGCATTAATGATTGTGATTTAATTGTTAATTCAAATAAAAACATTATTGGCGGTTTTTCAAAAACCTTGCAATGTGTAGATGAATGCTCTCCTGGAATAAGGGAATGCATAGACGATTTTACTTATTACATTTGCGGAAATTATGATGAAGATCCCTGCTATGAACAAGGAGCTTATGGCTTATGTGATGAATTAACGCAGCAATGTGATAATGGGTTTTGCATTGAAAAAAAAACTTGCACTAATCTCTGCAGTCCTGGAGAGAGAAGATGCGATCTTAATGGATATCAATTATGCCAAGACATTAATAACGATGGATGCTATGAATTTTCTAATACAGTATCATGCAGTTCAGATGAAACCTGCTCAAATGGTTATTGCTATAAAATAAATCCCAATATAGAAAAATGCTCTGATAATACCCGATATGGGCAATGCTCTCTAAATAAGCCTTTTTACTGCGATAAAGGCTCTTTAGTTAATAACTGCATTATATGCGGCTGCAATAACAACGGAATTTGCAAAAACGATGGATCCTGCATTTCAGATTTAATCTATCAAACGATACCAGAAAATGAATTATTAAAAGATAAAATTTTAATAAAAGAGATTCCAAGAATTACAGCTGTTCAGGGAAATATAATAAATTTAAATTTAAACAAATACTTGAATAATAAGAATTTAATAGTAAAGTTTTATGACAATAAAGAATTTTTTATCTCAAATATAATTGAATGCAAACTAGCCGATAACTTATTATTATGCACAGCTAAAAATACAGGAAACGCCAGAATAACATTAGTTGCTTCAAATAACGTAAAAGAAAAACAGTTTTATATTTATATTGATGTTGTTAAGGATAATAAAAATAATCCTGTGGCTGATGCAGGACCTGATTTTGACGTAGGCGTAAATTCTTATTTTATCTTGGATGCTTTTCGCTCATACGATATTGATAATGACTTAAATGAAGGTTCTTATTCTTGGTACGAAAATAATGTTTTAATAGGAAAAGGAAAAAATTTAAAATTAAAATATACCCAGATAAAAAGTCATTTGATAAAGCTTGTAGTAACTGATTTTTCAGGATTAGCCTCAGAAGACACTGTTTTGGTAAATGTTGTTAAAAGGGAAAAATGCAAAAACACTAGTGCAAGATATTATCCGCAAGATACGATATGCAATGATAAATGGCCATCTGATGAAGGAGAACTAATAATTATAAACAGCAAAGGATATTCATGCAATCTTGTTGAAGTTTGCGATGAAAGCACTGATTATATTATTGAAGAGGCAATAGACTGCTGCGACGGCAATTTAATTGATGATGAAAATAAGATACTTTCATGCAATTTTGCCAGCCGTTATTCCGACAACAATGCAAAAAAATGCCAGGCATTATACTTAATTAAGTCTCTTGGAGCAGACCAGATATATATGCAGGATTATTTTGAAGCTGAAATGTGCTGCAGGGGAGTAACAGAGCTTTGCACTAATAAAAATTATTTATATACATCAAACCCAAGGCCAAATACAGAAGTAAATTTGAATGATCTTAAATGTTATAACACTCCATCAAATAATCCTCCAGGAACATGGATATCTGATTCTAATTTAAAATCAAATAACATTGCGCTTAATGACCCTCCTGCTCATGTCAGCCTTGAAAAATTATCTACAGGAACCTGCGTTGATTATTCTTTTAGCATTACAACTTTATTAAGAAAAGCAGGATATAAAAATTATGAAGTTTTGACAGTTGAATCTTATAATCATGCCTATAATCTTGTCAAATTCCCTCTTGACAGGAAATATACTATTGTTGATACAACTGGAAATAATGAGCCTCCGCTTGTTTTGGGAAGCGTTCCTTACGGCTATGATTACTGCAGAAATATAAAAAATTGCTATAATGACAACGGCAAGATATTATGCCCCAGCTTATCTGAAATAAACGGATGCGAAAATGTAAAACTAAGCTTTTTTAAGGAAACTAGGTTTAAGGGATTGAAGATAATTCAGGACATTAAAAAAATATCTGATTTATTCATAAAGGAGATAAAAGAATGAAAATAGCTTTAATATTAATCTTTGTTTTGGCATTGAGCATTGTTAATGCAGAGGATGTTTTTAAAGAGTCTAAAACGCAGATTCTGCAGGGAGAAAATTTGGAAGTAAAAATAATATTTACAAATCCTTATAATATCCCAGCTAAATTTGAGATTAAAGAGATTCTGCCGCAAGGCGTTACTTTAATAAATCCAGGCAAGCCAGATTTTTATGAATATTATGATGGAATATTAAAAAAAGGATACAGATGGCAGGTTGAATTGAAGCCTAGAGAAACAATTGCAATAAAATATGCTATTTATCCGGATAATTTGTGGGAGTATGGAATTAATCCAACAATAATTACAGATTCTTATGGAGCATCTTATTTTAGCAACCCAATTCAGTTTAATGTTTACTGCAGAAGCAACAATATTTGTGAAAATGAAGAGAATTTATTAAATTGCCCTATAGACTGCGCCCAAAGCTTCAATGATAATATATGCAATTATAAAATGGATAATATATGCGACAAAGACTGCGAAGAAGATCCAGACTGCAGCCTGAAAAATAAAAATTCGCTGACTCTTGCTTTGCTTTTGCTTACACTAATAATCATGCTGTTTTTGATAAATTCATTGATAAACAAAAGAAAAAAGTAGAAAATTTATAAACTTTGGCATCTTTATTTAGTTATGAATGATTTAATAAAGCATTATTCCCGGAAAGATGTTCAAAGGGCAATAGTTGAAATATCTAAAAATCGCGAAGTTGCTGTAAAATTTTTTGATAAAGGATACGGCAAAAGGCCGGATGCTATAAATTTTGACAATGATATTTATGAATTAGCCAAAAAAGGAGCTACATCTTTTCATATTTCAGAGGAATTATGGAGAGATCCCTTATTAATCAGGACAGGAATGACTAAAAAGCAATTAGATGAACTAAGAATAGGATGGGACCTTTTATTGGACTTAGATTCATTAGATCTAGAATACTCGAAATTGGCAGCTTATTATTTATTAGAAGCATTGAAATTTTACGATATTAAAAATGTTTCTGTAAAATTTTCAGGGAGCAGGGGATTTCATATAGGAATTCCGTTTGAAACTTTTCCAAGAAAAGTTAATGACGTTGAAATAAAAGATTTTTTTCCAGACGGCCCCAGGATTATTGCAGGTTATCTCAAAACAATGATTCAGGATCATTTGGGCAATGCAATATTGGAAAAAGAAACTATAAATGAAATAAGCGAAAAATTAAACAAGCCAAAAGACAAATTAATTAAAAATAACAAGCTAGATCCATTTAATCTGGTCGATGTTGATACAATATTAATTTCTTCAAGGCATTTGTTTAGATCATCTTATTCAATAAATGAAAAATCGAATTTAGTTTCAATTCCAATAAAATCTTCTGATATTTTAAGTTTTAAAAAAGAAAGGGCAATAATTGAAAACGTTGAAACAGGCATAAAGTTCTTGGATAAATCAAATATTGAAAAGCAGGAATCTTCTGAGTTATTTGATAAGGCTTTATACTGGAATTTAAAAAATAAAAAACAGGAGGAAATTAAATCTTTAAGCAGGAAAAATTATGATGTTTTCAGGGGAAAAATCAATGAGGCTTTCTTTCCTCCATGCATTAAATTTATATTAGGCGGAATTAAAAATGACGGCAGGAAAAGAGCTTTATTCATACTTCTGAATTTTTTTAAAAGCCTTAATTACGATGAAGAGCAAATAAAAAGCATTATTGCTGATTGGAACAAGAAAAATAAAGAGCCATTAAAGGATAATTATGTTGTTTCTCAATTAACATGGCACAACAGGCAGGACAAAAATATTCTTCCTCCAAACTGTCCTGAACGCAAAGATAATATTCCTGTAATCCAGCAGAATTATTATACTGACTTGGGGTTTTGTCATCCTGACGATTTCTGCAAATTAATCAAAAATCCCATAAATTATGCTATAAGAAAGCAAGGTGTGTTTGGTAAAAAATAACTACTTTAAAATGGTTATGAAACGAAAGCTTTATATACTAGTTAAATTTCTTAGTTTTAGAGGCAAAAATGAAAACACAATTAATAAAGCCAGCTTATGAAGTAAAGATAAATCCTCCTTATACTCCTAATTATCGAGATGAAATAGTTAGGAATGGATTAAGGCTTGCGAGGGAGGAATTTAAACATAATAAAGTAGCTATTCCAAGCACAGTTGATTTCAGCGCCAAAGACGGCGATGTAAAAGGAAGCACTTACTATTTTGTAAATATTCTTGCTGGTAAAATAAATGCTTTAACAGGCGGAAAAATCCGTCCTGCAAATGCAAGAGAAATCCAGTTATTTTTAAGATATGGTTTAATTGAAGATGCAGGCAGGACTTATGATGATCCTGGATTAACTTTTTATTCTAATAAAGATTTTAATTCAAGAACCTATGATCATCTTTGCTTGCAAATAGCTTCAGAAGGTTGGAAAAAGAAATTTGAACATGTTGAAATAAAAAAGCCATTTATACTTACAGGATCAGTTGATGTTCATCCAGATTCTAATTTTGATAATGGATTGAGAATAGATATTAATGATTTTACAGAAGTTTATAATCATCCTGCTTTGTTAAAGGGCGGAAGATTTAATTCTAATGATCCTGGATTGATTGAAACAGGATTTCCTTATAATTTAGGAGAAGGAGATAGAGAATTATTTGTTACAAATAGTGGCGTTCGCTGGTTCTGCCGGGGCAGGGACTTGGGCCTGGGTGCCAGGGACGGGGATCTTGGCGACTCGAGTGACGCTGGTAGAGGGCGTTTCGTCGAAATTTTTTCCAGTGGAAATGAAGGTTTGGTTACTCTAGCCAAAAGATTTCACGAAGAGCAAGAACTTAAGGCTAAATCTCTGCATGATCATTTTGAAAGAAAGAGAAAAGAAGTTCAAAGCATAATCTTTTAATCTCTTTTATATTCTTATTGCTGCCTAGCTCTTTCACTGAATAAGTGATAGAAATCTGGGTCCCAAGTTTATTCATAGTGCTTTTACTTTAATAAAAGCCATGAAATGCAGCCATAATATTTAGTAGCTATAAAAGGTCCTTGGGAAAGCCTTTTGCGAATAATAAAATGGCAGTGAAAATTGTTTAAGTGAATAAACTACACCAAGCGTTCGCAGGTTCTGCCGGAACAGGAACTTGAACCTCAATGCCAGGAACGAGAATCTTGGCGACTCGAGTGACGCTGGTAGAGTGACTAAGATTATTGAGCTAGGGATTCCTATCATGCAAACTTACAATAATCTTTATCAGAAAGTATATTCCTATCATAATTTATTTTTAGCATACAAAAAAGCTAGAAAATTTAAATCGAAGAAAAATTATGTTATTGAATTTGAAAAAGATTTGGAAAATAATTTATTGAAACTGCAGAAAAAATTAAAAAATTTAAATTATTTTCCTCAACCGCTGAAAACTTTTATCATCAGGGATCCAAAAACAAGGGAAATATGCAAATCCGAGTTTAGAGATAGAATTGTTCACCATGCTTTGTGCAATATCATAGAACCAATATTTGACAAAATTTTTATCAACGATTCTTACGCAAATAGAAAAAACAAAGGAACTTCTAAAGCATTATTAAGATTAAGGGAATTCATTAAAAAAACAACAAAAAATAATTCTAAATTCGCTTTTTGCCTAAAATGCGATATTAAGCATTATTTTGAGAATGTAGTTCATGAAATTTTAACCAGTATAATCTCAAAAAAGATTAAAGACAGGAAAATAATTAATTTAATTAATTTGATATTAAATAATCATAATTCAAGTTTTGGAATGCCTTTGGGTAATTTAACATCGCAGTTTTTCGCCAACATCTACTTAAACGAACTTGATTATTTTGTCAAGCATGTATTAAAAATAAAATATTACATTAGATATGTTGATGATTTTGTGATCTTGCATGAAAATAAAAATGCTTTGGAATTTTACAAGCAAGAAATCAATAGTTTTCTTAAAGATAATCTAAAAATAGAGCTTCATAAAGACAAATCTAAGATTTACCCTTTAAACAGGGGCATTAATTTTCTTGGATACAGAAATTTCTATTACTATTCTATATTAAAGAAAAACAAGAGAAAGTTATTAAAAAATAAAATAAATTTTATCTTAAAAGAATTTAAGGATTATAGCAAATTTATTTCAAGGATAGAATCATTGTTTGCCCATTTAGAAACTGCAAATACATTTAATTTGCGAAAAAATATTATAGCTGGATTAATCTTAAAATTTCCCTAAAATTAGTTTCATCCTGATTATGCTTGTAATTAATCAAGGATTTTATTAATTTTTTCCTATTAATCTTAAATCCTTTTTCCTTTAATAAATTCTTTAAATTATTTGAAATTATAAACTGGCAAAACTGCGTGACATTTTTTGGCTTATTAGTTTCATAGCATCTCTCAAAATCGATCATTACAGGGTTTTTATAAATTATAATGTGCTTGTAGGGATTGTGCATCTCCAATTTATTTATTTTTAACTTATCTAAAACCCTGCATTGCTTTAATACATTAACTAGAACTTTTTTTATATTATTTTTATTACTTAACTTAATATGGTCTAAAATAAAAATTCCTTTTATAAATTTGTATTTAAAATAATTTTTTCCATAGCTTAATAATTTTGGCCCAATATTATGCTTATTTAATAATTTCAGATATTTAACTTCGTTTTTAATATGTTTATTCAGGCTTTTTTTAACAGCTATATCCTTAATTAAATAAATTTTTCCTCTTTTGCCTTTGCTGAAATATTTCATGCTATAAAAAGTTTTATATACCTTAATAAGTTTAATGGTAATATGAAAAAGTGGCTGATATTAATAATACTTTTAATAACCATAACATCTGTTAATGCATTCTCTAAGGAAAAAGGCTTGGAATGGCTGAACAAAAGTGCAAGCTACGATACATCTACAATAGAAGAATCTTCATTTTCCTTGCTTGCATTAAGGAAAAACAATTTCATAGATAATAACTATCCGGGAAATATTATTTTCCAAAAAAGGATTGATGAAAACTTAGGGTGTTTTCCGAAAGGAAATTGCAATGTCAAGGATACTTCTTTGGGATTATTAGTTAGGAATTCTTTCAATCTTGATGTTTCTAACACTTTAGAATGGCTTGAAAATTCAATAACAAAGGCAAATGTTGAAGATTGGTATTTGCAAATTCAGACATCTGCATCTGGAAAATGCACCATAATTTATGATGAAGACCAAAATAAGATCATCCAAGTAGATGGAACAAATAAATTAAAGATAGAAAACCAGGCAGGAGAATTTGACTGGATTAATCTTAAAACTCATTTAGGGGTTAATCTTGATGAACCCATAGAGGAAATTATTGTTGACTGCACAAAGCCTGCTGAAACAAGAATAAATGACCCTGGAATAATTATTTCATTGCTTAGGATAACAAATAATAATGAGTTTTACCTTTATGAAGAAACTCAAGGAAGGACAGTTACATTACAAGTTAATAATGCATGTTATTCAAGCAATCAAAATGATGCCTGCAATAAAGATGCTTCATATTATGCAGCATGGGCATTGAAGAACTTAGATAAAGACATAATTGTCTTGCCATATTTAGAGAAAAATGCAGCAAACAACAAAGATTATGCAATGTTATTAAGCATTACAGGAGATGCAAGATATGCGCAGCTGCTTGCAGATAGCCAAAATACTTTAGGATATTGGGATAACCAGGATATTATAACCACATCATTCGCATTAAATTCCTTAAAATCGTTTTCTCAATATAATGATGAATATGAAAAAGCCAGGAAATGGCTCGAGTCAAAACAAATTACTTCTGATGCGCAAAATAATGGTTCTTATGGAAATATTCTTAATACAGCCTATGCCATGTATTTAGCATTTACAGACAGCTCATTTATTCCTTCAGGTTTTGGAAATACAGGTGTTTGCGGTGATAATATTATAGATGATGGAGAAGAATGCGATGATGGCAATTTAGAAAATGAAGATGGATGCAGCATTTTATGCAAAGAAGAGATAAGCCCATGCATTAGAGATGACGAATGCAGCATTACCCAGATTTGCGAGAATAATTTTTGTGTAAATAAATGCATTAGCGATGCCGCATGCCCGAGCGAAAAACCCGTTTGCGATTTAGATACAGGAAGATGCAAATCTCTTAATGAGCAATGCGATAATGACGGAACATGCGAATTAGGGGAAACAGAAGAAAGCTGCCCTAATGATAATTGTGGAACTGTTTTAGAGGATGAATGTACAACTGATTCAGACTGTTTATCAAGCTTAAAACCAATTTGTGATAATGGTATTTGTGTAGAAGAAAGTACAGCAGGATGCGAAAGTGATGATGATTGTGGAGAAGGAAAGTTATGTGATTTAGAAACTAACAAATGTGTTGAAAAAAGCAAATTAGGAGCTGTCTTCTGGGCAAGCATAGTTATTTTGGCCGCATTCTTGATAATTGGGGGATACTTTGCTTACACTAAATTATTTAAGAAGCAAAAACCAGGAAAACCAGCATTCTTAAGCCAGAGCTCATTTGAAAGAACAGAAGAAAAACCAAGGCAGCAGCAATTCAGCAAGCCTTCTTATAAAAAACATGCAACAGATGATATTCTGGAAAGGGAATTGGACAAGTCAATAAAAGAAGCAGAAAGAATATTAAAAAAATAATTCAATATGAAAAAAATATTAATTTTATTAATTTTATTATTCTTTATTGATTTTGCCAATGCTGAAGAACCGTTAAACTTGACATTATCCAGAAATTCCTATAATATCAAGGAAACATTGCAGGCCGAACTTGTTCTTAATGTAAATCCTGCTGCCCAGATTACAGAATACAATTTTTTACTAAGAGATAAAAATAACCAGATTATTCCTGTATCATTATTCCTTGAAAAATTATCCAGCTTAAAATATTTCATTTATTTTAATCTCCCAGAAATAGAAGATGGAGATTATTATTTTGAAGTCAGGGATATAAGATACATAAATAAAGAAGATGAGATCCTCAAACAGGCAAACATAAAAAAACAATTTACATTGTTAAATTATAGTTTAGATAATTCTTCTGTTTCAATATTTCCTGGAATTATTTTGAAGAAATCTTCATTAAGCATTGTAAATAACAAAGAGCCTTTAGAAATTGAGATAAAAGCCCCGGATTACACTAATTTGTCTAAAAAAACTCTATTAATTAATAATTTGCTGCTTAATATACTTCAATATAATGAAGATTACCGGATAAAAATAGTTTACGATAATAAAGAATACTTAATTCCTGTTCTTGGGGCTAAAAATAATTTATCAAACCAGACAGCAATGCAGCCGGGAATAGAGCCTCAAAAAAATTCCATAATTTTCCTTAACTCAACTTTTGGAAATTATTTTTCTAAAGAAATCTTAATTAAAGAACAGCAAACAATATATAACCCGTTTTACATAAAAAATACATGGGATTATGAAATAAACAATCTCTCATTTATCATTGGTGGAAATTTAAATAAGGCATTAAAGCTTGATAAGTATAATATAAAAACTATAAAGCCAAATGAAACAATAAGGCAAATAGCAATTTTGAATGAGGATAAAGATTCTGAAATCAAAAATTATTTTGGAAGCATAAATGTTGTTTACAATGAAAACATTTTGTCTTCTTTAGAATTAAATATCAGATTTTTAATGCAGGATAATTTAACAAATAATGAAACCATTCCGGTTCAGCCTGTAATAAATTACTCGGCAAATAATACAATAATCACAAAGGAAGAAGAGAAAAAAGGAAGCAGCTTAATTATAATAATTATTATAGCTATATTAATAATTTTGTCGCTATACTGGCTGTTTAAAGGAAAAGTCAAAAAAACAGAAACTTTCAAAGAGCATTTTTATAAGTTTAAGCCTTAGTATTCTGCTGCTTTTTTAATAATTGATTTGAAGCAGTCAAATTTTTTACAACCATATCATAATGGTGCAATTTAGATAATAAGTCGTTAAATAAATTATTCATCTCATTTGATTTAAATTTGAGCTCTTCCGGGCTTAATATTTCTATTGAGCTTGGCATGTATTCGAAGCAAAAAATAATCATTTCATTTATATCCTTAAAAGTCATATCAACTTCTGAAAAAGTGCTCCAAAAGCCCTCCATTTTATCCTTTAGGGCTACTGCTTCATAAATTTTATTATCTTTTAAATCAAATCCTTCTTTTAATTTATCAATAACTTTTTTCATAATATCTTCTACATGCTCTTTGGGAAATCCAGCTATTTCTATTATTGCCTTTACAGTTATTTTTTCCATAATTTTTCTCTTTAAATTATCTTTATAAATCTTTTCTAAAAATCAAAAATAAAATTAATAAAATTAACCCGAATACAAATATAAAGTAGCCTAAATTTTTTGCTTTTACGTCGCTTGATTCATAAACAGTGTTTCCCGTCAAATCTTTGCTTACATTATTATTTAAGCTGATTTTAATATCGCTTATGAAATCATCTGTTGTTTTTCTCCCCTCCTTTTTTATCCTGACTTTTATTTTATAATCTCCTTCTTCAATATGCCCGTCAAAGTTATTCTTTAATTCAACTATGCTTTCGCTGTTTGGATTAAGTTTTATCTGCTTTAAATTTTCCTGAACATCTCCTGTAAGGCTTTCTTTGTCATTGTAAATATAGCTCCAAACTTCTATTTCCTGCGACTTAGTTGAGTTATTCGTAAGCTTTATTTTAGTAATAATCTCATCATCCTCATTTAACCTTTCAGGAACTTGAAGCATTTCTATTTTTACCCCTTCATCTTCTTTATTCTCTTTTATGCTGCATATTTTATTGTTTAATCCGTAAACTTCAACTTCTTTTTCATCTCTAGTGTCTATTCCATAAACCTTTAATTTATAACTGCCTTCAGAAAATCTCGAATTGCAGTTTGGATAAACTTGCAATGGCATATTTATTGTATAATTTACATATTTTCCATAAATATTAAAATTTATCTCTTCAGAAATTTTATAATTATCATTTTCGAGAACTAAGTTGATGGAATTTTTTCTTAAATCAGGCTTGTAAATTTCTAATTTTATTTCCATTGCATCCCCAAAACTTATTCTTTTTTCATAATCAAGTATTTTTAAAAAAGGCTTGTCTATAATAATTCCTTCTTCATTATTTTTTTCAGGTGTTGGATGGGCAAATACAAATTTATTGTCTAATTTTGCCAATGAAAATCCTTCTTTCGTATTGCTGTATTTTATCTTATCTATTAAAATATTATTGTAAAATAATTTGATTTCATCTTCATCATTATTCAAGAATCCATTAAATCCGTTCATGTAAACAGCCAAATAGCCTTTTTTCTTGATAATCTCATCATAAGTATGGGAATCATCTGCTATTATCTTATGTCCTGCCTCATCTTCTAAATAAAAATTTTCCAAATTTATATCTTCATTATTATCATTGTAGATTTCGACAAATTCTCCATCTGGCATTGAAGCATCATCATTTCCGATGGGATCAGGCAATATCTCGTTGATTATAATGTTATTAAACTCAAAGCTGATTATATTATTTTCCTGTCCGGGGCTGCCATCTTTAGAAATGCTTTCAATCCAGTTCTCTTTGTCATTGGAAAACCTTTCTTTATTCAATCTTTCTAATGATTTTCCGTTATTTTTTCCACCCCAATCGCTTGTATAGTAAAATAAATCAACTATATCATTATTTTCATCCCTGAATATTATTGCATCTTTATCATTGTTTAAGCCATTGCCTATTGCAGCTCCTGCCTTATACACTGTAGCATTTATATTCTCGTAATTGAAATCGTTTTCAACGATTAAAAAATATCTTGAATTTTCTTGCTTGGCTAGAACTAAATTATCCCTATTTCCTGATAAATCTTCTATTGTATAATTGCTAAGATTATTAAATTCGTCAGAATATATTTCAATAAATTCTCTATTATTATCGCTTCCTTCAGGATCATACATAATCTCGTTTATAACAGTTAAAGCATTAACTTCTGCAACTAAAAATACAAATGCCCATAATATGATTAACCCCTTCATAGAACAATAATAAGTTACCAAAAATCATTTAAATACATATTAAACAAATTAATTACT
>ERZ1292623.196-Hain-H51-01um-R1-196-length-69276-cov-136_pt2 | contig 32438 bp, 59 predicted proteins | sample MGYA00564398_ERZ1292623 | MGnify/ENA primary metagenome ERZ1292623 (study PRJEB36523, sample SAMEA6512633) | groundwater metagenome | collected 2019-01-07 | study: AquaDiva: Metagenomics assemblies of 32 groundwater samples
TATCTATCTATCTATCTATCTATCTATCTATCTATCTATCTATCTATCTATCTATCTATATATATATATATATATATATAGATAAATAAAACCAGATATAGATACAGATAGACAGATACGGATATAGAAGTAGTTAAACAATCTGATAGCATTCTAAAAGCTCGCTCTCACATAACAGTCAGTCATTATTGATGTTGAAAAAGTTGATGCCATATTGATGTTGACGTTTTATAGCTAGTAGGTGATAGGCACTAGCCACTAGGTAGACGTACACGTGCAATTTGTACGACAATATTGATGACGGAATTGATAGTTTTTATATTTTTTTATATTTTTCTCTCTATGTCTAATTCAAACATTTGTATGTACAATGACTCATGTGCACGTATAGTGCCGTGTAGATTGATGTTGATGTGTCGGATAAGTTGAGGGAGCTGGTAGTCAGTAGTCGGTAGTTGGTAGTTGATAGCCGGTAGAAGAGTCGATAGATACGAGACACATGAAGAACGAGGAGTAGTTATGGGTACCACACCGTATCCTCAGTCATCACCAACAACTACTGCACGTGATACATTACCGATGGTGATATTTGCACGGTCCATCAAGAAAAACACGGCAGAGTTTACCTCATCAGATCTCCGGAAGTTCATTCGATGGCTGTGGCGCGTCCAGCCGTATAAAAACAACCTGTGTATCGCGCCTCGGAAGACCTATTACCCATAGAAAGGAAACGATCATGCCTATGAAAAGCTTGCTCATGTACGGACTCATCGGTGGCGCCATTTATTGGCTTGTCACCCAACGGAAGGTGACACCACCAGTGACTGCGGTAGCAACGACTGGTGCACCGCAACCACAAGCAGTGTCAGGAAATGAAGAGCCGATCGTTGATGTATACGATCTTGCAGCATTCCCAATGGGGTCGTTTGCAGATCGAAGGTAAGCGGATGCCGCAACCAACCTGTCCAAAATGCCATGGCTTTCTCATCCTGCATGCCATGGACGACCAATCCATCGTTGTCCGTGCAGCACGATGTATCAATTGTGGAAACATTGTGGATCCAGTGATTAATGCTGCTGTTGCTGTTAAATCACGTAATCAACGACAGGTGATACGATGAAACAAGGTCAATTGCTCGTGAACATCTATGAAGACACTGCACGATCACCAATTATTGGCCATCTCTTTTATGGAACAAAAGCTGAAGTCGACGCCGTGATCGCTGCCCATAAAAAGACGGATCGGTTCTTTAAGGCGGCAATGGAAGGTGAAACCTTTCAAGGGATGGTATTACGGACGACACAAGAATGGCTCACATAAAGGTTGCCGATGCCGATAACACAACTATGCACTGATGCCGATATCCCGTTTTCAGTCTGGATGTGGGCAGATACCGTGATGCAAAAGACATGGCGACCAGTCCGCTGCCATTTTATGGTCATTGGATACAATTGAGCAACAGCCCCACACATGACAACGAACAATCCATCATCGACAGCACGGCAACAACGACTCATGTGTGCAGAGTATGGCCGAAAGAAGGCTGGGAAGAAGACACGAACCGGGATGACGAAACGCCAACTGAAGGAGTATTGTATGAAGCGAAAAAAGAATCCACATCTGACATCCGGCAAATGGCGCTTCGTTGGCCTCTTCCAAAAAGGCGATATTAGTAGCGTGAAGCGTATTCTTCGCATTCACGGCATTGCGAGTAAAGTGACGAAAGTCCATCAGGTGAAAAAGGAGCCGGTGCAACAGGTACGTGGGTTGAAAGAGTTGTATGTGACACGAGCCACATTCGATACAGCCTATCGCGCCATTACACGATTGTTTGAAGGAGGGATGGCAGCATGAAGAAGAAACACGCCAAATTGCGCAAGCGGTTGCGAACACAGCTACGAGCAGTTGAGAAGCTTGAGACGACATATGAACGGAAAGCAAAAGCCGCAGGAAAGAAAGCAGATCAAATCAAGAAACGACTGACAAAAGCTGAACAGTACTAGCCAGTCGGTGCATAGGATCGCGCGCGTCAATAATAAAAATTTTTAGGAGATGGGCATCATGATGCGACGAATTGCAGGTATGAGTGTGTGGCTGTTACTCATAAGCATGGTCATGACGATAGGCAACGATGGTGATGGGTACGCTGCTGGTGTCAATAAAGTCGTTGGTGTCAACGTGGATGCCACCACCCCACCTGTCCTTCCGTGTACCACGTTTGGCTTTAGCATTGATGCGACAAATACATTGCCAGTTGGTGCGAATAACGTTCGCATGCTTCGTGTTGATCGAACTGTAAGTAATAGTGTCAAATTAGGGTATGCATTGACATCAGAAGCCACAGGGTATCGTGTGTACGTCTTTGATATTACCACGATGGCTGTACTCGGCACCATCACAAACACCATTACAGGTTACCGTGATGCAGGACGATTGCAAGGAGACGTGTCTACTGTCGATGGAAAATTGTACGTATTTAATGAAGTCAATAACGCAAACCCAGGATGTACCACATCGAATTGTGTGATGGTATCACGCTGGTCTGGCACAACATTAGAATCAGCTGTGGTCGATAACACAGGTACGCGAGTGGATAATATTGACGATGCACGAGAATCCTCGAATAATTTTCTTGTCGCAGTATCACGAGCGTCTGCACCGCTTGTCAGAGAATTTCGAACATACAGTAAAAGTGGGCTCGTATTGGTTGCAGCAGGCACACAAACATCATCTTCAGCATTCATGCATATTGGACGATCATTGAGCGGACGGTTATACGCAATGCAAGGCGTGTTATTGTCACCAAATATCTGGACCTTTGCAACAGATTCAGCGACAGCGGATAATACCGCAGCCATTGGGTTTACTGCTGGATTGTTCATCGGTGCGGCCTATCCGACACCGACCATAACATCAGAATTTATCACGTTTGATTCAAATGTGTCTGGTGCGACAACACCGCAACGTGCGTATGTGACGCCACCAGTGACAGCAGCAGGCCCGCAAAATTTTAGTGGCGGTGCAGCAGTCGATTTTGGTGCATCATTTCAAGGAAGTTCTTGGGATACGATCAACGAAAGAGTGTTTGCACTACGACAAGATACAACGTCCACATTCGGTGTGGCACAACGCACAACCAATGGACTCACAGGACCGTTTACGACAGAGCAAAATTTTAGCTGTGGCGCACAATGCGCAAACAGTGGTGGCATGGATGGTGGAGCGCAAATCGTTGATTATAGTCAACAATATGGACGGATGTATGTCGGATCAAATGAAAGTCCTGCACGCGTGACACGCATTAAAGTCTGTGCCACTGGTGGACCTGGCGTTTAATAGATGGAGATATCTTGCATGCGTAAGAACAACCCACTGCATGGTAAACAATGGATTGCGCTTGGCCTCATTCGTAGTCAAGACATTACACTAGTGAAAAAGAAGATGGCGCAATACAAAATTCCCATCAAGATTGGTGGCAATCAATTGCATAAAGAAGGTGATCCACGGCGGAAACAATTCCAAGAAGTCTACGTGGGAAGAGGGCACCGTCGTGAAGCGATGAAAGTTATGCGAGTCTTATTTGCTGCACCGTCTGATGAACCGGAGGAATAGCCGATGGCTGACACGAATGACATTGTGTACGTCCCACAACAATCACAGACAACGTGGTTCCATCAACCCACATTTTGGATGGGTGTCGCCTCGTCACTTGTTGCGACGGCCATCTTTTGGTACATTGTACATGATGTCTGGCCAATAGACGATCCACCAACAACGGATAATGATGAGGGCATATCATGAATATGTTGACGATCACTGATGTGGTGGCCCAAACGTTGATGACCAATGCGCCCATTGAACAAAAGACGTGGGAAATTATGTTGAAACTGGCATTCCCAGTGTTGATGACGGCTGTCGGACCGATGCTGACGCAGTATATCAGTAACGCACCGCCAGCGGTGAAGTACCTAGTGGCAAGTTTGGGTTCAATGTGTGTGGGTGCCGGTGCTGGTGCCATTCCTGATTTTCCATTGACGATAGAATCGGCGGCAACCATCGGTGTCACAAGTGGTGCAATCGGCCAGAAATTGTTTATGATGCATCCAAATGAAAAATGAGTGACAGATGTAGGAGGCAACATGGCGTTTTATGAAGTCAGTCTTGGCTACGTAGGGCTCGGTGCCACAACAGTGTTTCGAACGGCACAGCAAGCTGCCGCAGACATTGAAGAATTTGGCAAAGACGCAGGCGATGTTGCAAAGCAAGGCGGGTTGTTCAATCAACAGGCGGTGTTTAAATACGCCGCGTCAAAAGGACGGCTGCGAGATTTGCAAGTTGAAGTGGATGCATTGAATGACAAAGCCATGACCGCACAAAATCAACTTGTAACAATCGTCAAAGAGCTGGAAGGTCTAGGTGTCACAGGTGCAGGCGACTATTTGAAGATGGCTGGGTCAATGGCTGTGTCGTATGTCTTTCCAATCTTTGGCGTCCTGAAGTTTGCAGGATTGGATATGTTTGGGAGTAATAAGAAAAAGAAACGTGCACAAACATTGATGAAGCAAGCTGAGACGCTTGCAACTGAAATCCAATACTATAGCCGTCGGATGCAGATGTTGCAACAAGAGGGTGTGGCACTTGCCTCATCAATTGAAAAAGGTGAGCGTGAAGTGCAAGTGCAATTGGTTGCATTGCCACGAAAACAAGTGACTGTGCAAGTTGACGCAGATCCTGAGAAATTTGGAAAAAATAGATACTTTGCACGGAAGAAAGATGTGGACGTCTCGACGATAAAGTACGGTCGAAAAGAGTTTGCCTCACAAGAAGAATTGGCACAACGCACAGCTGGGAAAGTAGATCCATCAGGTGATCGATTGCCTGTTGGTTTTCAAACGATCTATTCACCCGTCTTAGAAAGCGGTCGTATCGTGGCAAAAGTTCCACAGGTAAATACAACATTACCTGGGCCAGTGGATCGCCGTGTGGTGTATGGTGGCTTATTGAGTGGAGTAGATGCAATGGACACATTTGACTTGCAAAATGTGACGATCACAGGTGCGATTGTCGTTGGCGTGTTGGCGTACTTTTTACTCGATTGGAAAGAGCGAAAGTAGGAGTGATATCAAGAACCGCATTCTCCATGGCTTTATGAGTATAAAGGTGGATGCATGACATGGCAAGAGAAAGAACGGATTGCACAAGCTGGCTACACAATGGCCAATCGACTCTTGGCAAAGAAATTGAAAACCACTCGAAAGAAACTCATGAAAATGGGTCATGATGCGAAAATGGCACGACGGATTCTGCAACAGGTGATTTATAATGCAATAGGAAGTTGACCGTGACCGTACATGCAATGATGCGGAAAATCTTTCCACACACATGGTATGCATAATGGATACACCAACTGACATTGCGGAAGCGATGCGACTCATCCGGAAAAGCAGTGGTCGAACGATCAATGCACGGATCGGTCGAATGATGCAAAAGAAAAAGCGCGATGCCAAAGAACGCATGCGCAATGGCATGGCAAAGAACACGCGGTCATCAAGTAAACGCGGTAAAGGTCAATTGACGGCAGGTGGTAGGAGGCATGATGGCAAATCAGGTATTTAGATATGCGATTCATCGCGTTGGCATTCGGAAGCCGTTGCAACGAGGTGAGATTCGAAAGAAGAAACTTGAGCAAGCCGTCAAAGCCTTACAACGGCGAATCAAGAAGAATGTGACGAAACAGAAAATGCAGTTGCAGTTGACCGTGTGGAATGCCGACGACAACACAGAGCATTTCAAAAAACAGTATGATGATAAGCACGATTTTAAGACGTTTAAGAGGGTCCCGAAGTGGCGAAAAGAGTTGAGTCATACTGCGAAATATCGCCGTAAACCAATTGTCCCACTACATTGGTTTATCGCGATTGGCAAGAAGGGGCAAGTCGATCTCACGCGACTCGCCTATGAACCACAGAAGGGGACATTGTTAAAGCGTAAGCGGAAACGCCTATTTGGCCCCTTCGAATCAGAGGAGGCAGCCAATGCATTCCGCGATAAAATCATGGCCAGACGAGAAGGGCAGCGTAACACAGAGTTCACCCAACGCCGACGATACAAAGGACCGATGGAGGAATAATGCTGGTGAACGCGTGTTACAAGGTGTGATGGTGATGTGTAGCATCATGACACTTATCGTCATCTATCAACACTGGTGATAAAGGAGGCAGCGCGTGGGCAAGACGTACAAAGAACAGCGAAAGTTTGAGGGTCAACGACCACCAACCAAGAAAAAGAAGTAGGTGCGGTAAATTGAGGGCGAGTAACAAGGAGGAGATCGTTATGGCAGTGAAACCTGCGTCGAAGAAACTTGGAAGTCGGCCAACACCGTTAGGTGATATCATTCGAGAAGAAGCGGCAGAGGCAGAACGGGAAGCCATGGGCGGTGATATGGCATTCGATCCTGAGCGGGATCTAGGTGTCCATGGGCCACGTGCATTCCAAGCAAGCGCGCGAGATAAAGATCAGATGGTCATTGATGAGTTGCTCGCTGGGCTGCCGAAGAACCAAGGGTATTATCTCAAATTGTACAAAGAGATTATGCCTAATAAGTTTGAATTGAAAGAGCGGATTGATAACTACGATACGTGGACAGATATGGAATACGAGATCATGGAACGTGTGAAAGCCATGACTCGGAAGTTCGGATCGCAAAAATGGGGTAGTGCATTGTATCGTGTGGTTGTCTGGCGGCAAGGTGGAATCCGGGAGACGAATAAATATCCGATCACCGATATCATTGTGGATGCAGGTGACAATGCCGATGCGGCAGCCAATACACATCAAGGCCGTGTTGATCCAGCAGAAGCTGCCAACGAGCAAATGCATGCACTCGGCAATATGTTGAAAGCTGTTGAGACCATTATGCCACGTGCGGTCGATCCAAATTTGCAATTTCAAGCTGTGGTCCAAGCATTTACGGCTGGAAAATCTGAGCAATCTAATGGTGCCAATCAAATGACGACCATGATGATGACAATGATGACCACCATGATGACGTCGATGATGGAGCTGATGAAGAGCACTCGGACAGGGCCATCAGCACCAGAACCTGCATTTGAAGAGCGGATGGGGAAGATGGTTGAGATGATGAAGACGTTTGGTCTTGGACAAGCGCCACAACCAAAAGGCTTAGCTGAATCATTAGCTGAAATGAAGTTGTTGGGTTTTGATCCTTTTAAACGTGAGGATACGATTGAGCAGATTGCCAAGTTAAAAGCGTTGACAGGGTCGTTGATGGATGTGATGCCCAATGGTGGACAAGCACCAGAGCGACCGGGCATCTTTGAGAAGTTGGTTGATTCGATTGCCCCACATATTCCAAAAATCTTCTCGGATATTCGAGCAATTGCAGACAACGCAGCACTTGGTCAGAAGTTGCAAGCCATTCGACAACAGCAGCAACCGCCACCACAAACGCCAATGGAGGCGAGGCCAACGACAAGAGCTGGGACGCCAATTGGACCGCAGCCCAACCGTATGGGAGCAGGTGACGCGTTTGCTGCAGAGCCAGATATGGATCCATACTCGGGTTTTACGAATCGCCCTTTTCCCAAGCCGACAGAGGAGGGCGGTGGCATTGAGATGTTCGGCTCAGTTGAAGGTGGGTCAGCTGCTGCACGACGTGCACATGCGAACGGACAGCCGATTCCACAACAACCTGTCGCATCGCAACCGGCACAACCACCGCAACAAGATGCGGTACCTCAAAGAGTGCAGACGTTGGAGTCAGGAGCCATCGTGCCAGCAGACATGCCGCTCGTTCTTCAGCAGTTGCATGGCTTGATCGAGAATAATTTGACAGGTGCATATAGCGCGCTGTATGAGACGTTGATTAGTTTTGCTGAGACAGCGTCGATGATTGATGGCATCCAGAAAGGGCTGTTGGATGGGAACGTGTTGACGGATGAATTGAGGAAGACTGGGTATCCGCAATTGACGCATCCACCATTTTTAGAAAGAGCACGACCGTATTTGAATGGCTTTGCAGTATGGGTCCTAGAGAACACAATGAATAAGGTGCAAGCCATTTGTCAAAAATGTGTTGGCGTGCATATCTTTGAAAATGCCCATGAGTTTGAAAAGTCAGAGAAAACATGCGGTGCAGAAACAGGTATTGGACAAGTATGCGATGGACAACTCGTATTAAGGAGTACGCTCAATGCCACGCCGCAGCTCGTCATGTTCTAGTGGCACAGTGGCAACGATCGTGATTGATGGTAACACACTCAATATTGTTCATGTGTACGTGCATTGTACGATGCGACAAGCCATGCGACAGTTTCTTCAAGAGCTTGCTCGGGAAATTGATCCAGCATATTCAGATGCGCGCGCACATTTGCAAGAGGCGATGCAACGCTATCAGTTTATTGAAACGCATCAAGTATCAATACGGAGGTCGTGATGGCACGGACAAAGAAGAAAGTAAAATAAATGAAGGCAATCATTCATCATCTTGAAAAAGAGTTGCATGATGAACTCGGTGAAGAAGATAGCCATTACCAAGAGGTGTACAGCGATGGAATGCGTGCGTTAGCAAAGTACGTCAAACTAAAGTAGGAGGTGGATACATGTTTAGTGGCGTTCGGAAACTTGGTGAATCACAAGATATGGCCGATGATGTGACACAAGATCGTGATGAAGGTGGTGATATCGATTTTGTGAGTGTCAATTACTTATCGCCAGATGGTGGTTATCCACCGCAACGGATTAGTAACTATGACGAGCAATTGACACCGCATCAGACGCTCAATGATAATGGCGTAAGTCGGGTGGCTGCGCCGTTTACGAACAGAAGCTTTTTACTACGGCATACGGATGTTGCACAACGGACGCGGACTGGTGCACCACGATCTGGCTCTGCGGCATTAACACCAGAAATGGCGCCGCAGATGGCACGACAAGTTGCACGACGGTGGGCAAAGCAGGCAGGGTTGCGAGCCATTATGCGGCGACGGTAAGGAGTGGTATGGCAAAAGTTGTACGGACGAAAGCAATCGAAGGGAAACGGCCATTTCGTTGCCAATGGTGTAATAACCAATTGGCCGTCGACATCAAAGGCGAGTTTCATCTTGAGTTTGAGTGTCGACGCTGTAAGTGCCGAATTATAATTGAATCACCATCACCATTACCGTCAGCATTGGCCATAAAAGGTGGTGCGCTACTCTCACAATAGGAGGCTGTATGGCTGATTCTGTAGGTGCAGGATTTCCGAGTACTGGAATTCAAAAAGGGCATCTATTTCATGATTTAGACAATAGTACGTTATGGGAGTTTCTTGGAGGCACACCACCACAGGCAGTAGCAAATTGGAAGTTATTAGATGGTGTGTTGACTGCACAACCAGATACGTCGCTATGGGGACTGTCGCAAGCAGGCGCGTCATGGATTTTGAATGGGATAATGTATGGATGGGATGGGGTACAGATTGTTGAGATCACTAACGGTGCACCTGTATCGTTATATAACTATAGGAACAGTGTTAGGGTGCAAGATGATTTTATTTCTGGGCTCACGTCAAATGGTAATGGCGGAGATTTAGGATTTGGGTTTACGAATGGTACAACCACACAGATTCCGTCTGAAACAAATTATCCTGGAATATTTCGTCGTGATACATCAGCAGTAATTAATACCGTTACAACAGTAAATCTTGGTATTAATAATAACGGGATTATTCCAATTAGGTCAATTGCAAAGATTGTTTTTATTTTTAGATCAAATAACAACGATGCAGACACGTTAATACGTATTGGGTCGTCAGATTCGTTTAGTTCAAATCCTGCAGTAAATGGAATATATTTTGAAAAGCTTGGGCCTGATACAAACTGGTTTGCAGTATTGCGATTAGGAGCTGTATCAATTCGTGTTGATACTGGAATTTCTGTAAACGTAAATTTTAATGTGTTTGAAGTTATGCAAGACGGGGTAAGCGCGAAATTTTCAATTAATGGCGTGTTAGTTGCGACAATGACAACAGGATATCCAGTAGCTGCAATACTAAATCCGTTTGTGCATGCGGTAAATCTTGTTGCAGCGTCGAAAACGTACGATGTCGATTATTTTGAACTAGACATTAGCAATATAGTACGATAACTACATTATGAAAAAAGAATTGGTTTTGTGCATGTTTACAGTTAGTGTTTTGATAGCTGTGTTAGTGCAGAACATCTATGCTGGTGTCGTGAAAAGCATCATTGCAATGCAAGTAGAAAGCGTGAATTTTTTACCTTTTGATGAGGTACCGTTGGTTTATGCGGATAGTCCTCAAGTATTTACTACGTTGTGGGACAGAGCTAATACAGAAACTATCAGGGTTGCAATATTTGGGGATTCACAAGAAACATCTCCAGCAGGAAGAGGTGACGTATACGTTGCTCGAATGAATTACGAAGCTTTTTTACGCTATGGAAGTGTAAGTGAGACGAGAGTATCAAGTAGAGGTGAGTATGGTAATGGAAGTTTTCCAGGATTTGGGGCATGGCTATTAAATGGGACAGTTGATGTTCAAGGAGAATCGTTAACAAGATTAGATAGTACGTTGTTATTGCCTAATATTGGAGCGTCTGCAAATTCAACAAAAAATTTTGGAACAAATATAAATGGACAAAGGTTTGGAAGATTGACAGTATTAAGGCCTGATGGTTTAAATTTACCTCCAGGTGCAGAGGTGCCGTTAGGAAATTATTTTTGTGCAGGCTCTACAGTTCGTGCTCAAGTATTCGCTTCTACGTTCAGTAGTTCTGGAGAAATTAATTATATTTCTAGACCGACAAACAATGTAACAATAGGAGATTTTACCTCGTTACCTGTAGTTAATAATGCGATGGTATTAGGGTTAGAGAACGGCGTGTACGACATAAAATTTGGATTTACAGACCCATTACCATTTAATGGTTTTGAGTATCAACAGCTTGAATTAGTTGGGACAGACGACAGTAAGTTAACGGAAATTGTTGGTATGCGGTATGTTAGTGATAGTTGTGTAGGAGGTATGGTTTTTCAAGATTTTTCAGCAGGCGGGTATACAGCAAAGTCGTTTTTAACGAATCATTCTAATGCTGATAAGTTATTTAAAGCGTTGGAATTTCATGCCGCTATCATTCATGTCGGTGCTAATGATGTCATTGCAAATACATCTGCAGTTGAGTTTTATGCGGACATTAAAAATTTAATTAGTATGATTCGTAGATTTCAAAATAATGACAAATTTCCTATTATACTTATGGTAGATTCGTTTGTAAAGTTTTTAAACACTTCACAAACGATAGAGTACGATAAGTATGCAGGTGTAGAATATGAAATTGCTAGAAAGGATTCTTATGTAAAATTTGTTAATACGCGTCGTGCGACAGATGCATTAGGATTGCGTGAAAGCGATCCAATAACTGTAGATTTGTTTTTGATTGATAGTGTGCATTATACAGATTTTGGTGGAAGGATAATTGCGAATATTGATATCAACGGTATGTTAGATTAAAAATATCTATCATACATTATTAACAATACAATACTGTGGAGGTTTACGATGAAATCAGTAATGTTGAGTGTTGTTGGTTTTGTAATGGTTGCGGGTTTGACAGCGTGCAGTTCATTGCCAGGATTTTTAGGCGGAGCGAAGAACCAAATCGATGCAGTCTTGGCAACGGCTGCAGCGGGTAAGTATGAAGTCGTGTTCACAAAAGATGGCCAAGTGTTGTACAGTGAAAAGTGGGAATGTACGCAAGCAGAAGGAAAGTTAACTGGCTGTCATAAAGCAGTCGATGGAAGCGTCACACCGTTGAAATAACCAGTTGGTGGTATAGCCGGATACCAGTAGACTGTTGCAGCGTGGCTGATAGGACAATGGTGGCATGGTCCTATCAATCGCGCGCGCTCAATTATAAAGGGTGTTATGAAGTGGATATGTGTAGTCATCATGATCGTCAGTGCCATGGTGATGATACGCGCATGTGAGCGTCCTCAACAGCAAGGAATGGACATTATTCGAAGTGGTGTACAACCATAATGGAGTCGTCAATGAAGATGACATGGAAAACTGTAAGTGGAATTGTTGGTGCAACGCTCGCTGGCATTGTCATTATGTTAAGTGCTACGATGATGGCATATCCAGCCATTAGTTCATTGGCTGGGTTGGCTGTTGCGCAGTCTGCCACACAATGGAATAATGTCCGTGATGCAGCAGTTGGAGATAATTTGACCGACGGGATTTTTGCATCAGGACTCATGATATTTGACGGGACAAATTTTGATAGAGCACGAGGGGATACGACGAACGGTTTAGATGTGGATGTGACACGTATGCCTGGTGGCGCATTTACACCAGCTGATGCCACAGCCAATCCAACAGGTCTTCAAGGTAGCGAAGCATTTAATATGGCGTTTAACGGTACCACATGGGATCGTATCAGAACTGCCACGGCCGATGCATTAGCATCAACTGGGATTCAAACAGGCAATTTATCGCTTTTTAACGGTACAACATTTGACCGTCAAGATGGCGCAAGTAATACGAACAACACTTCAACCACATCGGTTGGTATCGCATTAACGACACCGGCAACGACATGGTTTACAGTCCCAAATACGACAGCAGCTGCAGCCACTGCTGCGACGGTGTCAAGAGCTGCAGGTGGTGGTACTGTACGGCATGTGGTCACTGGTGTGACAATGTGTTTTCATGATAGTGCAATCAACACTGTTGCACGGTTAGTCAATTTGCGAGATGGTGCAACAGGTGCAGGTACCATTATTAAATCATGGTATCTTAGTAATGGTGGTGTTGCTGGTGGTGCACAATGTGAAGACATTCCTGGATTAAATATTAGTGGTTCAGCGAATACTGCGATGACACTTGAATTTGCTGCAGCACCAGCTGCAACGGCATCAGAAACAGTTTCATTTCAAGGATATAGTACGCCATAGGAGGCGATATGGATGAAGCAGGACGAAAAGCGGCATTAGGTGGATTGATCCAGTTAGCGTTGATTTATTTTGGTGGATGGTGGATCATGTCAATGATTGATAAACGTGTGAAATAGAAAATTGGGTAAAGGAGCCACTATGCGATTTTTGCCATCTGAATCTGTCGTGCATGGTCATATGGGCGAGTATCAAGAATTTGATATTGGTCGTGGCGATGCGGCGATCAAAGAGACCGTGCAAAAGATGGCAAAGATTATTGACGTCTCTGCCAAGAATCCTTTGGTCCGTGAATGGGATCGGAGCATTCTTGATGGCGTGTTCGTCAATCAACGGCTAGACGAAGCCAAAGCCATTCATAATTTTGTGCGTGATCATGTGCGATATACGAGAGACCCTAGTGGATGGGAGTACGTACAAACACCACCAATTTTATTGGCATCCATTCAGCAGTATTTAGAGAAGAAAGCTGCACGGCCAATTGGTGATTGTGATGATATGACAGTGTTGTCATTGTCATTGATGAAAGCTGTTGGCTTTCCAGTGATGATCAAAACTGTTGGCTATAATGGACAATTCTCGCATGTCTATGGGATGGTGTATGTGAATGGCCGATGGGTGCCAACAGACACGGTTCGACCTGATCGGTATTTGGGTTGGGAAGCACCGCATGCGACAAGGATTATGGAGACACAAGCATAGTTAGGAGGCAGTATGGCGTATCTTGCACAAATGCCAGATGTGGATGCAATTCAAGCTGAGAATGAGCGGATATTTGCATCCATGCGTGATGTAGAAAAAACGCAATCAAATATGGTTGCATTACGCGCAGAGATGCAAGAAACTGTTGAGACATTACCATTAAAGATTGGTATTGGCGGTGTGGCTGTAATTATCGCAGTGTATTGGTTGTTAATTCGACGGTAGGAGGTTGTGATGTTTCTTGGAAACACGCCGATGTTAGAGACAGCGAGTCCTTTTACGACACAGCCGACAGTAATTCAAACAGATATCAGTGAAGTCAAGAAGGCGACAATTAGTGGGATGGGCTTTGCGTTTGGTGCGGCCATTGGTGCGTTTGTGTTGTATCATCTTGTTGGCAAAAAGATTGTGTAAGGAGGGTTGTTATGTACGCGACACGCAAACTACCTGGATCGTTGGATGGGATAGAGTCACTCACGTTTGGCAATTATTGGAATGCGATTAAAAGCCGCATCAATGATTTGCAGCAGTTGCCAATGTGGGCCACACAGCATGCAATGAAACTTGGCATTGTAGTGAGTAAGTTGCAAGCTGCTGGCCGACAAGATCTTATTGATGGGATGAAGCTGGAGATTCTCAAAGTCAATGACGATATTGCCAAAGCATGGAAGGTGAAAGGCTATATCGATAAATGGTTGCCACAGTGGATGCAAGCTGCGGTTGCACAAGCTGGTGGTGTGCCGATCATTGCATCGCCTGCATTTCCAGCTGGGCCGGTTGCACCACCGCCTGTACGAACGGCAGCCTCATTTGGCATTCGACAAGAAGCTGAAGAGTACGGACCAGGTGCGATGCGCAATCAGTATGTCGCGCCAGGCGTCATTGATCAAGCCACTGGATGGGTGAAGAGTTTGTTTGGATTGAGCGGGTATGAGCCGTCAATGCGGCAACCGTACGATCGAGGCTTAGGGTTCGTGTTACCAATTGTTGCAGTGGCAGTCAGTATTCCAGCATTGGCCTACTGCGTCACAACTGGCATGGCACTCTATCAAGATTATTCAACGAAGAAAGACTTGACAGCCGATGTGATCCTCGGCAAATTAACATCTGGCCAAGCAAAAGATATTCTGATGGGATCACGGCCTGCAGAAGGCGGTATGTTTTCAAATATTGCCACTGGTATTGGTGTGAATGTTGGGACGATGGCTGTCGTTGGGATTGCTGGGTATTTAGCCTTCATGTATTTTACGGCACCAAAGAGAGGGGAGTAACATGATCGGACTCGGCTCGTTGAATCCAATGGAAGACGTGCAAGCGTTGATCAAAGGGAAAGTTGGAGAATTCTTACAAGCAGAGGGGACGATACGTAGGTATCTGACGCATGTGAGTGCGTCAATAAGGTCTGATGCGGCAGGACTTATGGCTGCGCATAAGACATTAGAACAGGAGTTAGGGAGTGCACAAGCCAAGATTGCGCAGTTCCAATCAGGAGCGTGGTCACTGTCGGATGTCATTGCACTCGGGGACGTAGGGACTCGACTGTTGCAGCATCTGTCAAGGGTGGCTAGTTTGGAACGTAGTGCAAGTGGTGTGATGGCACCACAGTTTGGTATATCGAGTGTGGCGATACCAGCGCTTGGTGCTGTTGCCGTAGCGGCTGTGGCATTCGTCTATTTCTTACGGAAGTAAGCATCGCTGGGGAAACAGCAATGCCCAAGAGAACTGGTCGTCGTTGAGGTGTTGTGAAGGAGGCAACACAGGTACAGACCCAACGGTAGCGGCCGAGAAATGGCAAGTCCACAATTATTACCATTTCTTTTGGAGGTGGCTTCATGGCACTGTTAGGTAGATTTATCGATCAGCGGACAATTGCGGCGATCGCATCCAACGGTTCTGCGTCATTTGCGCACGGGTTGCCAGCGGCACCAGACTTTGTCATTATCGCAGGATTTACTTCTGCGACAGTGGCATCAGGTGCATCAGCATTGCCTTCGTGGCAGGCTGACGCGACCAACGTGTCGTTGTTTGGAACCGGCGTTGGCGGCAATATCATCTCCGTCACGTCAGTTGTGGCACATAGCATTATCCGATAACGGAGTGCCTTGCTTGCCGGTTTGTTGGCATACTAATCGAACCGGCGATAAAGAAGCATGGTATTTGCACGCGCCTGAGTTGAAAGTATCGAGGGCAATTGTTGAAGAGAATTTTCGGAAATATGATTTATTAGATGCGCGAGTGAAATTTGTTGAAGGGTTTTTTAGTGCGACATTACCAACATTAAAAGGACCATTTGCATTGATTCGAGCTGATGGCGATTTGTTCACATCGACAATGGGTATTTTAGAGCATCTGTATTCTAAATTATCCTTGGGTGGCTATATGATTATCGATGACTATAATGGCATTGTCAGTTGTCAGGATGCCGTCAACCAGTATCGAGAAATGAACCACATCATAGAGACATTGATTGTTGTTGATCATACAGCTGTGTATTGGAAAAAAGTTAATTGAGGGAGATCGAATAATGGACAGTATAGAGGATGGTACAGCAGTTGCTACACCGCAAGTTGGTTCGTCAGCGATAGGAGAGTTTATAGCCAATTTGCGCTATTCGCCAGAAGAGAAAGAGCGGTTTGCAAAGATCATTCGTGACTTTAGTGATCTCTATTACGAGATGTCTGTGCAGACATGGGGCAATACGCGGTGGAGAGGCGTACCAGTATTGAAGACACCGACGGATTTGTGGATCTATCAAGAGTTGATCGAGCAGATTCGGCCAGATTTCATCATTGAGACAGGAACGTGTTATGGTGGTAGCGCATTATATATGCGTGACATCCTCAATATGATTTTCAAAAGTGGGCACATCATGTCAGTCGATATTACGCACGAGCATTTGGCAGCAAAAGCAAAAGTAGAGGGCGTTGAGTATGTGCTAGGGTCATCAGTAGCTGATGAGACGATTGCGCATGTAAAGAAGTATATTGAAGACGCGTATGCACGACGGATCATCGTGATGTTGGATAGCGACCACAGTAAAGAACATGTGTTGAAAGAGTTGGCGTTGTATGCGCCACTCATTCCTGTTGGTGGCGTCTTGATTGTTGAAGACACAAATGCAGAAGGGCCGTATCAAGCCGTGCAAGAATGGGCGCCACAACATCCTGAATTTCGATGTGAATTCATGTGCGAGAAATTCATGTTGACATTCAATCGTGGAGGCTATTTTGAGAGGGTAGCATGACGACACACAATGAGACGCTTGATCGATATGAACGACATCGACAAGAAGAAATGGGCCGATACCGGCAGATTTGGCCGGAGTTGGTATTTAATAGTGGCATGAGCGGGTTTCGAGTTGACATTCCGGCAAATATTCCGACGTTGATTTTGAATGTCGATCGACCAAAAGCATTCGCTCTGACGAATATTAATAATCCAGCGAATACACCGATTTTCATTGGAGGAAATCGTGAAGTAGGTATTAATAGTGGCTTTCCAATCGTGTCAGGCGATCCGTTAATTTTTGGTGTGGCAGAGAACACTGAGGTGTGGGGCTTTGCATTAGTGGACATGACGTTGTATATACTTGACATGGGATTATGATGCGCTATTTATTTGCCTTCATCATGTTGCTGTGTAGTGGCGCTGCATTTGCAGCGAGTAATGACGTATTGTTGAATTTGAAAGATCCAGCATCGTCTAATCCATTATTTCCAACATTACGTGTTGAAGGTAAAACGGATGGTGCAACAAACCCATCGGTGAAATTACAGATATTGCCATGTATCGCGAGTGCCGTTGCGCCAGTATGGACAGAAGGCAGTATCGTTCCATGTTCAGTTGATTTGGCTGGGGCATTGCGGATATTAGGTGGCGGAGGTGGTGGAGGAGGAACGTCGTCACTCTTTGCCGCAGCATTTCCAGCAAGTGGAACAGCAGCTGGTTATTTCGATGGGACAAATATGCAAGGTAGTCGTGTGCATGATCTTGATACTGGTGCTGGCACTGAATACAATCTTGGTGCCAACTTACGGTTCAGTGGCGTTGGTGGATCAGTTGAAGCCGGAACGTTGGCAAATCCATTGAGGGTGGATCCAACTGGGACAACGACACAACCAATCAGTGCAGTTGGATTACCATTGCCAACAGGTGCTGCAACATCCGCGTTGCAAATCACAGGAAACTCATCACTTGCAAATCTTGATGTATTGTTGTCGACACGCGCAAGTGAGGCAACGTTAGGTACGAGGTTGGCTGATGCGACGTTTACTGGACGATTTGCCGCAGCATTTCTTTCAGCAGATGCCATTGCAAATTTGACAACAACGGCAGTGCATGGGTTTGGGTACATGTACAATGGTGCCACATGGGATAGAATACGAGGGACAATCGCTGATGGATTGCTCGTGAATCTTGGTGCAAATAACGATGTCACAGTAACAGGAACGGTAACAGCAAATGCTGGGACGAATCTTAATACCTCAGCATTAGTACTCGATGCGACCATCACAAATCGATTTCCTGCTGGTTCAACACCGGCAGATAACGAATCGAATGTGGTCACTATTTCACGCATAGGGAATTTTGCGTATGTTTTTGATGGTGTTGCATGGGACCGTTGGACGGGTGCTGTCAGTCAGTCCGGTACATGGAATATCAACAACATTAGTGGGACCGTCAGTTTACCAACAGGTGCTGCAACGGAAGCGACACTTTCAACACGGTTAGCAGATGCAACGTTTACAGGTCGAATCAACACGCTCGGTCAGAAGGTGATGGCAGCAAGTACGCCTGTTGTATTACCGTCAGATCAGTCAGCCATTCCAGTGACGGTACTTTCTACTGTTGGATCAGCCAATATTGATGGCACATGTCCAAGTGGTGCAGCGAGTTTTACTGTCGCAGCGAGTAACGCGTCACGTACATGGTTGGCATTATGGGCAAGTCCAGCGAATACCGATGATGTGTACATTAAACTTGGCGCGACAGCAACAAGTGCAGATGCGCGTATTGCACCAGGACAACCGATCAATTTTGTAGCTGGAAGGATTTATACCGGCGTCATTGATGCATTTCCAAATAGCGGTACACAAGCTGTGTGTGTCATGGAGCTCAACTAATGGAACGCGTAATACGGTGGACGTTATCATGGTGGTGGGTTGTTGTTATTGTGATCATGTGGGCAGGGATATCACATGGTCAAGTAGGGCCAGCACCGGGTATTCAGTTACAAGATGAAGGTGTGAACCAAGGTCGTATTCAAATTTTTAATGGTGCTGGTGCTGGTATTACTTGTGCAAGATCTGGCGTCACTGGAACATGTACTGTTACTGGAGGAGGCGGTGGTGGGAGTGCCAATGTGGTTGAAGTGTCAGTGCCATTAGGAACAAGTGGTGGATTAATTTTTAGTACGACCATCACTGGACAAGCATGGGTAACGGCGACAAGCAGTATTGCATGTACACCGTTAGGGTTGACGACAGACGGATTGACAGTTGAAACAGTGACTGCATCAGGTATTCAGCCAATTGTCTCAGATCGAGTTGTTGGTGTCGGGTTTAATCTCAATGTCTATAGTCCACATGGTGCAACAGGGACCTATCGGTTTGGTTGTACTGGTGCATAGGAGGATGTGATGAAGAAGTTCGTATGGGTATTGGCATTGCTCATGTGTTGGCCATCATTGGTATTGGCACAGGGGTTGCCATTCAAAGATGGTGTGACATCAACATTGGCAACAGTTGAAGATTGTGGAAGTTCAAAGAATTGTGTATTGCAAAAAGGGCCAACAAATCCAACAGGTGCAGGGTATCAATCCATTGTAGGACAAACAGGTATTGGCGCAACTGGGAATAGTAAGAGATTTAATTCTGGGTATGTGGGAGAAGGAAAAGGTGTAAAAGTAGCGGTAGATAATATCTTATTTGAGGATACATTTAACGCGACAACACAAAATACAAGTACGTATCGGTATGCCATCACGACAATGACAATGAGTCAAGTAGGTGGGTATTTAACTTCGAATGCAAGCGGCATTAATACTATTAACACAAATACGTCATTGCAAACGTTTCGGACATTTCCATTATATAACAGAGCTGAGTTACGAATTAACATTTCAGCGCTGAAAACAATTGCGCCACAAACGAATGAAACAATAGAGATGGGGTTGATGAGTGCGACGTTACCAGGCGCAGCAGTGCCAATTGATGGATGTTTTTTACGATGGAATGCAGCTGCAGAATTGCGCGGTGTATGTAATGTGAATAGTGCAGAAACGCAGACAGCAGCCATTACATCGCCAAGTACTAACGTTGCCCATGATTATATGATTGTAATCAATGGGAATGCAATTGTATTTTATATTGATGAGTTAGTTGTTGGGACAATTACAATGGTGAGTGATATTCCAGGATTCGGGCAACCTGGATTATCGGCAGCGGTTCCGTTTACAGTGCGTCATATTAATGGTGGTATTGCCCCAATACTAACCACGCAACGATTACAAATTAGTAATATCAGTATTGTCGAAGTAGGATACGATCTTAAGAAAAACTGGAGTGAGACAAAATCAGGGAATGGGCAGATGGCCTACCAAGGACAGAATGGTGGGACCATGGGTACGACAGCCAATGCATTAAACGGTGCAACACCTGCTGCTGCTGCATTAACAAATACTGCCATCAGTACAGGCAGTCCAGTAGGCCTTGGCGGTATTGCACACGTTTTGCCAACATTAGCAGTAGGAACCGATGGGATACTTTTTAGTTTTCAAAATCCTGTTGGCGGTGTGAACCAAACGCCAAGAAATTTGGTGATTAGAGGTGTATCAATATCTGGCGGTGTCGATGTCGTGCTCTCAGCTGCCGCGTTGCTTGTGTATACCTATAGTTTGGCATACGGGCATACGGCAATCTCACTTGCAACAGCAGAAACTGCAACGTTTGCTTCTCCGACAACGAAAGCACCGAGACGTATTTGGTTAGGCGTGCATACCGCATTACTAGCAGCGGCAGCAGGATCGCCATTAAATCCAGGACATATTGAACGTCAATTTGCTGCACCAATTGTTGTCGCACCTGGAGAATTTGTAGCTATTACCGTGCGAAATCAAGGTGTTGTGACAGCGACAGGGTCAGTGATCATTACAGCAACATTTGATGCGTACTTTGAATAAACCTTAACACCAGAAAGGAGGTAGCCATGGGCGATAAGAAGCCAAAAGATAAGAAGAAAGCGAAGAAAGACAAGAAGAAGTAAGTGACACGTAATATGAGGGAGAAGGAAGGGATCAATGAGAATGCCAAAAGAAACGTCGATTAGTGAGATAGAATTAGGGACGCATCAACGATGTAATATCATGTGTACGATCCTTACATTAGGGATGGTGCCAATCGAGTTTGTGGTTGGATTTGGCCGTATGCAGATGCCAATCAATGGGCAAGTCTTTCAACATATCATTAAGGCTGTGGAAGTTGGGAAAGCACGCAACATGGCTGTTGAATATTTGATGGCTATTCCAAAGCATGATCGGCCAAAATGGTTGTTCTTTTACGGTGATGATATGTTGCCACCATGGGATGGTTTTGTGCGACTGTACGAAGAGGCAGAGAAAGGTAATTGGGATTGTTTGACTGGCTTGTACTTTGTAAAGAACACGCCACCAGTCCCATTGACGTGGCGAAATGATCGGATTGGTCGTCTACAACCTGGACGAGATTACCGAGTTGGTGAGGTCATTTGGGTTGATTTGACTGGACTCGATTTTACATTGATTCGAACATCGACGCTTGAAAAGATGGAGCCACCGTATTTCAAAACTGGACCATCATTACGGTCAGAGATTCCAAGTTCAATTGCCAAGTATGCAGATCCAAAGAGTATCGTGTTGCATACAGAAGATGTGTGGTTCTATAATAAAGTGAAAGCACTGGGTGGGAAGATAGGGGTCCATACCGGCGTAAGAGTGGCACATATCGATGGTAAGAGTGGAAGAGTATTTTAGGAGGTGTCTATGGCAGGTCGTCAACGCAGACGAAAGAATCCTAGTGACGTGTTCATAAGTCATGTGCAAGATGTATTAGAGCTTATGCAGAAGGTGAGTGATAAAGCATCACGACTTGCCACGCATGCACCAAAAGATGCGCCATGGATTGGCGAATATTTGCAAGAGATTGGAGATAAAGTTGACGATCTCGGTGAACGGTTTGAGGAAGAACTTGAAGAAAATGGATTTAATTAATTAAAGGAGCTTGAGGGATTATGGCACTGGAAGAGAAAATTGAGTGGGAAACCGCAGCACAAGACATTAGTAAGGATTTGGATTTTTCGCATCCGTCAACGGAAAATTCAAAGAAAGTGAACCTTGCCTGTGGGCAAAAGAAAGTTGAAGGCTATATTGGAATCGATAGTGTGAAGACTGAGGCTACTGATATCGTCCATGATTTGATGACGTTTCCATGGCCATTTGAAGATGGAAGCGTATACGAATTTAAATGCGACCATTTTGTTGAACACATCCCGATTCAGTTGGCTGATGGCGCATTTGGGATGATTAAGTTTATGGAAGAAGTGTGGCGCTGTTTAGAAGTAGGTGGGACCATCCACATTACCGCGCCGTACTATACGTCCATGAGAGCGTGGCAGGATCCGACGCATACGCGTGCCATTACTGACGTGACCTTCACCTACTTCAATAAGACGATGGTTGAAGCTATGCAGATGGATCACTATTCTGGAAAATGCAATTTTGCGCAATTAAGTAAGAAGTATTATTTGATGCCAGAGTTTGAATCGCTTGCAGATGAGGCGCGGATGTATGCGACACAGCATTACTTTAATGTGGTAGCTGATATTGGATTTGTCCTACGAAAAGTTGATTTGTAGACCATTGGTGACAGGCATAGATAAGAAAGCGTGCATAAATTGTAAACATTCATTTGGTCGTGAATCATTTACGGCAAATGAGTGGAAGAGGAGAAGGGCACCACGTTGTCATAAATGTAAAAGTACATTTAGAGAAGAACGAAAGCTTCGTGCGTTGAAAGAATATGGCGATGCAAAATGTGCATGTTGTGGCGAAAAAGCAATTGAGTTTTTGAACATTGATCATATCGGTAATAGCCGTAAGGAACTTAGGCATACTAAACGGAGTGGTGCATTGTACCGTTGGTTAGAAACACATGACTATCCAGATAAAGATAAGTTGAGAGTTTTGTGTTATAATTGCAACTGTGCAATTGGTACTTACGGCTATTGTCCACATCAAGAATAACCGATGCTGTCGGGATGTGGCTCAGCTTGGAAGAGCTCCTGTTTTGGGAGCAGGAAGTCGAAGGTTCAAATCCTTCCATCCCGACCAACATGGAGGTAATACGATGAAGAAAGCGCGTGTAACCATGCCGTGTTATTGAGGAGGAATCGTTATGGATGTGTTATGTGCGTGGTGCGAGAAAGAAGGAACACGGAACCTTCTTAAAACTGTAGATGGACCAAATGATCAAGTCTCGCATGGAATTTGTGAAGTGCATCAGGAGGAGATGTTAAAACAAATTGCACATACGTATCCACAGAAACGGGCATCCAATCCACGGCGCAAACGACAACGACGGAAGTAATCAGTTCCCCCCAGTTGACCGGATCTGGGCCCCACAAGGGATAAAAATCCGGTCCCTCACCCTGATCTTTTGTCTCCGTTGACTGGGGAAAAAAAGAACGGAGACGTTAATCTATTCATGGAGGTTATGGTCATGTATATTATTTTGATGATGCTACCGATTTTGTTTGTTGCATCGGATGTGTTTGCTGATACCGTGCAATTTTCATATACTGAGCCGACAAAGACCGTTGAGGGCAAACCTCTTACTGCTTTGAAAGAGGTGACGATTTATTGGAAGCAAGATAACGGTGTAGAACAGATCGTTAGGATCCCAGCATCGGCACCAACTGGTGGTGGACAAATGTCTAAAACTGTGACTATTGCAAATGCACCGTTATGTGGCTCAACAACGATCGTTGCACAAGCTACTGCGTCAAATACCAATGCCACAGATTTTGAAAGTGTGAGAACGCCACAAATATCTAAAGTGAAGAGTAACATACCGTTAAGTTGCAGTACGCCAAATGAACCGTCAAGTTTGACTCTCACGATTCCGTAAGCGAGGTGATCAATGTATATCGTATGTCTCATATTGGCGGCATTAATAAGCATGTTGAGTGCGTGTAAAGGGAAGCCGTCAGGTCCACCTGATCCAACGCCAATTGCAATGACATTTAAATGGGTGCCGGGAAATTGTGTGGACAAGTTCATTGTGTATGAAGCAAAAGACGGGATATGGACGTATGTAGATAACACCGTTGCATCGCAATATCAGTTCAGTATAAAACCAAAAGAAGTGCGAGTGTTGTCAGTATCTGGAATTTGTACAAGTGGACCGCTTGAAGGTGAATGGATGTCAATGGAAGAAGTTGTTGCAAAAGGATGATGTATGGCTAAACGTAAAAAGAAAAAAGGTGGTCGTGTTCAAATCGATTTGTCAGCTGTGATTAAAGCTGCGAGAACGACATTGCCACATTTTATTCTTCAAGCGTTGGCAAAAGAATATCGTTCATACCCACGAGCATCAAAAGCTGGAAGTGCGGAACAAGAGTTCTGGGTAAAGGTGCATAAATCAACAGCTAACCTTGGATCGGGCATGGAGAAATGGGCAGATGAATGGCAAGCTGAAGAAGAGTAAACCAATCGTTGTGCATGCCTATGAACGGAAAGTTGGGAAGTATCTTCGGCAATATGCCAAGACAGTAGAAAAAGAAACACGTCGAATTCATCGAATCATGCAGAAGTACTGGAGACCTAATGGCAACCAAACAAAACGCTCGTCCCGTTGAGATCTACAAAGACATCGAGGCGATCTATGCAAAGAAAGGAGGAGACTCGTTATGGCCTAAAAAACCATTCAAGCATAAATTCGATAAGGGTTCTTCGGTACTCGGTGTAACAAAGACAGGAAAGGTGCCATTACGACAAGGCGATCTTGTCGTTCGCTCACGACAGGGAAAGCGCCTTTGGAGGTTTTTTGATTATAAGGAGGAGGACGGCATGAAAGAACCGTTTCTCATAAATCCGCCGAAACATGCAAGAACGCATGGCCGCAAAAGCGGTTCGAGAATGTATCACAGAAGCAAGCGTAAGTCGAATCCTATCGGTGAAACATTAATTACAGTTGGAGGTAATCCTATGCAGTACTTTCATCGGAAAAACCCAGTTTCCGTTCAGGCTGGGTTGAAGAGCGTCATGGACGTGAAGCACTGGGGACCGTTGGCCGTAACTGGTGGACTTTCAGCTGCGGCGGCTGGGATCGTTCCTGGGATGTTGGTGCAATATACCGGCGTCAATCCATGGGTGCAGGTCGGCGTACGATTGGCGATCGCCTTTGGTGGAGGAATGGCTGTCAGTCAGTACGTCAGTAAGGAACACGGCAGTGTGTGGGCAGTGGTTGGTACCAGCCTTGTTGCCTACGACTTGTTGAAGCAGTACCTGTTTCCAACGCTTGGATTAGCCGGGTTTGAATACGGTGGCTATACTGAAGCAGACGATTCTCAGGTGAATGCTTTCCCACAAGTTGCAGCGTATCCTGATCAAGGTGGGATTCAGGCATTCCCTCTCGGGTCCTATCCGTACGACGGTGAGTACGGACATTACGCGACAATGACCTAGAATTTTCTAGGTTACTGTCCAAATTTTGTGCCCATGCCATATAATGGCGCTGTGGCCTAATCCCTCATCAAGGAGAGTGCATTATGGCAGGTCCAGCTACAGACCCAATGAGAGCACAGTCGTACCGAACTCAACGTGCAGAGTTGCCAGAAGATTTGTGGCAGCCGTTGTACGATCGAGTTAACTATCCTGCCGCTGGTACCAGCGCGCTTGGATTCTTCTCTTCTTCGCGTGGTCAGTCTGTGACCTTGCTGTCCACTGTGGCTGCAGGTGTTTGGACTGCGGCTGCAAAGGTGAAGAGCTTCCGAGATACCAACATCGAAAACTCGAACGTCGTACCAACCAAGATGTTCAAGGTTGTTGGTTGTTCACTCGGATTCTTGCATGCGAACCAGAACGCGACGAACTGTTCGCGGGATCGTGAGATCATTCGTGGTGGTTCGTATCTGCAGTTCCGCATCGTCGACAAGGATATCATCTTCCTTCCATCGATCACGATTCCTGAGATGAATCCAATCACGTCAACGACTGCGAACTCTGCCAATGCCACTGCTGGTGGTGGTGGTCAGAACGTGCCAATGTACAAGTTTCCAATCCCGATCACGATCAACCCATACGAGAATTTCACGGTTCAATTGAACCTTGATAACTCACCAGCGGTTGATCAGACGTTGGACATCTATCTGATGCTCCATGCGTACATGCGCCGGCCGACCTAGATTTAAAAGGTCTAGAAGGTCAACGGTCCAGCATCAGTTTACAAAGCTGGTGCTGGACCGCACATCCACAGCTTACCCCTGCGAGTGGGGATACGGAGGTTCTATCATGGCATGGAAAGAGTATTTCGTCTATGACTTTACCAATACAGCGTTGGCTGCTGGTACCTTGAACGGTCTACCGTCGGTTCAAGCATTCACCGATACGACGACACGGTTTGATAGTGACGCAGATTTTGAGGTGATGAAACGATCACATATTGCGACTGATAGTCGTATCTATGTGGCGTATCGTGACGATGCTTATGGGCGATTCTTGCAGAACTCGCCGCTAGATCTTCGAGCAATCAGCGGAACCATCCTGTTTACAACTGGTGTTGTACAAGTAGGAATCAGTGATAACAATTTCTTGCCGTACATTTTAACACGGCCATTTCCTATTCGTGCAGCAACGACATTTACAGCGTCGTTTGCAGATTATTCTGGTGTAGCCAATTCTGTTCGTCATGCGTTGCACGGTGCAAAGTTAAGAAAAGGGAAAGCGCCATGGGATGATGAATGGAAGGCAACACCGTACTTCGATTATACCGCAACATTAGTGTTGCCAGCCAATCAGACCGCGTCAGTCAATATTTCCATCAATATTGATTCTCACTTTCTTGTGAGACGGTTGACTGGAACAAGAAACGGTGCTGCGCTTGTATCAATTAAGGATAATGCGACCGAACGGCAATGGATGAATACGTCAATTCACATTGACAATTTGTTTGGTAATTCACAATTTCCAAATATTCTACCAGCGCCACGATTCATTTACCGTGGTTCAGTCATCAACGTTTCAGTGCAAGATTTGTCTGGTCAATCCAATACATTACGACTTGTGTTCAGTGGAGAAAAGCTGTACTAATAAAGGAGACAGGCAATGTCAATTAAATCATTGTGGCCAGTACGGCAAGTACATGGTCCACGCCCACTGTCAAATCAGTTAGTACCGGTTGATATGCGTGCTCGACAGTTGTCAGGTAAAATTGTCCATCCACGATTTAATGGGTTAGGGAACGTTGAAGAAAACGGCCGTGACTACCCCATTGATGAGTTGAATAATGGACCTTCTGCATTAGCATATGGCGATATACCAATCGATATGTGGCCACGGCCTGTTGATAATTATCAACGCAATCCAGATGGCACCATCACAGAGAGTGGTGTCGGTATGTCACCACTCGATACGTATCTTGATCGAATTGCAAGAGATACAAATATTCTTTCTTCAATCACGCTGTTGAAGAGAGGATTGTTCGGTCGTACAGTTACTGTGACAACCACGCCGCAGTTAATTGTGAGAGCTGATTTTTTGCGTGGGTATATTTTTCTAAATCCAAACTTACTTGCTGGTGCAACATCAGCAGGAACGCTACTTACTTCAACATTACAAGTAGCGACTGGAAACTCTGCAGCACTCGGCGTGGCTAATTTTTTAGGTGCACACTTTTTTGTAGACGTAACAGCCGTTGCTGGTGGTGGGTTACTGACACTTGTTTTACAGGCATTGGATCCTGCAACAGGTGTATGGATGGACGTGCAGAATTTAGTAACCGGTATTGGTGTAAGCAGTGCGTATGTTTTTGTTGATGCACTTGGTGTAGCGACCGATTTGAGAGTACGGTGGTCTATCCCTGTTGGTAGTGTGACATTTTCTGTTGGGTTTGTATTAAAGAACGGACTTGTTGGAACCAGTTCAGGGTTATCACAGACAATTTTCCTTGGTGGTCCAGAAGTTTCAGTTGAATCTGGATTCCCGTTACTAAATGGTCAAAGTGAAAGATTCTTTTTACAGGAAAATGTACAGCTATGGGCAGTAGCAAACGCGACATTACCTTTTAAGATTTTTGAGTTGTAAATGGCAAGAACTTTTAAAATAGCATGTATTATTGCATGCGTGCTGTTTATGGTCGTGTCGATGATTGTTGGGCGATCTCTAGTTAACGCTGTTGGGAATTTGTATGTTGAAGTAAAAATACTGCAACAACGAGTGAGCATCCTAACGAGTACGATTTCCGAGAAGGATAGAGGTACGAATGGAGCCAGTAAAGATGAAGTTAAGTGAGCTCGTAACTATAGGCTGTATCATTGTGAGTATTACTACAGCTTACGTGTTATTGAGTACTGACGTCACAAAGATAAAAGATGCAGTAGTGAGATTAGAAGACGCGGTAACGAACTTGGAAAACATTGTAGATCAAGTTCAATCTGAGCAATTTCGTATACGATTCATGATGGATCGACACGGTCATTGGAATTTGTCATCTGATGAAGCAGACGATATGTTAAAAGAGCTTAACAAAAAACCTTGGCGAAGATGAGGCTTTATGTTTCAACATGACGTAGCTGCTACTCCAAGAATCATTTATCGCCGACCAACTGGTCGTCTTATGCGGCCATCTGATCGTATGATTGCAACAGATGGGTTAGGTAACGTTGATGGTGTATTAGACATCTTCAAGAATTTCGGTAGTGGGATTGTACAAGCAGCGACTGCAGGATTGTATGACCCAAGAAAAAATCGATTTTATGTGCCATTCAGTAGTGGGCAAATGCGGAACTTGGCACAAGGTGTAACTAATACTTCAACACTTGGTCTAGTTAAGACCGATAAGTTTTTTAACAGTAACACGGCAAAAACTGTCGGAACGATTGCTGGTGTCGCAGCAGCTGGTGCGACAGCGTATTTTGGTGGTCAAATGTTGATGAAGAATTTCGGTGGTACCCCTGCACCTGGTGCACCAGGCGCGTCGGGTAGTAATGTGTATGGACCACCAACGCCAATTACACAAGTCGCAGGATCAGCAAAAAGCTTGATCCCATCATTGGATACGGTGAGTAAGACACTAGACATTACATCAAAGCTGGCACCGCTTGCAGCGCGTGCTAGTGGTGCACAGTTACCTTCACCAATGGAAGGTGGGCAACCACCGGTTATGATCATTAACCAACCGAGCGGTGAATTGCCAATGGGGCCATCGTACATCCCTAACCAAGCATATGGGTATGGGTATGATCCAACAGCGTCATACTCGAATCTTATGCCACCAGGTGGTAATACGATGTATACTGGAGGTGGTGGCGGAGGTGGAGGTGGTGGAGGTGTTGGACCTCCAGGTAGCGAGTATCAGCAAGAAGTTATGGATCAGCAAGGTGTCATGCAACCAGTTGAAGATGGTATGGGCATGGGTACAAAGGTGGCATTAGTAGCAGGTGTTGGAATACTTGGGTATCTGTTATTTGCAAAATAGGAGGAAGTGTTATGGATAAGAAGACCGGTAACGACGTGTTGTACCAACCTGGAATTAGTTTTACAAACCCACGGTTGGTAAAGATTGCTGCACCAGTTCGTCCAAATCCATGGTTCTATGAACAGAAAGGAGTTGGACCGTTATCTGCATCGTCAAAGCTTCGAAGTTGGGATGGTGCAACACCGTTAAAAAAATACAACGCTGTATGGAATCGCGGTGCAAAGGCTCGTAATGTTGAAAGGCTTGGCGCATACTTTCATGATGTACCGACTATGAACGAGCTCGGTCAAGCGCCACCTGCGACATCTGAGACAAAGTCAACAGCAAGAGGTCCATTAGGATTTCTTGAGAATTTGATCACTGTTGCAGGTCAAGCAGGCAGTGGTGTAACTGACGCATTAACACAACGTGCAATACAACAGCAACAAGTTGCAGTTGCACAGTCGCAGTCTTACTTAGCTCGTATGGGCAATGTATTTGGCAATGTTGGCGGCGACTACACGTGGTTGTGGATTACAGGTCTTGGCGTCGCAGGACTTGGTGCGTGGTTCTTTTTGAGAAAGTAGGTAGCAGTTCACATTAACCAAGGAGTTTGTAATGAACGTTTCAAGTATTGGTCATATCCTTTTGAGTATGGTTTTACCGGCAATTTGGGTATCGATTGGACCAATTGTTACGACAGCTATTACGGCAACAGTCAATACTGTCATGCATACATATGTACCACGGCCAGTACAGTTGATACTCGCATCAATTATTGGTGCGGTTGTTGCTGGGACGACTGGTGATGTACAAGGCATTGATCCAACAATCGCTGCAGAAATAGGAGGTGCTGGTGGACTTGGATTAGAAACAGCCTTGATGTTAAATTCAAATCGGTTCTTAGCTGGTCAACCATCAACAAGCAAGACGTCTTAATTGAGGATAGGAGGGTGTAATGTATAATGTGCATGGCAATGGATTAGGTGAAGCGCCACCAACGGCTGAACCTTCTTTGTGGGATAATGTTTCTAGCATTCTTACAAAAGGAGTGTCAGCGGGTTTCAACATCTACAATAAAGTTCAGAATTTAACACAGCAGAAAAAGGCAGCAGCAGAAGCACAGACACAAGCTCAACAGCTTGCACAATATTCAGCCATGTATGGCCGTCCACAGCCAGGACAGGCAATGGTGAGCGGGCAACTGGCGCCTATGTATCAAACGCAGTACAGTCAATCATCAGACTTCTTTAGTGGATGGACAATGCCGTTACTTATAGCAGGTGCGGCAATTGTTGGTGTCGTGTTATTTAAACGAAAGTAGGAGGATGTTATGGCACTTGAGGGATTACCAAGGGAAAGTCCGATCGTTAATCCAATGGCAAAAACAATCTTGTCATTAAAGGTTGATGATCAACTTCATACGCAGTTGAAATCAGATTTGCCACCACGTGAGACGGCAAAGTTACTTATCAGTACAGCATTCGATCTTATCTTCGGGTATGCAGAAGCGTGTGCAGATGCAGGTAAAACCAAACTTTCTTGATGGGGTCGTAACATGACGACACTAAATACAGAAAAAACGGATGATGGTTATCGGTATGATCCATTTGCCGAATACCATCATCCGCAAGAAGCAGGGCAATCGGAACAGGTATTTGAGTCTGAATATGTACAACAACCACAAGTATCGTTGCAAGAAGGAAAAGAACAGTTGTTAAAGAATATCGACGATGTGTTTGACGGCGCTAATTTTGTTTTTGACATCGCTGATAAATTCTTTAAACGATTAGGAGGTCGGTGATGTTAGGCGCAGTTGTTGTTTCAGCTGCATCGTTAGAAGATGTTGTCGCCAAGATTGCCAGACAGTATGGCGTACCTACAGCGTTAGTGAAAGCAACTATCAAACAAGAAAGCAATTGGGATGTAAATGCAAGTCGGTATGAAGCACATTTACAAGATTCTTCTTGGGGTTTGATGCAAGTCTTGTTGAAAACAGCGAAAAGCGTTTTAGGTAATAACGCGTTGACGATTCAACAGTTGATAGAGCCGGCGACAAACGTCACTGCTGGAACTAGGTATTTAGGCACATTGCTTGCTAAGTATGGTAATATGAGAGATGCAATTGCGGCATATAATGCTGGATCACCACGTCTGACAAAAGAAGGCCAGTACGTCAATCAAAAATATGTGGATAGCGTCTGGCGCTATTATCAGATGTATGAGACGTTAGGACCTGCAGCATCTATGCTTGTGACGCAGACGAATCCGTATATGAGTTTAGGAATGATTGGATTAGTTGCAGTTGGCGGTGTTATGTTTTTATCGACGAGGCGCTGATGTCACAACTCAAAGAAGATCAACAAAAGTTTTCTATTATGTTTGCAGAGTTTGTTGTCTGGTTGTATGCGCAAGGTTTTACTGCACGGCAAGGCGATGGTTGGAGAGGTACAGACAAATTGTTTGTACCGACTGGCGGTAAAGGATTTGATGATGACAGTGCGTACTCGTATCAAGAACTTCTGTTCTACAACAACAAAACAAAACTACCATATGGTAAACACAATGACCGGTTAGCACACGATCTTGTGATTGAAAAGAATGACCAACCTATCACTGATGTAGACAATAGGTTAATCGGTGAACGATGGGAGAGTGTAGGAGGCAGGTGGGGAGGTCGGTTTGGTGTCAAGAAAGAAGACTATGCAACAAAGATTGGTTGGGATGCAGGACATTTTGAGTTATAGGAGAAGATTATGGCTGGCAAGAAAGAGGTCAATGCAATAAATAAGAAGATCAAAGCATTGTTCAAAAAGCATCATGTACGTGTAGGACCTGGAGAAGAAGAGTTTTGGTTTGGTGTTAAGCAAGTAAGGAAGGTAAGTAAGAGTGATGCAAAGAAGTTGAGCCGTCTAGCTGATAACTGGATGGTAGCCATGTCATTTAATCTAGGTAGGTAACCAACCTCTTCTTTCAGCTGCTGGGCGCGTCACGTTGGCGCGCCTTGTGGTGGGTGGGCTGCAGGTCGGTCAGCACCAATTGATGATTTGCGATTG
>ERZ1292623.783-Hain-H51-01um-R1-783-length-32437-cov-21_pt1 | contig 32437 bp, 39 predicted proteins | sample MGYA00564398_ERZ1292623 | MGnify/ENA primary metagenome ERZ1292623 (study PRJEB36523, sample SAMEA6512633) | groundwater metagenome | collected 2019-01-07 | study: AquaDiva: Metagenomics assemblies of 32 groundwater samples
TCCTCGACTCGCTACACTCGCTCGGAATGACAAATGGGTATTTATGACCCAGCCATAATTGGTTATGTGTTCCGATAAACTTAAAAAGTATCCTCTTATTACCCGCTTCCTCTACCTTCTCCATAAAAATTGCTCGCCAATCGTCTGCAATATCAATACTAATAAATCCTGCATATTTCTTTTTAAGCGGATGCTTTCTCAAATAAGGGTTATTTGGATCTTCTAGGAAGAGATTAAGTGCTTCACGAAAACCTATCTTGACTTCACTAGGAGCTTTTTTAAGCTGCTTATTAAAAAGATTAGAAAATTCAATGCGCGGGTCTTTTGTTTTTCTTATCATCTTTAATAAGTGAATCTAAATAGCCAAGTGCTTCTCTACCATTCTTAAATGAAACAACCCTTCCCGCTTTTACATCTTCGTCCGCTTCCCTCATCAATTGCTTAAAATAATCTGTTGGTTCTTCTGCCACCTTCTTTGCCTCAATCTTTGTCTTAGTATCTATTTTGACATGGATCGTGGTTGTATTCATAATATTCAAAGTATAGCCCAAAAGTATCCATTATGTCAAATTGAAATTTTTAACGCCTCAAAAATCTTGGGTGAAAAGATGGTCAGAAAAGAAGCGCTTCAGGCTTCTGCTATCTCTATCAATCCACGCTGCTAAAAAAGTATTGATATTTGAAAGCATCACAATTTCTGCTGGAGCAGAAATTGCGCGAGGCTTTTTTAACGTTAGATTTACTAACTCAGGCAGATTATTTCCGATACGGGATCGGTATAGATATAACGAAACGGTGATTTTATGGTATAATAGTTAAGAGGATTTGCTTTTGGGGTTAATGCACGACCCGCTTATTAAAGATACATTATCAAAATTTGATATCCACTTAGATCGAGTTCGTGAATCCATACAGTTTCTCTTTGGCACCGGCGAGAAACGACCTAATACGTAAATCCTCTTAAGTCCCCGGTCCAAAAGGGTTATTGAAGTTGCAGGCAAAGGTAGATTCCCCTTCCAAGTAGAAACTCCACTAATCGATTTATTAGAAGCTATTATTCTTGAGGACCAAGGAAGAGGAGCTCAAATATTGCAAAGTAGCGTAAATAGAAACAATGTAGATCAAGTCATAAACATATACATTGATTTAAAAAAATGGAACTTGCCAGAAAAGTAAACCCCGCACCCCGAGCTTACGCTCGGGGCATTAGGGGTTCGCTTCGCGGAAATAATCCATTCATCCCTGACCTTACGGTCAGGGCATTCTGGGTGCGGGGTAAAGCTCCAACCTAGTCTAGAACCTTAAGTCTTCCTTGTCTCCCAATATTTTTTAACTTTTCCCAAAAGCTTTTCTTGCCTTATAAGCAAAACTAGAGAGACAATAAATACAGAGATCAATATAAAAGCCTCAATATCAAACTGAAAAATACTTCCTTTTCTTGCTATAAGATTATTAATCAACGATATAACAGAAAAAAAGATTAAGAACAAAAATCCAACGGTTCCATCTTTAAATTTACCCTTTAATAAAAGAGGCAAAAATAACTTAAGAAAAACAATAAATAATAGAGCATACACAATAGCCAAACCAATAAACTTTATATAGTTAGTTTTATCCTCCCCCAACACAATAAAGCCTAAAAACCCAATTGGAAGACTTGCCAAAAGCGAAAAGGCTAAAAAATCAAAGAAGCGTCCTTCTGGTATTTTGTGTTTTTTAGATAGTAAAAAAGAAACAATAGCTCCTCCCACAACTGCCCCTGTTAGGGAAAGTCCTGGAAAATATGGCAAAAGCAAAAAAACTAAAGGGTTTAAAAAGTTAGCGTTAGGATTCATAGCCACATACAGAATTCTAGAAAATAAAATTGAGACTAAACAGACCAGAAGAGTTACATTAAAAACTTTTTCCACTGACACGTCTTTTCTTAGAAAAATAAAGTCATCGTTAGACAAAAGATATAGACAAAAAAGGTAAACAAAAAAACAAACAAATATAACAAAAATCATAATAGAAAAACTAAACTCACAAAAACCATAATAGAACCAATACTAGTAATTACAGTCTCAACTCCTAAAACATCGGCAAGTCCTCCAACAGCCCCTACTGGCAAAAAAGAAACTGCTCCGATAAGAGCATTCAAAAAGCCGTATACCCTTCCCCTCATCGCCTCATTTGTCTCAATTTGAATAGTAGCATTTGAAGGCACGAATATAAAAGAAATTGCAAGCCCTACGATAAACGCTAAAACAACAATAATATGCATTGCAGTAATATTTAAAAGATGTGGAAGGTAGCTGTTAACTAAGCTTACAAATCCATAAGAGGTTAGCTTGCTACCAGCGGGAAACGCAACAAAGGCTAAACCGCTAACTAAAAAGCCCAAAACGCTTAAGGATTTTGCTCTAAATCTTCTGCCAATACTTCCAAGTAAAAAAGCGCCAAAAATCATCCCTAGAGCTGCTGGAGCAATAAGAATTAAAGATAGACTTTCAATAGCAACATCAAGTACCTCTGCCACATATCCAGGACCTAGTACCGCAAACATAAAGATTATAGATTCGGCTACTGTCAAAACAATTAAAGCATGCATCACTTTTTTTGCCCTTTTAATGAATGAGAATACTTCTTTTATCTCTCTAACAATTGAAAGGTCTAAGGTAGTAGGATCCAATCGCGTATTGTTATCAGGTTTTCTTGCTAATGGTTTTATCCCCACAACAAAAAAAGTGCTTATAAAAAAAAGAACAGATAGAACAACAATCGTGTAAGTCTTACCTAACAGCAAAAGGAGTGGTCCAGAAAGTATGTATCCTGCCAAAATAGTCCCATATATTCCTAAAGCAAAAATTGCATTCGCAGACAAAATAAGCTTGTGGGGAACAAGGGTTGGGATAATTGCCGATTCTGCAGGAAGAAAAAATTGCGTGGCAACAGCGATTAAAAAAGTCAGAGTATAAATAAATCCAATGTGAAGATTTGGAATTAAAAATGGCAGAAGTAATGCGCCTCGCATTAAATTTGTAAAAAATAGCACTTTTTTTTTGCTCCACCTATCTACGTAAACGCCGGTAATTACACTAAATAAAATCGCTGGAATCGTAAAAGACAGAATTAAACCAGAAACCGCAGTATTAGAGTGAGTAAGTGCATAAATAATAAATATAAGAACAAAATGCTGCATGTTGAACGCAAGCTGAGAGAAAAATTCCGAGAGCATCATGTAGGTAAAAGGACGGATTCGAAGCACGCAAACAATATCATTGCCAGCAATTGCTCTTTTGAAAAGTTCCATACACAAAAATCTCCAAACTCAAATCCTAAATCTTTATATTGTGAAGTTTTGAGATTTATAGATGTGGATTTGACATTTGAGATTTAAGATTTGAGATTACGTCTTACTCTTATCAAGCCTGAGCAAGGTATTACCTGTACTCTCCTCTTTTCGATTGCATCCAAAAAAATATTCGCTCCAATCGAATCCGCTGCCATGTGACCACAATCTATTACGTTAATATGAAGTTTTTTTAATTCCAAAACTGATTCTTCTGGCACGTGCATCTCAACAATTGTCCCAACCCCTGCTTTTGCCATTTCTATATAAAGTTCTTTTGAAGGACTTGTCCCGCCAGTAAATCCAACTATCACTTTCCCTGCCCTATGTTTCTCTGATCCCGACACAATAAAAGGCCCATTTTTGCCTTTTGCGGCTTCTTGGAATTCTGGCATATCGCTAATATAGTCTAAAACCTCGCCTGCTGTATCAAAGCTCTTTTTGGTTAAGTAGCTCTTCATAAACTCGTGTCCAAGATTGTCCCAAATAGTATGCAACGCTAAAAGTGGAATTCCTAAAAGCCTTGCGCTATCGACACTTTGGGCATGATTGAGTGGATTAAACCTTCTTCTTACAACTGCTTTTCTTTCTTCAAAAAGCGCTGAGGCAACATTTGCTGGAACTCCAGCTTCTGCAAAAAGATCAACCTGGATATCCATTACTTCGTAAAGACTTGCTAGTGCATGACCACTTGGATGGTGAGAAATAAGAAGATCTATGTTTCCTCCTTTTTGGTTTAACCTATCAACAAGAAGCACTTCTGATGCATCGGCATCAATTCCCGCCATTGCTTTTTTGACCTGTGCTTTTGGATTACCAACAAGAATTCGGGAGTCTGAATAGGGATTTTTTAAGGATTCTTTATCGAAATATTTTTTCTTTTTGTCCGAAAGTTCTCCATATTCTTTTTTAACATGTGCAAGAAACTTTTTTACTCCCTCAGCTCCCCTCGGATCTGCTTTTACTCCCATTTCAATTGCTAATTCATAAATTTCTTGAAGTGTCATAAAGGAAAGTATATAATAAACAAAGCTCAAAAGTCAAAGCGCAAATCTCAAAACTCAAAACCTTAGAAGGGGCGAGTGGCGGAATGGTATACGCGGTAGTCTCAAAAACTACTGGTCGCAAGGCCATGTGGGTTCGACTCCCACCTTGCCCACCAAACCCTTTACACATCGGATGTGATATAGCTTCATTTTAGGACTCCGGATTTGCCGCCAAAGGAGGGTACAGGACTGTACCCTCCAAAGAAAAACTTTAAATAAAATATGGTATACTAGGATGAATATGAAACAAAAAAAACTACTTTCTCCCAATTATGAATTTTTCATTAAAGCAGACACCAGCCGTTACAAAGGCGAATGGATTGCTATTGCTAGAAATAAGATTATCGCTCATGGCCAAGACGCAGAAGATGTTTATAAAAAGGCTGTAAAAAAAGCTGGAGATAAAGATGTTTCTCTTGCTAAAGTTCCCAACGAGCAAATGCTGATCCTCAAATTTTCTCTATGATAGTCTTTAAGTATAAGGAGGAAATCACTTCCAGAAAACAAAAAATTATAAGACCAGTCGCGGAAGTTTATTTAAAGACCTTATCTAATTCCTGGATTAAATTTTATCCTTACATAGATTCAGGAGCAGATATTACGCTAATCCCTTTGTCACTTGGTAAATTACTTGGTTTTAAAATCGATGAATCTAAAGTTCAACAAATAGGAGGAATTAGAGGAAGTGTACCTGTTATTTTCACACAAGCTTTTCTTAAAATAGGAAACGAGGAATTTCCCACAAACTTAGCATGGGCTTTAATAGAAGACGTCCCACCACTTTTAGGAAGGACTGATGTATTTGATATTTTTAAGGTAACTTTTGAGCAATACAAGGAAGTAATTATATTTGAGAAACACTGACTTTCTATAGGGTTTTTGCTATAATTTATTATAGAAATTCAAATCAACAAATATAAGAAATCCTGAAATAAATGGTTCATCCGAAATTCCACAACCAAAGCTGGATGCTATAGTTGTGCTTGGAGAAAATATCAGGAAGGATTGGAGTCCAAAAGAAATTCAAGAAGACCCATTTCATCTAAGCCCGTATTCAAAAGCAAATGCTCTTGCTGCAACTATATTATACTTACAGTGCATTACCGATACTTTCATTTTTTCTACAGGATATACTGCGGGAAAGAATATGCCTTCGGAAGCAGAAGCAATGCAAGCTTATTTAAGAAGAATTATGCAACCAATGTTGGATGCAAGCATCAAAAATCCTCACTTAGAAGATTTCTTCTTAAATAGATCGCCATTTAATTTTTTCCCAAATATCATACTTGAACAAAGATCAGTAAATACTTCTGGAAACGCAAAAGAAACAGCAAGAATTATAAGAGGGTTTAGCTCTGATAGCTCTAGGGGAGTTGGGCTTTTGGCCCTAGGATTTCACCTTAGAAGAGCAGATACACATTTTAAAAAACATGGGGTAGAAGCAAAACTACTTGCTACAGAGAACATATTAGAAAAAGTCCTTCCAGGCATAAAAGATAAATTTATGAATCCAACTATGGTTGCCCAAGAAATAAAAAGAGAAAATATTATAAGAAAAATAGAGAACTTACCCCTTGGAACAACCGCAACAAGTTTAGTTGCCCGCCTCACAAGAAAATAAATTTACGCCCCCACCTTTGCTGCAATTAATGCCAGTTTTTCCTCAATCCGTGTAAGCGCAGCAATAATCTTTTCATGGGGATCTTCTTGGCTCATTCCTGCGCCTGATGCTGGAGGCGGTGTCATTCCCATTCCCATTGAACCTATTCCTCCTATTGGTTCTGTTGGTTGCTGAGGAACCGATACCGGCATCCCTTGATTCGTTTGATCATCCATTTATTATTCACCCCCTTCTCTCTTCTTCTCCACATTATAAAATCTTATCCGATCTCCACGAAAAAGTAAATCTATTTCTCTCACTGGCCCATTCCTATGCTTGGCTATAAAAAGTTTAATTTGCCGGGTTGGCGAGTTAGTTTCATCCTCAGTCCTATATATAAACATAACCACATCTGCATCTTGTTCTATTGATCCTGACTCTCTTAAATCCGCTAACTGTGGTTTCTTCTCTCCCCTGTGCTCAACCGCTCGAGACAACTGAGAAACTGCCAAGACTGGAACTTTTAGTTCGCGAGCCAGATTTTTAAGAGACTGTGAAACAATAGAAACCTCTTGCACTCTATTATCGTAGCGTCGTCCTGGATCAACAAGTTGTAAGTAATCAATAATAAGTAAAGAAATATTTTGCTCTAAGTGTAAGCGTCTTGCTTTTGTACGCATTTCAGAAACCGAAATTCCAGGAGTATCATCTATAAAAATAGGCGCATCCGCTAATTCTCCCATTGCGTTAGATAACTTGGTAAAATCCGATTCCGTTAGTCTGCCAGTCTTTATTCTCCATGCATCTACATCTGCCTGGCCTACTAAAAGTCTATCAACTAATTCCTCTTTACTCATCTCCAAAGAAAATATAGCAACTGGTTTTTTATCGTTAACTGCAACATTTTGGGAAATATTTACAACCATTGCAGTTTTTCCCTGTCCGGGCCTTGCAGCTAGTATTAGAAGATTTGATTTTTGCATTCCAGACAAAGTATTATCTAAATCTACAAAACCAGTTTTTACACCTCGCAGCCCCGATCCTTTTCTATGCAACTCGTCTATTCTGTCAAAACTTTCTGCTAATGCTTCTTTAAGTGGGATAAAAGTTCGAAGGCTGCTTCTTTGGGAAATAGAAAATATTGACGATTCGGCTTTATTTAATACGTCTCCTACTTCTTGTTCGTCCCCAAAACTCATCTCCACAATTTTGCTCCCTGCCTGAATTAACGCTCTTTTTGTTGATGTCTCTTGAATTAAAAGTGCATACTGCTCAATATTGGAAGCTGTGGGAACAGCATTAACAAGATCAACAAGGTATGAAGAGCCTATCTTATTATATGCTTTATTTTTTTTAAGCTGCGAAGTTAACGTTAAAATATCTATTGGCTTTCCTTCTTCATAAAGCAAAAGCATTGCGCTATAAATTAAACCATTAAGTGGGTTATAAAAATCGTGAGGCGAAATTATTTGGGAAACAAGACTTACTGCATCTTTATCTATAAGAATTGCTCCAAGAACACTTTGTTCAGCATCTGTATTATGTGGAGGAATTTTTGGGTTAGCCATATTTATCCAAGTACTATCACTTCCATCTCATCTAGCATTTTATCTTTTGTCATTGTAAATTTTTGAACTGGTTGGATGCCTTGCTTACCTAAAGTCTCTGCTCCTTCTATCTTTCTGTCTCCATATAATACGATAATTTTGGGTTCCAGTTTTGCTGCTATTGATTTAAGATAGTCATCAACCTTTAGAATTGCTATCTGACAAGAAGGCGTGTTATCGTAAAGTCTAGAAATGTCACTAACTTTTCCTAAAACTACTTGTATGCTATCCAAAAGCAAACTATATACAATTCCACTTACAACTTTTATTCCAGAAATCTTCACTGTACCGACTTCGTATTCTCCCAAACCACATATGATTATTCTCTGATCTAAAACCCGCGAGGTATCTGTATCTGTATTATTACTAAGAAGAAGTATCGCATCTGCGCTCACTTTAGATATTGTTTTAACTGGATCAACTACAAATGAAGCATTTTTTGAACGAATTTTTACTGCGTTATCTCCAAGAATAGCAACATCCATAAAACTCATCCTACCATAGGAACATTTCCTTGACAAGAGGACTCTTTTATCGTATCATCAAATTTGCCCAAAAAAGCTCATGAAAAAAGAAAAAGTTATACTTTCTTTTATTGCAACTCTCATTGGTCTTATGTTTGCTGGAGTAGCATTCTATTTTTATGAGTCTTCAAAAGACTTACCTCCATCAACAATTAAAAAAATTTCTATTGTCCAACCAACGCCAACACCCAAACCATCTATTTTTTTAAGCCTAGATAGACCAAAAGACGAAGAAGTTGTTAGCAAAAAAGTAATCACTATATCTGGAAAAACTATTCCTGAAGCAATTGTTTCTATTATTGCACAAAATTCCCAAGATATAATTACACCAGCCTTAAATGGCGATTTTTCAACAACCATTAATGTTGAAGATGGACAAAATCTTATCGAGATAACAGCAATAGCGCCGAATGGAGAAAGTGCAAAAGCTTTACGAACAGTCACTTTCTCAACGGAAGAATTCTAAGCCCTGAGCTTGCCGAATGGGTTAATATGATTAAAAAATCCATACTGCTTATTCTATTTACTATTTATATGTTTACCCTGAGCCCAGTCGAAGGGCTATTTACTATGAGGTCTCAAGCTGTAAGCCCTAATCCTAAGACCCCAACTCCCGCCAACTCAGAATCAAACAAACCTAAACCAACTGATACTCCACCTACTACTGATGCTCTTAACCAACAAATAAATTCTCTTAAAAATCGAATTGCATCAAGGGTTGCCCAACTTAAACTTGTTGAGAAACGTGGAATTATTGGGCAAGTTACTGATGTCTCAGGCACTCAAATAACAGTTTCTGATCTAAAAGACTATAAAAGATTCATAGATGTCGATGAATTAACTAGATTCTCTTCCCCAGGTGTAAAAGGTGCGTTTGGCATATCGGATGTAACTCAAGGAACCAAGATCGGCGTACTTGGTTTATACAACAAAGAATCACGAAGAATACTAGCTCGTTTTGTTAACGTTCTAGATCTCCCAAAAATTATTCACGGCGAAGTTTCTTTGGTCGATCGCCAAAATTATACTATAAAAGTTTCAACAGAAGATAACAAAGAAGTAACTCTTGATGTCGAAACAACAACAAAAACCCTATCTTACTCTAAAGATGGGGGTCTTGCTCGCTCTGGATTTTCAAAAATTAAAGAAGATCAAAGGGTTATTGTGATTGCAGAAACAGACTCAATAAATAAAGACAGAATTGTTGCATCAAAGGTCATTCTCTTGCCAGATATTCCCAAAAACCCCAAGACAGTCCCGCCATGAAAAACGTCCTAATAAAAATCCAAAGAGAAATTGCAGCAATTGAAGAAGCGTGTGCTCTTGGCGATAAAACATTCAAATACATATTGACGAAAATAAAACAGGATATTTCAGAAATTGAACTCGCTTTTGAAATAAAATCATTTATTAAAAGCAATGGGGCAAACATCTCCTTTCCGCCAATTGTTGGGTTTGGAGCAAACTCTGCCTTCCCCCACCACAAACCAACTGACCAAAGACTAAAGAGTAATGACCAAATCATGTTGGATCTTGGGGTAAAGTTAAACAACTATTGCTCGGACATGACCCGAACAGTTTTCTTCGGAAAACCAACTCGTGAGCAAAAACGCATGTATCAAACTGTACTTGACGCCCAACAAAAAGCGACAGAATATTTATATTCTGTCGTCTCGAGCAACTTTGTTGCGAGAGACCCCAAGGGGATTTCTCGCTCTGCTCGAAATGACAATAGAGTTAGGCAGATTAAAGCATCAGAGGTAGATAAAGCTGCTCGATCATACATAACTTCCCAAGGTTATCCCACCATTCCCCACTCTCTCGGACATGGCATTGGCACCAAAGTCCACGAGGCGCCCCGTCTTTCCCTAAAATCTAAAGATATTTTAAAGCCCGGTATGGTCTTTACCATAGAGCCAGGAATTTATATTCCAGGAGTTGGCGGGGTAAGAATCGAAGACGTGGTATTGCTGAAAGAATCTGCTCCCCGCCTTCTTACTAAGTCATCGCGAGATCTAATTATTTTATGAGCATCTTCAACCCTGCCCTCCTTTAATAAAGACGCCAGTCGTTTTATAAAATGCCAATTGTTAGTTCTATCCTTAATTCTCAATAAAAAATTCAAGATTTCCATGTGTAAATCGGCAGGCGGAAGAAGAGTATTCTGTCCATAAAAAACAGAAGAATGCTCCATCTTCTCTTTGAAATCTTCAAATTCTTCACTGTTTCTTACATTATTAACCAGTTTATTAACCAGTAGTCCTCCGCTAAGATAAACGATTGGTGGGGCATACATTGGCGAATTCATAACCACTGCCAACCCTCCAATCATACGAGCGCCATTCACGGCTATCGCGTCCACTCCAACCCGAAGAGTATTAACTTGCATCACTCTTATATTGCTCAAAACCAAATCCCAATTGATATTATATCGAGCAAGCAATTCCTTTCCGTTCTGAATTATATCCTTAGCCACGAACTTTCTCGCATCGCTTGGCCAACGATCGCTTGCAAACCTTTGGAGTTGTTCACTAGATGTTTTTAGAGAAATCAGAGGTAACTCAAACCTCGTTAGTTTAGATTCTTTAGGAATCATTGCGCAACAAGTATACTAAAAATCGATAAATTAAACAAATCTATCACAAACTTCCGCTATTCTCTTCAATCATTAACTCGCCCAAAGTATGCTACTATGTAGTGACATACTTTAGGTATTGACTTTATTAAAATAAAGTACTATACTTTAGTATACTAAAGTATGGATTATCTATCGAGTAGGGATACGAAAACTCTCTACAAAGCAATTCTTGCTTTACAAACAGAGGACGAGTGTAAAAAATTTTTACGAGACTTGCTAACAGAAAAAGAAATTAAAGAATTTACAAATAGATGGAGAGTGGCTCGGATGCTAGATAAAAAAGTTCCATATGAAAAGATTGTAAAAGAAACTGGAATGAGCAGTACAACAATTGCTAGAGTTCACAAATGGCTTACTAACGGCATGGGTGGTTATAGACTTGTGCTCAAAAGATTAGGGAATAAAAATATAAAATAAAAAACACTCTAATGATACGTATCATTAGAGTGTTAAATAGGAAATACATGAAAAGAGAAATTTTAAACAAAAACATAAGCCATAATCACACTCCCCTTTTTGGGCGGGTGTGATTTTGAGTGATTAACTTAGACTAACTAAACCAAATCTCAACCGCCGAAAGGCGGTTTTTTTATGGAACAAGAACGACTAAAATGCGCATTGCCAAAAGGAGAATTAGAAAAAGACGTCTTGTCTTTCATTCAATCTATTGGAATCGATACCTCTGCTTCTAAACGAAATTATTTAGTACGAGCTGACAATTTCCCAGTAGACTTTGTCTTGATTCGTGCAAGTGATGTACCACGTTTTGTGCAAGATAAGGCTTCATCGCTCAAGTTTGGCATCACAGGCAGTGATATTATCTGGGAATCTGGGATGGGGAAAGATAGCGGAGAAGAAATCCCAATCTATGAGTTGAATCCCGATGCTAAAAAATCTTCTCTCTATCTAGGTGTAACTCAGCTTTTTAAACGCTATCTCCAAAGGATAGATGTGGAAATACAAGACTTACAGAACTCTAGAGTTGCAACTAAGTTGCCACGAATTGCTGGTGAATATTTTACCAAAAAAGGGATAGAAACAAAACTATTATTTGTTCCTGGTGCAGATGAAGCTATGCAATATTTATTTCCAGATTGTAATGCTATTCTAGGAGTAATTAGTTCTGGTGAAACTGCCAGAGCAAATAACATAGACGTTCTAGACATTTTCTATGATGTAAGTTTACGATTTATCGCTGATGCTGATAAGATGACTCCTATTGATGTAAATATTCTCAACGAATTTCGAGAGAAAATTGCTGTTGCTCGTGAACGAAAAAGAATGCTATGATATGATAAGGCTATGATTAAACCACAAACTCTCAAAGGCTTTAGGGATTTTCTGCCAGAGGAAGCAAGAAAACGGCAGTATGTTATTAATATCTTAAAAAAAGTGTTTGAGTCTTATGGCTTTGAGCCTTTAGAAACTCCTGCTCTTGAGTACGAAGAAATACTGATTGGAAAATATGGAGACGAAGGCGATAAATTAATGTATCGCTTTGTTGATAAAGGCGGAAGAAAAGTTGTAATGCGCTACGATCAAACCGTTCCCCTCGCCCGAGTGGTTGCTCAATATCAAAATGAGTTACCCATGCCATTCAAACGCTACCAAATCCAAAATGTTTGGCGCGCAGATAATACACAGAAAGGAAGATTCAGAGAGTTTCTACAGTGCGATATAGATATTGTAGGAAGTGAGTCAATTCTTTCTGATCTGGACATCTTGTCTTGCGTAAAAACAGCTCTTTCAAAGTTAAATTTTAAAGATTTTACGATACTAGTTAATAGTAGAAAAATATTTGAACAGGTAGAAGCAAATCCTAAAATCATCAGCATTTTAGATAAGGAGGATAAGATCGGTAAAGATGAAGTATTGCTGTTACTTTCGGAAGCTATGGAATCTGACGATAAAGCTAAAAATTTCTACTCAGCACTCAAGAATATTAGTCCAACCGATAGGCTTAACCAAATGCTCAAAAAAAGTGAGGAATTAAATCTTTTTTTCTCTCCCTTTTTAGCACGAGGGCTTGATTACTACACCGACCTAATTTTTGAGGTCAAAATTCCCAAGTATAAGGGCGGCAGTGTTTGTGGAGGCGGACGATATGACAATCTGATAGGCATGTTTGCCAATAAAAAAATTCCGGCTGTGGGTTGTGCTTTTGGATTCGACAGGCTTATTGAGGCAATGGACGAGCTAAATCTTTTTCCGCAAAATATTGTCGCATCATCAACAAAAGTTCTTGTCACAATTTTTAAACCTGAGCTTCTTAACAAATCTATTGAAATCACTCTATTACTGCGCCGTAATAGAGTGTCAACAGAATTCTATCTTGACGAAAGTGCAAAAATGGAAAAACAACTCAAGTATGCAGACAAAAAAGGAATCCCTTATGTAGTAATTATTGGACAAGATGAGGCTTCGAAAAACTTAGTCATACTTCGCAATATGAGAACCAGAAAACAAGTTGCAATAAAGCCAGAGGATATACTTAAAAAGATATGATTTAAATATTATAATAGAGAGCTAATCAGAAAACGATTCCCTATCTATTATTTATATGCTCTTATTTTATACTACAAACAAGCCTTGCTTCTTCTTGCTAGACAGGGTATAATATATCAAAATGAAAGCAAATATTCAACCAAAATACTATCCATTAGCTTCTGTTACTTGCGCATGCGGCAATAGGTTTACTGTTGGTTCAACCCAAGAATTTATTCGTGTTGAATTATGCAATAAATGTCATCCTTTCTACACTGGCGAGCAGAGATTTGTAGATAGCGCATCTCAAATCCAAAGATTCCAGAAAAAACAGGAGGTTGCTGAGCAACATAAACTTACAAAAGTTAAAAAAGTAGAAGAGAAAAAAGAAAAAGATCAACAGCCAAAAACTCTCCGAGAAATGCTACAGGCAGTACGATAAGTATTAGCGTCTAGCAACTAGCGTTTAGTGAACTAGCCGCTAACTAACTAGACGCTTCCGATATGACCGACTATAGACAAATACAAATTTTTGAGCTTGACAAAAAAATTAAAGAGACAAAAAGTCTTTTAGAGGATCCTACTTTTTCTATAGAAGCCCAAAAAGAAATTCAAGAACTAGAAAGACAAAAAGCTGAGCTTTTAAAAAGTATTGATGCCGATAAAAAGAACGCAGAAGATTCTTTGGACAACCGAAATGTAATTTTAGAAGTTAAAGGTGCAGCTGGAGGAGAGGAAGCAAAACTTTGGAAAGAAGAGCTCTATAAAATGTATTATAAGTTTGCCCAAAAAAAAGGATTCCAAGTTGAAAAGATAGACGAAAATGTAATTAAAATATCAGGCGCCAGCCCATTTAAAATTTTTAAATACGAAGCAGGAGTACATAGAGTTCAAAGAGTCCCAGCCACAGAAAAAAGAGGACGAATTCATACTTCAACTGCCACAGTATCTATACTGCCAGAACTTGAGGATATTGATCTTCATATAAACCCAGATGATATAGCATTTGTTGCTTTTAGAAGCGGGGGGCATGGAGGTCAAAATGTCAATAAAGTTTCAACTGCTGTAAGACTTACCCACAAACCAACTGGAATTGTAGTAACTGCTCAATCCGAAAGGTTCCAGGCGCAAAACAGAGAAATAGCAATGGAAATGTTAAGGTCTAAGCTTTGGGAGGCAGAAGTTGAAAAAAGACGAGAAGAGATTGGTTCTTTAAAATCAACCCAAGTTGGTCGTGGAATGAGAGCCGAAAAAATAAGGACCTATAACTTTCCCCAAGATCGACTTACAGATCATAGAACTAACAAGAGTTGGCATAATCTAGAAAGTATACTTGATGGAAATTTAGACGATATTTTGGTAAATTTCAGAGAATAGGCTTTTACTGATTTGGGGCTGTTTCAAGAGTGGCTTTTATTTCTAAAGTTTGGTTGTCTCTCCAAATAGTAATTGCTACCGTATCCCCTACTTTTTTCTTGCCGATAATTTTTGCTAACCCACCCTCTTTTTCTATAACTTTATTGCCATCAAAGCGTATAATTATGTCCCCCTCTTGTATGCCAGCTTTTGCAGCGGCAGAGCCCTCAACAACTTGTTGAACATATGCCCCCTCTGGTAAATTATTTAGGATTGCAAGCTCTCGACTGATCATTCGATATGCCACTCCAAGGTATGGTCTAACAAATCCTCCAGTCTTATTAAAATTAGACAGAGCATCTTTTACAATATTAATTGGAATAGCAAAACCAATGTTCTCAGCACCCGATGCCACTGCTGTATTAACACCAATTACCTGTCCCGAAGAGTTAACTAAGGGCCCTCCGCTATTACCTGGATTTATTGCCGCATCTGTTTGTATTACATTATCAAGACGTTCCACAAAGCTCTCAAAAACTGAACCAGCAGTAATGCCCCTACCTAACCCACTTATTATTCCTTTGGTAACACTTCCCCTAAATTCTCCCAAAGGAGTACCAACTGCAACTACCAACTGCCCTACTTTCACCTTTGACGAATCACCCATCTCAACTGGCTTTAGCCTACTAGTAGAACGTATTTTTACAATTGCAATATCATTGCCAGGATCTCTATAAATGCTTTCTACATCATACTTTTTGCTATCATGTGTAATCACTTTATACTTACCCTGCGAACCAACCACATGTTTATTGGTAACAATCAAACCATTTGACTCTACAACAAAACCCGACCCTATATCTTGTTCTTGTCTTATGCTTTGCGGTCTTCGAAAAATATCAAAAGGGTCTACGTCGACAATTCTTTGCTCTATGCCAACTGTTACAACCGATGGGGAAATTTTTTCAACAATATCAACTACCACTGATTCTTCGCTAACTATTCTTACTTTCTCTTTGCTTTGCTCTTGGATCGTCGACTTTCGACCCAGATCTAAAAGCTGTGGCGTGTACTTGGCAAAAGCACTCCACAGACCCAAGAAAATAAGAAGAATGATGACGAGAACAATAAGTTTACGCATATTTCTACCCGTGTCATCCTGAACTTGTTTCAGGATCTTGTGTATTAAGAAACGAGATGCCGAAATAAATTCAGCATGACAATTTTATGTCATTTTACCAGCTCCTCCACCGCTTTTTCAAGCTGCAAGTCATGACTTTGGTCTTTGGAATCGAGTGTAGCTTCTATGTCTGGCTTTAAACCTTGATTATTTACCCATGTTCCCTTGGGGGTTAGCCATTTTGCAATAGTTACATGCAACCCAGCACCATTGCCAAGATCGTCTGCGCTCTGAATTGTGCCTTTCCCAAAAGATGTTTCGCCAACTAGTATTCCCCTATTGTTATCCCTTATTGCCGAAGAAACAATTTCGCTTGCTGATGCTGACCCCTTATTTATAATAACAACAAGTGGAATTTCTTGGAATAAGCCCTTTCTTGTTGCTCTAAAAGTTACTTCATCTGTTATACCAGTGTTTTCTTTAACAATCAAATCTCCTTGTTTTAAAAACTCGGATGCTATAAAAACTGCATCTGTAAGATAACCTCCTGGGTTATTACGAAGATCCAAAATTAGACCTTTAACTTTTTTATTTTGTAAATGCAGACTAAACGAATTCACTATAGACAACCAATCTTTATTGGTTGAATCTCCAAATTGCGAAAGCTTAATGTACAAAACCTCATCGTTTTCCTTTTCTTTGATATTTTTCAAACCTCTAATGCTATCAATATCCTTTATCTTCTTTATCCAACCAACTACACTTTTGATCCTAATAATATCTCTAACTATTTTTATATCTTGTGGTTTAATTGTGTCTTTATGGAGAATGTTTAATACAACTTCTGTGCCTTTTGGACCCCTAATCTTTTCTACAGTCGAAGACAAGCTCCAATTTAAAGTTGGCTCACCATTTACCTTAAGAATTGCATCTCCTGCTTTTACACCACTTCTCTCTGCTGGGCTTCCATCAAGAGAGGCAATAACTATAACCTGTTTGTCTTTTGTTCCAAGTTCTGCTCCAATGCCTGAAAACTGTCCAGCTAATCCTTCTTTAAAATTTGTATTTTGAACTGGAGGAAGAAAAATTGTAAATGGATCTCCTAAACTTCCAACCATTCCATCAATTGCGCCATTTAGCATTTTTTGCGCATCAATTTTAGTTTTATCATAGTAACTGTTTTCTAACTTTTGCCACACAGTCCAAAACAGGGAAAAATCAACATTTGTTAACGCAGATGGTGGCTCTTTGCTGGAAACAGAAATTGATGGCTTAAAATGCTTCCAATCTACAGATACTTTATTTACTCCAAAATAAAACCCGCTTAAAAATGAGATTATGACAACCAAAATAATCTGTATTGTCTTTACCCTATTTTTCATAGAAACATAATTGAGGATTTACAAAATCACTGTCATTCTGATCAGGCGAAGCCTGAGAAGAATCCCCTCATTTAAGTTTAGCAGATTTGTTAACCCCTAGCAATAAATGGTAAAAGGGCTAAATGCCTTGCATACTTTATATTAAGAGCCAGAGATCTTTGATGTTTGCTACACACCCCATTTCTGGCAGACGGGGTAATTTTACCTCTTTCTGTCAAAAATCTTTGCAATACTTGTGTATCCCAAAAAGAAGGCTCTATTTTTTCTTTACCCCGCACCGCATCGGTTGGGGGTTTGCAAAAGTAACATTCTTTTGGAATTGTGATTCTTGTTTTTCTTCTTTTAAAAGCTTTTGTTTTTGCCATTAAAATGGAATATCATCCGAAGAAACGTCTTCTTCTTTTATCTCTTTTGGAGCCACTACTGGTTCCTTTTTATCTGCATTTTTATTTTCTGATTTTTTATCGGTAGATTTATTCTCTTTTGATTCTGTAAGAGGAATAGAATCAGAGCTAACATCAGAAGCCCCTCTAACATTTACCTGCTCTTCTGACCCTGGTTCTTGATCGAGTCTCCTAGGGTCTAAGATAATCATGTCCGAAATCACAATTTCTGTTGTTGACCTCTGTGTTCCATCCTGCGCGTTCCACTTACGCGTGGAAAGCCTTCCCTCAACATAAACTTTTCTTCCCTTTACCAAAAATTGGCTGCAAATTTCTGCTAGCTTATTCCAAGCAACAATATTGTGAAAATCTGCTTCTTCGCGCTTTTCTCCAGCATCTGTCTTCCAACTTCTATTTGTTGCCAAACCAAAGGAACACACTGCTGTGCCGTTGGGGGTGTACCTTAGCTCTGGATCGCGTGTTAAATTACCAATCAATTGAGCTCTATTTAAACTTCGTGCCATAACTCCATTAAATCCGAAATTCGAATATCGAAATTCGAAACTATTTTTAATTCTGTATTTTGATCATTTGAATTTGTTTCGTATTTCGGATTTCGTGCTTCGAATTTACTTCTTTCTAATGAGTAAATGTCTCAACACATCCTCATTTGCCAAAAGTTTCTTTTCAAATTCCATTGGGATAGAGTTTCCTTCAAACAAAAAATCCATGTAATAACCCGTATCTTCTTTTTTAATTTTATAGCTTAATGGCTTTTCTCCTATTTCTGTCTCTTTTGTAACCTTTAAATCTTTCAAAAGATTTTTAATTGCGTCAACTACTTTTTTTCGTTGTACCTGAGAGAAAGACGACCTTAAAACCAAAGCCAATTCATAAACTCGCATATTATTTTAAATATCCTATCATATAGAAAAACAAAAAAGCAATAGGCAATCGCTTCAAGCTCATTGTCCCACCCTCATTGTCCACCCTTGGGGTGGATTAGGGCGGCACTAAGATCCAATCTTAAACTCCACCACCTCCCCATCCTGCATAAGATAATCTCTTCCCTCAAATCTCGTCTTTCCCATTTCGCGCGCCTTTTTCCAACCGCCAAGAGCAACAAAATCCTCAAATAATACAACTTCTGCTTTAATGAAAGACTTTTCAAAGTCTGTATGAATAGTGCCAGATGCCGTGAGAGCGGTTTCACCGCGTCGAATGGTCCAAGCTCTCACTTCTTTTTCCCCTGCTGTTAAAAAAGAAATCAGACCTAACATTTGATATGCTTTTTGAATAAGCCGTTCAAGACCAGATTGTTTTAATCCTAAATCTTTTAAATATTTCCCTTGATCTTCTTCGGATAGATCTGCCAATTCTGCTTCTATTTTTGCGGAAATTACAACAAATTTTTCTTCCCGTAACTTTAGCGCTTGAGAGTATTGTTTGATAACCTCCAAAATTTTTTCCTCGGTATAATCTTCTTCCGAAACATTCAAAACAATAATCTCTGGTTTCGAAGAAAGCAAGAAGAATCCTCTTATTGCTTCTTGTTCTTCTTCTAAAAGCTCCATATCTCTAACTGGTATTCCTTTGTTTAAACTACTATTAATTTTTTCAACAGCTTCTCGCTTCTGACTATCAATACTAGATAGTATTGATGGCGTTTTATGACTAATAGCTTTTGATTTAGCAAGACTTTGCAGATCTGCCAAGATTAACTCAGTTTGAATAGTTTCATAATCTGATTTTGAATCAACCGAACCTTCCCTAATTACATTCTGATCCTCAAACGCCCTCACAACATGAACAATTATACTTACTTCCCGAATATGCGACAAAAACTTATTCCCAAGCCCCGCGCCCACATTTGCTCCTTTGACTAAACCTGCTATATCCACAAACTTTACTGCTGCTGGAACAATCGGCGGCCTTTTCACCATAGGCACCTCGGGGGTGGCGCTTGACGACTCCCCCGAGGTGGACGACTCCGAGGTGGAAATTCCGGCAACAATGTCTGCTAATTTTTCGAGCCTCTGATCCATCACTGGCACCACCCCAATATTTGGTTCAATGGTCGCAAAAGGATAATTTGCCACAAACGCAACTTGTTTCTTAAGAAGCGCATTAAACAGCGTCGACTTTCCGACGTTGGGTAAACCCACTATCCCGACCGATAGATTCATAGAATATAAAATCCACTATTGACGTTTGTATAAATGTATGTTAATATAATTTAAATAAATTAGGGCGTCAACCGTTAGGATGATGGCCCTTTTTTAGTGCTTTCTTTAAATCATTACTGTATTCGAAAACCTTAAACCTCTTTGCATTTACCTCTCCTACGAAACTTTTTATTCCTAGCTTACGAAGAATAGCGTTTAAAACCTTAATCTTATTTTTATCGCCCTCAACAAGTTTTAAGTGCTTCTTATAAGAATAAGAAACAGCTCCAATCAATAAGTCTACAACTTGTATTATGTTTATTCCTTTTGAATCTACTCTATGTATTCCACCAATTGCCAATCGTTCCAGGTCTTTATTGATATCGTGTTTAACATCAACTTCAAACTTAATATTTTTGGGAGTAGTAACAAAATCCGCCAAAACTGTAATTATCTCATTTTCCTCTATGGCTTTCTTCAAAAGAATTTCCGTAAATTCTTCGTAAGCTTCATAAGGATTATTATTGAACTCCTGTTTAAAATTTACCTTATCTTTATTAATAACAATACAAGAAAAATATATGCCTGGAGTTTTAAGTGCAACGTCTATTATATCTAATATTGTTTCTAACTTTGCTTTTGACAAAGTGTTCCATTTTATCTCGTCATAAAACCTATTCTTTTCGCGTATTTCCCTAATTTTAGAATCAAGGAAAAATGGCTGCATGCATTTAATCATTCCCAAACAAAAAAATCTATTTATCTTATCATTGATACTTCCTGTTTCATCAAAAAATGCAAAAGGCGTCCTTATCTTTTTATAGTCTTTTAAGGTAAAATTCATCTCTGAAGATTATAGTATTAAAGGACAAACACTACAACACCTATGTTGTTTTTCTTTACTACTTGGAAAGAAATACCATACTTCCTCGCTATCGCAGCATAGCTTTCAGTTTCATCTTTCAAATAATCAGCTAATGCTTTTGACCAACTAATTTTCATAATCACTATTGCTTACATTTAACCTAAATATATTGTATAAATCCAACAATCGAAAAGTCCTTATCATATGTGAATGCATATAAGTAACCTTTGCGTTTCATCACTGCAAAATTTAATGCGTCAACAAAACTAATCTTTGAGTTTTTATACTTGTTCAAAATTGACTTCGCTTCCTTTTCATCTTCCTGAGTAATCAGTTCAATTAGCATATCACTATTTTCTAAATCGTTTAAAAAACCTATAGCTGCCGTCCACCCAACATCATATAGGATACGGGTATAGCATTCATAAACGGTTGTATTAGTAATTAATAAAACTTTTTTTTCTAATTTAATTCTTTTAAGCAAAAGTTTTGTCTGATTATGCGAGGAGTCTTTATTATTTGCTAGAGCAAGAAGTGGTCCTGTATCAATAAGAAGAGTTTTTGTAGAAACTGTTGACAGTCCAATATTGGCAACCATTGCTATTTTTATGGCGTGTTAAATATTCCACTGTTTGAGGTAAAACCTTCATCTTGGTTAGATTGATCAGATATTTTATAAAACTTACCATCTATTAAAGCTAATCGCTCTTCTGGTAAATTTTTGTCTACAAAATTTCCAATTTCAAAATGATCTTGCAAAATTGGTACAGCAGCATTATGCACTTCATCAGAATTTACATTAATTTGCTTATTAGAAATGCTTACTATGCTCGTGGTTACAGTTGATTGAGTGCTTAAAGCTCTTTGAATAAACTCCATATTTCAAAGCTCCTTCCAGTTAAATGATACCACATCTACATTCATTGCTCTAGGAAAATTAGAAATTAGCGGAACCGAACCACCTGGAGGGACTTGAATATTTACATTTGGAGGAAGCTCGCTTCTTTGTGTGATCTTTAATTTAGTTTCAAATATATGAATTATAGCCTCGGAATGTATGTATGCTCCTTTAACAGTAACGTTTTTTTCCAAATCATCACCCATTAATTCTCTTAGGTTAAATTTTTTGTCTAACTCCATATCTCTAACATATTCGTCTAAAAGTTGATCTAGCAATTTTTCTTCGTCTGGGGTAGCTACTTTAACTAAAGTACCAAAAATTTCTTTTGCTGCTTCTAAATCTATGGTTTGCTGATGAGAATAATAATCTTCCGCTAACGCTTTGGTAATGCTTTTGATTTTTGGGTTTTTTATAGATAGATGCTTTTCAAGCAATTCCTTCCCGATTAACCTTATCTGTGAATAAATTCTAAACACATTCCCAAGAGCTAAAGGATGAACATGTTTTACTAATTCCTTAAAAACTTCTACCTTTGCCGATTCGTCTTTTATTTCTAATATTCTTGCTTTTTCTAAAGCATCCTCTTCCTTCTTAAAAGCAAATTTAAAATAAGAAGCTACATCTTCAACGCTAATACCTACACGAGGAGAGTTCGGATCGTTATTTTTAAGTAAGGGGTTAAATTGATTGGCTGTTGTAGGATCAATTGGGCTAAGCTGGCTTATTCTGGTCATAATAATGCTATCCGCACCTAAACATGCTAATGTCCCAGCACTATGTGCTTTGAACGGAACCATAATATTAAACTCTTTTGAATAACTACGTAGTAAATTAATTAGCGGCATTACTGCATCAATTTCACCTCCACGAGTATAAAGAATTAAATCTAACTTATCTAGCTTATCTTTCTTGCTATCGGCAACTAATTTTTTTAAATGCTTCCGAATATGGAGATAAGAATCAGAAGAAATCACTCCCACAAATCCAGGCAGATTATTGGGAATACTCTCTCTGTCCGCCATAAAGTAGCATATCACCTTGGAGTTTCTTAGAGCTTGTATATCCTTAATTGTCTGAACAATATCCATAAGTTGTATTATAGCATTTACATGTTTAGTTCTGTAACAACCAATTTATAAATTTACGGTGCTTGTGAATGAACTATTCTCCCAAATTCATCTCTCTGACTGATTATCCTCCATTTCCTCAAAGGTGGCAAGCGGAATTTTAGTTCAAATGGAATGTAATTAGCTTCACTGTAATTGGTTCTGCCCCAGCTGTCCCGACTGATAGATTCATATAGGAAGTTACAGCAGTAAATCAAAATTTAAGATTTTTGCCAAAATCAAAAAGTTTGCCAAAGAAGCTAAAAATTGTACCAAAGAGGTTAACTATAGGAGAAAAAATATTTTCTTGCCAAGAGTAAGCTTGAGATTTAGGAAGAGCAACAATCGGTTCTTCTTGAAGTATCTCAGCGCTTACAACGCCTAAAGCCTTTGAAACAGAACTGTTAGCAGAAAAAGTCCTTGTTAATCCTGCTGGTATAGCTGACAGCTCATTTGAGAAATCACCAGGAGCACAACCGTTCCCTGCTCTAACCCTAAAATAATATCTTGTCCCGCCTGATAAATCGTAAACAGTATAGCTTGTAATATCCCTACCCCCAATATCTGGATTCCCAAACTGATAAAAACCAGACGAAGTTCCGTAAGCAACAAGATAATAGGTAACAGGATCAAGCGCCTTTGTCCAATTTAGAGTAATTCTGTTAACCCCTGCTTTAGCTAAAAGAAAAGTTGGCGCACTCCCCGGTTTGGCTTCGTTGCATGCTGGCGCTTTCGCAACGTTTGTGGAGTTAGAACTCCCACTGTCTGATGAAGAAGTTGAAGACGAAGACGACGGTGTTGGTGTTGGAGCGTTTGCAGTTGTAGCAAAATATGATGCTTTTGTTGCCTGAAAAGTACATAAACCCAATGAAACAACACATGTTGCGGGCAAAACAATTCCATTCGATGTCCAACCCCCACTTCCTGTTGTTGAACGAACCACATTAAGCGTTTGTCCGTTTAAATCGTCTCCGACAAAAATATTTATTGTGATTGGCTGGCTAAACTCAAGCTCAACATTAGGAATACCCCATTGCAAAGCCCCTTCTATCACCTCATTTGTGGAAATGCCTGTTAAGATGTTTGTTGCCACAACCCCTACAGACAGATTATTCCAATCGAATTTCTCATTGTCGGTTCTTTCAATTATTGTCCCTTCGGGCAACTGTACATTGTTCTCTTTACCGTTTTCAAAAGTGGCAAAGTTTATCTTTTGCATAACTGTTAAAAGACGCACCAGGTTTTCTCCTTTTTCATCTTTTGGAATATCAAAAACGCCGTTTTCCACAAACGATGCAATATTGTCAGAACCAATCTTTAATGTATCTAAAATTTCTAATGACTGATTTGCATAAAAAGGACTGAATAAAACATTGCTACTAACATTATTGCCTTTGCCTTTGGGATTAAGCTTTTCATGAAAAGGACCGGTCGCATCACCCCAAAAATTAAATCTTGCATCAAAAACATTTACAACATCGTTATTTTGAACACCTACCTTATTCTTTATCAAATTTTTATCTGCCTTGCTACCCATTGCATTATAAACATCAATGCCAATACTTCCATTTATAATCTCGTTTTTTTCAATAACTACGGCTTTCCCTGCATCAATTTTGATAACTTGATGGTTGCACTCCTTGCCATCAAAAGTAAAGTTTCTGATAGTAACCTTATTCGCTCCGATCATTACAACCGCATCGCTACAGTTCTTATTGAAGACTATCGTCTTTCCAGCTCCTGTTCCAATTAGCTTAACTTCTTTTTTTATAGAAAGATTTTCTGAATACTGCCCAACTGCAACATTAATAGTTGCGCTAGCACTGGCAAAATCTACCGCATCCTGAATGCTGGAAAACGCGTCAAAGCCCCATATATGATCGCCGTCGTTTTCGGAACTTGTCCAATCGTCATCAACAAAGAAAGTGTCTGGAAGAGTACCGCCATTTGATACGCCCTTTGTGGGATTTACAAAGGTTATCCAAATAGGTCCTCCATCAATGCTTCTTCCTATAGAAGATTTATCAGGATCATCGCTATAGGTATGCGCATCAACAACTTGAGCCTTATTATCTATTAGATTAACAGTATCTCCCTTGTCCTTTAAAACTACTGTTATATCAACAGCTAAAAATCCTTTTGCAGGAACAGCTGATTTGTCTGGAAAGATAAAAGGCTTACCTGGTTTATCGTCATCTATGCTCCATGCAGTAATATTAAACTCTTGATCTGTAGGGTTGTAAACTTCCACCCACTCTTTCGATCCACCAGAAAAATACTCATTAATAACAGGATGTTTATAGTTATCCGGATCTCCCACAATAAAATGGGTAAGGTGGGTTATTTCTTTGACAGTAATAGTGTCTTGTGTGGATTGTATGGCATTTCCTATAAGCTCATAATTTGCCCCATCATCTGATGCCAAAACTTTTTTATTAGGATCATTAGTAGGCAGAGTTAGATCAAACGAGAAACTGCCGTTTGGCATTGTTGAGATAACTTCATAATCTAAACTACCGGGATTATCTATAGCCGGCGGAGCTGATTGTTCGATAATAGATACTGTTTTTGTTTCTTCTGGCAGTTTGGTAAAAGTTAAACTGACCCTTTTGTCAGCAGGGTAATTGTAGATAACTCCAATAAGCGGTGCTTCAATAGTATATCTGCCATTCTCTTGAATTTGTCCTTCTTGAGCCAACACGGAAAGAGGACCTATAAAAAGATTGATTGCCAAAGTTAAACAGCATAGAGAACTGACAAATTTTCTAATCATTACAGTTTAACTATACTAGACAACTTATATTATATGCAACCCACCTTCATTTTTTATTACAAAATTAAATTTTGCAATTTTGCCCTCTCTTAAGTCTTTCACTTCCACAAATAAGTCTTCTCTATCCAGTGATTATAACAGACTAAGGGGATAAACTAAGTTACTCACCTTACGCACTGTCATCCCGAGCCCTTCGGCTACGCTCAGGGTAAACTCCGCGAGGGATCTCCCGCAACTAGGGTGAGAGAGATTTCTCTCAGGCTTCGCCTGATCGGAATGACAATGGTAAATTATGATTACTATCATCCATGGTGATGACATAGTTTTATCGCGTAATTACTTGCAAGAACAAAAACACAAAGTGCTTAGCCCTTATGTTTTTGATGGTTTGATTGACATTACAACCCTCATTCAAATCACTCAAGGAGTAGGCTTATTTACTTCCGAAAAGAATATATTTGTAGAAAATTTCTTTTCGAAAAATAAATTAGGTAACTTAGAAGTAAAAAGCGTTATAGATTACATTAATAAAAATGAATCGCTGTTTAACCTATTCTTTTGGGAAGCAAAGGAACTTCAAAAACGATCAATAGCTTTATTTACCAATCCGTCATTAAAAAACTTTAAAATTCCCCAAGCGATTTTTTTATTTTTGGATAGTATAAGGCCTAAAAACTTTAAAAACTCAACCATTTTATTTCATAACGCTTTAAAAAATACGCTTGAAGAACTTGTTTTTTTTATGTTGCAAAGGCAGTTTCGCCTTCTGCTTGCTGTTTCCGAAGAAAACTCTAAAGATTCGATTGACGAAATTACGAGGCTTGCACCTTGGCAAAAAAGTAAACTATTAAAACAAGCAGCTTTGTTTTCTTCCGACAAGCTTTTGGCAATACACAAAAAACTCTACAAAATTGAAGTAGCTCAAAAAACTGGCAATCTTCCCTATTCTTTAACAGTAGCAATTGACTTTTTACTCCTTTCCCTTTAGACTTGTTGGTGTATAGAAATTCCTAAACATATTTTTAGAAGCTACGATATCCGAGGGATTTATCCAACAGAACTTAACGAAGATAATATTGGACTAATAGTAAACGCTATTTATACTTTTTTGCGATCGAGTGGGTCTTCAAATGAACCATACAACATTGTAGTTGGCACTGATATGAGAATTTCCTCACCGTCTTTGACAAAAGAAGCGATTCAAAACTTAGTTAAACTTGGTGCGCATGTTATTGATGTTGGCATTGTCTCCACTCCAACTTTTTATTTTTCAGTACATCATTATGGGTATGATGGAGGTATTCAAATTACAGCTTCTCATAATCCAAAAGAATGGAATGGTATTAAGATAGTAAAGAACAGTTCAGAAGGATTAATTAAAATAGGAAAGCCAACGGGCATGGAAGATATTAAAAGAATGGCGCTTACCGGCGAATCGCAAGAAAGTGGCACAGTAACTCAAAAGAAAGAAATTCTCGAAGATGAAATTGAAAATGCTCTCAAAATCTCAAATTACCCAAAAATAAATAAATACAAAATTGTTGCTGATCCTGCAAATGCAATGGGATCACAGTACATTGAAGCACTGTTCAAAAAAATACCAGGAGATCTTATTCGAATGAATTTTGAACTTGATGGTACCTTTCCCGCCCATCAACCGGATCCACTACAACATGAGACTCTTGTTGATCTTAAAAAAAGAGTAGTTTTGGAAAAAGCGGATGTGGGACTGGCTCCGGATGGAGACGGCGATCGCCTCTTTTTCATAGATGAAAAAGGCAATGTTATTCCTCCTTCAATTATTACCGCTTTGGTTGGTCGCGAGATGCTCAAAAACCATCCCGGGGAAACAGTACTTTTTGACATACGTTATATATTAACACCTCAGAAAATAGTTGAAGAAAGTGGCGGAAAATCAGTTATCACAAAAGTAGGTCATACTTTTATAACCCAAAAGATGCATGAGACAAGAGCAATATTTGCTGGAGAATCATCTGGTCACTATTTCTTCAGAGAGACTGGCAATGCAGAATCTCAAATACCTATAATTCTTACAGTTCTTAAAGTAATGACAGAAGAGGGGAAGAGGATCTCGGAAATAGTCGAAGAATTAAGGAGAAGCTTTGAATCAGGTGAAATCAATTTTAAAGTTTCAAATGCACAAGAAATCATGAGTGCAGTAGGAGAAAAATACAAAGATGGTGAGCTGTCCACGCTCGATGGAATTGCTATATCATACCCTGATTGGAGATTGTCTATTAGAACTTCTAATACAGAACCCCTCATGAGAGTGAATGTTGAAGCCTTAACAAAAGACGTTATTGAAGAAAAAAAAGATCAAGTTATTAATCTTATTCAATCTTTGGCAAAGTGATTAGTAAGTATTCACCTTTTACCAGTAGCCTTATTGTTCGAGCTTGTCGAGAACTTGAACTTCTCGACTCGGGGATGCCAGACGGTACCCCCGCATCCAGAATCTCTAAGCGTTCAGAGACTCTGGACAAGACGGGTACCAGACGGTAACCCGTCAAGCCAGAATGACGGGAAGTGCGAAACTCGCGTTAGAGATTGCTTTTGATTGGCAGGGAAAACTCATCAAAGACGCATTCGCAGCAGTGAAAGAAGAAAAATAGATAAAAAATTCCTTTTTTTACTTATTAACTCTATACCTCAAATGCAGTGTTCCATTGGCATTAAGTTTTTTAATAGATAAAAGCTTAAGCGAAACTTCCAATTCTTCTTCCAATAATAAATCTTTGCCTCTTCCAAAAAGAATAGGTTCTATTGTTAAATGCAGCTCGTCAACAAGAGAATTCTTTAAGAAGGCTGAGTTAATCTCTGTTCCTCCAACCAATAACATCTCTTTATATCCTTGTTTTTCTAAGCGTTTGATAAGGTCTTTTGGCGATTCGCTGGTAAACTCCAAGCTTCCCTTGACCATGTCGCTTTTATATTTCCTACGATTTCTTGTTAAAACCATTCTTAACTTATTTGGTCTAAGTTTAATAATAGTACGCGCAGCTTCATAGGTTTTGCTGCCCATCACAATTAAGTTATGTTTTTCTATCAGTGAAAAAAATATTTTGGAATCTTCTTTCGATGTCCAAGAATAAATATCGGGGTTATCTCCTTTTGTCAGCTTGCCGTTTACGGAGGAGACCGCAACCATGACAACTTTCATAAAATGTAAAGTATCTTGTCATCGCGAGGGAAGCCGCGTCAGACGCGGCGACCGTGGCGATCTCAAGCTCTATTATAAGATTGCTTCGTCTCAGGCTTCGCCTGATCCTCGCAATGACAAGGGTAGTATTTCGTAATTCGCATTATCTACTTCTTCAGCCACCTGACACCAATATAAACAAGTGGTGTTTCGATAACCGACATAGAACACTTTAATAACCAATAAGGCAAAATTAAGCTAAACAAAAAAGCAATATTGCTACTTATAGATTTGTCAAACGCATAGAAAGCCAAAAACATAAAAACGGATGTGTCAATAAGTTGCGAGACAAAGTTAGAGGCATTATTTCTAAACCACAATGCTTTTTTGCCTAATGCTTGTCTTATCTTAACAAAAATTATTACATCCAAAAACTCTGCTATTGCAAAAGCTGTTAAGCTTGCTGCTGCGACTCTGGCTGATAAACCAAATATCTTGTCGTATGCTCCTTCTGAATTTTGAAATCTTTTTGAGGGAGGAAGACTTGTTGAAAAAAGTGAAAATAATAAAATAAGAAATATTATGATTAGTCCTGATCTTATAACGCTTCTTGTACGTTCTTTTCCGTAAACTTCTGTTATTACGTCATTGATAGTAAAGATTAATGGCAATACAAAAATTGCAACACTAGCATTTAACTGATATCCAAAAATATTAGCTAATGGAAAAGTTTTTGCGCCCATTAGCTCTGAGACTGCAATACAAAAGATATAAACAGAAACCAACAAATCAAATTTCTCAATCTTGAACATATCTTGAATTTTAGCACAAAATAAATCTATTGGAAAATTACTTCTTGAATATATTGGGGCTGAAGCTAAAAAAACTGGCATAGAAACATTGAAGCTTGATGTTGTAAAAATAATCTTCTATACTGAATATATGAACAAGACTCTCATTGCTTTTGTAACTGTAGGTTTGGGAGCTCTAGCTTTTTTGCTTTTTAAAAATCAAGGTGGCTCCCCTCCCTCACCTCAATCCCAACCTCAAACTCAACAATCTATTTCCAAAGATGAGTTTTTAAGTCCCAAAAAATCTGCCCATTATGAAAGTAATGCACCGGACCATGGAGCAATACTGGCTGGAGTGCCTATAAATGTAGTAATTGATTTTAACTTTGATCTGGCAAAGGGTTCTGATATAAAAATCACAAAAGAAGGTTTAGATTATGCAAAAGGAGAAACTGTAATTGATAGCAATAATCTTGCTATGAGAAGAAAAATTGATTCTAATTCCCCTGATGGGATATATACCACTCTTTACAAGGCTTGCTGGGCAGATGGAAGCTGTCATGACGGCCAGTTTCAATTTAAAATAGACCAGTCTTTATCAAGTGATTTCATAGATTTAACTGGGAAAAAGGAGGTAACAATAAACTTACAAAATTTTGCTTTTAGTCCCCAAAAGGTAAAAGTTTCAAAAGAAACTAAAGTTACTTGGGTAAATCAAGACAATGATGTACATACAGTCAATACTGATTCTCATCCTGGTCATACTTATTTTTTGAATCAAAATTCAAGGGATTTATCAAAAGGTGATACTTATTCTGTAACTTTTACTGACGTAGGAATTTATCTCTACCACTGTACTCCCCACGCTGCTACTATGCATGGCCAGATACTGGTTGAATAAAATAGAATATAACTGATTCTGCCCTCAACCTTTGTTTTTATGAGATGATTATAAGAGACGACTTCGATACAAAAGATCCTTTACTCCTTAATCTTCACGACCACTTTACCGCGGGGGTGCCCTTTTTCAAGAAAGTCAAATGCTTCTCTCGCATGCTCCAGAGGAAACACTTTATCAACTTGCGGTTTAATGACGCCTCTATCAACAAGATCTGCTAACCGCACTAACTTCTTTGCTGTAGTAGTTGTATTCTGTCCTATCGCTGTAACGCCATACTGCTTGGCAAGCTCTGGGTTTGGCTGTCCAAGCATCGAGACGATGATCCCTCCTTTTTTGAGAACTTTGAATGATTTTTCTGTTGCGTCCCCTCCCACAGTATCAAATACTGCATCAAAATCATGGAGTCTATCTTCAAATTTTTGGGTTTTGTAATCAATCACTTCATCTACCCCTAAGCTTCTAACAAATTTCATATCATTGCTACTTACTGTTGCTGCAACATACGCGCCTAAGTATTTGGCTAGTTGAACTGCGATATGACCAATTCCGCCTGCTCCACCGTGAATTAGAATTTTTTGCTTACTTTTTAATTTAATATGTTCTTCCAATGCTTGTATCGCACTTGCTCCAACAAGCGGCAACGAGGCACTCTGAAGAAAATCAACGCTCTTTGGTTTAAGGGATGTATTTGCAACGTTTGATGAGCACATTTGCGCAAACGCTCCTGATCCACCATTTAAAACCAGCGCTTGTCCAAAAACTTTATCTCCTACTTTGAATTCTCCGTCAGCTGACGGACCCAATTCGATAACAACTCCTGAAAAGTCGCCGCCGATCGTGAAAGGAAACTTAAGAGGTATCATCTCTTTCATATATCCTGCCCTAAGTTTCCAATCAAATGGATTAAGACTTGCGGCATACACTTCAACCAATACTTGCCCTGAACCCGCTGAAGGCTTTGGAGCATTATTAATCTTAATTACTTCTGGTCCACCGTATCGATTATACCATGCAGCTTTCATATTTCTTAATCCATTTTATTCTTTTTACTTTATTTTGTAAAGTAGTAAAAGCCCCAGAGTTTAAGACAAGTCTCTGCATCTTTGATCTTTGATAATATCTGTTATAACAGTACGCTATAGCATGTCATTGTCCCAATCGCTGATAAGCTTTTGCTTTCCCGAATTCTTCAAAATTACTGGTTGACAGATTTATACATCAGATGTATACTACAAATATATGATAAGAGCTCAAATATATATTCCTGAAACTCTCCATGAAAGAGCAAAAATAATTGCCAGAAATAAGAAACAAAGCCTGGCTAATTTATATCGAGAGTTTATTAATAATGGCTTGAAGAAAGAAACATCTAAAAATCGCGGCGGAGATTTAACTGTTTTAGCTAAACTAAATATCAAAGGAGGTCCAAATAATCTCTCCCGAGATATGGATAAATATCTTTATGGCGACAAAAAGTAAGTATTTCTCAAACTTCGAAGAAAACTTCTTCCTAAATGAAGCGATCTCAGGTAAGCCTACTCAATATATGCCTGATATTCTCGTAGATGCCGATGCATTGATTGCCTTAGTCAAAACCAATGACCTAAATCACCAAAAGGCACTCAATATAAGCGAATCTTTACAAAGAATTGGCTGTGCTTGGTATGTTTCGCCATTTACCATAGGAGAGGTTGTTACTGTTATCTCCCATAAAATCGACCAGATTACTGCTAGGAATGTACTTAAGGAATTAAGAAAGCAAAACCTTAATCAATTAGATTTAAAAGATGAATATAGCCATTTGGCTGATGATTGGTTTGATAAACAAAACAAAAAAGGCACTTCTTATTTTGATTGCTACAACATGGCCCTTATGGAAAGATATAAAAATCAAATAGATGCAATATTTAGCTTTGATGGTGTTTACAAAAGAAATGGTTTTAAAACAGCAGAGAAAATCACTTAATATATCCCCACCCCCAAAAACTCTAATTTATGTTACACTAGATTTATGGATTTAGGCTGGAAAGTTATTTACTATATTTCAGCAAACGGAGAAAGCCCTGTTAAGAAATTTTTGGATTCCTACCCAAAAGCCAAATTAAAAGCTTTGAGAATTCTTTCCCACATTGAAGAATATGGTTTGACTTATGCAATACCCCATATTAAAAAATTGACAGGTACGCCTCTTTGGGAAATCAGGATTTTGGGAGAAGACAGCGTCAGAATTCTTTATGTAACAAAGCGAGGAAAACAAATTATACTACTGCACGCATTTATCAAAAAAACTAATAAAACACCAAG